>HHCFR05603__coassemble_411_pt1 | contig 50950 bp, 43 predicted proteins | sample HHCFR05603__metabat2_low_PE_030 | metagenome-assembled genome bin HHCFR05603 | reverse complement strand
CTGCCGCAGCAGCTCCTTGCTGCGGTCGATGCGGATGCGGTTGAGATAGGCGGTAAAGGGCTCCCCCATCTCCTCCTTAAAGATCCGGCTGAAGTAGGGGGGAGACAGATAGACCTGCTGGGCCATCTTCTCCATGGTGATCTTCTCACTATAGTGGGTGTTCAGATACTGCACCGTCTGGTGGATTACGCTGGTGTGCCGGGCCCCCGCGCAGTCGAATACGCTGTCCATCAGCGCTCCCATCACCTTGGTGAACCACAGGCAGAGGCCGTCGAAATCCTGAAGGCTGTTGATGCCCTGGAGATACTGGTGGTTGGCCGCGAGGGTCGCCTCCGGGCTGGCGCCGGCGTCGATAGCCGCCCGGCTGATGAGGATCAGCAGCTCATAGATCTGGGTCTTGATCCTGGCCAGATCCCCGCCGGAGGAAAAGAAGAGGTAGCCCATCAGCTCGTTGAGCCGCCGCTGGGCCTCTCCCTTGTTCAGGTTCCGTACCGCCCTGAGCAGCGCCCGCTCGGTCTCCAGCGGGTAGGGCGGCGCCGCGCTGTCGTTTTTTACCTGCTGGATATAGGCGGTGACCTGCCCCTGGATGGCGGTGGAACCCTGGACCTCCAGCATCCGGTTGGCGGCGGAGACGTTGTTGAGAAATCCCACCGCCATGAACAGGAGGTTGGACATGGCGGTCACCTTCTCCGCCGGGACATATCCATGATGGATCTGTCCGTGGAGGCCGAGTGCTTCGGCTCCCAGATCCGTGTGACGGACGACGAGGTGCCCACCGTCATCGGCTCTGTGGTCAACACCATGGAGGACGCCCAGGCCCTCCAGGTGCCCCAGGTGGGCGCCGGCCGCACGGGGCTCTATGTGGAGGCCATCTCCAAGGCCCTGAAGCTCATCACCGACCGGCCCATCTTCGCCGGCGTCATCGGTCCCTACTCCCTGGCCGGCCGCCTGATGGACATGACCCAGATCATGATGAACTGCTTTGACGAGCCTGAGATGGTCCACGCCACCCTGGAGAAGGCCACGGAGTTCATCCTGGCCTACTGGTGTACTTCCACGGCGGAGGCTGCATCATCGGCTCGGCGGAGCAGGATGACGCCGCCTGCATCGACCTGGCCCGCCGGGAGCGGTGCGTGGTGGTAAATGTGGATTACCGACTGGCGCCTGAATTTCCGGCGCCGGCCGGGCAGCTGGACGGCTGCGCGGCCTGGCGGTGGCTGTGTGCCGGTGGCGCGGATGAGCTGGGCGTCGACCTGGAACGGTCCATCTTCTTCGGCGGAAGCGCCGGCGGGAACATGGTGCTGGGCGCCGCGCTGCGGCTGCTGGACCAGGGATCGCGGATGCCTGCGGCCCTCGTTCCGCTGTACCCCATGCTGGACGACCGGGGAAATACCCGCTCCCTCCAGGATGTGGTGGACGACAGCCTGTGGGGACGGGATCAGAACGCGAGAGCGTGGGAGTACTATCTCCATGGACTGGAGAGCGGGCCCTGTCCGGAGGCGGATGCCTACGCGGCCCCGGCCCGCCGGGAGCACTTTGACGGTTTGCCGCCGGTCTTTACCTACGTGGGCGCGCTGGATCTGTTCCGGGACGAGACCTTGGAGCTGGTCCAAAAGCTGGCGGCCGATGGGGTCCCCACAACCTTCACCCTGTATCCCGGCTGCTTCCACGCCTTTGATCTTTATGTACCGGATGCCCAGGTGTCCAGGCGGGCCCGGGAGGCTCTGCATACGTATATACAGTCGGTCTTCCAAAGCGTATCGTGATCGGGGACCTTTTGCCGGTATGCCTCTCCTCATGGAGAAGTTTTCCCGCTTTTTATGCCGAAAGCTTCCGCTTTCGCCTTCTGACAACAGCAGTCCATTGACAGAACGAGACGGCCCATTCGTCTGCGAATGGGCCGCCTCGTTCTGTTAAGGCTCTGCAGCCAGCCACTGCATATTTTCAGTGAGAGGTTCTCCCTTTGCCGGTGTCAATTGTAAAGCCCGCTGCGGCGGTTGCGGTAAAATCGGACGGACGCCCGATAGGACAGGGCCGTCAGCGCCGCCACCAACACCACGCCGCCCCCGATCAGCAGAGGCGCCGGCAGGGCGATCAGGGATGCCAGCAGAGCCATTAGTTCCTCCTCCCCGGCGATGGTGAACCATCCGCCCACCAAAGCGGCCGTAGCGATGAGCAGCGTCATCTGCACGACACGTCCCTTCTCCACCCCGAAGCGGTAGGACAGGGGGATGCCCAGGTCCGTCATAATGAGGACCATGGCCGCCAGCGCGCTCATCAGTTCCAGAGCGCCGGGCCAGTCCGGGGCCTGGCCGGAGGTGAATCCCTGGGCGGCCCGCCCCAGGAGGATCACCGCCGCGGCGAAGGCCATGGACAGCAGGCTCAATACGTACTTGCTCCCCACGATCTGGCCGGGCCGGTAGGGCAGCATGGCGGCGTACCGGTCCCAGCGGCACTTCTCATCGTAGGTGATGGTGCTGATGGGGAGCAGGAAGGCCAGGACCAGAGCGTAGGTGGCCCCGAAGGTCTCCATTTGAGGGATGACGGAAAACACCAGGGCCAGCACCACCACCAGGCGCTTCTGTTTGTCCGCCACATAGAGGTCCTTTCTCAGCAGAGCGATCATTGTTCTTCCTCCTTTGCCAAATGCAGAATGATGTCCTCCAGGGTGGCCCGGTCCACCACCATGTCCCGGGGCGCCCGGTCCCGTTCCACCAGGGCCTCCGCCCCGTACTGGCCCAGGCGCACCCCGTGGAGGGCGGCGGGGTCCACACGATTCAAGTCCTCCCGGCCGCACTTGAGAATGCCGTACCGGTCCAGCAGCACGTCCTTCTCCTCGCACAGCACCAGCCGCCCCTTCTCCAGGAAGGCCACGTAGTCGCAGATCTTCTCCAGGTCGCTGACGATGTGGCTGGAGATGAGCACCGCGTGGCCGTCCTGGGCGGCGAAGTCCGCGAACACCTCCAGCAGCTCCTCCCGGACCATGGGGTCCAGGCCGCTGGTGGCCTCGTCCAGGAGCAGCAGCCGGGCCCTGTGGGACAACGCGGCGGCGATGCCCAGCTTCATGGTCATGCCCCGGGAGTACTCCTTGAACTCCTTGTTTCCGGGGAGCTGGAATTTGTCCAGCCACCGCTCGTAGGTGTCCTGCTCCCAGTTTCGGTAGGTGTCGGCCATGATCTTCCCCAGCTGCCTGGCGGTGATGAACTCCGGCACGCAGGTCTCGTCCAGCACCACGCCGACCTCCTCCTTCACCTTCTGGAACTCCTGGCTCTTGTTGTCCACCCCCAGGACCTCCACCGTGCCGCCGTCCCGCTCCATGGCGTCCATGATAAGCCGGATGGTGGTGCTCTTCCCGGCCCCGTTGGCCCCCACCAGGCCCAGGACGCAGCCCATGGGCAGGGTCAGGTCCAGGCCCTCCAGGGCGAAGTCCTTGTACCGCTTGGTCAGTCCCTTGATCTCTATGGCGTTCATATTCCTTATTCCTCCTCGCTCAACACGCGCAGCATGTTGTCTAAATCCTCTAACGTCAGGCCGCACTGGCGGCCCAGGTCCACCGCGGCCTGGAGATGCTCCTCGATCTCCCGCAGCCCGGCCTCCTTCTGCAGCTCCAGGTCCTGCTCCGACACGAAGCAGCCCTTGCCCGCCACGGTGTAAATGTATCCATCCCGCTCCAGCTCCTCGTAGGCCCGCTTGGTGGTGATCACGCTGATCCGCAGGTCCCGGGCCAGGGCCCGGATGGAGGGCAGGGCCTCCCCGGGCTTCAGCCGCCCCGTGGCCACGGCGCCCTTGATCTGCCGGCAGATCTGCTCGTAGATGGGCTGGCCGCTGGAGTTGCTGATGATGATGTCCACGGCTTCACCTCCGTCTTTCTGTATATGTACAGTATATACAGCAATTACAGTTTGTCAAGGGGAAACCGGAAAATTCCAAGAGAAATTTTAGGGAGGCCGGCGCGGCGGAAAAACATGGGACAAAACAGGCAAAGATTTTTCAAATATTTTACTTTTGGGGTTGTTCTTTCTCCAAAATTGTGATATAACACCATACTGCCGGAAAGGCGGTCCGCACGTCGGAGCCCAAACTATTTTTGCTATGAGGTGGCTGTCTCTATGGAAAAAGTAAAAAAGAAGGGCCAGGGCTACCAGATCGACATGATCCACGGCCCCCTGGCCGGGAAGCTCCTGGTGTTTGCCATCCCGCTGATGCTCTCCAGCATCCTGCAGCTCCTGTTCAACGCCGCCGATGTCATCGTGGTGGGACGCTGGTCTGGAAAAGAGGCCCTGGCGGCGGTGGGCTCCAATACCTCCCTCATCAACCTGATGGTCAACCTCTTTGTGGGCTTCTCCGTGGGCACCAACGTGGTGGTGGCCCGGGACCTGGGGGCCGGCCGGGAGGAGGACGTGCGGGACAGCGTCCACACCTCCATCGCCCTGTCCCTGGTCAGCGGCGTGGTGCTGATGGGCCTGGGCCTGCTGCTGAGCCGGCAGATGCTGGAGCTCATGGGCTCCCCGGAGGACGTCATCGGCCTGGCCGCCGTGTACCTGCGGATCTACTTCTGCGGCATGCCCGGCAACATGCTCTATAACTTCGGCGCCGCCATTCTCCGGGCCCAGGGGGACACCAAGCGGCCCCTCTACTTCCTCACCGCCGCAGGTATCATCAACGTGATTTTGAACCTGGTGTTCGTCATCGTCTTCCATATGGACGTGGCCGGCGTGGCCCTGGCTACCATCATCTCCCAGTACGTGTCCGCCATCCTGGTGCTGCTGACCCTGATGCGGGACAAGGGTCCCCTCCGGGTGGACCTGCGGGCGCTGCGGCTGGACATGAAGGTGGTGCGGCGCATCCTCCAGGTGGGCCTGCCCGCCGGGTTCCAGGGCATGGTGTTCTCCATCTCCAACGTGGTCATCCAGTCCTCCATCAACTCCTTCGGCTCCACCGTGGTGGCCGGCTCCGCCGCCTCCTCCAACATCGAGGGCTTCGTCTACGCCGGCATGAACGCCTTTTACCAGACGGCCCTGACCTTTACCAGCCAGAACTACGGCGCCTGCGAGTGCAAGCGGGTGGACCGGATCATGGGCCTGTGCCTGCTCTACAGCGGTCTCATCGGCCTGGTGCTGGGGAATCTGGCCTACCTCTTCGGCTATCCCCTGGGCTCCATCTACGCCCCCGGCCAGGAGGAGGTCATCGCCCAGGCGGTGGACCGGCTGTCCATCTGCTGCACCACCTACTTCCTCTGCGGCCTGATGGACACCCAGGTGGGCGTGCTCCGGGGCATCGGCTACTCGGTGGTGCCCATGATCGTGTCCCTGGTGGGCTCCTGCGCCCTGCGGCTGCTGTGGGTGGCCACCATCTTCCAGCTGAACCGCACGCCTGAGATGCTCTACCTCTCCTACCCTGTCAGCTGGGTCATCACCGCCGCCACCCACTTCGTCTTCTTCCTCTTCATCCGCAAGCGGGCCTACGCCAAGGCCGTCGGCGTCCACGCCATCAATTAGAAAAATACATAGAAGCGAAAAAGTCCCCCGGCCCGCGGCCCGGGGGACTTTTTTGACAGTTGGCTGTTATGAAACAGGGACCTCCTCGCTCTCGGCGAAGGGGTCGCCCAGGGGCGGCGGGTCCTGGACAGGCGTTTCCGGCTCCGGCGGCGCCGGGGGCTCCGGGGCCGCCTTCCACTCCAGGTTCACCCCCGTTTCCCGGTCGAACAGGTGGGCGGCGCTGCCCCGGAAGGTGAAGCGCACCGGCGTGCCCATGGCGAGGGCGCGTTCCCGGGTCTCCAGCTCCTCCTCGGACACCGGCACCACGATGACCACATCCCGGCCGCAGGCGTCCACATGGATATGGATGGCGCTGCCCATCATCTCCGACACGTCCACGCTGGCGAAGATGGCGTTGTCGGCGGTGGTGAGGACCATGTGCTCCGGGCGGACCCCCAGGGTGACGGGACCGCTCTCCACGCCGCCGTCCGCCAGCCGCCGGCACTTCTCCGGGGAGAGGGTAACCGTGGCCCCGGCCAGGGACACGTGGTACCGATCTCCCTGCCGCACCAGCTCCGCGTCAAAGAAGTTCATCTGGGGGGTGCCGATGAATCCCGCTACAAACAGGTTGGCTGGGTGGATGAACACCTCCTGGGGGGTGCCCACCTGCTGGATGTAGCCCTCCTTCATAATGACGATCCGGTCCCCCAGAGTCATGGCCTCGGTCTGGTCGTGGGTGACGTAGATGAAGGTGGTGTTGATCCGCTTGCGGAGCTTGATGATCTCCGAGCGCATCTGGTTGCGGAGCTTGGCGTCCAGGTTGCTCAGGGGCTCATCCATCAGGAATACCTGGGGATTGCGGACGATGGCCCGGCCGATGGCCACCCGCTGGCGCTGTCCGCCGGAGAGGGCCTTGGGCTTCCGGGCCAGCAGCTCCGAGATGTCCAGGATCTCCGCCGCCTCACGGACCTTCTGGTCGATGACCCGCTTGGGGAGCTTCCGCAGCTTCAGGCCGTAGGCGATGTTGTCATAGACGGTCATGTGGGGATAGAGGGCGTAGTTCTGAAAGACCATGGCGATGTCCCGGTCCTTGGGGGGCACGTTGTTCACCAGACGGCCGCCGATATAGATCTCCCCGTCGGTGATGGCCTCCAGCCCCGCCACCATCCGCAGGGTGGTGGATTTTCCGCAGCCGGAGGGCCCCACCAGGACGATGAACTCCTTGTCGGCGATCTCCAGGTTGAAGTCCTGGACCGCCACCACGCTGTTGTCGTATACCTTTTTTACTTTCCGTAAGCTCAGGTCTGCCATAGTCGGTCATTCTCCTCCGGCGTTCTTCTCATATTCCTTCTCCAGCCGCTGCTCCCGGCGCTCCTCCACGGCGGCCTCCACCCGCTCCGGCACCGCCTTCTTTACATAGCGGTAGCCCCGGCGGATGTACTTGATAACAATCACCACGGCGAAGGTCAGGGGGCACAGGGCGAAGAGGACCGTCAGCGCCAGCAGGGCGGCGGCGTAGTCCTCCGTCAGGCGCAGGGCGTTCTCCCAGTAGGGGTAGATGACGCCGTTGGTCCGCATGGACCGCTCGCCGAAGCTGCCGATCACCGCCAGCAGGTTCTCCAGGGAGTAGCGGCTGCTGTTCTCCACCACATCCCCGTCCTCTACAGGGAAGCTGTCGGTCATGATGTTCTTGGCGTAGCCGGAGATGGGGTCCGGCATGACGATCTCGTAGCAGCTGATGGAGGCGTCCTCCACCAGCTCCTGGAGGGCGGAGAAGGACAGGAAGATCCCGCCCTCCCCGTCGTAGGCCCGCCGGGTGGCGAAGTCGTCCTCCCGGGCCACCACGCCGGCCACCACGAAGGGCTTTCCCCCAATGGTCATGGACATCCCCGTCAGGTCCACCCCGCCGAAGAGCCGCCAGGCCATCTCCTCGTCCAGCACCACCAGGTCGTCCATCAGGTCGTCCTCGGAGATGTAACTGCCGGAGCGGAGGGTCAGGGGGTGGAAGTAGAAGAAATCTCCTCCCACGCCGATGGCGTCCACGGTGGCGGAGCCGTTCTCGGCGGAGACGGTCACCTCGGCCTGGCCGCTGTAGGCGTCCAGGTACAGCTTGCCGCCCTCGGGAGCCTCCAGGGACTCCTCCACGAACCGGGTCTCCAGGCTCTGGCGGAAGTTGTAGATGTCCTCCACCGTCTTTCCCTGCCCCACCGGCAGGTAGCAGGCCAGCTGGGCGAACCGGGTCTCGCTGTCTCCGCGAAACCGCTCTGCGGCGGAGATGGACCCGGAGGCCCCGCTGACGTACCGCAGTCCCAGCCAGGAGGCCAGGGACGCCAGCACCAGTACCACGTTGAGGCACACCAGGAACCACTGCTTGAAGCCGAAGCCCCGGATGTCCTGGAGCACCTGCCGGCCCAGTTCACGCGGCTTCATCATGCGCCATCCACCATCCTGACCAGCTCGCCGGCCTCCAGGGGCTTGCTGGAGGTTGTGATCACGTAGTCGTTGTTGGAACTCAGGCCGGAGACCGCCGCGTTGGTGTCGTCCTCCGCCAGGACTTGCACGTCCACGCGCGTGGCCGTATAGCGGTTGCCCAGGGGGGTGCTCTTGGAGGTGACCACCAGGACAAAGCTGCCGTTGGTGTCCTCCCGCAGGGCGCTCTTGGGGATGATGGCGTCATAGTTGGCACTGCGCTGGCCGATGGAGAGGCTGATGTTGGCGCCGGCCTCGATGTCTCCGGTGACCCGGAACACCAGAAGACGGCCCTGTCCGGGCTTATCCGGGTCGGCGGTGATGCCCTCCAGGGTAGCGGTGACGCTGTTGCCCCAGTAGTAGTTGCTCACCTCGGCGGTGTCGCCCACCTTCACCTGCTGGGCCTGCTCATTGGTGACGGGGATCTTGATGGTGTAGCCCCGGTCCACCACCTCGATGACGGCCATGGCCTGGCCGGGGGTGGTCTCCTTGCCGGCGGAGACGTTGATGGCGCTGATGGTGCCGGAGACGTTGGCGGTGATCTCCGTGCCGATGGACTCGCTGGTGTATTTGTCCACCAGCTCCTGCTGCTTCTGGATCTGAAGGCGGGTGGCCTCGAGGTCCAGATTGTCCAGCTGCTTGTCAATGTCCGCGCCGTTCAGGGCTTTCTCCAGCTCCTGCTCCTTCTCGGCGATGGTGTCCACCGCCGCGTCATAGGCGGTCTTTTTCTCCTGCAGGGCAGTCACGTTCTCCGTCAGGGTGGTGATGCGGGCGGTCTGCTCCCGCTGGGCCGCCTCATAGAGGTTGATCTGGGCCTTCAGATCGGCGTTGTCCGCCTCGGCGTCCTCCAGGGTCTCCTCCGCGTCCCGCAGCTCCCGCTGGGCGGAGCGCAGCTCGCTTTCCGCGTCGTCCAGCTTACTCTGGATAGCCCGGCGCTGCTCGCTGGCGCTGCCGGAGGCGATGTCCTGGTCGGCAACCAACCGGTCATAGGCTGTCTGCTTAGACGCCACATCGTTTTGGGCCGCCAAAAGGGCGTCATAGGCGGTCTGATAGTCCTGCAGATCTCCTTCAGACGGATCAGAGGCCGGAACCGCCGTCCGGGTTGTCCCGCCCTCCTCGCCTGTTCCACCGCCGGTGGTGGGAGGGGTAGTGACATATTGCGTCAAATATGCTTCGATATAGACCTGATTGTTTCCGCTGATCTCCTGGGGCGTATCCGTACTGGTGTTAATATCTGTTACCGCATAGCTTGTTTCGCTCTTGATCTCAGCAATCAGAGCGCCCAAATCGCTCCTATACGCCAGCCAGTCGCTTCGCCATGTATTTTTCGCCTTTTCCAGCGCAGTCTTGGCGTCCGCGATCTGCCGGTCCAGGTCCACGCTGCCGCCGGACTCCAGCTCGTCCAGCTGCTGCTGGTAGGTATCCACGGCGGTCTGGGCGGTAGACACCTTCTGGGTCCACTCGGTGACCGCGGCCTGGGCCTCCTGGAGGGCGGGGTCGTCGGCGAGGGCGTCGTTGAGCTCGGAGAGCATCAGCTCCAGCTGGCTCAGCTCCGTCTTGGCGGCGGCCAGGTCACCTTTGGCGTAGGAGATCTCCGCATCGGTGACCGCGTTGGCGTCCCGGTCCGCCTGGGCCTTCTCCAGATCCTCCCGGAGAGTCTTGACGGTCAGATCGTCGGCGGCGTAGCCCTTGGACAGCTCCAGCAGCTGCTTCTGGTAGTTGATGTTTAGGGTCTGGAGCTGCTCCTGGGCGTCCTTCAGCTCCTGGCTCTCCACGTCCCCCAGCACGAACAGAAGATCGCCTTGGTTGACGGTGTCTCCCACCTTCACGCACACAGAGCGGACCTCTCTCGTCTGGTCCAGGACCACCTCATAGCTCTCGTTGGCGGAGACGGTGCCGCTGCCCCGGATGCGGGCGTTGATGGTGCCGGAGGTGACCAGGGTGGTGCTCACCTCCGCCAGGGAGCGGTTCATAATGGTGTTGGAAAAGAAGGTGAGCACCAGCAGCACCGCCAGGAACACAATGGCGATGGTCTTGATCAGCTCTCTCTTCTTCGACTTCTCTTTCACTTCCATAGACTCAAATTCTTCCTTTCACTGGGGTCAGCCTAACCTTTGACGGAGCCCTGGTGGGCGATGCCCTCCACCAGGTAGTCCTCGCCGTGGAGGAACAGGAGGATGCAGGGTACCATATAGATGGTGGCAATGGCGAAGGCCAGCCCCACCTCGTTGGCGTTGATGGTGCTCAGATACACCGACAGCGGATGCTTGGAGGCGTCCTCCAGCAGGATGATGGGCTGCTCCACCATGTTCCAGTAGTCGATGAACACCAATATGGCGATGGAGTACAGGGCGCTGCGGCACTGGGGCAGGCAGATGTCCTTGAAGATCTGCCACTCGCTGGACCCGTCCAGCTTGGCCGCCTCGATGAGGGAGGCGGGGATGCGCCGCATGAATTTGGTCAGCAGAAATACGGAAAAGGGGGCGAACATGCCGGGGAAGATGATGGCCCAGCGGGTGTTCAGAATCCCCAGCCACTGGCTGACCAGATAGTTGGGCACCAGGGTCACCTGGTAGGGCATGAGCATCAGGATCACATAAAAGAAGAAAAGAAAGCTCCGCACCTTCCCCCGCCAGCGGGTGAAGCCGTAGGCGGTGATGGAGGCCACCCCCACCTGGAGCACCACGATGGGCACCACCAATATCACGCTGTTCCAGAACTTCAGCAGGTAGTCCGGGCTCTTGAACAGAACGGTGATGTACTGGGACAGGCTCACCTTGTCGGGGATGAACTTCAGATTCACCGTCTCGGAGATGTAGGCGTTCCCGGAGACGCTGGAGAACACCTTGCCGTAGTTGGCGGCGATCTCGCTCTGGGTCATGAAGGAGTTGGTAAAAGTCAGCACCGTGGGCAGAAGAAACGCCACGGCGAAGAAGGCCGCCAGCACCGTCAGGACCCCACGGCCGAAATACCGCTTTTTGATCATCCCTCCACATCCTTTCCGAAGATGTCCTCCACCTTAAACAGCAGAGCGATGAGGGCCACCATCACAATGGCCAGCAGCACCGCCGCCGAGGACATCTTCTGGTAGTCCGGCTGGGCGAAGGTGTTGTTCATGAAGTGCTGCAGCATGTAGAGCCCCTCGTAGGGGTAATTCCCCGTCAGCAGGTAGATCTCCCGAAACACCTTGAAGGAGTTGATGATGGAGAGAATGGTGACAAACAGCACCGTGGGGGAGAGGTAGCGCAGCTTGATGTTGAAGAACTTGTGGGCGGCGGAGGCCCCCTCCACGTCCGCCACCTCCAGCAGCTCCTTGGGGATGTTGTTCAGGGCGGCCATGAACAGGATCATGTTGTACCCCAGGTTCTTCCAAAGGAAGAGGATGATAATGACCATCATGCACCAGCCCGGGGCGTTGAGCCAGTCCACCGGCTGCCAGCCGAAGGGGGCCAGCATGGCGTTGAGGGTGCCGTTGCGGTGGAACACCACCTGCCAGATGAGCACCACCGAGGCCACGGGGACCATCATGGGGCTCAAAAAGAAGGTGCGGAACCAGCTTTTGCAGGGGATGCGGCACTCCAGAATCAGGGCCAGCCCCAGGCTCAGCACCACCGCCAGGGGCACGGCCAGGATGGAGAAGATGGCGGTATTCTTGGCGGCGGTCTGGAAGGAGTAGTTCTGGAGCACGGAGATGAAGTTGTCCAGGCCTACGAACTCCGGGTTGATGGGGCTGCGGATCACCGAGTACCAGACCACCACCAGGAAGGGGGCGATGAAGAACACCGTCACCCCCAGCACGCTGGGGCCCAGAAAGCCGATGCTCCGCAGCAGGTCCAGCACCCGCTCATTGCTCCGGTCCCACAGCCGGCGGGCCGGGGCCGGCGGCTTCGGGGCGCCGGACCGCCGTATTCTCTTTTTCAGGGGGGCGGCCGGGGCGGATACCGCCCCGGCCCGCTCCCCGCGGGGTTTAAAGATTCTCATTGATGTAAAGGGTCACGCGGCTCTGGATCTGCCGGGCGGCGTCCTGGGCGGTCTTGTCGCCGTTGAAGAAGCCCTGAGCCTCACTGTTTACAATGTTGTAGATCTCCTGGTCGTAGCTGTAGATGGAGTCGATGGCGTTGTAGAGGGCCATGAACTGGTCGTACTCCTCCTGGCTGGTGGCGTAGATGTCCACCATGATGTCGCCCATGCCGTAGCCCATGGTGGAGATCTCAATGGGATTTCCGTTCTCGTCCAGCACCGGGTCTCCGTTCTCGTCCAGCTCGTACTCCGGGGTCATGGCCTCCTCCATGGCTTTGTCGAAGTCCTGCTTGTTGACGTAGAACTCATAACCGCCCCACCAGTCCTCTTCATCGCTCTGGGGCAGAAGGAGCTCCCGCATGAAGGACCAGGCGCCCTCCTTGTCCTTGCAGGTGGTGGACATGGCCATGCCGCTGCCGATGTTAAAGCTGCTGCCCACGCTGCCGTCCTCCATGGGATAGCCGATGAAGGAGAAATCGCCGTTGAAAATGGCCTTGTAGAGCTGCATGTCCGCCAGGTCGGACAGGTACAGGTCCATGAGCATCTGCTGGCCGTTCTGGACCCGGGTGGCGTCGTCCACGTACTCCTCGTTGTTGTAGTCGTACTCCAGGGGGAAGGTGTTGCAGAACTCCAGCAGGGAGATGAGGTTCTCGCTGTCAAAGGAGCAGGTGCCGTCGTCCCAGTTCACGAAGTTGTCCAGGTTCATGGCCAGGACGTTGGAGAGCATTCCCTCCTTGGTATTCCCCTGGCCGAAGAGCTGGCAGCCATCGGGCATGGTGGCCAGCGCCGCCTCCATGTCCGCCACGGTCCAGCTCATCCGGTCGCCCACCACGCTGGTGGCGCCCACGGCGGTGCGGATGGTGAAGGAGCTGAAGATCTGGTAGAGCTTGCCGTCCTGCTCCGCGGCCTGGAGCACGTTCTCCATCAGGGCCTCCCGGCCTCCCAGCTCGGTGTCGGCATCGATGTAGGGCCACAGGTCCTCCAGAATGTCCTTGGCGCCGTACTGGCGGATGGGCAGGCCGCTGGTGGACAGAATGTCCGGCACGTTGCCGGCGCCAATCTCCGTGTTCAGCCGGGTCAGGCCGGCGTTGTAGTCCTCGTCGGTGTTGTACTCGGAGTAGTCAATGACCTCGATGCGGTAGTCCTTGTTGGAGCGGTTGAACTCCAGAATGGCGTTGCGGACGTCGTAGTCCAGGTACATGCAGCCGTAGGTCAATATCGTCTTGTCCGCCAGGACGGAGGCGTCGGTCTCCGTCAGGATGGCCAGCTCGTAGGTATCGCTGCCGCCCCGGCTCCAGCTGTTGGTCATGGCCACCACCCGGCCGTCTTCCAGGAAGGTGAAGAACATCAGGTCCCCGGAGTTGATGTCGGAGTCGATCCAGTTGAGGAGCCGGACGCCCTCCTGGGTCTCGGGGTCGTAGCCGTAAATGGACTCGCCGTTCTGGTAGTAGAACAGGTACTTGCCGCCGCCAGGGTAGATGTTATAGACGCTCACAGGCATGTCGTACTCCGTGCCCCAGTCCTGGGCGGCCACGTCGATGACCCGCATGACCTGCCGCCGGGTGGTCTGGTCCGCCTCGTCCGGCACGCTGCAGTTGAGGCCCACGGTGCCGTCCCCCAGCAGGGACAGGCTGCCCCACATGTCCTGGCCCAGGTCGATTTCAAAGAGCTTTTTCATGCTCTGGTCCAGCACCACGATCTTGCTGGAGGAGGTGGTGTCGGTGTAGTTGTTCACCATGACATAGAAATTCCCCTCGTTATCGATGATGGGGGGATCGAGGTAGCTGTCCTCCCCGGCGCCCACCGCCTCGTTCAGGCCAGTGGTGTCCACACGGGCCAGCTCGCTGCCGGTGGAGTCCAGCTGGCGGCGGATCTGGGTGTTGGCGTAGTCGGTCTGGTAGTTCCACTTGCTGTCGGTGGTGGGGTCGAAATTCTCGGGCAGATCGAAGGTGTATGTATTGATCTGCTCCGTGACCCACAGCGTACCGTCGGCGCCGGTGGTCAGATCGCTGATGTAGCTGTCGCCCTCCTGGCCCTCCGGGATCTCAGCAGGGGAGAAGTTCTCCAGCTCCTCCGCCGCTCCGTCCTCAATGGAGATGCGGTAGATCTTGCTGGTGCTGGCGTAGCCCACGTAGGAGCCGTCCTCGCCGGCGCTGGGGTTATTCCAGAACTCCTCAGCCTCCTCCTCGGTCATGTCCCGGACCACCTCGCCCTGGGCGTTGTAGAGCTGGGGCGTGTTGACGTCTCCCAGAACATAGACATACCGGCCGTCGCAGCAGCCGCTGTTGATGTAGTCCAGATCCAGGTCGCACTCCAGAAATTCCGGCACATAGATGGTGCCGCTGAGCTGTTCGGCGTCTCCGCTGTCCCCGCCGCTGCCGCAGGCCGCCAGGGCCAGCAGCATGCACAGGGCCAGCAGCAGTGCCGTCAGCTTCTTTCCATATCTTCTCATTGGGTCCTCCTCCTTATCTCTCACATGCCGGTGACCCGGCGGTGTCGGGGCGGCGCGGGCCGACCCCGGTCAGGCTTTTTCTCCCGATATTGTAAAAGACGTTCTTTTCCGGAAGAAAGTTCCTGCCTATTCACACTTTATTCTACCGCCCCTTGCATCAAATTTGCATCGTAACGGCATAGGAACTGTTTGTTTCAGCTTAAGAAATCTTTAAGAAGAGGACCCTGTTCGTCAGCTCTGCTCGCCCAGGTAGAGCTTGACCCGGCTCTGAATCTGCCGGGCGGTCTCCTCGGCGCTCTCATCCCCGTTGAAGAAGGCCTGGGCCGCCGAGCGGACAATGTCCGCCACGCCGTCGCTGCTCTCTGCCGTCGTGTCGATGGCGTCGCACAGGGTGTTGAAACGGTCCAGCTGCTCCTGGGTCATGGCGTAGAAGTCCAGGGAGAACCCGGTCCCGGTCACACCGCCGTGAGCCAGCTCCACCTGCTCACCATTCTCGTCCTCGATCATCTCCCGCCGCATGGCCTTTTCCGCCATGGCGTCGAAGTCCCGGCGGTTGGCGGGGAAGCAGAAAAACCACTCCTCACCGCTCTCCTGGGGCAGCAGCAGCTCCCGCAGGAAGGACCAGGCCCCCTCCTTGTCCCGGCAGGTGCTGGACAGGGCCATGACCCGCCCCCGGTCCAGACGGAAGGCGCTGCCGCAGCCGCCGTCGGTGGGATAGCCTACGAAGGCGGCCTTCCCGCCGAAGAGGGTGTCCAGCATCTGCATGTCCTCAAAGCACATCAGATCCTCGCTGTAGAGCATCTGCTTGCCGGCGCGGAGGCGCTCGAAGTCGGTCTGGTAGCTCTCCCAGTCCACCTTGCTCCAGTCAAACTCCAGGGGGAAGGTGTCGCACAGGCGCAGGGCGTCGATGAATTCCTGGCTGTCGAAGCTGCACTGGCCCTTCTCCCAGTCCACGAACCGGTCCAGGCTCCGCAGGACGGAGAGCTCCAGCATACTGTTTTTGGTGTTGCCCTCGCCGAAAATCTGGCAGCCCTCGGGCATGGTCTGGAGGGCCGCCAGGAGCTCGTCCAGGGTCCAGCTCATCCGGTCTCCCACCACCTTGGGGTCCCCAGCCGCCGTGGCGATGGTGAAGCTGTCAAAGACCTGGTAGAGCTTTCCGTCCTGCTGCGCGGCCCGGAACACGCTCTCCACCAGCCCCGCCCGGCCGATGTCCGGGTCCTTCTCGATGTAGGGCCACAGGTCCTCCAGGATGCCCTTGGCCCCGTACTGGCGGATGGGCAGTCCCCTGGTGTCCAGAATGTCCGGCACATTGCCTGCGGCAATCTCCGTGTTCAGCTTGGTCAGGCCTGCGGCGTTGTCCCCGTCGGCGCCGTATCCGCTGTAGTCCCGGATCTCAATGCGGTATTTTCCGTTGGAGCGGTTGAAGTTGATGATCTGTCCCCGGGTCTGGCTGTCCAGATTCAGTGTGGCGAAGGTCAGCACAGACTTTTCCCCGATGGAGGAGCGGTCGGTCTCTGTGAGCAACACCAGCTCCGCCTCCGGACCGCCCTCCCGGCTGTTGGTCACGGCGGCCATCCGCCCGTCCGGCAGAAAGGCGAAGAACGCCAGGTCGTCCCGGTCCACGTCCACGCCGCTCCACTGCAGCAGCTCCGTCCCCAGAGGGCCTCCTGTTTCCGTGCCGGCCTGGAGATCCCCCTGGGCGCAGCCCCAGAGGCTGTCGCCCCGCTCATAGCAGAAGAGATATTTGCCGGAGCCGGGGTAGACGGCGTCGGCGCCGGAGGGCAGAGTGTACTCCGGTCCCCAATTCTTAGCCGCCGGGTCAATGGTCCGCAGGACCCGGCCTCCCGTATCGCTCCAGCTGCTGAGGGCCATAGTGCCGTCCCCCAGCTGAAGCAGATCTCCGAACAGGCCGTCCTCCTCGCCGGTAGTGAACAGCGTCTCCAGCTTCTCATCCAGCACGGCTACCGCCCTGTCGGTGAGGGCATAGAGCCTGTCCTCGCCGTCCATTTGGGCGCTGTTGACATAGGCGCCGCCAAGCCGCTGGGACAGCTCCTCCAGATCCACGCGGCGAAGCTCCCGGCCGGTCCCGTCCAGCTGCCGCTGGACCCGGGTGGTTTCGGTGACCTGGTAGTCCCACTTGTCCCCGCTGGCCTCGTCAAAGCCCTCCGGAAGCTGAAAGGTGGTGGAGGTCAGCTCCTCCGTTACCCACAGGGTGCCGTCCGCTCCCGGACGCAAATTGTTTATGTTCACGAAGTTCTCCGCAGCCTCGGGGCCGGACAGGGGGACGTAGTTTTCCAGAGGCGCGGTCGTCCCGTCCAGTGCCACCCGGCGAATGGCCGTCCGTCCGTCGTTCTCCGCTGTTCCCAAAATATAGAGGGTCTCCCCGTCGGCGCAGCCCGCGCTGATCTGCTCCATTCCGGCCTCGCAGCGGACAAAGCTGGGCGTGTAAACTGTTCCGCCGGCCTCCGTGCCGCCTCCGCCGCTGCCGCAGGCCGCCAGGGCCGGCACCAGGCTCAATCCCAGCAGCACTGCCGCCAGCCGCCGTCTCATTTCTTTCATAACGCTTGACCTCCTATGGATATTCCCGGCCCGGCCGACGCCGTGTACCGGGGGCAACGGGGCTGGAAGTGTCTGCCAGCGCCCGGTCGTCCCCATTCTACGGCCGTCTGCATCGAACTTGTATCCATCCGCCATCCCTTTTGTGTGCTCTCTCTTAAGATTACTTTAACGTTTTTTTAACGGGACTTAAACGGTGCTTCCTGGAGAAAAACGGCGAAAAGCGTCAAGAAACGTAAGGGGGAGGCCCCGCAGGACCTCCCCTTGTGTCGTATGATGGTTCTCCATTTTCCCGTCAGATGGCGCCGATCTCGGCGTAGACCTTCTGTAGGGAGTCGCCTTGTAGCAGGCCGTCCCGGACCTGATCCTCCTTTTTTACGGTCTGGAAGGACTTCTCCAGCACCTCGTCCACAATATCCTTTGGGATGATGACCACGCCGTCGGCATCCCCAAAGATGTAGTCGCCGGGGCAAATGGTCACACCCTCCATGACCACGGGGATCTGGCACTCATTGATCTCGCACCGGCCCTTAGAGGTTCTGGTGTCCCGCCCACGGTAGAACAGAGGGAAGTCCATGGCCTTCAGGGCCTTCACATCCCGGGCGTAGCCGTCCAGCAGCACGCCGGCGCCGCCCCGCTGCCGCACGGCGGTGGCGAATAGCTCGCCGAACACGGCGCAGTTATACTCGCCCCGGGTCACCAGTACATAGATCTCACCCTCTCCCAACTGGTCTACCACTTTGCACTGGGCGGTGAGAGGGTCCGGGGGCATAGAGTAAACCTGGGTGCCGATGCTGGTGAAGGCGGGCCCGAAAATCACCGTCTCGTCGCTGATGCCGGCGATAGCCCCACCGGGCAGGGCCTGGTCACGGTAGCCCATGCCGTCCAGCACATCGCTGATCACCCCGGTGTACAGCTCCTGTTTGACTTTTTCCGTATCGAACTTCATATCTTGTTTCCTCCATCTGAAATTGGTCGGACAAATAAACAAGTCTCAGCGGTCAGCGTCCCCGCCGCAGGCGGCTCTCCACCTGCTCCAGCAGCTCCCTGCCCTGGGCGGGCCGGATCTTCTCCTTGGCCAGCTGGGCAAACTTGGCATAGTCCCGGCTCTCGCCGTTGATGGAAATCACGTTCCCCTGCCGGTCCGTCAGCTTCACGCTGCGGCTCATGGGGGCCTTCTCCACCCGGACCACGTCCTCCCAGGCCACCTCCCGGCGTTTGCCCAGCACGGAGATGGTCTCGATACGGTCGGCGAAGGCAACGACCTTCTTCGACAGGGCAAAGAGCAGGGTGAAATCCCCCAGCACTTGGCACACCAGATTGAAGCCGGCGGCGAACCACCAGGAGTCCGCCTCCTCCCCCGCCAGGGAGGGGTCGATCAGCTTCATAGCGCACACGGCTAGGCCCAGGGCGATGAGCATCAGGGCCAGCACCGTGGTCATCCACGTCTCCCGCAGGCACACCAGGCCGTAGTCCCTGGGCTGGGAGCGGACGGCGATCACCGCCGTCCCCGCCAGCAGGACCAGGGATAGGGCGATGCTGGCGTAAATGGCCGAAGTCATTGACCGCACACCTCCTCACGCAGTTCCATCAGCTGCCGGTAGAGAGCCTGGGCCCGCTCCGGGGCCCGAGGCAGCAGCATCCACACGTCGTAGACGTAGGGCGTCACCGCCATGCCCAGCAGCTCCCGGGCGAAGGCCATGGCCGCCACCTCCTCCAGGGAGACCAGCCGACTCTCCTGACGCAGACGGCCCAGCTTCCGCAGCAGGATGTGCTTCTGGTTGACGTACAGGTCCGGTTCCCACTGCTGTACCACATGGAACAGCTCGTGGGCCAGGAGCATGTCCAGCACATCCACGCTGCCCAGCCGCTCCTCCAGACCGGCGGCCTGGAGGAGTCCCTGGACCTCCTGGGCGTTGTCGGCGCACAGCTCAATCCGGTCCGGCTCGTAGTAGCAGGCGAAGGTGACGATCCCCACGCCCTGGGGCATGGGGACCTTCTCCACCGTCACCCCCAGGGCGGCGGCCATGTCCCGGACGGAGGCACCGGGATGGGCGTGGGCCAGTCGGGAGGCCTCCTCCCGGCCGCAGGCGGCGGCCCGGTCGTAGTAGGGCCGGTAGCCCTCCCGGTCCAGCCGCCCCCGCAGGGGCTCTCGGGACAGGGCGTAGGCGGACCAGACCTCCTCCGGCAGGGCCAACAGGTCGTCGCACCAGGCGGAGAGCATCACTGGATCTCCGTGCGGGAGCTGATGAGCAGGACCTCTTCCTCCGGGTCAGCGTCCAGGAACTCACTGCGCATGATGGTGGTGAGCTGCTCCAGGCTCAGGGTGTTGGAGAAGTCCAGCACCTTGCCGCCGATGCACAGGAAGATGTCCGGGGTCTGGACCATCTCGTTCTTGTAGCCCAGCATCTCGTTCCACAGCTCGGTGGTCTTCGCCTCCCAGTCCTTGGCCTTGCAGGCGTCGGCGGTGGCATCGCCGCACTGGACCTTGATGAAGCCCCGGTGGTCCACCAGGCGGACCTGCTGCTTGTTGCCCACCTTGTGGCCGAAGATGTAGAAGATGTCGCTGGTGAGGAGGGTCTCCACCTCGCTGGGGTCGGTCCGCATGCTCTCGGCGGCCAGGCGCTTGGCCTCGGTCTCGTCGCAGCGCAGCTTCAGGTCGGTGGTCTGTACCTCGTTGGAGCCCAGGGCGATGGCGGTGACCTTGGAGGTCTGGGCGTCAATCTCCACTTGGACCTCGATGGTGTCGGGCACGGCGCCGTTCTTGATAGCCAGGGCGGCGGCCTCCTTCTTGATGGCCGCGATGTCCTCGGTGGTGGGGTTGGGGATGACCCGCTCCACCACGTCCCGGATCATGGCCAGGGCCACGCCGATGGAGGAGATGACCTCCGCATGGGTGGGGATGGAGTAGTTCATCTTCATGGCCTCGGCGCTGTAGGGCAGCAGGGCGCTGGCGCCGCCGCCGCAGCCCACCAGGGAGATCTGGTCCCGCTCAATCTTGTACTTCTCGGCGAAGTCGTTGATGACGGGCTCGATCTTCTCAAAGGCCTTCTGCAGAATCTGCCGGGCGCACTCCTCCACGGAGACCCCCAGGTAGTCGGCCAGGGGCTTCATGGCCTTCCGGGCGCTCTCCACGTTGCCGCGGCTGTAGTCGCCCTCCTTCACGTAGCCCAGGATGTTGGCGGCGCAGCTGTTGGTCAGGGTGACCCGCTTGCCATTGGCCAGCTTGACGCGGACATAGTCATCGGGGTCGCCCTCCTTGGGGGAGAAGAACTCCAGCTGCGGGTCCACGATCTCCTCCTCGGGGGTGTACACCGCGTAGCTCAGGCCGCCGATGTGGGCGGAACGAGGGCCCACGTCCACCAGTTTATGGTCGCTGGCCCGGACCATGGAGCCGCCGGCCACGCCCAGGACGATGACGTCCAGGGAGTTGACGTAGGTGCGGTGGCCGCCGACGACGGAATACTCCACAGCGGGACGGCCGTTCTTGATGACGCCGATGTTGGTGGAGGTGCCGCCCACCTCGAAGTAGATGCCGTTGGAGGCCCGCAGGTACATGAGAGCGCCCATGACGGAGGCGGCGGGGCCGGAGAGCATGGTCAGCACGGGCCGCTTCTTCATCTCGGTGATGTCCATAACGCCGCCGTCGCCCCGCATGATCATCAGGGGCACATCAATGCCGGCCTTCCGCACGGCCATCTCCGTGCAGTTGGCGGTGTTCATCATCTTCGGCAAGATGCTGCCATTGATGGCGGCGGTGCGGGTGCGGCGGGTCAGACCGTAGAGCTTGCTGATCTCGGAGGCCACGGAGACCAGCAGGCCCTTCTTCTCCGCCTCTTGCTTCACCAGCAGCTCATCCTCGATGCCGTCCACGCCGAAGGCCTGGGAGGCCACGATAACCTCGGCACCCTCGTCCTGAAGCTTCTGGATCTCCCGGTCCACGTTGGCGGCGTTGATGTCCTTGTTCTTCAGGAAGGTGTGGCAGGTCTCGATCTTCCGGCCGGTACCCAGGTCGATGTCGCCGATCTTGGACTGCTTTTTGGCCAGCCAGCCCTCCAGACCGCCGCCAGCCATGCCAAGGATGCCCACCTTGGCCACGTCGCCCTCCAGCAGGGCGTTGGTCGCCTGGGTGGTGGAGTGGGCGATGAAGACAACGTCCTCCGGGGCGATGTTGTTCTTGGTCAGGCAGTTCTCAAAGCACTCGATGACGCCCGCGGCCACGCCCAGCTCGTGGTCGTGGGTGGTCATCACGATGGCCTCGCCGACGATCTCCTGGGTGTCGTTGTCCAGGGCAACGGCCTTGGTGTGGGTGCCGCCCACGTCGATGCCGACACGGATGCTTCTCTTGCTCATAGACTTGTTCCTCCTACACTGCGTGCGTTAAAGTATTTTGTTTTATGTATCACGTTGACGGCCACAGGCCGGTTGTTTCCGAGATCATACGCGGTATGCGAGGTGCGCCCCAGACGGGGCGCACCGGTAAAACGGGCGGTCATGGAGGGAGAGAGGATCCCCTCCCTCTATGACCGTGGAGAGGACATGGACCGGGACGCGGCGGGATCAGGCGGCAAACATGAAGTACGCGACCATTTCCAGGATGAAGGCGCAGGGCAGAGCGTAGGGCAGGACCTGACGCATAAAGTCCTTGACGCTGACCTGGGTATAACCGATAGCCCACATGTTCCAGGACTGGGTGGGGCAGACGTTGGTGGTCACAGTGCAGCAGGGGATATAGAACAGGGGGTAGAGGATGCTCAGAGGCAGGTTGGTTGCACCGGCAACAATGGCAAAGGTGGCGATACCGGCGCCCCAGATGGTCAGAGGACCGCGGTACAGGGCCAGGAAGCCCAGAACGCCGAAGACCAGGAACAGGGCGAAGGGGCTGTTAGGCAGGATGGGGCTGACGATGGGGGCCAGCAGATCCTTGCAGGAGCCGGCGGCCTTGACGAACATCTGCAGGAACATCAGAAAGCCCAGCACCAGGCCTACGTCGGCCACGCCGTCGTGGAAGGTTTTCTGTACCAGCTCAGCGATTTTGTTCCAGCTCTTCAGGTTGCCTGTGAAGATCAGAGCCCACAGCACGGACAGGCAGATGGCGGGGACTTGGTTGATACCCAGAGCGATGGACAGCGTCACGGGCAGCAGCACGGTCAGGCAGCCCAGCAGGCCGACATTCTTGGTGCTGGCGTCAGCACCGGCAGAGGCGGCCCAAGCGTGGGCCTTCTTCTTGCCGCCCTTGCTGGTGAGAATGACCATCAGGACGATGCTTACGAAGTGGATGACAAAGGCCACGGCGGCGAACTGATACCAGTCGGGACCGATCTGATACTGCTCCTCGCCGATCACCATGGAGCCGGCGGCCTGGGTCAGCAGGGACTGGTTGAAGTACAGGCCGCAGCCGACGCTCATGACGAAGGAGCCGCAGGCCAGGGGCTTGGGGATGCCCAGGGAGAGCATGATGGGGAAAACGATAACGCCGATGGCCACCACGGCGCCGGGGCCGTAGGAGGTGGTGAAGATGGCGGCGGTGACGATGCACAGCAGGATGCAGGTCAGGCCCGGCTTGTCGCCGCCCAGCTCAACGGCCTTGCGGATGATGGTGCCGGCGATGCCGGTGTCGATCAGCACCCGGCCGAACCAGGAGCCGAAGATAATGTACACGGCGGTGGAGCCGAAGCCCGTGGGGCCACCGTCAAAGATCGTGGAGTTGATGGTGGGCCAGTCGATGGCGCCGCCCAGGAAACCCAGGCCGGACCACAGCACGGCCATGACGAACAGGCCCAGCATCAGGTTGCCGCCCTTCGCGGCGTACACGATGAAGGCCAAATAGGTGATCAGAAGGATCACGCCAATGACAGTTTCTAACATAGTCTGTTTCTTCCTCCCTAATGGATTTGCTGCGTGTTTCGTTTGTGAGTGGAACTGCCCGCCAGTTCCCACAGAGGTCTGCTTCGCGTCCCGTGCCCGGCGGAACGCCGGGCGCTGCCCTCTCCTTTCTCCCTTAATTTTATGAAAAGGGCCGGTTTGTCTGTCGGCCCTATTCATCACAGCATGTTTACCGGTTTCAAAACATATCTAAACTACTTGATAGATTTCAGTGTAGAAGGAGAAAATGGTGAAACCGGGTTTGCGCCATATCTAATAATGGAATGAATTTCTAAATTAAACAAAGAAATACACAGTAAATGTTGCGAATTCAAGAAATATTTACAAAAAATATTCTATCATAAACTATAAAAATAGCAATAACAAATCCATATATTTCCAATTTTTTGGAGGATTACACGAAATGAAATCGATTCACATTTGTGGAGATGGCCGAAACTTGCGCCGCTGCCAGGATATTGTGCTGTCCGCATTGACATTGTTGCGCTATTTCTGGTATAATTGCTTCAAAGATTTGTTTTGTTTTCTCCATTTCTTATGAGAAACTACTATATAGTAGGGAAGGCGATGGCGGGAGGATGACAGTAAATGGAAGCCATAAAAACGTAACAATCTCCGATGTAGCCCGGGCGGCCGGTGTATCTAAGACAACGGTTTCACGCTACATTAACGGAAAGTATTCCCTGATGAGCCCGGAGACCCGGGAGCGCATCGCCGCCGTCATTGAGATGAGCCACTACCGTCCCAGCTCCATCGCCCAGTCCCTGAAAGCCAAGCAGTCCTACCAGATCGGCGTGGTGGTGGCGGACGTCTCCAGCCCCTTCTCCGCCGCTTTGATCCGGGGCATCGGCCATGTGCTCCTGGAGAACAACTACGTGGCCCTCTTCGCTGACAGCAAAAACTCCCTGGAGCTGGAGCAACGGCTGATCCAGACCCTGGTCAGCCGGAAGGTGGATGGCCTGATCGTCAATACCAACAGCTACTACAACCCATCCCTCATCCAGCTGGCCTGCCAGGGGATGCCGGTGGTGCTGTGCGACCGGCAGGTCAGTGACTACAACTTCCCCCTTGTGGGCAGCGAGCAGCGCCAGCCGATCCTCGACGTGGTGGCTCACTTGAAAGAGGAGGGGTTCCATACCGCCGCCTTCTTCACCGAGGAGTACGCTGCCAACTCCGCCCGGTTCACCCGGCGGAACGCCTTCTTGGAGGCTATGGCCTTTCACTACCCGGATCAGGACGCCCAGAGCCTGTCCTTCACCGTGGACATCAGCGACCAGGCGGGAACCATCCGCGCCATCGAACAGCTCCTGGGCCGCTGCGGCAGCGGCAATACCCCCGCCATCATCGGGGTGAACAACGTCACCACCATGCACGTGGTGGGGGCCATCCGGGCCATGGGCCTGGAGATTCCCCGGCAGGTGGGCATTTGCGGGCCCAACGACTGGGGCTGGGACGAGCAGATCAACTGGCCTGTCATCGTCCCTCCTGGTATTACCACCTTTACGGTGCAGTCTTATGAGATCGGCTGTACCGTGGCCCAGGTCCTGCTTCAGCGGATTCAGAACCCTGCCGCGGAGAAGCAGGAGATCCGCCTGCCCTCGGAGCTGGTGGTCCGGGGCTCCACCCGGCTGCGGGCCGCCCGGGTCTGACGGCGCGCCCTGTGCCCTATACCTTAATTATAATACGCCCATAGGGACGAGAATAACAGGAGGTCAACAGGAATATGGACATTTTACAGAGACTGGGGAACGCCGGCGTGGTGCCCGTGGTGGTCATTGAGGACGCCAAGGACGCCGTCCCCACCGCCAAGGCCATGCTCTCCGGCGGCATCGACGTCATGGAGATCACCTTCCGCACCGCTGCCGCCGCGGACTCCATCAAGGCCGTGGCCGACAGCTGCCCCGACATGCTGGTGGGGGCCGGCACCGTCATCACCCTGGACCAGTGCAAGCAGGCCGTGGCGTGCGGAGCCAAGTTCATCGTCTCTCCCGGCTTTGACGAGGAGGTCGTCCGCTGGTGCGTGGACAACGGCGTGGCCGTCACCCCCGGCTGCGTCACCCCCACGGAGATCACCGCCGCCATGAAGCTGGGGCTGAAGGTGGTCAAGTTCTTCCCCGCCAACGTCTACGGCGGCCTCACCGCCCTGAAGGCCCTCTCCGCCCCCTTCGGCGGCGTGAAGTTCATCCCCACCGGCGGCGTCAACGACAAGAACCTGGGCGAGTTCATCTCCGCCCCCTTCGTCCACGCCGTGGGCGGCAGCTGGGTGTGCCCCAAGGCCGACATCTCCGCCGGCAACTTTGACAAGATCACCGCCCTGTGCGCCGAGGCCCGCCGCACCCTGCTGGGCTTCGAGGTGGCCCACATCGGCATCAACACCGACGACGCCGACGCGGCCCAGGCCGTGGCGGGGACCTTCAACGCCGCCTTCGGCCTGCCCACCCGCATGGGCAACAAGTCCGTGTTCGCCTCCGACGGCATCGAGGTCATGAAGAGCCAGTACCTGGGCAAGCAGGGCCACATCGCCGTGCGTACCAACCGGGTGGACATCGCCATCGCCGAGCTGGCCAAGCGGGGCTACGAGGTGGACATGGAGACCGCCGGCTACAAGAACGGCCGCATCAACGCCGTGTACCTGAAGGACCAGATCGGCGGCTTCGCCGTGCATCTGCTGCAGAAATAATCAGGAGGAGAGATACATACCATGAAAGTCCTGACTTTTGGCGAGATCATGCTGCGCCTGCGGGCCCCCGGCCATGAGAGATTTTTCCAGAGCAATATGATGGAGGCCACCTTCGGCGGCGGCGAGGCCAACGTGGCCGTGTCCCTGGCCAACTACGGCATGGACGCCCAGTACTGCACCGTGCTGCCCGACAACGCCATTGGCGACGAGTGTATCAAGGAGCTGCGCCGCTTCGGCGTGGACGTGAGCAAGGTCCAGCGTGGCCCCGGCCGCATGGGCATCTACTTCCTGGAGAACGGCGCCAACCAGCTGCCCAGCAAGGTGGTCTATGACCGTGCCTACTCCGCCATCGCCCTGGCCAAGCCCGGCGACATCGACTGGGACAAGGTCTTCGAGGGTGTGGAGTGGTTCCACATCACCGGCATCACCCCCGCCATCAGCGAGAGCGCCATGGAGCTGTCCCTGGAGTCCGTGAAGGCCGCCAAGGCCAAGGGCATCACCGTCTCCTGCGACCTCAACTACCGCAAGAACCTGTGGAAGTACGGTAAGAAGGCCGCCGAGGTCATGCGGGAGATGGCCAAGTACGTGGACGTGGCCGTGGCCAACGAGGAGGACGTGCAGAAGTCCCTGGAGATCACCGTGGACGTGAACGTGGAGTCCGGCGAGCTGGACCGGGAGAAATACCGGGCCCTGGGGGACAAGGTCCTGGCCCAGTACCCCGACATGAAGATGATCGCCATCACCCTGCGGGAGAGCCACAGCGCCGACTGGAACGGCTGGGCCGCCTGCCTCAACGACGGCAAGAACTTCTACGTCTCCAAGAAATACGAGATCCGGGACATCATCGACCGTGTGGGCGGCGGCGACAGCTTTGCCGGCGGCCTGATCTACGGCCTGACCCACTATGAGGACAAGCAGCAGGCCCTGGAGTTCGCCGTGGCGGCCTCCTGCCTGAAGCACTCCATCATCGGCGACTTCAACCGGGTCAGCGTCTCCGACGTGGAGAAGCTGGCCGGCGGCGACGGCACCGGCCGCGTCCAGCGCTGAGCCCATCCTATTTTGACAGCTTCCTCCCTTTTCCCTCTTTTGTCCCGCCGCCGGGTCCCTCCGGCGGCGGGACAGCTTGTTTCCCCGCAGCTTTCCCCGTCCCGCGATACATTTTTCGACAGGAAGCGGCAAAAGTTCTTGACCGTGTCTGCGGCGAGTTGTATAATTTTTGTAAATTCATTCTCCGGCGCCGTGGGGCGTGCCCCCGCGGATCATTGAAACCAGGCGTATTTCAGCATATATCGCAAGCATTGGGCAGTTCTGGCCCATGGCCCGGAAGGTGGTCAGCCGCGAGCGTCAGGAGCGGCCGCCGCGCATGATGGGCTTTATACTGTGTATTCTGTATGTAAGGAGCCTGCCGCCGTGACCTTCAGTTCAGCCGCCTTCCTCTTCTTTTTCCTCCCCGCCGCCGTGCTGCTCTACCGGCTCGTCCCCGGCGTCCGGGGGAAAAATCTGTTTTTGGCCCTGGCCGGGCTGGTGTTCTACGCCTTCGGCCAGCTCCGGGGATTGCCGCTGCTTCTTCTGTCCGCCCTGGTGACCTATCTGGCCGGCCTGCTGGCTGCCAGGCCCCGGTGGGCCCGCACCGCTCTGGCCGGAGCCGTCGCCTGCCATCTGGCCGTCCTGGGAACCTTCAAATATCTGGACTTCTTCTCCCTCTCCCTGGGCGGTCTGCTGGGTCAGGAGCTGCCGCTTTTGGGCTGGACGCTGCCCTTGGGCATCTCCTTCTTTACCTTCAAGGGCATCTCCTACGTGGTGGATGTAGGCCGGGGGACCTGCCGGGCGTCCCGGTCCTTTTTGGATGTTCTGCTGTATATGTCCTTTTTCCCGGAGGTGACGGCGGGGCCCATCTCCCGCTTCAGCCGGTTCTCCCCCCAGCTTGCTGTCCGGCAGGCGGGCGCCCGGGAGCTGGCCCTGGGCCTGCGGCGGTTTATCATCGGCCTTGCCAAGAAGGTCCTCCTCTCCGCCCCCGCCGCGGCAGTGGCGGGCGAGGTGTTCGCTCTGGGGAGCGGCGGGGACGTCCGCACCGGCTGGCTGGGCGCTCTGGCCTGCCTCATGGAGATCTACTTCGATTTCTCCGGCTACAGCGACATGGCCGTTGGCCTTGCCGCCATGTTTGGCTTCACCTCCCCGGAGAACTTCCGCTACCCTTACGCTGCCGCCTCCGTCACCGAGTTCTGGCGGCGCTGGCATCTGTCCCTCTCCCTCTGGTTCCGGGACTATGTCTATATCCCCCTGGGGGGCAGCCGACGTGGACGGGTCAGGACCTACGTGAATAAATTCCTGGTATTCCTCCTCAGCGGCCTGTGGCACGGGGCCAGCTGGACCTTCGTGCTGTGGGGCGCATGGCACGGGCTGTTCGCCGTCTTCGAGAGCGCCCTGGGTGTGGGCCGCAAGGGTGGAAAGCCGGTCTCTCGTCCTCTCCGGGGGCTGGGCCATGTGTACACCCTGGCGGTAGCCGCCCTGGGGTTCGTTCTCTTCCGGGCCGGGAGCCTTGGCGAGGCGTGGCAGGTGCTCCGCGCCTGCTTCACGGGCTTTGCCCTGACGGGGGAGGCCGCCCTGCTGCTGGAGCTGGTGACGCCGGCCCAGTGGCTGGCCCTGGCTGTGGGGGCCGCGGCCTCTCTGCCCATAGTTCCCGCCGCGGCGGAGAGGCTGGGGACCAGAGGCCGGGCCGCCGCCGAGAGCGTCTGCTTCCTTCTGGCCGCCGCCCTCTTCTGCCTGTGCCTGCCGGCGGTGGCCGCGGGAGGCTTTGAGAGCTTCATCTATGCCCAGTTTTAGGGGAGGGGCGCTATGAAGAACAGAAGCAATTTCTGGTACGGCGGGTTTGCCGCGCTGATCCTGGCGCTGTGTCTGGTCCCCTCCCTGGGGATGCTCCTGTCGGACAGCGGCGATACGGCGGGAGGGAACCAGGTCCTGGCCGCCCCGCCATCCCTGGTGGACGCGTCCGGGCAGCTGAACCCGGACTATCTCACGGAGCTGACCGCCTACGTGGAGGACAGCCACTTTCTTCGCCAGGAGATGATCGAGGCATGGTCCCTGCTCAACGTCCGGGCGCTGCACACCTCCATCTCCGACCAGGTCATCCTGGGGTCGAATGGCTGGCTCTACTACGGGGAGACAGTGGACGACTATGTGGGGGCGGACCTTCTGGATGAGCGGGAGATCTTCTCCGCCGCCCGGAATCTGGCCCTGGTGGACCAGTACTGCCGGAGCCAGGGGGCGGAGTTTCTCTTTACCATCGCCCCCAACAAGAACTCCCTCTACGACGAGAATATGCCGGACCTGACCCGGCTGTCCGAGGGGCGCAACGCCGACGCCCTGGCCCGTGCCCTGGCGGCGGAAAACGTGGCCTATCTGGACCTTTTCGCCGCCTTTGAGGGCCAGGAGGAGGTCCTCTACTTTGCCCAGGACTCCCACTGGAACGACCGGGGAGCGGCCCTGGCCGCCGACGCCGTGAACGCCGCCCTGGGCCGTGAGAGCGCCTATTTCACCGGACCCTTCGCCGAGGGAGAGCACCTGGGGGACCTCTATGAGATGCTCTTTCCCACCGGCGGCCTGGCGGAGCCCGCCCCGGTCCGCGGCGGTGCCTTCACCTTTACCTACGACGTGCCCATCCGCTCGGCGGAGAACCAGACCATCATGACCACCGGCGGCGGGGAGGGCTCCCTGCTCCTATTCCGGGACTCCTTCGGAAACCTCCTCTACCCCTATCTGGCGGAGAGCTTCGGCCATGCCCTCTTCTCCCGGGCCATGCCCATCCGATTGGACATGATCGTCCAGCGTGAGGCGGACACGGTGGTACTGGAGCTGGTGGAGCGGAACATAGACTATCTCATCCGCTATGTCCCCGTCATGCCCGCCCCTCTGGGGGAGGCGGGAGCGGCGGAGCCGGGAGACGGCGGTCTCCTGGCCCTCGCCGCCCAGGGCTCTCAGGAGCTGCCGGGCTATGTTCTGGTCACCGGCACGCTGCCGGAGGCGGCAGACACGGACAGCCGGGTCTATCTGGCTGCGGCGGAGGGCTGGTACGAGGCCTTCCTGCTGGAGGACAGCAGCTTCGCGCTCTACGTGCCGGAGACTTCTCTCACCGGTCAGGTATCCATCATCTACACCGCCCAGGGCCGTGTGTGGGCCCTGGAGACGGCGATTTGAGTTCTACCCCGCGCCCCCCGGCGCGGGCCCGACAAGGAGGAAGAAAACCATGCGGAAACGACTTTGCACCCTGTTGCTGGCGGTTCTGGTCCTGCTGACCGCCCTGCCCTGGGCCGCGGCGGACGACAGCACGCCTCCCAGCTGGATCACCAATGGCACCTCCGCCGATGACGTGGCCCAGGACCGGAATGACAGCGAGGAGGATGAGGAGGCCGAGGCGGAGGACTCCGGCAGCCAGAGCATCCCGGCGGAAAATCCTTCCGGCAGCGCCCTCATCACCGACAGCCATGTTGCCTATCTCACCGGCAGCGGCGGCCTGTTCCGCCCCCAGGACAACCTGACCCGGGCGGAGGCGGCGCAGATCTTCCTGCGGCTGCTGAAGCAGACGGTGCCCGTCACCATTCACTACACCGACGTGCCCGCCGGCGCATGGTACGCCGAGGCCGCCGGCGTCATGGGCTCTCTGGGGGTCATGCGGTCGGGGATGAGCACCTTTGGCCCCGATGAGGACCTCACCAGGGGGGAGTTCATCAGCTGTGTGGCCCAGTTCTTCACCCCCCGGACCGACGCGGTCCAGTTCTCCGACGTATCCGCCGCCAGCCCCTACGCCCCCTATATCCTCTCCGCCAGGGCCTGGGGCTGGGTGGAGGGCTTCAGCGACGGCACCCTCCGTCCCGATCAGCTCATCACCCGGGCGGAGGCGGTGACCATCCTCAACCGGGCCCTGGGCCGCTCCGCCGACGTGAGCTATCTGGCCCAGGCCTATCCCGCCGGGCTGTACCTGGATGTGCCCACCGGCAGCTGGGCCTACGCCGAGGTGATGGAGGCCTCGGTGGCCCACAGCCACACCGCCGCCGCTGGCGGCGAGGTCTGGACCAGTCACACCAAGACGGACATCGGCCTGGCCACCGGCTTCCACCTCATCGACGGCTGGCTCTACTACTACGATGCCAATACCGGGAGCTTCGCGGTGAACACCAGCGTGGGGAGCTTCACCTTCAACAGCCAGGGACATTTCACCTCCGGCAGCGACGAGCTGGACCAGCGCCTCCACGAGATCGTCCTGGCCCACACCAACGACTCCATGACCCAGGAGCAGAAGCTCCGGGCCCTGTACGTCTATACCCGGGACTCCTTCACCTATCTGCGCCGGCCCGCCTACGAGTTCGGCGCCACCGGCTGGATGCAGACCGACGCCCTGAATATGCTCCAGACCGGCTACGGCAACTGTTACAGCTACGCCTCCGTGTTCTGGTATCTGGCCCGCTGGCTGGGCTACGACGCCCGGATCTACAGCGGCACCGTGGGCTGGAACTACGCACCCCACGCCTGGGTGGAGATCACCATGGACGGCACCTCCTATATCTATGACACGGAGCTGGAGATGGCCTACCACCGCAAGGGCCGCTATGAGATCAACCTGTATCACTACATCGACGTGGACGGCTGGCACTATGTCAAGCCCTGACAACCGGTACTTCCGCCGGCCTGAGGGCCGGTGTGGTATAAGGAAATTTGGATGAACGAGGTCTATGGAACATGAAGAACTACCCCAAAAAGCTTCTCGCCGCCCTTGCGGTCTGCCTGCTGGCCCTGACCCTGTGTGCCTGCTCCGCGGGGCAGAGCGCCGGGAATGATCCGGCGGAGGAGAGCGCCCAAGCGGAAACCAACGCCGCCTCCGACGCGTCTGATACCAGCGGCGCGGCCCTGGAGGAGGACACCGGGAATTCTTCCCCGGCAGAGGCGGAAGATGAGAGCGGCGGCGATGCGGAGGCGGAGACGGAGACCGGGGACGCCGCTCCGGCCGCTGAAAGCACGGAAGGAACCGAGGCGGCGTCCCAGGAGGGGAACACCGCCGCCAATGCCGGCGGGGAGGCCCCGGCCGCGCAGGAGCCCGCCGATGAAAGCGGGCAGACGGAGGAGCCGCAGGAGGCCCCGCCCGCAGAGGAGCCCGCCCAGTCTGAGCCCGCCCAGTCTGAGCCCGTCCAGACGGAGCCTGTCCAGACCGCTCCGGAGGAGTCTGCCTCCGAGGACGCCGTCCAGACCGGGACCTTCCAGGTGGACAACGCCCCCGCCCCGGAGGCCGGCGGCGAGGACCTGAAGGCCATCGCCGAGGGCCTGGTGGGCCGTCCTGTCAGCGAGCTGTACGCCGCCATCGGCAATCCCCTCTCCTCCAGCTACGCCCCCAGCTGTCTGGTGGTGGACGGTGAAGACGGGGAGCTGATCTACGATGGCTTCGTCGTATACACCGAGAAGGGGCCGGACTATGAGACGGTTTACGCGGTGTTCTGATCGGAGCCGCCCCTGACCTGCCGGTACAAATCAACTGCCGCGAGGCGGGGGCGGGCGGTATACCGCCCGCCCCCGCGGCGCTTTCGGAGGGATCGATCACCATGGATCTGATACGCAACAAGCGCAGGCTGGCGCTCCTGCTGGCGCTGGCGGCGGTGCTGGCCGCCGCCGTGCTGTTCCTGTTCTTTTTTATTCCTGGTCCCCGCCCCGTTTTGGGGGAGGGGGACGTTGTCATCGGCCAGGAGGCCGGCGGCCTGGCCCTGTCCTGGCCGGAGGCGGAGGGGGCGGAGCGATACCTGCTCACCGTCCGGAACGCCGACGGCGGCCAGGTACTGGCCCAGGGGGAGTATGATACGCCGGAGGCCCTGCTCCCAGGGGTGTCCCTGGATGGGCCCCTGGAGGTGGAGCTCCGGGCGGCGGCCCATGGGAGGAATCTGCTGGGAATGGAGCGCCGGACCCTCAGCCGGAACTCTGTCCGCCTGACGGTGGAGGCCCAGGCCCCCGCCGCCCCTCAGCTGGACGCCCAGGTGGATGCGGAGGACAAGACCCTGACCCTCCGCTGGACGGGCGGGGGGGACTACTGCGAGATCGTCTCCGGGGACTTCACCCTCTGGGCGGAGGCCGGGGTGGGCGAGGCCCAGGTGGTCTTTGGACAGGATGTGGACATGCCCGCCTACGACGTCCCTGCGGAGGTGGACGTGCGGCTGTGCGCTCAGGGGGAGGGCTACCGCCTCTGCGGCCCCTGGGCGGAGAGCGTTACCGTGGAGAAGGAACAGCTCCTTGGCAACCAGCTCTCCCTGGAATGCCTGCCCGGAGAGGATACCCGCTGCTACACCCTCCGCTGGAACGAGACCAAGGGGGACTACTACGAGCTTCAGGAGTGGTCCGACGCCCAGGCGGGCTGGGAGACTCTGGCCCAAGTGGACAGGGAGGGGGAGCTCCGCTATGAGACCGGCCGCCTGGACTCCGGCTCCTCCCACCTCTACCGGGTGGTGGCCCGCCACAGAGATGCCGCCGAGGACGCCATCCAGGTGGGAGCGGAGTTTTTTGCCGCCCAGCCCGGGGAGGTCTCCTTCCGGGCGGACTTCTCCCCTCTCTACTGCTCCGTTTGGCCGGTGATTGACGTGGGATTCTACGAGGTGGCGGGGGCCATGGAGAGCGTGGACACGGTTCCCGCTGGCACCTGTCTGTGTGTGCTGGGTGAGGAGGACGGGTTCTTCTACGTCCGCTTTGGGGAGGACTACGGCTATGTGGACAGCGGCTTCTGTATGATCGACCTGCCGGAGTACCTGGGAGACCTGTGCGAGTACGCCATCCCCAACGCCAGACAGTCCGTCTTCCGGGTCCACGAGTACCCCATCCAGGACGTCACGGGACAGGTGATCCAGGGCTATGAGAATGTGGGGCTGGCTGACGGGACCTGCCTGGCCCCCTATCTGTACCCCTGCGCCCAGAAGCTGATGAAGGCGGCTCTGGCCGCTGAGGCCGACGGCTACCGGCTGCGGATCTACGACGCCTTCCGCCCCAACGAGGCCACCCGCTACCTCTACGACACCACATCCCTGGTGCTGGATACGGCGGTGCCGGACCTGGACGAGGAGGGGCGGCCCATCGAGCCCATCACCGGCTGGTCCATTGACCTGCCCACGGGGCTTTTGGTAGACCCGGAGACCGAGGAGCTGGTGGACCCGGCCACGGTCCCCGCCATTCAGGAGGCAATGGCCGCCCAGGAGGCCCAGGAAGCTGCTGGGACGGATCAGAGCGAGACCCCCGGGGAACCGGTGCTGCCTCCGGAGGAACCTTCATCCGGGGAGATCCCCGCTGATGAGGCGGGGTTGACGGACGCTTCGGACCAGGAGGGGGAGGCCGCCCTTCCGCCCTCGGACGAGAGCCAGGCCGACGACGGGACCCCGGCGGAGGAGACGGAGCCGGTGCTGACCTACCGCCAGGTGATGACCGACGGCCGCTTCGGCATCGGCAGTTTCCTGGCCGCATCGGTGTCTGCCCACAACCGGGGCATTGCCCTGGACCTGACCTTGGTGGACATCGCCGCCGGGGAGGAGCTGGAGATGCAGGCCCCCATCCACGACCTGAGCTGGTACGCCGCCGCCTATCGAAACAACGACAACGCCAAGCTGCTGGAGCAGTACATGACCGGCGTGGGGATGCGGGGGCTGACCTCCGAGTGGTGGCACTTCCAGGACGACGAGACCCGGGAGGCCATCGGCCTGACCTCCTACCTGACGAAGGGCGTCAGCGTGGAGGGGTGGAAAAGGGACGACAACGGCTGGCGCTACCGCGCCGCCGACGGCTCCTACTACACAGGCGGGACCTACCGGGTGGGCGGCGAGAGCTGCACCTTCGACAGCGAGGGCTACGTCAAGTAGGGAATGACAAGACCGAGCCGGCTGGGGCCGGGGAGGAATACAAGAACAAACCCGGATGCGGGGCGGAGAAAAATCTCTGCCCCGCGTCCGGGTTTTTCCACGGCGGACGGCTGAGCGCCCAGGCGTTTTCCACAGGTGTGAGGGTCCCAAAGTCTCGCGAATAATTTTTTAAAATTTCGGATAAAATACACAAAAATATAATATTGGAACGATTTTGACATGATTTTGAGCAAAAAAGTAATGAAAATGGATTGATTTTTGCGCAGTAAAGCGTTATCATATAAAAGAAATCCACTGCCGCTCCCGGCGGGAGCGGGACAGGAGGCGGCGCTGGCCGCTGGTTCAATCTGAGGATCGTGGAGGGAGAACATGCGAATCGAAAACGAGTATTTGTCTCAGCTCATGGAGCGGGTGGTCCGGCGGAACCCGGCGGAGCCGGAGTTCCACCAGGCGGTGCGGGAGGTGCTGGCCTCCCTCTCGCCGGTGGTGGACCGCCACCCGGAGTATATCGAGGAGGGGGTCATGGACTGCCTGGTGGAGCCGGAGCGGATCATCAAGTTCCGGGTGCCCTGGGAGGACGACCAGGGGAAGGTCCACGTCAACCGTGGCTTCCGGGTGCAGTTCAACAGCGCCATCGGCCCCTATAAGGGGGGACTGCGGTTCCACCCCTCCGTCAACGAGGGCATCATCAAGTTTCTGGGCTTTGAGCAGACCTTCAAAAACAGCCTCACCGGCCTGCCCATCGGCGGCGGCAAGGGCGGTGCGGACTTCGACCCCAAGGGCCGCAGCGACGCGGAGGTCATGCGCTTCTGCCAGAGCTTCATGACGGAGCTGTCCAAGCACATCGGCCCGGACACCGACGTGCCCGCCGGGGACATCGGCGTGGGGAGCCGGGAGATCGGCTACCTCTTCGGCCAGTACAAGCGCCTGAGCAACGAGTTCACCGGGGCCCTCACCGGCAAGGGCCTGGCCTACGGCGGCAGCCTGGCCCGGACGGAGGCCACGGGCTACGGCCTGTGCTACTTCGCCGACAACATGCTCCGCAGCGCCGGGCGGAGCTTCGAGGGGGCCACGGTGGTGGTCTCCGGCTCCGGCAACGTGGCCATCTACGCCTGCGAGAAGGCCACGGACTTCGGGGCCAAGGTGGTGGCCATGTCCGACTCCGGCGGCTACGTCTACGACCCCGACGGCATCGACCTGGCCCTGGTCAAGGAGCTGAAGGAGGTCCGCCGGGCCCGGATCTCCGCCTACGTGGACAGCCGCCCCCGGGCGGAGTACCACGCCGGCTGCGCCGGCATCTGGCAGATCCCCTGCCACATCGCCCTGCCCTGCGCCACCCAGAACGAGCTGGACGAGGGCGCCGCCCGCGCCCTGGTGGCCAACGGCTGCTACGCCGTGGTGGAGGGGGCCAACATGCCCTGCACCCCCCAGGCCACGGAGGTCCTTCAGGGCGCCGGGGTCCTCTACGCCCCCTCCAAGGCGGCCAACGCCGGGGGCGTGGCGGTCTCCGCCCTGGAGATGAGCCAGAACTCCATGCGGTTTTACTGGGACTTCGCGGAGGTGGATGAGCACCTGCGGACCATTATGCGGGATCTGTACAACAACGTGGCCGCGGCGGCGGAGCAGTACGGCCGCCCCGGGGATCTGGCGGCGGGGGCCAACATCGCCGGGTTCCTGAAGGTGGCGGACGCCATGCTGGCCTACGGCCTGGTGTAAGGAGGGCGAAGGATGAACGAGTATGCCTTGCGCGTGGCGGAGGACCTGCGGCGGCGGTACGCCCACGAGCCGGAGTACCTCCAGGCGGTCCTGGCCTGGCTGGAGCTCATCGACCCGGCCCTGGGGGAGAATCCGGAGTATGAGAGGCTGGACCTGCTCGCCCGGATGGTGGAGCCCGACCGGATCGTGACCTTCCTGGTCCCCTGGGTGGACGACCAGGGGCGGACCCACACCAACCACGGCTACCGGGTCCAGTTCAGCAACGCCCTGGGTCCCTACAAGGGCGGGCTGCGGTTCCAGCCCGGGGTGAACCTGTCGGTGGTGAAGTTCCTGGGTTTTGAGCAGACCTATAAGAACGCCCTGATCGGCCTGCCGGTGGGCGGCGCCGCCGGTGGGGCGGACTTCGACCCCCGGGGCCGCAGCCGCCGGGAGGTCATGCGCTTCTGCCAGAGCTTCATGACCGGATTGTACCGCTATGTGGGGGCGGACACCGACGTGCCCGCCGGGGACATCGGCGTGGGGGACCGGGAGATCGGCTACCTCTACGGGGCCTACAAGCGCCTGACCGGCCGGGCGGAGCGGGGAGCCCTCACCGGCAAGGGCGTTACCTACGGCGGCAGTAAGGTCCGCCAGGAGGCGGCGGGCTACGGCGCGGTGTACTTCCTGTGCCGAATGCTGGAACGGCAAGGGGAGACCCTGGAGGGCAAGCGCCTGGTGATCTCCGGCTTCGGCAACACAGCCTGGGGCGTGTGCCGGAAGGCCGCCCAGCTGGGGGGGAAGGTCGTCACCCTCTCCGGCCCCGACGGCTATGTCTACGACCCCGACGGGGTGTGCGCCCAGGAGAAGTTCGACTTTATGGCGGAGATGCGCGCCGGCGGGGAGGACCGGGTGGAGCCCTACGCCCTCCGCTTCGGCCTGGAGTTCTTCCCGGGCAAGAAGCCCTGGGAGGTGCCGGGGGACATCGTGATGCCCTGCGCCACCCAGAACGAGATCGCCGTGGAGGACGCGGTCCGCATCCTGGTCAACCGGGTGGGGTACTACGTGGAGGCGGCCAATATGCCCGCCACGCCGGACGCCCTGCGGCTGCTGCGGCTGAGCCCGGACATCCTGGTGGCCGGGGCCAAGGCCTCCGGGGCGGGGGGCGTGGCGGTCTCCGCCCTGGAGATGGTCCAGAACTCTCTGCGCTACAGCTGGCCGAGGAAGCAGGTGGAGGAGCGGCTGCGGCAGATCATGGCGGACATCCACGACGTCTCCGCCGCGGCGGCGGAGGCCTACGGGCTGGGCTACGACCTGATCGCCGGCAACGACATCGCCTCCTTCCAGAAGGTCTCCCAGGCCATGATGGCCCAGGGGCTATGATTGGATAAAGAATATGAGACGCGGTGAAAAGGCACAGCCTTTTCACCGCGTCCCGTATTTGGAGAATTTCCTGTACTGTTACCGCTCCCGCTCCACGTAGGCCATACCCAGTACGCCGGGGCCCACATGGGTGCCGATGGTGGGGCCTACGGCGCAGTAGTGGAGGCGGTGGGGCAGCTTCCCCATCTCCCGCAGCTTGGGCAGGAGCAGCTCCTCGGTGCTCCGGTCATCGGTATAGAGGAAGTAGGAGGGGTAGGCGTCGTCCACAGGGTGTTCCTCCATCAGCTTCAGCAGGGTCTTCACCGCGGCGGCGGTGCCGAAGGCTTTGCCCACCACGGCCACCGCGCCGTCCCGAACGGTGATGGTGGGCTTGAGCTTGGTGACGGTGCCGATGCCCGCCTGGAGGGCGGAGAGCCGGCCCCCCCGGCGCAGGTACTCCAGGGTGTCCACCATGGCGAAAATGCGGATTTTGCCCCGGAGCTGCTCCAGCTGGGCGACGATGTCCTGGGCGGGCAGGCCGCTGTCCCGGAGCTTGCAGGCGTAGTTGACCAGGATCTGCATACCGGCGGTGGCGCTGCGGCTGTCCACGATGTAGATGGGCTCGTACTCGCACATGTCCCTGGCGATAGAGGCGGACTGGAGGGTGCCGCTGAGGGCTCCGGACAGGGAGACGACCACCACTTGGTCGCCGGCGGCCTTTGCCTCCTCAAAGAGAGTGAGGAAATCGGCGGGGGAGGGCTGGGCGGTCTTGGGATTTTCCTTTCCCTCCTTGAGCAGTTTGTAGAATACCTCCGTGGTCAGGTTTTTTCCGTCCAGGAAGGAGGCGCTGCCGAACTGAACGGACAGCGAGACGATGTCGATCTTCCGCCGCTTGGCCACTTCCCTGTCGAAGTCGGCGGCGGAGTCGGTGATGATGCGAATGGCCATAGAAATCAGACCTCCTGTTGTTGGATCATATCAAAGGTGTCCACCACCTGGTGGAGCAGGGGGATGAGAGTTTCGATCTTGTCGCGGCCCATGGCGGCCACCAGGCGGTCCACCAGGTTCAGGATGCGCTGATGAGAGCGCATATAGCGGGCCAGACCCTCCGGCAGCAGGGCGATCTCCACCCGGCGGCGGTCCTGTTCATCCCTCCGCCGTGAGATCACGCCCTCCCGCTCCAGGGAGGAGAGAATGGCGTTCATCTGGGATTTTAAGATCCTGGTCTCCCGGCACAGGTCCCCGGCGGTCAAGCTCCGGCCCTTCTCCTGGGCCCGGGCGAGAAGGCCGCACACTTGCGCCTGGTTGAAGGACTGGCCCTCCACCAGGCGCTGGTTATTGATCACATTGCTCAGCCGCAGCCAGGCGGAGAGCAGCTCCTCGCTGATGGCGTCCATGGTTGCCTCCTTAAAAAGTTCACAACGTGAACCATATAACAAAACAGGTGGTTTGTCAAGAATAATTTTCAGATCCGGACAAAAAACAGGACGGCAGATAAACTGCCGCCCCGTCCGTCAGATGCCGGCGCTCAGCGCTGGTTGGTGTTCTGGCTCTGCTTCTCGTTGGACTTCTGGTTGTTGTTCTGGTTCTGGCCGTTCTGCTTCTGGTTATTGTTCTGGCCGCGGTTCTGCTCGTTCTTCATGCCGCTAGACCTCCTTTCCCAAGTGGTACGCCCCTATTGTGTCCTCCTGTCTCTGGGTTTATACACGGTTTTTGGAAGTTTGGAAGAATAACCGGGCAGGTTCGGAAAATACTATGGATGCCATCCAAATGCCAAGGGAGGAGATACCAAATGGAACTGAAAGACAGCGTGACCAAGGAAAATCTGCTGCGGGCATTCGCCGGGGAGAGTCAGGCCAGAAACCGCTATACCTTCTCCGCGTCCCTGGCCCGGAAGAAGGGCCTTCATGTCATCGAGGCGGTGTTTCTCTATACCGCTGACCAGGAGAAGGAGCACGCGGAGATCTTCTATGACCATCTGAAGAAGGCGGGCTGCGAAAATGTGACCATCACCGGGGCCAACTATCCGGTGGATCTGGCGGAGGACCCGGCGGAGATGCTGGAGCTGGCCAGGAACCACGAGATGGACGAGTTCGGGGATGTGTACCCCGCCTTCGCGGACAAGGCGGAGGAGGAGGGCTTCGCCGACGTGGCCCGGCATTTCCGGCAGATCGCGGCCATTGAGAAGGTCCATGCCGACCGCTTCCAGCGGTTTGCCAAACTCCTGCGGGAGGGGAAGCTCTTTGTCAGCGACGTGGAGACCGGATGGATCTGTCTCAACTGCGGTCATGTCCTCCAGGGCAAGCAGGCCCCCGCCAAGTGCCCTGTCTGCGACCACGACCAGGGCTACTTCATCCGGGTGGAGCTGTCTCCCTACGAGCGGTAAAAGCCTCGGGCATATGCGCCGCGTCACCGGGCCGTGTGCCGCCAACAGGCGGCGCACGGTCATATTTTTCGCGATTTCGCGGGGCTGGCGGCGGCGCGCGGGAGCAAAAAATACGCGAAACGCGGACCTGGGCATTCTCGCAAGGATTGCACGAATTGGATGACAAATATTTGGTCATTTCTCCGAATTTTAAAAAATAGAGGAAAAAGAGGGAGAAAATCCTTCCGGGGGGGATTTTTTCCCTTGCGTTTCCGAGGAAATATTGTTAAACTGGGCGTGATGTATTGTGAAAAGTGTGACAATACAGAACGGAACACAATTCATGATCCCGAGAGAAAGGAGATATGGAAACACGAACGGTGTTTTCAACATTCCGACTATGAAACTGATCACTGTCGAGCAAATGGAAGCCGCCACCGAACGGCTGCTGGAAACCGGCCGTCAGGTAGGCGCTGATTCCTGGCAGCAGCGGGTGAAGAACCAGACCCCCCACTGCAAATTCGGCGAGGAGGGCATCTGCTGCCGCATCTGCTCCATGGGTCCCTGCCGCATCACCCCCAAGGCGCCCCGGGGCATCTGCGGCTGTGACGTACACGGCATCGTGGCCCGCAACTACCTGCGCTTCACCGCCGGCGGCTCCGCCACCCACTCTGACCACGGCCGTGAGATCTGCCACACTCTGTATCAGACCAGAGAGGGCGGCAACTACACCGTGAAGGATCCCGCCAAGCTCAAGCGCATCGCCGGTGAGTGGGGCGTGGAGACCGAGGGTAAGGACATCTACGACCTGGCCCACGAGATCGCCGAGATGGCCCTGATGGAGTACGGCAAGCCCTTCGGCACCCAGCGCTGGCTCAGCCGGGCCCCCGAGCACACCCGGAAGCTCTGGCACGACGCCGGCATCGAGCCCCGGGCCATCGACCGTGAGGTCTCCCAGTCCCTGCACATGACCCACATGGGCTGCTCCTCCCTCCCCGAGGCCCTGATCCGCCAGTCCCTCCGGGCCGGCCTGTCCGACGGCTGGGGCGGGTCCATGTGCGGCACCGAGTTCTCCGACGTGCTCTTCGGCACCCCCAAGCCGGTGGACACCACCGCCAACCTGGGCGTCATGGAGAAGGACATGGTCAACATCGTGGTTCACGGCCACGACCCCTCTCTCTCTGAGATGATCGTTTTCTATGCCCAGGACCCCGAGATGATCGCTCTGGCCAAGGAGCAGGGCGCCAAGGGCATCAACATCTGCGGCGTGTGCTGCACCGCCAACGAGGTGGCCATGCGCCACGGCATCCCCATGGCCGGCAACTTCCTCCAGCAGGAGAACGTGGTCCTCACCGGCGCCTGCGAGGCCATCGTGGTGGACGTGCAGTGCATCTTCCCCGCTCTGGGCCCCCTCAGCAAGTGCTTCCACACCAAGTTCATCACCACCTCCCCCATCGCCCGGATGCCCGACAGCGACTTCATTGAGTTCCACGCCGAGAACGCCGGGGAGAACGCCAAGGCCATTGTGAAGCTGGCCGTGGAGAACTTCAAGAACCGCAACCAGGATCTGGTACATATCCCCGACCTGAAGCAGGACGCCACCGTGGGCTACTCCGTGGAGGCCATCAAGAAGTGCCTGGACGGCGTCACCAACACCCAGGTGGACGTCACTGGTACCATGAAGCCCCTGGTGGAGTGCGTCAAGTCCGGCGTCCTCCGGGGCGCCGTGGCCATGGTGGGCTGCAACAACCCCAAGGTCCGCCCGGATACCGCCCACATCGAGTTGATGAAGAAGCTCATCGCCAACGACATCATCGTCGTGGTCTCCGGTTGCTCCGCCCAGGCTGCCGCCAAGGCCGGCCTGCTGAGCAAGGAGGCCAAGGAGCTCTGCGGCGACGGCCTGAAGCGGGTCTGCGAGCTGGTGGACATTCCCCCCATCCTCCACATGGGCTCCTGCGTGGACATCTCCCGTATGATGATCCTGGCCAGCGACATCGCCAAGGACTCCGGCTGGAACATCTCCCAGATCCCCCTGGTGGGCTGCGCCCCCGAGTGGATGAGCGAGAAGGCCGTGTCCATCGGCAACTACGTGGTGGCCACCGGTATCGACACCTTCCTGGGCGTGGACCCCTACACCAAGGGCTCCACCGAGGTCACCGAGCTGCTCCAGGGCGAGCACGGCATCAAGGACTGGGTGGAGGCCAAGTACACCGTGGAGCTGGACATCGAAAAGCTGGGCGATAAGATGATCCAGGCCATCGAGGATAAGCGCGTCGCCCTGGGCATCTGAGATAGTGTCCTGTCCATACTTTTCTTTGAAAAAAAGTATCAAAAGAAACTTCTGCGCGAAGCTCCGCTTCGCTTATGTGATTCCTTTGTTGTCCGCATTATTAAGAAAAATATAGAGCAAAGCGCAGCTTTGCGGCAAAAAGTTCTTTTTGCTTCTTTTTCTTTCAAGAAAAAGAAGATAGAGCACTCCCGGAGGTAGTGGAAATGAAAGTTGCGATCACCGGCAAGGGCGGGGTAGGGAAGACCACCTTCGCCTCCACCCTGTGCCGGCTGTATGCCGACGAGGGCCGGAAGGTCCTGGCCGCCGATGTGGACCCCGACGCCAACCTGGGGCTGGCCCTGGGGCTGACGGAGGAGGAGGTCAACGCCATCGTCCCCGTCTCGAAGATGAAGGAGCTGGCCAAGGAGCGGACTGCCGCCAACGCCAGCAACACCTTCTACAAGCTCAACCCGGAGGTCTCCGACCTGCCCGACGCCCTGAGCCGGGACGTCAACGGGGTGAAGCTGCTGGTCATGGGCACGGTGGACACCGGGGGCAGCGGCTGCGTCTGCCCGGAGCACGTGATGCTCAAGGCCATCCTCTCCAACCTGGTCTTCCGCAAGGACGACGTGGTGGTCATGGACATGGAGGCGGGGCTGGAGCACCTGGGCCGGGGCACGGCCAGCATGATGGACCAGTTCATCGTGGTCATCGAGCCCGGCGCCCGGTCCATCCAGACCTATGAGCGCATCAAGCAGCTGGCCCGGGACATCGGCGTCACCAGGGTCAGCGTGGTGGCCAACAAGGTCCGGGACGGGGAGGACGAGGACTTCATCCGCACACGGGTCCCGGAGGAGGACCTGCTGGGGTTCATCCACTACAACGCCGACGTCATCGACGCCGACCGCCACGGCCAGTCTCCCTACGACTTCAGCCCCCAGGCGGTGGAGGAGATCCGGGCCATCAAAGCGAAAATGGACGCGAGGGAAGCACGGGAATAAAATTTGCTGAGAGCACCGTAAGGAGTGAAAAGTTAGATGAAAACATTGTTCGAGAGAGTTTTCTCAGGCAACGACGAGATGTACGCTCTTGCGCAGAAGGCGGTGGACGAGGCCCTGGCCAAGCTGGGCCCCGACGCCCCCGCCACCTTCGGCGACACCGCCTACAGCCTGCCCTGCCTGTACGCCATGACCGGCCGGAAGGTGGCCACCGTGGGCGAGGCCAAGGACGCCCTGGAGACCACCATCAAGGCCTTCATGACCCGCAGCAACCGCACCAAGGACATCTTCACCTCCGGCGTGGCCACCGCCCTGTCCGCGGAGATCATCGAGCTGATGAAGTGGGCCACCCACGGCGGCTGCCCCTATGAGGAGCCTGTCATGGGCCACTTCACCGATGCCCAGGTCCGTGAGCTGGGCGTGCCCCTGGTCACCCGGGACATCCCCGGCGTGGCTGTGATCATCGGGCCCGCCCCCACCGCTGAGGAGGGCGTGGCTCTGGTCAAGCAGTACCAGTCCCAGGGCATCTTCGTCACCCTGGTGGGCGGCATCATCGACCAGTGTGTGGCCGCCGGCATGAAGCTGGGCTTCAACGTCCGCTGCGTGGCCCTGGGCCACGACCTGAGCAGCGTGGCCCACGTGGTCAGCGTGGCCCTCCGCGCCGCCATCATCTTCGGCAGCACCGAGGCCGGCGACTACGAGGCCATGTGGCGCTACACCATGGACCGCGTCTTCGCCTTCGTCAACGCCTTCGCCCCGGTGGACGACATGACCGTGGCCTGCGGCGCCGGCGCCATCCAGCTGGGCTTCCCCGTTGTCACCAACGACACCGAGGAGAACAACATGTTCCGCATCCCCAAGAGCCTGATCATCCAGGAGGATGTGAGCAAGTTCAACACCACCTCCCTGGAGGCCCGGGACATCAAGATCAAGATCACCAACATCGACATCCCCGTGGCCTTCTCCTCCGCTTTCGAGGGCGAGATCGTCCGCCGGGGCGACATGCAGCTGGAGTTCGACGGCTCCCGGAAGACCGGCCTGGAGCTGGTGCGGAGCAAGGAGCTCAGCGAGATCGAGGACCACCGCTTCACCCTCATCGGGCCGGACTTCGACGCCTTCGAGGCCGGCAGCAAGGTGGACTTCTGCATGGTGGCCGACGTGGCCGGCAAGACCATGTCCAGCGACTTCGAGCCCGTCTTCGAGCGGAAGTTCCACGCCTACATCAACTGCATGGAGGGCGTGATGCACACCGGCCAGCGGGATATGATCCGCATCCGCATCAGCAAGGCCGCCTTTGACGCCGGCCTGCGGGCCAAGCACTTCGCCGAGGTGCTCTACGCCAAGCTGAAGAGCGACTACGAGGCCGTCATCGACAAGTGCGAGGTCACCATCATCACCGACCCCGAGAAGTGCGCGGCCTTCCGCCAGGAGGTGGCCATTCCCGCTTACGACAAGCGTGACGAGCGCCTACAGAGCCTCACCGACGAAAACGTGGACCAGTTCTACACCTGCATCATGTGCCAGTCCTTCTCCCCCAGCCACGTGTGCATCGTCACCCCCGAGCGTCTGGGCCTGTGCGGCGCGGTGAGCTGGCTGGACGCCAAGGCCACCAACGAGCTGGACCCCTCCGGTCCCTGCCAGATCGTCCCCAAGGCCCATGTCATCGACGAGAACATCGGCCGCTGGGAGGAGGTCAACGAGGCCGTCAAGAAGTACAGCCAGGGCGCCCTGGAGTCCGTCACCCTGTACTCCATCATGGAGGACCCCATGACCTCCTGCGGCTGCTTCGAGTGCATCTGCGGCATCGAGCCCTTCTCCAACGGCGTCATCATCGTCAACCGTGAGCACGCCGGCATGACCCCCCTGGGCATGACCTTCTCCGAGATGGCCTCCATGACCGGCGGCGGCGTCCAGACCCCCGGCTTCATGGGCCACGGCAAGCACTTCATCGCCTCCAAGAAGTTCATGAAGGCCGAGGGCGGCATCGAGCGCATTGTCTGGATGCCCAAGGCCCTGAAGGACCAGGTCTCCGAGCGCGTGAACCAGACCGCCAAGGAGCTCTACGGCATTGAGAACTTCTGCGACATGGTGGGCGACGAGACCATCGCCGAGGACCCCGAGACCCTGCTGGCCTTCCTCACCGAGAAGGGCCACCCCGTCCTGTCCATGGACCCCCTGATGTAACGCCCGCCCCTTATATGCATAAGAGCCGCCGCCCGGTACCGGGCGGCGGCTCTCATGCATTAAAACCACTTTTTCTTCTTGAAGATCCAAAAGCACAGAGCGCACACCAGGGCGCTCAAGGCAATGACATAGGCGTAGCCCAAGGGCCAGCTCAGCTCCGGCATATTGAAATTCATGCCATACCACCCCGCGACCAGAGTCAGGGGCATGAACACTGCGGTCAGCAGGGTCAGCAGCTTCATCACCTGGTTCTGCTCGATGTCGATCTGAGCCTGGTAGGCCTCCCGAACCTGGGTGACGTATTCGTGCTGCTCCAGCGTGGTCTGCCGGAGGTATGAGAGACGCCGCTGCAGCAGGATCAGCCGGGCCAGGGCAGGCTTGGGAATGCTGCCGCTCTCGTTTTCCGCCAGCCGGTCTGCCGCCAGCCCCAGGTGGTCGTAATATCGCTTGGTCCGCAGCAGGGTGCGGCGCAGACTGGCGATGCGGTCTGACGCCCGACGCAGGGGCTTGGCCGCCTGAATAATCCCCAGCTCCAGCTCATTGATGGCCCCTTCCAACCGCTCCAGATTGTCAAAGTCATTTTCCAGCAGCAGATACAGGAACCAGGCCAGAGCCAGGAAGGGCTCCTCCCGTGCCTGAGGCGGCAGGTCCTCCAGGGTTTCCTTCAACCGCGCCCGGTCTCCGGCAAGAAACAGGCCTCCCCGGGTGCAAAGAATCTCCAGCCGTTGTTCCAGTCCTTTGCCCGCGTCATAGTGGAGAAAACTGATGTAGTAGCTTCCATCGGGCAGCGGCAGGCAGGCGTGGCGGCGGCCGTGCTGGCCCGGCAGCGCCGCTCCCGCCCGAGTCCGAAGATGCTCCAGGCTGTCCAAAATCGTGATCTCCATACCGTGGGCCTCCTTCCCGGCTCTCTCCGCCATCATACTCCTTTTCCGCCGCCCTGGCAAGCCCCGGGCTGTTTGAAAGCTTGCAAAGCGGGAAACCACATGGTATGATGGTAGCACTATTTTGTGGGGTGTGTGCCATGATTTATACGATAACCACCAATCCCTCTCTGGACTACGCTGTGGAGGCGGACCTGATCCCCGGCCGGGTGAACCGGACGCGGAGCGAGGCCATCTACCCCGGGGGCAAGGGGATCAACGTCTCCCTCTGCCTTCAGCGCCTGGGAATGGAGACCAGGGCTCTGGGCTTTGCCGCCGGGCGTATCGGTCAGGCCATCCGGGACATGCTGGACGATCTGGACTGTCCCCACGAACTCCTGGAGCTGTCGGGCGGCGGCCAGAGCCGGATCAACGTGAAGTTCCGGGGCACGGCCTCCCAGCCGGAGACGGCGGTGAACGGCCGCGGCCCCGGACTGGGGGAGGCGGACCTGGCCCGGCTCCTGGCCCGGCTGGAGGACCTGGGGCCGGAGGACGCCCTGGTGATCTCCGGATGGGCCCAGTCCATCCCCTTCTATGTATCCCTGTTGGAGAGGGCGAACGCGGCCGGGTGTCTGACGGTATTGGACTGCACTGGGGAGGCCCTGTGGCAGTGCCTGAAGTGCCGGCCCTTCCTCATCAAGCCCAACCTCTCCGAGCTGGGAGCCCTCTTCGGCGTGGACGACCTGGACTACCTGGAGGGTGTGGAGCTGGCCGCCCAGGTCCAGCGGGAGGGGGCACGGAATGTGCTGGTGTCTATGGGCCCCGGCGGGGCTTTCCTGCTGACGGAGGACCAGCGGCTCTATCTGGCGCCCGCCTGCGGGGGACAGGCCCGCAGCACCGTGGGGGCGGGGGACGCTCTGGTGGCGGGGTTCCTCACCGGCCTGCGGCAGACGGAGGATTTTGTTCAGGCCCTTCAGCTGGGGGTGGCCGCGGGCTGCGCCGCCGCCTTCAGCGACTGGCTGCCCGCTGGGGAGGAGATCCGGGATATGGTGGACAAGATCCGGGTGGAGTCGGTCCGCTTTTAACCGAATTCGAGCAAAAAAGCGGAGATCCCGCCGGTACCGGCGGAATCTCCGCTTCTTACTGAGGTTATTGTGTTTCAGCCTCCAGGGCGTGGATACGTCGGCTGCACTTCCAGATGACTCGGAGAAACACGGCGAAGATGAGCAGAAACAGGCAGGCTGTCAGGAGATAAAGCCCGTATAACTGGCTGTCCCAGGTCAGATTCGTCCAGACACCGGCGGAACAGCACAGCTCCAGGACAAGGGCGAAGAGGAAGAACCGCCGGATGCGGCGGTACAGGGCGATCTGGGAGCCGGGGTCCGTGTAGACCTGGAACGGGCCCTCCGCCGCCTGCTTGCGCAGATAGACCCAGCGGTACCACTGCTGGACCACCTCCACTCCGGCGTCCTCCATGAACTCCGTGTAGTCCTCGATGTCATTGGGCTGGAACCCCGCGCCCTCCGGCATGTCGATCTGGTAGATATACTCTCCGGGCTGGCAGGGGGCGAAGGTGTAGAGCCCCGCGAAGAAGCTCGTCATGGCCCAGCCCTTTTGGCACATCTTGTTGAGCCAGACCTCCTCCGCGTCCTTATCGTAGTACATCCTGAACCGCTTCATGGTCCATCCTCCTCCATCTTCTCCCCGTTGGCCGTCAGCTCCCGCAGCCGGTCCATCTCCGCCCGGAACGCCGTCCGGCCCGCCGGGGTGATGCGGTACTCCTTTTTCTTTCGGGAGTAATCCTGGGCGCTGTAGAGCTCCAGCCACCCCCGGTCCAGCAGGGTGTTGATGGCGCCGTACAGCGTCCCGGGGCCCAGATTCACCCGGCCCCCGGTCATCTCCGCCACCTCCTGGATGATGCCGTAGCCGTGGATGGGCCGGCGGGCCGCCAGGAGGATGTAGAAAATGGCCTCGGTCAGCGGCTGATTTTTATCCACGGCCCTTCCACCTCCGCAGCTTCTCCCGGACCGAAAGCGGCAGCAGGCCCATCGCCAGACACACCGCCCCAAGACCCAGCAGCAGCCCGGCAAAAAAATCCGGCAGAGGGAACAGCCGTTCCCCGCAGAAATACGCCGCGGCGGCCAGACCGCCGGCGGCGGACCACATACTTCGTCTCATACCAGCGACCACTCCTTTCCGCCGATAAACATAACGCTTTCCGATATATTAAATATAGTGGGTCACCCATTGTTTGTCAAGGGGAACCGCCCGGCTGTGGCCGCAGGACGCCAGAGTAAGCAAAATCCCGCGCACACTTATGGGGTTACGATCGGTTTTCCCTCTTTGTCAAGCAACGGCGTAAAGCCTGCCGCGTTTCCGTTCCGGTGAAAGACGTAGTTGACGCCTGTTTCCGTGTCCACCCAAATTTCAACCACATCAATTGCGCCCTGCTGATAAATTTTTTGAAATCGCTCCATCAATATTTCTCCTCGTCAGGTTGTGGCTTGCAGAATCAAACGTATCGTAAGCTGATATATTAAATATATCAGCTTACGATATGTTTGTCAAGAGAAAGACGGCGGGGCCAGAGAAATGGCCCCGCCGCGCTGGGGATGTCTGCCGGTAACCTGAGAATCAGGCTTCCTCCCAGTCGAAGGCCCGGGTGACCGCCCGCTTCCAGCCCTGGAGCTTTTTGTCCCGCTCCTGGGTGGTGATGGCGGGGAGGAAGGTCCGGTCCACGGCCCAGTTGCGGGCAATCTCCTCCTGGCTGGACCAGTAGTCCACGGCCAGGCCCGCCAGATAGGCGGCCCCCAGGGCGGTGGTCTCCACGCACACCGGACGGTGGACGGTGACCTGGAGAATGTCGGCCTGGAGCTGCATGAGCACATTGTTGGAGCTGGCCCCGCCGTCCACCTTCAGGCTGGTCAGGGCGATGCCGGAGTCGGCCCGCATGGCCTCCAGCACGTCGCTGACCTGGTAGGCGATGGACTCCAGGGTGGCCCGGATGATGTGGTTCTTGTTCACGCCACGGGTCAGGCCCACAATGGCCCCCCGGGCGTACTGGTCCCAGTAGGGGGCCCCCAGGCCGGTGAAGGCGGGGACCACGTAGCACCCGGCGGTGTCGGCCACCTTCCCTGCGTGGTACTCGCTGTCGGCGGCGGAGTCGATGAGCCGCATCTCGTCCCGCAGCCACTGGATGGCGGCTCCCGCCACGAAGATGGAGCCTTCCAGGGCGTAGCTGACCCGGTTCCCCAGGCCCCAGGCCACGGTGGTCACCAAACCGCTGCTGGAGAAGACGGGCTTATCTCCAGTGTTCATCAGCAGGAAGCAGCCGGTGCCGTAGGTGTTCTTGGCTTGGCCGGGGGTAAAGCAAGCCTGACCGAAGAGAGCGGCCTGCTGGTCCCCGGCGGCCCCGGCGATGGGAATGGAACGGCCGAAGAACCCCGGGTAGGTCTCCCCATAGACCTGGCTGCTGGGAACGGGGGTGGGGAGCATGGACCGGGGAATATCCATGAGGTCCAGCAGCTCCTCATCCCAGTCCAGGGTGTTGATGTTGAAGAGCATGGTCCGGGAGGCGTTGGAGTAGTCGGTGACGTGGACCCGGCCTCCGGTGAGCAGCCAGATCAGCCAGGTCTCCACTGTGCCGAAGAGGAGCTCCCCCGCCTCCGCCCGCCGCCGGGCGCCGGGGACGTTGTCCAGGATCCAGCGGATCTTGGGGCCAGAGAAGTAGGCGTCCACCACCAGCCCCGTCTTCCGGCGGATTGCCTCCGCGTAGCCCCTTGCTTTCAGCTCGTCGCAGTAGGCGCTGGTGCGGCGGCACTGCCAGACGATGGCGTTGTACATCGGCTCCCCGGTGGCCCTGTCCCAGACCACGGTGGTCTCCCGCTGGTTGGTGATGCCGATGGCGGCGATGTCCGCGGCTGTGGCTCCGATCTTTCCCATGGCCTCCACCGCCACGCCCAGCTGGGTGGCCCAGATCTCCCGTGCATCGTGCTCCACCCAGCCGGGCTTTGGGAAGATCTGCGGAAATTCCTTCTGGGCGGCGGCCCGGACGCGGCCCTCCTGGTCGAAGAGGATGCAGCGGTTGCTGGTGGTGCCGGCGTCAAGGGCCATGATGTACTGCGCCATGGTGAGGTCCTCCTTCTGTGGACAGGCCGCCGGTCAGGCGGCTGGCTTGATGGAAATACCTTACCACGGATCGGCGGAAAAGGGAAGAAAAACTTCCGGCAGGTCCCCGCTGTCTCCTGGAGAGGGCGCATAGGGACAGTCCCGGGGGACATAGGGTGAAGGGAAGGGAGGCGCGCCATGCTGACGACGGCCATGCTGCTGCTGAAGAGCAGCCTGTTTTTATCACTGCACCTGGCGGGAAACATCAGCTCTTTCCCCAAGCCCCTCAGCCCGGAGGAGGAGCGGTCCTGCCTGGAGCGCTGCGCCCAGGGCGACCTGGAGGCCAGAAACACGCTCATCGAACACAATATGCGCCTGGTGGCGCATATTATCAAGAACGGTTGATGCGGAAGGAAAGAAATCCCGCAAGGCCAGCGGCGACGCGGCTTTGCGGGATTTGCTATGGGATAAAGCAAAAGGAAAGACTTTCTGGCGAGGCAGCGGACAAGCCAGGTTTGGGGATTATAACAGGCATGTGGTCATCTGTTGGGATGTGTTGATATAGAGCCCGTCCAAACTGAGGAGGAATCATCCTATAATACCGTGCATAATACCCTGTCTGAAAGAGATAAGAACACACTCAAAGCATAGAAAATTTGTGATTTTTTCTTATGTTACTTATCCCATATTGAAAATGAAA
>HHCFR05603__coassemble_396_pt1 | contig 54373 bp, 56 predicted proteins | sample HHCFR05603__metabat2_low_PE_030 | metagenome-assembled genome bin HHCFR05603 | reverse complement strand
TTAAGCTCGGCTATGATAACAACTATAAAATCATCCGGTATGATACAGCCCTTGCCCGTGAGCATTTTCAAAATCGATTTATTGAATATCATATGGAGTTTTTCAGGGCGGGGATTACGCAAATCATAAAGCTCTGGCTGAAAAACGGCTGCAGAGAAAGCCCGGAGGACATGGTTGAAATCATCAAAAGCGAGTATCGCGGGCGGGACAGCCTCTCTGCCGGGCAAAGCGCAAAATAGCGGTCCACTGTCTGGCAAATGTCCATGTGCTGCCTTTGGCACAAAACTTCATGCGCCGTGGGCGCACCACGATAACAGGCAAAAGTAAGCGGCACATGAAGTTTCGCGCATGTGGGCCGTCCCCGGCCCACGCGCTGAAATTCCATGCCGTGCCGTCAGAGCCGGCACAGGGCGCTTTTGCTATGCTTTTGCATAGCAAAAAGGGCCGTGCCGCACGAAAAACGATTCGTGGGGCACGGCCCTGTCACTGACCGGGGCGGGGCGCGGCGAGAGAATGGAAAACCTATCTTGAAAGTCCCCTCAAGAGGGTTTCAATCAATGTCCTTGCGATCTCATAGATGGAGAGCGTGACGGAGCTGACCCGGGCCTCCCGCAGCGCCTCACGCTGCTTATCCGTCACCGCGGTATAGGGGTACACACCGAACAGGAATGGGAAAAAGCCATAGATAAACCGCTGGATATCCCCCTCCGCCATTTGCGGGAAAAACTTTTCCAGACAGCGGGTCACGGCCCCCATGGAATCGCCATAGGCCGTCTTGAACGCCACCAGCCTCTCCATCCGGCTGTTGGCCTCCATATCGTAGAGATTCACGGACAGCAGCTTCAGCAGCAGCTCCCGCCGCTCCAGCGTGCGGGCCAGCGCGTCGGAAAACTCCTCTATGGACATTCTGTCATGTCCATGGAGCACGGCCTCCAGGTCCTCCCTCCACAACTCATACTCCCGCTGGAACAGTGCCAAAAAGATCTCCTCTTTGGTCTGGAAGTAGTTATAGATGGATGTGCGGGTGAAGGAGGTCTTTTCCCCGATGTCCCGGATGGTGATCTCCTTGAAGCCCATGGTCTCATACAGGGCGGCGCAGGCGTTGACGATCTCCTCCCTCCGGGCGAGGGTCAGCTCTTCCGAACCCTTTGGCATGGCCGGCTCACATCCCCAGGGCGGCCTTCGCCCAGCCAGCGGCGGTCCTGGCGGTGACCAGCTCCCCCTGTTCCCAGCGGAGCGCAGGGTACAGGCCCTGAAGATGCTGCTGGGCGTAGGCCATGCCGCTGCCGCCGGAGGTGGCGAAGGGGATCACCGTTTTTCCAGTGAGGTCCCGGCTCTCCAGGAAGGTGTCCACCACCCGGGGCTCCACGCCCCACCAGATGGGGAAGCCCACAAAGACGGTGTCGTACCGCGCCATGTCGGGCGCCGGCGCCGCCATGGCCGGGCGGCTGTCCGGATCGGTCATCTCCAGGGAGCTGCGGCTTTTCTTATTCCTCCAGTCCAGGTCCGCGGCGGTATAGGGCTCCTCCGGGCGGATCTCAAACAGGTCCGCCCCTACAGCCTCCGCGATTTCCTTGGCGGCTCCGGCGGTCACGCCGCTGGCAGAAAAATAAGCGACCAGTATTTTACTCATGCCGATTTCCTCCATGCCGGCCTTACAGTTGGATCAATTTATATTCACGGGAGCCGTAGCCAAGGTCGGCGGCGGCCTCGATGGTGTGAATCCCGTTGCGGCTGTTCACCCGCTCCATGAAGTGCTCCTTGCCCGGGTCGTCGGAGGCAAGCACCAGGTCGATGCAGGCCTGGTCGATGGCCACCGGGTCCAGGGAGGCCAGGATGCCGATGTCCTTCATGCAGGGGTCCTCCGCCACGGCGCAGCAGTCGCAGTCCACCGAGAGGTTCTTCATCACGTTGATGAAGGCGATCTTGCCCTTGAAATGCTCCACCACGCTGGAGGCGGCGTCCGCCATGGCCTCCGGGAAGGCCACGCTGCTGGCGTGCTTCTGCCAGGTCTCATACCGGTCGTCGGTGACGCCGGCGGAGTGGATCAGCGCCTTGCCGGCCCGGGAGGCGCAGCCGATAGCCAGCTGCTTCAGGGCCCCGCCGTAGCCGCCCATGGGGTGGCCCTTGAAGTGGGCCAGTACCAGCATGGAGTCGTAGTGCATGATATTTTTGCCCACGTGATTTTCCTTGAGGACCTTTCCGTTGAGGATGGGCCAGACCACGTCGGGACCCTCCGCGTCCATCAGGTCCACGTCGAAATACTTTGTCCAGCCGTGGTCCTCCAGGAGCTTTAGGTGGGACTCGGTGTTGTCCCGCACGCCGCCGGTGGCGTCGCCATAAGCGGTGTTACACTCCACGATGGTGCCGTGGACAGCCTCCACCATGGGCTTCCAGAACTCCGGATGCAGGAAATTCTGGTTGCCCTTCTCCCCGGAGTGGACCTTCACCGCCACCTTGCCGGGCAGCTCCACCCCCAGGGCGCGGTACAGCTCCACGACCTTTTCCGGGGTAATATCCCTGGTAAAATAGACTTTCTGGCTCATATCAAACAACTCCTTCTATTTTTCCTTCTGCGGATTCCTTCAAGGTTGGTTCTGACTCCGTGTCAGCATTTATATCATAGCGCGTTTCTGACACTGTGTCAACACCGCACCCCTGATTTTTCCGCAGCTCCTTATGAAATATACAGCGGTTTTCGGAGAGAGAAAGCGGAACATTTAACATAAGAAACGATTGCCTTACCGCGGCCGGGACGGTATAATATAAGATACATCTGTCTGCATCGGTCAGGCAGAGCGGAAGAATCCATTACAGCGCGGCCGGGCTTCTGCCGGACACGCGCGGCGAGGAAGAGAGACAGATATGTCAGAGAAAGCGGAAAAAAACGGCAAGGCCGGCAGGCTAAAGGCGCCGGCCTACACCCAGAACCGGGAGCTGAGCTGGCTGCAGTTCAATGCCCGGGTGATGGAGGAGGCGGAGGACGAGAGCGTCCCCCTGCTGGAACGAATGAAGTTCCTGGCCATCTTCACCAGCAACCTGGACGAGTTCTTCATGATCCGGGTGGGAAGCCTGGGGGACCTGGCGGAGATGAACAAGCCCCCCATCGACAACAAATCCGGCCTGACCCCCGCCGAACAGCTTCAGAAAATCTACGCCGCCGTGGCGCCCCTCTACCGCCGCCGGGACCGGATCTTCTCCGAGGTGGAGAAGGGCCTGCGCGCCCAGGGGCTGTGGCAGGTGTCCCACGGGGACCTGACGCCGGAGGAGCACAAATTCCTCCGCCAATACTTCAAGACCATGATCGAGCCGGTGCTCTCCCCCCAGATCGTGGACACCAACCACCCCTTCCCCCACCTGGAGGGCAAGATGCTCTACGTGGGCGTCCTGCTGGCCAAGAAGAAGAGCGAGGTGCTGGGCCTTCTGCCGGTGCCCGCCTCTCTGCCTCCGGTGGTGTTCCTGCCGGGGGACCAGGGCCGCTATCTCCTGATGGAGACAGTGCTCTACGAATATGCCGACCACGTCTTCTCTATGTACGACGTGCTGGAGAAGACCGTCTTCTGCGTCACCCGGAACGCGGACATCTACCTGGACGACGAGCCCTCCGACGGGGACGAGGACCTGCGGCGGAAGATGGAGAAGCTGCTGAAGAAGCGCCGCCGCCTGGCGGTGGTGCGCCTGGAGCTCACCCGCCCCATCAGCGACCACTTCTCCGCCTACTTCCAGGGCCGGCTCCACATCGGGAGCGAGCAGATCTTCGTCTCCCGAAAGGCCCCCCTCCGTCTGGAGTACGCCTACAGCCTTGGCTCCCGCCTGCCGGAGGAGCGGCGGGCCGCCCTCTCCGATCCCCCCTTCTCCCCCCAGCGGCCCTCCATGCTGCCCCCGGGGAAGAGCCTGATGGCCGCCGCCATGGAGCGGGACGTCCTCCTCAGCTACCCCTATGAGTCCATGGAGCCCTTCCTCCAGATGATCCGGGAGGCCTCCCAGGACCCCAACGTGGTCTCCATCCGCATCACCATCTACCGCCTGGCCCGGAAGGCCAAGCTGGTGGAGTACCTGTGCGCCGCGGCGGAGAACGGCAAGGACGTGACAGTGCTCATCGAGCTGCGGGCCCGCTTCGACGAACAGAACAACATCGACTGGTCCGAGCGGCTGGAGGAGGCCGGGTGCCGGATCATCTACGGCTTTGAGGACTACAAGGTCCACTCCAAGATCTGCCTCATCACCCGGGTGGACAGCGGCCAGACCCGGTACATCACCCAGGTGGGCACCGGAAACTACAACGAGAAGACCGCCGAGCTCTACACCGACGTGTCCCTGGTGACCAGCAGCGCCTCCATCGGCGCCGACGCCGCCGCCTTCTTCAGCAATATGGCCCTGGCGGACCTGGAGGGCTCCTACAGCCGCCTCCTGGTGGCCCCCAACAGCCTGAAGGGCCCGATCCTGAAGCTGATGGACGAGCAGATCGCCCTGGGCAGCCGGGGGCGCATCTTCCTGAAGTTCAACTCCCTCACCGACATCGACATCATCCACAAGCTCTGCCAGGCCTCCCAGGCCGGCGTCCAGGTGCGGATGATCGTCCGGGGCATCTGCTGCCTGCTGCCCGGCGTACCGGGCTACACGGACAACGTGATAGTAAAGAGCGTTGTGGGCCGATTCCTGGAGCACTCCCGCATTTATGTCTTCGGTCAGGGGGAGAATGAGAAGATGTACATCTCCTCTGCGGACCTGATGACCCGCAACACCGTCCGCCGGGTGGAGGTGGCCTGCCCCATCGACAGCCCCCAGGTCCGCGCCCGGCTGCGGGAGATCCTGGACCTGATGTGGGCGGACACGGTGAAGGCCCGGCTCCTGCGGGGCGACGGCTGCTACGACAAGCTCAACCGGACCGACGAGCCCCTGTGTGCCCAGGAGCGGCTCATGGAGCTGGCCCTGGAGCGTGCCCAGGCCGCCGCCCAGGCGGAGGCGGCCCCCGCCCCCGTCCAGGAGAGCGGGTGGCGGCGCTTCCTGCGGCGGCTGCTGAACCAGTGACCCCGCTTTCCCGGGTTTTTCAGAAAGAAATTCGGAGAAACTACCATATCATTGTGTGATCGAAGAGGAGGACAAGCGCATGAAGATCGGGATGCTCACCAGCGGCGGCGACTGCCAGGGCCTGAATTCCGCCCTGCGGGGCGTGGCCAAGACCCTCTACAACGAGTTTGGCAACCAGGTGTCCATCTATGGCATCCGGGACGGCTACCGGGGTCTTATCGAGGGGGACTACCACAAGATGGAGCCCCGGGACTTTTCCGACATCCTCACCCTGGGCGGCACCATCCTTGGCACCTCCCGCCAGCCCTTCAAGGAGATGACCAAGGCCAGGGACGACAGCGAGGAGACCAAGCTGGAGAAGATGCTGGCCACAGTGAAGAAGGCCAGGTTCGACTGTCTGGTGATCCTGGGGGGCAACGGCACCCACAAGACCGCCAACCTCCTCAGCCAACACGGTGTCAACGTGGTCACCCTGCCCAAGACCATCGACAACGACCTGTGGGGCACGGAAATGACCTTCGGCTTCCAGTCCGCCATGGACATCGCCGTGTCGGTCATCGACTCCATCCACTCCACCGCCTTCTCCCACTCCCGGGTGTTCATCGTGGAGGTCATGGGCCACAAGGCCGGATGGCTGACCCTGTACGCCGGCATCGCCTCCGGCGCCGACGTGATCGTCATCCCCGAGATCCCCTACTCCGCGGAGAAGATCGCCCAGGCCATCGAGCGCCGCCAGGAGAGCGGCAAGCGCTTCTCCATCCTGGCCGTGGCCGAGGGGGCTGTCAGCCGCGAGGAGGCCAGGATGAGCAAGAAGGAGTTCAAGGCCGCCCGGGAGGCCATGACCCACCCCTCCATCTCCTACCGGCTGGCCAGCGAGCTGAAGGAGCTCACCGGCCAGGAGATCCGGGTGACCATCCCCGGCCACTACCAGAGGGGCGGCATCCCCTGCGCCGCGGACCGGCTCCTCACCAGCCGCCTGGGCGTGGCCGCCGCGGAGCTGATCCGGGACGGGAAATTCGGCTACATGGTGGCCCTGCAGAACAACTGCATCGTCCCCGTCCCCCTCAGTGAGGTGGCGGGCAAGCTCAAGACCGTGCCGCCGGATGGCGAGGTGGTCCGGGCCGCCCGGGCCCTGGGCCTGTGCATGGGCGACTGAGGCAAGTAAAAGACAGACAGGAGGAGCGCCTTTGTGGGAAAGCTGGAGGCTGGATTTTTCCTCCGGGACACGGTGGAGGTGGCCCGGGACCTGCTGGGCCGGTATCTGGTCCGCCGGGACGGGGAGGAGACCATGGTCTGCCGCATCACGGAGACTGAGGCCTATGTGGCCGCCATCGACAAGGCCTGCCACGCCTACGGCGGCAGGCGTACCGCCAGGACCGAGACCCTCTACGCCGGTCCAGGCACCGCCTACGTCTACCTGATCTACGGCGTGTACCACTGCCTGAACTTCATCACCGGGCCGGAGGGGGTGGCCTCCGGGGTCCTGATCCGGGGCTGCCGGCCGGTGTGGAACATAGACGCCGTGGCCCGGCGGCGCTTCGGCGTCCCCGCCGGGGAGCTGACCGCCTACCAGCGGAAAAGTTTCATGAACGGGCCGGGAAAGGTCTGTAAAGGATTATCCATTGACAGATCTCTCAACAACTTACCTCTGGGCAGCGAGGCCCTGTATCTGGCGGAGGATATTCCGGAGCTGGACCTCCCCCCTCGCCGGGACACCCTCCCCTTCCATACCGGCAAGCGCATCGGCATCGACTACGCCGAGGAGGCCATCGACTTCCCCTGGCGGTTCTGGACCGACTGAATAACCATAGGAGAACTCCATGCTGATTTTTGATCTGGACGGCACCCTCATCGACTCCAACGGCGTCTGGGTGGAGGTGGACAAGACCTTCCTGGCCCGGCGGAACGCCCCGTACACAAGAGAATACTACCAGGGCGTGGCCCACACCACCCTGTATAAATGCGCCGAGTTCACCAGGGACTACCTCCACCTGGAGGAGTCCTGCGAGGCCATCATCGCCGAGTGGATGGATCTGGTGCAGGACGCCTACCGCCACGTGGCCCTGAAGCCCCACGTCCGGGAGTATCTGGACCGGTGCCAGGCCTCCGGACGGCGGATGGTCCTGTTCACCGCCTGCGTCCCCGAGCACTGCCAGGCGGCCCTGGACCGCCACGGTCTGGCCCCTTACTTCGAGCGGGTTCTCTACGCCCAGGAGCTGGGGGTGGAGAAGAACTCCCCCGCCTCCTTCCGCCACGCGGCGGAGCTGCTGGGGGTGCAGCCAAGAGAGTGCGTCCTCTTCGACGACTCCCTGGCCGCCTGCAAGGCCGCCAAGGCCGCCGGCATGACGGTGGTGGGAGTGGCGGACGACCACTTCCAGGACAGCCGCCCGGACATGCGGGAGCTGTGCGACCAGTACATCTCCGGGTTCGGGGAACTTTTGTGATAAAACCCAAAGACCGGCGGCGCGTGCCCTTTCGGGTCCGCGCCGCCGGTCTATCTCTATCAATCAAAGCCTCACTCCACCTTCAGCACCTTCTCCGGGCCGTGGCCGCCGAAGATGTGCCAGGTCCCCGGCCCCAGGATCTCAGGGATGGCCCTGCGCTCCGCGGCGCACAGGACGGGGTCCGTGTCCACGCTGGTCATCAGGTAGGGAGCGAACTTGTTGTAGGCCGCCTGCTCCGGCGTCAGCTCCTTGATGTTGATGAAGATGTCCCCGGTGAAGACCAGTCGCCGCCGTCGCTCCACCAGCACCAGCTCCCCGGGCAGGTGGCCCCCCGCCCCCTCGTAGAGCTCGAAGTCCAGGTCCCCGAAGGACCAGCTTCCCACCCGCTGAAGGGGCTCCGCCACCTTCTCCGGCTCGCCGCCGATGACCTGGACCGTGTCCAGGTCCGGGCTCCGGTAGGAGGTCAGAGCTTTGCAGATGCGGCTGTAGGGGGCGTGGAGGGGATTCCGCTCCCGGAAGCCCCCCTCCTCCGTCCGCTCCATGACCAGGGACCGGCGGCTGCGCCCGCTCATGTACACCGTGGGGAACAGGTCCAGCAGCCCGCAGTGGTCCACGTCGGCGTGGGTGATCACCGCCGCCCGGGGCACGCGGTGGAAATCCTGGACCAGCTCCTCCAGGATGGGCAGCATCTCCTGGCGGTAGCAGGCGTAGCCGGTGTCCACCGCCAGCAGCAGCCCCCGGTGGAGGAGCAGGCAGGTGTTGCTGCCGCAGGGGGGCTCGATGCAAAACAGGCGGAGGTCCCCGCCGAACTGGTGCCCTGTGATCCGGGGATGGAAGTTCTCCCCCCGGTTCCGGGCCAGGGCGTCGGCGAAGCCCCGGATGCACTCGAAGGCCTTGTGGAAGGGCTCGCTGCGCTCGTCTAAGAGCTGCATGGCCCGGTTGATATTCACCAGCAGCTCCGTGCGGCTGTCACGGCCCAGGCCCATCCGCTGGGCCAGCTCGCTGGCGAAGGAGACGTAGAAGACGCTGTTGTCCAGGATTTTCTCCGTCTTGTCGTAGTCGATGACCCGGACGGGGCAGAGCCGGGCGGCGGCGTTGAGGAAGCCGGCGAAGCGGCGGCGGTCATCCACCACCAGGCCCATCTTGAACTCCTGGAACCCACTGCCGTCGGCCTGGGAGCTGAGGTAGGAGATGTTGAAGTCGTACTGTTGGATCAGCTCCAGCGCCGCCGTCACCGCCCCGGGCACGTCCCGGAGCCGGAAGGCCACCAGCAGCACAACGGCCTCCGGCTGGCCCCGGAGATAGCCGATCTCCTCCAGGCGCTCCACCGCCCGGGCCAGGGCGTCCTCCTCCCCCTCCGCCTCGATGAAGAGGGTGTGGACGTCGATGGCCCGGTTGTAGCTGACCCGGGTGATGTTCAGGCCCAGCTGGGCCATGGCCCGGCTGGCCTGGAGGAAGGCCCCCACGTGGTCGGGCATGGTGGTGATGAAGGTCTGTCTCATGTGTCGCTCCTTATCGTGTCTTCCCTGGTATCATACCACGGCGGGACGCGGATGAAAAGTCCCGCACAAAAAATCACCCCGCCACACGAAGCGGCGGGGTGTCAGCGTGTCAAAAAAGCCTCGCAGAGTTCGCGCGCAGCCGGAGGCGGCTATGCTGCCATACGGATGCGGCCTACTCCTTGCGGGCACGCCGCCCGGAGGCGGCGGAAGTAAAGCTGCAACCGCAGGTTTCCCTCCTCGCGGCGTAGCCGCTGCGGCCTACGCTGCAAACATGCCACCGGCATGTTTGCTTACGCTGCGGCGTCGGAAAAACACTTTGCGCGGAGCGAGCGTCGCAGGACCCGTCAGGGGCCGAGGCGCAAGCGCAGCGAATCCCCTTTGGCGGAAAAGGCGTTAGCCTTTTTCGACAGTCTCTCACCCCGCCGCTTCATGCGGCGGGGTGTCTGATCCTACATAAAAAGCGAGGCGATGACCGGGGTAATATAGCTCTCGATAAAGGCCGCGGCGGCGGTCAGAGGGGCGATGACCATCACCAGCACCCGGAGCAGGTCCGTCAAAAGCTCCACGGCCGGGATCTTCTTGGGGCTGTTGGTGACCAACCGGCCGATGTTCCGGCACAGGTACACGCCGCAGGCGGCGGCCAGCACCAGGGCGGCCAGCTCAAAGATCCCGTGGGGCAGCAGCGCCGCCAGGTACAGGGACAGGGGCAGGCCGGCGAAGTGGTAGTAGGCCGCCATCAGCCCGATGAGGAAGCCGTTGCTGACCAGTGTCAGCACAGGCAGGTAGATAAAGGGGAGAAAACCGTAGCAGATGGTTACCAGCATGGCACGCCAGTTGTTCAGCAGCAGGGCGAAGGGGGACAGGTTCCCCGCCTCGTCCACGACCCCGGCCTCCAGGATCATCTCCATAAAGGCCTCCATGACCTGGGTCACCACCTCCGGGGCCAGCGCCCCCACCACCGCCCCCAGGGCGATGGCGGCGACCATGCCAATGGCGCAGCCTATAGCGGTGCGGCGCAGATCCTCCCTTAGAAACCGCCCCAGCTGGGACAGATGCTCCCTCATGAGAGCTTCTCCAGCCCCAGCCGCAGGCGGCGCAGGCACTCCTCCCGGCCCAGGATGGCGCAGATCTCCACCGCCCCGCCGGGGGTCACCTGCTGGCCCGCGGCGGCGATCCGCACGGGCCACATGAGGGTGGCGTTCTTCGTCCCCAGGCGCTCCGCCAGGGCGATGAGGCAGTCGTGGACGGACGCCTGGTCCCACTGGGGCAGGGCCTCCAGGGCCTCGATGGCGGCGGAGAGCATGGTCCGGGCCACTTCCTCGTTGGTCTTGGCCTTCTTGTTGGTGAACAGGTCCTTCTCATAGGCCGGCAGGGTCTGGAAGAAGGCCACCTTCTCCGGGATGTCCGTCAGGCGCTCGCACCGGGCCTGGAGGAGGGCGGCGATGGCGGCAGTATCCAGCGCCGGGTCCGTGACGGTCCGGCGGATATAGGGCTCCGCCACCTGGGCGAACCGCTCCGGCGTCATGGCCCGGAGGTAGAGGGCGTTGAAGTGGGTAAGCTTCTCTATGTCGAAGATGGCGGGGGACTTGGAGATGCCGGCGATGTCGAAGATCTCCGAGAGCTCCTCCAGGGAGAACACCTCCCGCTCCGCCTGGTCCCCCCGGGGGCTCCAGCCCAGGAGGGCCACGTAGTTCAGGATGGCCTCGGTGAGGTAGCCCTGGGCGCGGAGGTCCTCATAGGAGGGGTCCCCGTGGCGCTTGCTCATCTTGTTGTGCTGATCCCGCATCACCGGGGAGCAGTGGACGTAGGTGGGCACCTCCCAGCCGAAGCCCTGGTAGAGCAGATCGTACTTGGGGGCGGAGGAGAGGTACTCGCTGCCCCGGACCACATGGGTGATACCCATGAGGTGGTCGTCCACCACGTTGGCGAAGTTGTAGGTGGGCAGGCCGTCCCGCTTGATGAGGACCTGGTCGTCCAGGGTGCTGTTCTCCACGGTGATGTCCCCGAAGATAGCGTCGTGGAAGGTGGTGGTCCCCCCCTCGGGAATGCGCTGGCGGATGACGTAGGGCTCCCCGGCGTCCACCCGGGCCTGGGCCTGGGCGGGGTCCAGGTCCCGGCAGGGGTCGGCGGCCCGGTCGAACTGGCCGCTCTCCTCCTCGCTCTCCGTCTTCTCGCAGAAGCAGTAGTAGGCGTGGCCCCGCTCCACCAGCAGCCGGGCATACTTACCGTAGGTGTCCCGGCGCTCAGACTGGATATAGGGGGCCACGGGGCCGCCCACGTCCGGGCCCTCGTCGTGGGTCAGGCCGCACTCCGCCATGGTGCGGTAGATGACGTCGATGGCGCCCTCCACCAGGCGGCCCTGGTCGGTGTCCTCGATGCGGAGGATGAAGGTGCCACCGGCGTGGCGGGCGATGAGCCAGGTGTACAGGGCGGTGCGCAGGTTCCCCACGTGCATGTAGCCGGTGGGAGAGGGCGCGAAGCGGGTGCGGACCTTCCCGTGGGGGATTTTGGCCTCCATGTCATGGAAGTAGGTCATATCAAGAGACATGTTGTTTCCTCCGAAAAAGCGGCGGGAGCCGCATGATTTCAAGTTACATTATATCTGGTAAAGGGGGATTTGACAAGAGGCCGCGCCCTGAAAACGTGGAAAAGCAGCCGCCGGAAGGCGGCTGCTTTTGAGACTGTCGAAAAGGCTGGCGTCTTTTCCGCCAAGCTCATATCCCCCGCTTCTCGCCGCTGACGGCGTCCAGGATGGCGGAGACGTCCGCCACGGTGGGGACCCGGGGGTTGGCGGCGGTACACTTGTCGGCCAGGGCGGCCTGGATGATGGCGTCCCGGTTGGCCCGGTAGAGATCCATATCCACCCCGGCCTCCCGGAGGGTGGCCGGAATGCGGACTGTCTTGCTCAGCGTCTCCACCTCCCGGATGAAGTTGCTGGCTCCCAGCAGGGCGGTGTGGGCGGGCAGCAGATCCAGCACCTTGGCCAGCCGCTGGTACTTCCGGGCGGGCAGGCTGTAGTCGCCGCCCTTGGGGTCCTGCAGCTCGGCGTTATACCGAAGGACGTGGGGCAGGACGATGGCGTTGGCCCGCCCGTGGGGCAGATGGAGCTTGGCCCCCAGGGCGTGGGCGATGCCGTGGACCAGACCCAGGCCGGCGGAGTTGAAGGCCAGCCCCGCCATGCAGGAGGCGTTGTGCATCTTCTCCCGGGCCAGCAGGTTCTTTCCGTCGGCATAGGCCACCGGCAGCCACCGGCACACCAGGGAGACGGCCTTTTCCGCCATGGCGTCGGAGAAGTCGTTGAAGCCGGTGGAGACATAGGCCTCCACCGCGTGGGTGAGAACGTCCATCCCCGTGTCGGCGGTGATGGCGGCGGGGACGGTGACCACCAGCTCCGGGTCCAGGATGGCCACCGGGGGCTGGAGGGTCTTGTCGGTGAGGGGGTACTTGACCCCCTTCTCCGGGTCGGTGATGACGGAGTAGTCCGTCACCTCGCTGCCTGTGCCGCTGGTGGTGGGGATGGCGAAGGCCTCCCGGATCTCCCCCACCCCCGGGGTGTCGGCCGCCACGGCCCGGATCGCCTTGGCCGCGTCGATGGCGCTTCCGCCGCCCAGGGCGATCATCACATCGGCGCCGCTGGCCAGCAGGGCCTGCACGCCGCTGACCACGTTGGTGATGGGCGGGTCGGGCACCACGTCGGAGTAGACGGTGACCTGGCAGTCGGTGAGGTAGGATGCGACCCGGTCGGCGACCCCGGAGGTGACCATAAACTTGTCCGTCACCAGAAAGACCCGGCGCCCCTCCACCTGGCGCAGCCGGGCCAGAGCGCCCTCGCCGAAATAGATCCGTGTGCTGAAGCTGAATTCTTTCATATGCCGCACCTTGATCTTTCTTCTCTTTTTATCGAGAGTTTTCTTCTCTTCCATTATAGTGGGCGGGGAGGAGCAGGTCAAGAAAAATCGCCGGCAGGCGGAAAATTCGGCCCGGCATGGAACAAGCTGTTGCCTTTAAGGCCGCTTCGTGGTACAATAAGGCAGTTTGGAAAAACCCGGCGGCCCGGGGGACAGTCCCCCGGCGCGGCGCCGATCAAAAGGAGCGGTTAAACCTTATGGACGAGAAAAAAGTTATGCTCTCCGGCATCCAGCCCAGCGGAGATCTGACCCTTGGGTCCTACCTGGGGGCCATCAAAAACTGGGGGGCCCGGGCCGAGGAGTTCGACTGCTACTATTTTATGGCGGACATGCACTCCATCACCGTGCGGCAGGACCCCGCCGCCCTGCGCCGCCGGACCCTGGAGCAGCTGGCCCAGTATATCGCCTGCGGCCTGGACCCGGAGCGCAACACCCTGTTCATCCAGTCCCATGTCCACCAGCACGCGGAGCTGGGCTGGGTGCTCAACTGCTACACCATGTTTGGCGAGCTCTCCCGCATGACCCAGTTCAAGGATAAGTCCGCCAAAAATAAAGACAATATCAACGGCGGCCTGTTCACCTACCCCGCCCTGATGGCGGCGGACATCCTCCTCTACCAGCCGGACTACGTCCCCGTGGGGGAGGACCAGAAGCAGCACTGCGAGCTCACCCGGGACGTGGCCCAGCGGTTCAACCACATCTACGGCGACGTGTTCAAGATCCCCGAGCCCTACATCCCCAAGGTGGGGGCCCGGATCATGAGCCTGAGCGACCCCGCCTCCAAGATGTCCAAATCGGACAAGGACCCCAACGGCTCCGTCTACCTGATGGAGAAGCCGGAGGACATCCAGCGGAAGTTCAAGCGGGCGGTCACCGACAGCGACACGGAGCGCTGCGTCCGCTACGACCCGGCGAACAAGCCCGGGGTGGCCAACCTGATGACCATTTACGCCGCCGTCACCGGCAAAACCATGGAGGAGATCGAGCGGGAGTTCGACGGCCAGGGCTACGGGGTATTCAAGCCCGCCGTGGGCGAGGCCGTGGTGGAGACCCTCCGGCCCATCCGGGAGGAGGCCCAGCGGATCCTGAAGGACAAGGCCTACCTGGAGAGTGTCTACCGCGCCGGCGCGGAAAAGGCATCCCGGGTAGCGGAGCGCACCCTGCGGAAGGTCTACAAAAAAGTGGGCTTCGTGGCCAGATAAGCGGAGGCGAGTAAACGTGATCGCGCGAGAAGAAATTTTACCTGTGATTTTCGCTCTGGGCGTGGCGATGCTGGTGAGCTTTGTGGCGACGCCCCTGGTCAAGCGCCTGGCCTATAAAATCGGCGCGGTGGATGTGCCCAAGGACAACCGGCGGATGCACGACCACCCCATCCCCCGGCTGGGCGGCCTGGCCATCTTCATCGGCTGCGTAGTCAGCATCCTGGCCTTTGCCGAGATCGACATGAACCTGCGGGGCATCCTCCTGGGCAGCTGCCTGGTGGTGGCCGTCGGCGTTGTGGACGACTCCCATCCCCTGGGGGCAGGCGTGAAGTTCATCCTCCAGATCGTGGCGGCCCTCATCGCCGTGGGTCACGGGGTGGTCATCGAGACCATCGCCAACCCCTTCCCCTGGGGCGGGACCTACTGGAGCTTCGGCATCTGGGCCGTGCCCATCACGGTCATCTGGATCGTGGCCGTCACCAACTCGGTGAACCTCATTGACGGCCTGGACGGTCTGGCCGACGGGGTGAGCACCATTGGAGCCTTTACCATGCTGGTCATCGCCCTGCTCATGGGGGACCTGGAGATCGCCGTCATTACCGCCGCCCTGGTGGGCGCCTGCGTGGGCTTCCTACCCTTCAACCGCAACCCCGCCAAGATCTTCATGGGGGACACCGGCTCCACCTTCCTGGGCTTTATGCTGGGAACCGTGTCGGTCATCGGGCTGTTCAAGCTCTACGCCATGATCTCCTTCATCGTACCCTTTATCATCCTGGGCTTTCCCATCTTCGACACCGTCTCCGCCTTCACCCGCCGCATCCTCAAGGGGCAGAATCCCATGAAGGCGGACCGCAGCCACACCCACCACAAGCTCATCGACATGGGCATGAACCAGAAGCAGGCGGTGGCCACGCTGTACATGGTGGCCGGCGTGCTGGGGCTGTGCGCGGTGATGATCGTGTCCAGCGGCTATGTCAAGGTGATCCTCTCCGTGGCGGCCCTCATCGCCACCGCCTGTACCGCCGCTCGCATCGCACGCTACCCCCACAACCACCACCCCGCCGAAGGAGCCAAGCCCAATGCCGGCGGCGGAGAGAAAACGGACGGTACGCCGCCGGAGGCCCCCGGCGAAGGAAAGGAGTAGGCCATGGAAAAGCTTCGCATCATGAGCGTGTTCGGCACCCGGCCGGAGGCCATCAAGATGGCCCCCCTGGTCAAGGAGCTGGCGGGGCGTGAGAACCTGGAATCCATCTGCTGCGTCACCGCCCAGCACCGGGAGATGCTGGACAGCGTACTGGAGGTCTTTTCCCTCAAGCCGGACTGGGATCTGGACATCATGACCCCCCGGCAGACCCTCTCCACCATCACCAGCAAGTGCCTGCTGGGGATGGACGAGGCCATCGACGCCCTGAAGCCCGACATGATATTGGTCCACGGCGACACCTCCACCACCTTTGCCGGAGCCCTCTCCGCCTTCTACCATAAGGTACCCGTGGGCCACGTGGAGGCGGGGCTGCGGACCTACGACAAGTACTCCCCCTACCCGGAGGAGATGAACCGGAAGCTGGTCACCGCCATCGCGGACCTCTACTTCTGCCCCACGGAGAACAACCGGGCCAATCTGGCCCGGGAGGGGGTGACGGAGGGAGTGCTCGTCACCGGGAACACGGTGATCGACGCGCTGAAGACCACGGTGCGGGAGGACTACCGCTTCTCCACGGAGCTTCTCAACCACCTGCCCTACGGTGAGAAGAAGGTCCTCCTGGTCACCTGCCACCGGCGGGAGAACTACGGCCAGCCCATGGAGGACATCATGTCCGCCCTGGCCGCCATCGCCCGGGAGCACGAGGACGTGGAGCTGGTCTACCCGGTCCACCTCTCCCCTGTGGTCCAGGAGTGCGCCCACCGGCATTTGGACAACATCCCTAACGTCCACCTCATCGCCCCCCTGGCCGCCGATGAGATGCACAATCTGATGGCCCGGTGCTATCTGGTCCTCACCGACTCCGGCGGCCTCCAGGAGGAGGCCCCGGCCCTTGGCAAGCCTGTGCTGGTCCTGCGCCGGGAGACGGAGCGGCCCGAGGCTGTGACCGCCGGTACGGTGAAGCTGGCCGGGGTGGCCTATGACGACATCGTCTCCATGGCCCGCCAGCTCATCACGGACCCGGCGGCCTACGCCGCCATGGCCCACGCGGTGAACCCCTACGGCGACGGCTTCGCCTGCCGGCGGATCGCCGACGCCATCCTCTGGCACTTCGGCCTTGGGGAGCGCCCGGAGGACTTCCGGGCGTGACCTGAAGTGAGATAAAAAGGAAAGGAAGAGACACTTGGAAGTGAAGTTTCGTTCGGTGTGTGCGCGCTGATCGGGAGGTCCGCGTAAAACATATACCGTACCTCCCAAAAGGAAAACACACACACTTTTGAGGAGGATATATTCCCATGAATCGGGAAAACAAGAGAAAGAGCTTTGAGAAAGGCTACTATAAGACCCACCCCTGCCACGACAGCTTCACCTGCCGGATCTGCGGTCGGCTGGTGGTCCCCGCCGGCGCGGGGAGCGACCACCGCAACCACTGCCCCAACTGTCTGACCAGCCTCCACGTGGACGAGGAGCCCGGCGACCGGGCCGCGGACTGCGGCGGCGCCATGGACCCCATCGGCGTATGGGTGCGCAAGAGCGGGGAGTGGGCGGTTATCCACCGCTGCCGCCGCTGCGGAAAGCTCAGCTCCAACCGGGTGGCGGCGGACGACAACCCCATGAAGCTCATGTCCATCGCCATGCGGCCTCTGAGCCAGCCCCCTTTCCCCCTGGAGCGGATCGAGGAGCTCACCGAGCTGATGGCCGGGGATGGCAGACTGCGGTAGGCCGCGAGGAGAGGAGGCGAGACCCCTGAACAAGAAAACAGCGCTTTTGATCTCCCTGGCGGCGGGCATTTTGCTGCTGGTGGCCCTGGTACTGGTTCAGGGGAGCTTCCACAGCGGCGGAGGCATTCGGCTGCCGGTGGGAACCGCGGATACTGACTCCGATAACGAGCAGGGCTCCGTGGGGGGCCTGGATGTACTGGAAATCACTCCCAGCACCGTCAAGCCCGCCATCAACACACTCTCCCGCCCGGTGACCTACCAGCGGACCCAGACGGTAGAGACCTTCTGGAACGGAGGCAGCGGCCAGTCCGTCTCCCAGGTGGCCGTCAGCGGCAATCTGACCCGGGTGGACACATCGCTGCCGGACGGCAGCGTGTGCCATATGCTGGTGACCGGCGGTACTGCCGCCGTGTGGTACGACGATGAAACGGAGTGGACGATCCTCCACTCGGAGGATTTTACCGCAGATATCGCCCAGCGGATGCTCTCCTATGAGGTAGTGCGGGACCTGCCGGTGGAGGACATCGCCCAGGCGGACTACCGGGACCTGGACGGGGTATCCTGCATCTATGTGGAGACCTGTCCCGACGAAGCCGGCTACACCGACCGCTACTGGGTCAGCGTGTCCAGCGGCCTGCTCTACGCCGCCGAGCGCCTGTTTCAAGACGAGGTGGTCTACCGCTTCACCACCACCGAGCCCGACGCGGAGACGCCGGAGGACAGCCTCTTCCGCCTTCCCGACGGCTCCCTGCTGACGGAGCATATCGAATAGCACCGTTCCCCTTCACGCATCGAAAACGGGAGGCCCGGGGCAAACGCCCCCGGGCCTCCCTTCTTTTTGGCACTCGCTTTTCCCGGTCACTCCGCCCAGCGGCATATGGCGTCCCGCAGGAAGCGGGCGCATCCGGAAACGGTTTTATCATAGTAGGCGGTAAACCGCTCGTCCGCCGCGTAGAGCTCCGCGATCCCCCGGTGCTTCGCCGGATCATAGGCGCTGCCGGCGATGGTGAGCCACCGGCGGTGGAGGGCGGTGATCTCCCTGCCTTCCTCTCCCTCCGGGGAGATTCCGGCCCGGACAGCGGCCTCCAGCCGCCCCTGGATCTCCCGGCCCAACTCGGTCCACTCCCGATACCGCTCCTGGGTCAGACCCATAACCGCCGCGTTGGCCTCGTCCATCTGAGCGTCGCCGTACTTCTCCCGGATCTCCCGGCCATGGAGCTCCTCGTTTCGTTCCACAGCCCGGCGCTTGAATGCCTCGAACTTCTTCTCGTCGCTCATGATCTCCTTCCTTTCCTCGGCTCCAATGGTGTCCTGTACCGACTGGATGAGCTGTTCCAGCCGCCCCCGCTCCGCCTCCAGGGCGGTCAGGTGGCCCCGCAAGGCGGCCAGCCGGTCGAAGGAGGGGTCGTCCAGGTACTCCCTGATCCGGGCCAGCTCCACCCCGAGGGCCCGGTAGTACAGAATGTCCTGGAGCCGGTCCACCTCCGCCGGACCGTAGTAGCGGTAGCCGCTGTCCGCCACCCGGCTGGGCTTCAGCAGGCCGATCCTGTCGTACCAGCGCAGGGCGCGGGTGGTCACTCCGGACAGGCGCGACAGCTGTTGAATGGAATATTCCATCTCATCCCCTCCTTGACCTCAGTGTACCAGTTGACGCCGCGGCAGAGTCAAGAGAAATTTTATATTTTTTCTGGGCAGGCGGCCAAATATCTGGTATACTGATCATACCACAAAAATGCGAGGGAGACCCTATGAAACGACTTGCCATTATCTCCGATACCCACAACCTGCTGCGGCCCCAGGTGCTGGAGCGCCTGGCGGCGGCGGACATCATCCTCCATGCCGGAGACGTCAGCTCCCCGGTCACTCTGGAGGCCCTCCGGGACCTTGGCAAGGACCTCTACCTGGTCCGGGGCAACAACGACTGGGCCCTGGGTCCCCGCATCCCCCCCACCCTGACCGTTCCCATCGAGGGCGTGACCTTTTTCCTGGTCCACAATCAGCGGGACGTGCCGCCGGGACTGTCCGGGGTGGATGTGGTGGTCTACGGCCATACCCACCGGTATGCCCAGGAGGAGCGGGCCGGCGCTCTCTGGCTGAATCCCGGCAGCTGCGGTCCCCGGCGGTTTCACCAGGAGGTCACCATGGCGGTGATACAGGTGGACCACGGGAGATACGAGATCGAGCGGATTGACCTTCCACAGTGAACGACAGGGCAAGAGGGTGAAAGAGGAGAACGGCAGGCCGCCGTTCTCCTCTCTGCTGCAATTGGGGAATTCAGTATTTCGCCACTGGAATCAGCAGCAGGATGTAGTCCTGTTTCCGCAGATCCTCCAGCATTTGCTGGCTCTCCTCCCAGTCCGCCGGGATCGTCAGCTCAAGCCCCACATTGCCGGGCAAGCCGCTGCGGGCGGGGACGATCTGTACCTCCGCCTCCGGCACAGGAGTGATCTGCTCATAGAAGTCATCCGTGCGCTTCACGTTGTCCAGCTCCAGGTAGTAGCAGACATACTCCCTTCGGGTCCTCCGCTTCCGCTCCAGGCTGGGCAGGGCGACCATGGTCACCAGAATCACCAGAAAAGCCGCCAGCACCCCGCCGTAGAACCCGGTGCCGATGCACAGCCCCAGGCTGGCGGTGGCCCACAGTCCCGCGGCGGTGGTCAGGCCGGTGATCTGGGCGTGATTACGGGTCATGATGGTACCCGCCCCCAAAAAGCCGATGCCGGAGATAACCTGGGCGCTGACCCGCAGGGGATCGTTGGTAAATCCCAGAACCTCGGCGGAGTACAGTCCCACCATACTGGTCATGGCCGCGCCCAGGCAGACCAGCACATGGGTCCGCATACCGGCAGCCCGGCCCCGGCGGCCCCGCTCGCTGCCCACCAGCCCGCCCAGCACAGCCGCTAGGAGAACCCGCACCGTGACAGAAACCCCGTTGAACTCCTGCAGAAGGTCGATGACCTCCTCAAGCTCTAGAAGCATCGCGGCGTCTCACCTCCTCCGCTGTGTCAGCGGCGGGGCGCTGCCCCGCGCCGGCCCTCACCGCTTGGGATAGGCGCCGTAGAAGTGCATCACGTTGATGTCCTCCGGGCGGTATTCCCCGTGGTTGCCGTGGCCGTCCCAGTCGATGTGGTTGCCGTGGTCCGTGGCCCAGACCACCAGGCTGTTGCTGTCAGCCCAGTGCTCCCGCACGGCGGCGGTGAGGCGGGTAAACGCCTCGATGTGGTGATCCACCGCAGCCATGGCCTGGGGAGACTCCGGCACGGTGTCGTGGATCATGTCGTCGTACTCCTGGTTATAGACCACCACCACGTCGTAGTTCCCGCCGGCGATGAGCTCCAGGCCCTTCTCCGTGGCCTCGCCGTCGTAGGGCGTGAGGAAGTAGTCGATGTCCCGGTTCTGGAAGATCAGGGCCATGCTGGACTCCGCCACCGCGGACAGGGCTACCCGCTTCCCGCTGCGGCGCAGGGAATCAAAGAGGGAGTCAATGGTGATCACCGGCTTCGTATAGGACCGAATGCCGTGGACGGCGGGCATGGCGCCGGTGTACATGGTGCCGAAGCACACGGGGGTCACGGAGGGCATGACAGTGGCCACAGGCACCGTCAGCTGGGTAGCCGCCAGGACAGGGGCGAACTTCTCCGTATACTTCTGGTACAGCCACATGGGAATGCAGTCGGGGTTGTAGATCATGACCCGGTCCGCCTTGCCGCCCAGGGCGTTTTTCACAAGGTCTTCCACAAAGGGGATGGGGGCCTCCGCCTGCTTGGGGGCTTCGGCGTCCATCGCCTTGGCGACCGACGCCGCCAGGCGCGTCATGGAGATAGAATTGAACATTGTGATCTCCTCCTCGAATCAGTCAGTTGATGGGTACCGGCAGAGAGCGGCCCCGGCGGGCCCGCCCTCCGCCAAATCACTGTTTTACCAGCTGGGGAGGAAGCGCCGCAGATCCGGCGCCTCCTCCCCGAGGCGTTATGATGAGGGGCCAGGACTCCCTTTACTTCGCCAGGTGGCAGGCCACGAAGTGCTGGGGAGAGATCTCCACCAGCTGGGGGTTCTTCCCCGTCTGGCAGCACTCCTGGCAGGCGTCGCACCGCTTGAGGAAGCGGCACTGATCGGGCAGATTCACCGGAGAGGTGATCTCGCCCCGGATCAGCTTGCGGGGAGGCCTGTCCTTGCCCACCACCGGAATGGGAATGGCGGAGAGCAGGGCCTGGGTATAGGGGTGGGTGGGATGGGCGAAAATCTCCGCGGAGGGCGCCTTCTCCACCATCTGGCCCAGGTACATGACGGCGATGTCGTCGGAGAAATACTTGACCACGCTCAGGTCGTGGGTGATGAATACGTATGTCAGCCCCATCTCCCGCTGCAGCTGCTTGAGCAGGTTCAGGATCTGAGCCTGGATGGACACGTCCAGGGCGGAGACCGGCTCGTCGCAGACGATGAGCTTGGGGTTCACCGCCAGGGCCCGGGCGATGCCGATGCGCTGGCGGCGGCCGCCGTCCAACTCGTGGGGGAAGGTGTTGACAAAGCGCCGGGCCAGTCCCACGATGTCCATCAGCTCCAGGGTCCGCTTCTCAATGTCCGTCCGGCTCTTGAGCAGCTTGTGCTCCTTGATGGGCTCGCTGATGAGCTGCATGATGCTCTGCCGGGGGTCCAGGGAGGAGAAGGGATCCTGGAAGATCATCTGCATCTCCGTGCGCATGGGGCGCATACGGCTGCGGCTGTAATTGGTGATGTCCGTGCCGTTGAAGATGATCTTACCTGCGGTGGGCTCCAGAAGCTTGAGAATGGTGCGGCCGGTGGTGGACTTGCCGCAGCCGCTCTCGCCCACGATGCCCAGGGTCTTTCCCTCCTCAATGGTGAAGTTCACGCCGTCCACAGCGTGGAGCTTGCCCCGGGGGGTGTCAAAATATTTTGTCAGATTCTGGACTTCCAGAATGATCTTTCTCTCAGCCATTTTGGTTCCTCCTCAGCCGGAAGTTCTCCCTGTCGTAGGCGTGGCAGGCCACAAAGTGGGTGCCGCCCATGGGACGGAGATAGGGAACGGACGCGGAGCAGGCCTCGGTGGCGTAGGGGCACCGGGGAGCGAAGGCGCAGCCCTCGGGCAGATGCATAGGATCCGGCATCATGCCGCGGATGGGCTCCAGCTCCTCCCCCTGGTCCTTCAGGTTGGGCAGGGAGCCGAACAGGCCCTCGGTGTAGGGGTGGGCCGTGGCGTTGAACACCTCATCGGTGGAGCCGATCTCCACGATGCGGCCGGCGTACATGACGGCCACGTCGTTGCACACCTCCGCCACCACGCCCAGATCGTGAGTGATGAGGAGCATGGACATGTGGTTGCGGCGGATCAGGTCCTGCATCAAATCCAGCACCTGGGCCTGGATGGTCACGTCCAGCGCGGTGGTGGGCTCGTCGGCGATAAGCAGGTTGGGCTGGCAGGTCAGGGCGATGGCGATGACCACCCGCTGCTTCATACCGCCGGAGAACTGATGGGGGTACTCATAGGCCCGGCTCTCGGCGATCCCCACCAGCTTGAGCATCTCCTTGGCCCGCTCCATGGCCTCCTTCTGACTCACATGCTCGTGGAGCATGATGCTCTCGGCGATCTGCTCGCCCACGGTGATCACGGGGTTCAGAGCGGTCATGGGGTCCTGGAAGATCATGGCCACGTCGTTGCCGCGCATCTGCTCCAGCTCCTTCTCGCTCATCTGCAGCACATCCTCGCCGTCCAGAACGATGGAGCCGGACTTGATGACGCCCGGAGGGCTGGGCACCAGGTTCAAAATGGAGAGAGCGGTGGTGGTCTTGCCGGCGCCGGTCTCGCCCACCAGTCCCAAAGTCCGCTCCCGGCCGATGGAGAAGCTCAGGCCGTTGACCGCCTGGACGCAGCCGTCGTCGGTCTCGTAGTGGACCACAAGGTCCTTGATCTCCAGAATGTTCTCGCCGGTAAACTTCTTCTCGTTGGTTTTCTCAGACATTTCCCTACCCCCTTATCTCTTCAGCTTGGGATCCAGGGCGTCCCGCAGGCCGTCGCCCAGCAGGTTCAGGGCCAGCACGGTGAACATGATGGCCAGGCCCGGGAAAATACACATCCAGGGCGCGCTGCGGATGTACTGGCGGGCATCCGACAGCATGGTGCCCCACTCCGGCATGGGGGTGGGCACGCCCACACCCAGGAAGCTCAGAGAGGAGGCGGAGATGATGTTGCTGCCGATGGCCAGGGTGACCTGGACAATGATGGGGCTCAGACAGTTGGGGATCACGTGGCGGAGGATGATCTTCCAGGTGGGCAGGCCCATGGCGTAGGCCGACTCGATGTACTCCTGGCCCTGGATGGTCATGACCGAGGCACGGGTGATCTTGGCGAATGAGGTTGCCGAGCTGATGGACAGGGCCACCACCAGGCTGAACACACTGGTGCCGATGAGCTGGACGATGACCACGGCCAGCATGATGTTGGGGATGGCGTAGAGAATGTCGTTGGCGCGCATGACCAGCTGGTCCATAAAGCCGCCGTAAAAGCCGGCCAGGGAGCCCAGGATCAGGCCCACCACCAGCCCCAGGGCCACGCTGCCCACGCCGATGATCAGGGAGTAGCGGGCGCCGTAAATGACCCGGGCGAAAACATCACGTCCCATCTGGTCCGTGCCGAAGGGGTGCTTCAGGCTGGGGCCCTGGCTCAGATCCGCGGAGAATCCGATGACGTCGGTCTCATAGTCATAGATGATGTCGCCGGCGCAGGCGATAACCACCAGCAGGATCATAAAGATCATGCCCACGATGGCGCCCTTGTTCTTCAGCAGGCGGCGCCAGGTCTCCTGGGCCATGGACCGGCCCTTGAACTCCTTGAGCTCCTCCATAGTCATGGCGGAGGCGGTATTTGTCTTCATCTCACTCATGTCTCTCACCCCTTATTGGAATACTGGGCCTTGATCCGCGGATCGCAGAAGGCGTAGAGCAGGTCCACCGCCAGATTGATGATGCTCATGAGTACGCAGCACAGGATGATGGAGCCCGTCACCATGGGGATATCCCGGGCGGCGATGGACTCGAACACCAGACGGCCGATGCCGGGCCAGGAGAACACGGTCTCCGCCAGGGCAGAGCCGGTCATGACCAGGCTGAACTGCATACCGACGGCAGTGACGATGGGGATCATGGCGTTTTTCATGGCGTGGTAATAGATGACCCGCTTCCGGGGGGCTCCCTTGGCCTTGGCGGTGGTGATGTAGTCCTGGCGCACCACGTCCAGCATGGCGGAGCGGGTGGTTCGGGTGATGAGAGCCGCCAGACCCAGCCCCACCGTCGCGGCCGGCATGATCAGATACTCGATGCCTCCCGTGCCGCCGGAGGGCAGCAGCTGCCACTGGATCGAGAACAGCAGGATGAACATCAGGCCCAGCCAGAAGTTTGGCATAGACACGCCGAACAGCGCGAAGACCATGCCGCCGGTATCCTTCCAGGTATTCTGGTTCAGGGCTGTCCAGATGCCCAGGGGGATGGCGATGATACAGGCGATGATCAGCGCCGAGCCGCCCAGGAGCAGGGTGTTGGGCAGGCGCTCCATAAAGGTAAGGAACACGTCGCGGTCCGTGACATAGGACTCACCCATATCGCCGGTGACCAGACCGCCCATGTATCGGAGGTACCGCACCAGGAAGGGGTCGTTGAGTCCCATCTCCTCCCGCAGCGCCTCCTGCTGCTCCACAGTGGCATTTTCCGGCAGGATGGTCATTACCGGATCGCCGCCAGCCAGATCCATGGCCCAGTAGATCAGAAGAGACGTGATGAGGATGGTCGGGATCATCAATACGATCCGTTTGAGTACATAGCGTATCATAGTGTCTGTCTCTCTCCTCTTCCTTGAGATTGTCGCGGAGATCATTGCGGTCCTCTAAGACGTCGGCATACCCGCGTCCACCGCCTTGCGGCGGAACCCTTCGCCCCCCGCAAAGCGGGAGACGCGAGCATACCGGCGCGGACCGGAAGGACACGGGAGAGGGCGGACAGCGAATCGCTGTCCGCTCCCTCCCGGGGTTCACCGCACGCACCTCAGGGGCGCGCGGTGGGTCAGACGCCGGATCAGTTCTGGACGTAGGCCCAGGACCAGTTGTGGTTGCCGCCGCCGAAGAGGTACTGACCGGTCAGGCCCTCACGGTAGGCGATGACCAGGTCGGCCACGTACAGAGGCACCTGGGGGCAGGCCTCGACCAGATACTCCTGCATCTCAATGGACAGCTGCTCACGGGTGTCGCGGTCCTTCTCGGTGAGGATCTGGACGCACATGTCATCCACCCAGGGATCGCTGTAGTGGTGGTAGTTGGTGGCGTAGTCGGTGGAGAACAGCTCGGTGTAGATCTCATCCAGGCGGTCGATGACGTTCCAGCGCCACAGGAACAGGTCGTGCTCACCGGCCTGGCAGTCGGCCTTCAGAGTGGCCTCGTCGCGGGTAACGATCTCCACCTCGATGCCGATGACGGACAGATACTGCTGGATCATGGGGGCGATGGTGGAGTAGGGGGAGGAGTTGGCGGCATAGAGGGTGACGGGCTCATCCAGGCCGTCGGGATAGCCGGCCTCGGCCATCAGCTCCTTGGCGCGCTCCACGTCGTACTCATAGCCCTCCATGTCATCGTAGAAGCTCCACACGCCCCGGTTGACCACGGTCTTCTGGGTCTGGCCGTAGCCCTGGAGCACAACATCCACGATGGTCTGCTTGTCGATGGCGCAGGAGATGGCCTGACGCAGAGTCTGGTTGTCGAAGGGCTCGTGCTCGCAGTTGAAGCCGAAGTAGAACAGACGGGTGCCGGCCTGGTTGTGGACCACCACGTTTTCGTCCTCCTCCAGGAACTGCAGGTCGTTGATGGGAGGATCGATACACACGTCGATCTCGCCGCTCTGCAGGGCGGCCACGCGGGAAGCGGACTCCAGGATGGGCCGGAAGATGATCTCCTCAGCCACGCCGGGATCCTCGCCCCAGAAGTTCTCGTTCTTCACGAAGCTGACGTACTCGCTCTGCTTCCACTCGTTGAAGACATAGCGGCCGGTGCCGATGAGGTAGGGCTCCTCGTTGCTGGGGTCCTCATAGGCCTCCTTGGAGAGGATGACCAGGGGGTAGCCGGCCAGCACGGCCAGAAGCTCATTGGAGTAGCTGCTGGTGACGAACTGCACGGTGTAGTCATCGATCTTCTCCACGCTCTCCACCAGGCTCAGAGTGGCGGCCACGGCGGAGCGGTCGGGATCCATGGCCTTCTCATAGGTGAAGACCACATCGTCGGCGTTAAAGGGGGTGCCGTCGCTGAAGTTGGCGTTCTGCACCAGGTGGAACACCAGGTGGGTGTCGTCCGTCCACTCCCAGCTCTCCGCCAGACAGGGCAGATACTCGTTGTTCTCATTGGCCAGGAACACCAGAGTCTGGTGGGTCAGCGCGATACAGTTGTTGTTGATCTGGTCGTTCTGGTCCTGGGGATCCAGGTTGTTGATGTCGGAGGCAATACCGATGGTCAGGGTAGGCTGGATCTCTCCCGTGCCGGCGGTATCCCCTGTGTCGGTGCTGTCTCCGGTGTTGCTGCCGCTGGTGTTGCCGCTGCCGGTGTTTTCACCGGTGGTGCCGCCAGTGTTGTTGCCACCACAGGCAGCCAGGCTGAGCAGCATCACAAGGCTCAGCAAGAGTGCAAGGAACTTCTTCATTTGGTTTCTCCTTTTCTTTTATTTGGCTGTCTGACCCCTGTCAGACAGTCTATCAAGTAACCCCGCCCCGGCCTGCGCCGTGGACAGGAGATACTCCGAAGGGTACGCGGCGCTCCCGCGCCGCCGGCCGCCGCAGAAAAAGCGGGGCTGAAAAAAGCAAGATCACTTCAAGCCCCCGGGCTCTACGCATCCTGCTTCCCGCCGATCTCCCCATATGCCAGCTCGCCTCTATGGTTATTTTTGACAACCATCACTGGTATATTTTACCATCAAAATAGGCAGGCTGTCAATGAAGAGTTTGAAAACAGCGAAAACTCTGGAATCCTATTTCTCTGTAAATTCCGCTCCGCCGCGAGGGATATTCTAGCAGAGGAGGGCAGGCGGTGTCCGCAGAGCCAAGTTAAATCTCTGTTAAGTCTCCGGCCCGCCCAGATGGGCCACCAGAGCCTCCATCCCCTCTCCGGTGACGGAGCTGACAGAAAAGATGGGCTTGGCCCCCGCCAGCTCCAGCAGCTCCAGGCCGTCGGCCAGCTGCCGGGGGGTGGCCAGGTCGATCTTGGTGACGACCCCCGCCACAGGGACGGGGAAGGCCGCCGCCAGCCCCGGGGAGTATAGGTAGCGGTCCTGGGTGGGGTCCAGAAGAAACAGGACCTCGTCGGCCTCCGCCGAGGTGACCATGAGGGCGCTGAAAAGGCTGCGCCGCTCCAGATACTCGCCGGGGGTGTCGATGGTCTTGCCCACCACCTCGATGGCCTGGGTTTTTTTATAGTCCTGCACCAGCCCGTTCAGGCGCTGGCACAGGGTGGTCTTCCCGCAGGAGACGCTGCCCACCAGCAGGATCTTCTTCATGTCCTTGTGATGGGCGCGGGGGTGAATCCCATGACGTTGCCCAGCACGTCCAGCACGTCCTTCAGGGCCGCCTCCACGCTGGCCACATCCCCGTTGATGACCACGGAGCCGTTGAACCGGTCCACGAACACCAGATCCACACTGGCGGCCTTGCTGGCCACGTCGGCGGCCACGATGGCGCCCTCTCCGGGGGTGATGGTCAGGATCCCCAGGGCGCCGGTCCGCTCCCCCACCACCCCCAGCTTCTTGTAGAGGTCGGGCTCGGGGTTGGCGATGAGGTGGGCCATGGTCACCTGCTTGCCGGGGACGAACTCCTGTATGATCCGCTGCTTATCCTGGATGTTGTCGTATACTGAGGCCATGGTCCCCTCCTTACAGCAGGCTGGCGTAGAGCTCCGGCACGGGGTTGGGGATGACCACCGAGGCCACCACCATGCCCTGGGCGTTGGGGGTGTTCACCCCGCAGCGCACGGCCTCCTCCACGGCGGCCACCTCGCCGGTGAGGACCACGAAGCTCTTCCCCCCGATGCCGGTGCCCAGCCGCACGTCCAGCAGCGTCACCTCCGCCGCCTTCACCGCCGCGTCGGCGGCGTAGACCGAGGCGGTGACACTGAAAAACTCCATGACCCCGATGGCCCCGGCCCCCTCCGGGGACCCGGCCAGGTTGATGGCCCGGATCACCTGGGGGTGGACCCGGGGGATGAGGCAGCTGTCCACCACGTGGCAGCCTCCCACAGCGGCCCCGGCGGCCAGGGATGCCTCTACCGCCGCCACCTCGCCGGTGAGGAGGATGTAGTACTTCCCCGGGCATCCGGCCTTGGCGAAGGCCAGGCGCACGTCGGCGGTCTTGACCACGATGTCCGCGGCCTCCACCCCCTTGGCGATGCTGTTCAGTTCCAGAAAACCGATGGTATCCATCATAGCGTTCACCTGCTTTCAATGACGATCCGGTCTCCCACCGCCGCAACGACGCCGGTAATGGAGGCGTGGATCTGGGCGCCCATGGCGCCCTCCGGACACCGGGCGATGAGCTGCCCCCGCTCCACACGGTCCCCCACCGCCACCACGGGCTGGGAGGGGGCGCCGATGTGCATTTTCACGGGGATCTCCACCCGCTTCGGCGTGTACTCCACCGCCTCGCCGGGCTCCCAGTCGTAGTATTCCAGCACACCCGCCCGGGCCGCGGCCTTCCTGGTGGGAGCCTTCCGGACCTCCCGGTCCGGGTCGGTGTCCCCACCGGTGAATTTGCTCCGTATGCCGGCCTTGGCCAGCTCCCCCTTCACCAGCTGGTTCACCCGGCGGGGGGCCAGGCCCATGGGGCAGGCATAGAGCTCGCAGACTCCGCACTCGCAGCACAGCTGGGCGGCCTTCACGTCCTCGTCCTCCAGCAGCTCCGGGATGGCTCCCATGGACAGCTTCCGCATGATCCGGTTGGGCCGCAGGGGGTGCCCCAGGAGGTACCGGGGGCACAGCTGGGTGCAGTAGGAACACTGGATGCAGGCGGACCTCGCCCGGTTGAGCATCTTCTCCACGCTGAGCTGGTACCGCTGGGCGTGGGCTCCGTCGGCGGGGAGGACCAGGATGCCGGAGGTGGTCTTGGTGACGACCTCCCGTTTCGCCTGGTCCCAGGTCATAGAGCGGCCCATCATGGGCCCGCCGGCCACGATGAAGTCTCCCTCCCCCAGTTCTCCCCCCGCCAGGGCGACGCACTCGGCGAAGGAGGTGCCCACGGGGACATGGAGGACCGAGGGCTTCGGCACCCGGCCCGCCACGGAGAGGTACTTGTCCGTCAGGGGCTTCCCCGCCACGGCGTCATGGATGGCCAGCACCGTGGCGGCGTTGTCCACCACCGCCCCCACCGCCAGGGGGATGCCCCCCGGGGGAACGGTGCGGCCGGTGACCTCGTGGACCAGAACCTGCTCGTCCCCGGCGGGGTAGAAGCTCTCCAGCAGGTGGAGCTCCACCGTCGCCCCGGTCTCCCGGATGGCGGCTTCCAGGGCCTCCACCTGGGGAGCATAGGCCCGCTTCACGCCGATGGTGCACCGCTTGGCCTGGAGGAACGCTCCGATGGCGGCCACGGTCTCCACCAGCTCCCGGGCGTAGTGGGCCATGATGTACCGGTCCGTCCGCAGCAGGGGCTCGCACTCCACGCCGTTGACGATGAAGTCCTCCACCTGGCCGCAGATCTTCTTATGGGTGGGGAAGCCCGCGCCGCCGCAGCCCACCACGCCGGCGGAAAAAATCAGTTCCGTGAGGTTGTCCCGCATGTTTCGCTCCCCTCCCCTACTTTCCGTTTTTCTCTCGCTCCAGCTCCACGCTGTCGATGATGCCCACGATGGCGGCGTCCACCGCCACCTCGTCCTTGCCCAGGGCCTTCCGGGCGGTGGAGCCGGAGACCACCAGGACCCGCTCGCCGATGCCGGCGCCCACGATGTCCGCGGCCACCAGCTTGGCCCCGCGGGGCCCCATGTCCTCCTGCACCACCATGAGCTTCAAGCCGCTGAGGGAGCTCTCCTTCTTGGTGGCCCAGACATGGCCGATCACTTTACATATCTGCATGGGCTCACTCCTTCACGATCTCCACGCCGGCGGCGCGGAGCACATCCCAGGCCGCCGGGGTGACGATGGCGTCCCGGGCCAGGGCCACGGGGCCGCCGGACTTCACCAGGGCACGGGCTCCGTCCTCGGTGACCAGACGCTGAGCATTGGGCCGGGCGGTGCCGGCGGGGACCTCCACCGCCGGGGCCTGGAACTTCGGCGGTCTGGCCTCGGGGACGGGCTCCGGCTTCCACTGCTTCGCCGGCTTCACGCCGAAGGTCCGCAGGGTCTGGACATAGCCGGAGAGCAGGCTGTGGAGCACCTTGCTGCCCCGGCCGGACCAGCTCTTGAAGGGCAGGCCCTCCTCCCGGAGGAACACGTCCACCCCCTGGAGCAGGGCCTGGAGCACGGCGCACTGCTTTACTCCCGCGTCCCGGCCCAGGGCGATGTCGCTGAGCTCCGTCAGCGTCAGGTCCGTGATGACCACCCGGCTGTACCGCAGGATATTCCGGTGAGCCTTGTAGTCCTCCAGGGGGCAGACCACCCGGCCCTCCGCCAGCTCCGGCGGCACCAGGGCGGGGTCACCCGCCGCCAGGACCTTCTCCCGGCCCTCCTCAGCGGGGCAGCCGCCCCCCTGGGACAGGACCCGGACCACCTGGTCGGTGACCAGCCGGACCAGCTCCTCATATTGCTTCTGATCCATAGGCCCCTCCTACTTTACGATGCGGCCCGCGGCGTCCTTCCCCAGGCCGCCGGCGGCGTTTGCCTCGTCAAAGTCCAGGTGAGCCGCCAGGGCGAAGCTCTTATCCACCCGGATGACCACATCGTGGACGGTGACGGGCCGGACCGTGCCCTCGATCTTCAGCGACACCTTCTGGCCGTCGTGGACGGCGAAGCGCCGGGCGTCCTCCGGCGTCATGTGGATGTGGGCCCGGGCGGCAATGACGCTGCCTCTGGCCTCCACCACGCCCTTCGGCCCCACGATGACCACGTCCCCGGCGCCGGTCAGGTCCCCGGAGAGGTTCACCGGGGCGGAAATACCCAGGGCCCGGGCGTCGGTGAGGGAGAGCTCCACCTGGGTCTCCTTCCGCAGGGGGCCCAGCACCGCCACGTTGGAAAACTCCCCCTTGGCGGTGACCAGCTTCACCCGCTCCTCACTGAGGTACTGGCCGGGCTGGCTCAGGTCCCGCTTGGGCGTGAGCCCATGGCCGGGGCCGAAAAGCTTCTCCGCGTCCGCCGCCGTCAGGTGCACGTGGCGGGCGGAGGCCTCCACCGGCACCTTCTCATCGGAGGGGACGGAGGCTCCTCCCTCCCGGGCCACCACGGCGGCCACGATGTCCCGGATGTCCTGTTCACTGTAATAGTGCATGGGCATACCCCCTCTCTACTGTTTCTTCTTGATGCCTCTCCGCGCCGCCACCAGGCGGCAGAAGAGGATGTACACCGCGCTGGAGAGGCGGTTGAGGCAGCGGAGGATGTCCTCCCGTCCCTCCCCGAAGGCGGCGGCTGCCGCCAGCTCCGCCTCCCGGACCTGGGTCCGCAGGCAGTTGAGCTCCAGGGCCGTCTCCCCCATGTCAGGGCCGGGGATGGGGTGGGGAATGCCGATCTCCTCCAGCACGTGGTGGGAGACACGGCGGAGCCCCGCCCCGTCCAGCCCCAGGAGCTCCCGCTCCGCCAGGGGCTCGCCCTTCACCTCGGCGGCCAGGACGGCCCGCTCCGTCTCCAGGATCTCACCCAGCCCGGCGGCCAGCTCCTCCAGCCCCTGGGACAGGGCCCGGCACTGGAGCAGCAGGGTCTGGGCCATGAGGCTGTCCAGCTTGCCCCGGAAGGCGATGCGGGGGTCCGTCTTGGGCACCAGCACGTTGGCGTGGAGGTGGGTCATGAACTCCCCCTTCTCCGCCAGGGGCCGGCCGGTGGCCTCGTCGATGTAGCCGCCGGTACCGGCGCGGACCGTCATGGTCTCCCCGGCTGTTCGGACCGTGACCCCCTTCTCGTGAAGGAAGTCCCGGGCCGCCGGGGTGACGATGGTCCCCGGGGAGAGGGTGATCTCCCGCTCCCCCCGCCAGCGGGCCCGGAGCTCACTGTCTGTCAGAATGCCGCGCGCCATGGCCCGCCTCCTCTCAGTTCAAACTCTGGTCTGCCTTTTTCGCCAATTTCCTTACTTGTCGGTGGTGTCCAGGGTGGGCAGGATCATCTCCACCTCGCTGTGGGGCCGGGGAATGACGTGGACGCTGACCAGCTCGCCCACGCGGGAGGCGGCGGCGGCGCCGGCGTCGGTGGCGGCCTTCACGGCGCCCACGTCGCCGCGGACCATGACGGTCACCAGACCGCCGCCCACATGTACCTTGCCGATGAGGTTGACGTTGGCCGCCTTCACCATCGCATCCGCGGCCTCGATGGACCCTACCAGGCCCTTGGTCTCCACCATACCCAGTGCTTGCAGATTCGCCATTGTTCTGTCCTCCTATTTTTGTTTTTCAAAAATTTGTCTGTTGTGTCTGGTCCTGTATCATCAGTCCGCCGAGGCGGAATGACAGCATATCACGGGCATTTCTCTTTCCGTACCACCGTGCCGACAGCACGAATCCGTGTGCAGGTAAAGATCTTTTTGGATACTTTTTCTTTCAAGAAAAAGTATCAGTTACTCAGCCGGGCGATGACTGCCCGGGTGATGGCCTCGATGTCCTCCCGGCTGAGGGAGGAAGCGCGTTTCGCCTCCGGCTTCGGGGCGCAGGCCGCGCCGCCGCAGCCGGCCGCCGGCGCGGAGGCCGGGACCGCCTGGCCGGCCTCCCGGCGCAGGTCGTCCACCTCCTTCAGCCCCCAGGCCACCCGCCGGATGTTCAGCAGGTTCATGGGGCCCACGTTGTCGCTGGTGGCGCTGCCGCCCACCGCGCCGCAGCCCAGAGTCAGGGCGGGCTGGAGGCCGGTGATGGCCCCCACGCCGCCCAGGGCGGCGGAGGTGTTCACCAGCAGGCGGCTGACGGGCTTCTTGAGAGCGAACTCCCGGATCACCGCCTTGTCCTGGCTGTGGAGGCTCATGGTGTGGCCCGCCCCCTCGATCTGGAGGATCTGGAGGCACCGCTCACAGGCGGACTGCCACCCGTCCTCCACGAAGAATGCCAGAATGGGGCACAGCTTCTCCCGCATGAAGGGGTCCCCCTTCTTCACCTCCGTCCGGGGCACCACCAGCACCTTGGTCCCCTGGGGGATGGGAAAGCCCGCCAGATCCGCGATGACGGCGGCGCTCCTGCCCACGATGGCCGGATTCATGGTGCCGTTGGGCCGGAGGATGAAGCGGCTGAGCTTGTCGGCCTCCTCCGGGGAGAGGAAGTAGCAGCCCTGGGCCTTCAAAGCCGCCACCACCTGGTCCTTGACGCAGGCCTCGGTGACAACGCTCTGCTCCGAGGCGCAGATGGTGCCGTTGTCGAAGGTCTTGCTGGCCACAATCCGCCGGGCGGCGGCGGGGATGTCCGCCGACTTCTCAATGTAGGACGGTCCGTTGCCGGGCCCCACCCCCAGGGCGGGGTTGCCGGAGCTGTAGGCCGCCCGGACCATGGCCTCGCCGCCGGTGGCCAGGATCAGCCCCACGGACCTATGCTTGAGCAGGGCGTCGGTGCCCTGCATGCTGGGGGTGGTGATGCACTGGACCACCCCGTCGGGACAGCCCGCCGCCTTGGCCGCCTGGACGATGACCTGATAGGTCTCCAGGATGCAGTTCTTGGCGTTGGGGTGGGGGCTGATGACGATAGCGTTGCCGGCCTTGATGGAGATGAGGGCCTTGTACATGGTGGTGGAGGTGGGGTTGGTGGAGGGAATCAGGGCCGCCACCACGCCAACGGGGACGCCCACCTCCCAGATCCCCTTCTCCGGGCACTCCCGGAGGATGCCCACGGTCTTCAGGTCCTTCATGGCCTCCCAGGTCATAGTGCTGCCCAGGAGGTTCTTCAGCACCTTGTCCTGCCACACGCCGAAGCCGGTCTCCTCCACCGCCAGCTTGGCCAGGCGCTCCGCCTGGGCGGCGCAGGCCGCGGCCACCTCCCGGCAGATGTGGTCGATCTGCTCCTGGGAGAGCTCGGAGAGCTGCCGCTGGGCCTCCACGGCCCGGGCCACCAGGTTCCGCACCTCCTGTATGGAGCGTAAGTCCTTGTCAAATTCCAATCCGTCTCCTCCTCTCATCGTTCCGCTGAGCCCTCTCCGTCGCGCTGCCACCCCCCGTCACCGTGCGGAAATTCTGGGCAAGCACCCTTGAAGAGAGCGAATATAAAAGTTCTTTTTGCCTACTTTTTCTTTCAAGAAAAAGTAGGTCAAAGTACCCTCGGCGCGGCGGCCACGCGGCGGACCTCCCGGGCGAAGGCCTCGCAGGCCGCCTGGCAGGCGGGCTGGGTCCCGCTGAGGAGCCCGCCGGCGAAGTTGGTCTCCGTGGGCGGCCCGTAAAAGAGCCGCATCTTAACATCGGCGGCCTTCAGCGCCGCGTCCAGGGCGGTGACCGCCTCCAGAGGCGGGGCGATCAGGTAGGCCAGGGCCGTCCCCTCCGGCACCTCCGCCTGGGCGGAGAGGTAGCTGCCGGAGCGGGCAATGCAGTGGGCGAAGTAGACCACGGTGCCCTGGTCGTTTGCCTTCACAAAGGCGGCGTCATTCTGGATGAAGCACACCGCCGCCTCCAGGCCGCTGCGGACCGCCTCCGGGTCCGGGCCAGAGAGGATGCCGATGAACTCCCCGGACAGGGCCGTGCTGGCGTTGGACGCCCCGGCGTACATGCTCCGGGCATAGGCCACGGAGACCTCCGCCTTCTTGGTGGCCTCGTCCAGGGCGGCGTAGGACACATCGTCGCAGTCGGTGGTGATGAGCCCCAGGCTCCTGTGCCCCGGCGCCGCCGCCAGCTTCTCCAGCAGGGCCGGGTTGGCGTTGGGGATGATCTGGACGCTGAGGATCGCGGTGGGTACCCGGTCTCCGGTCACGGCGGCGTCACCTCCTCACTGCTGCAGCTCCACGCCGCTGGCCTTGGCATGGTAGATCTTCTCAATCAGCTCGGCGATGTAGGCCCCCGCCTCGGCAGCGGAGATGCCGTCCTTGTGGATGTTGGATACCACGGTCCGCCGGGCCTCGGGCATACCCACCCGGGCGTTGTAGGCGATGTAGGCGCTCATGCTCTCGGCGCTGCCCAGTCCCGGGCGCTCCCCGATGAGCACGCACACCACCTTGGCCCCCACCAGCTCCGCCACCTGGTCCTCCACGGCCACCCGGCCGAAGCGGACGAAGAAGGGCGTGCCCACGGTGAGGTCCCGGTCCTTCAGGGCGTCCAGCAGGAGCCCCAGGATGGTCTCGGCGTTGGCCTCGACGGCGGTGGAGCTCAGCCCGTCGGCCAGAAAGACCTGGACGTCGGGGTTGGGGGCGCACCGCTCCTTCACGGCCCGGGCCCCCTCCTCGCTGAGCTGGCGGCCCAGGTCGGGCCGGGTCAGGAACTGGTTCTTTTCCGCGCACTTGGTCTGGACCGTGAAGAGCCCCAGCTTCTCGATGAGCTCCCCCGGCACGTCCAGGAACACCGCGTCCCGGGCCTTGGCGTGGTCCGCCCGGAGGGTGAGCATGGTGCGGGTGTTCAGCCGGGGGCCCGCCCGGCCCACGCCGATGCGGGCGGTGGTCTTTTTCTTCATTCGGGCCAGGGCCTCGGCGTCCTGGGGGTGGTCCAGCATGGTGATGTCCCGGCAGGCCTTCGCCGTGATGTCCCGGCAGGCCTCGCACGCCCCGGTCTCCCCGCTTCCGGCGGCCTCTCCGGCCTCCAGCCGGGCGATGACCTCCTCCACGATCCGGGCGATCAGCTTTTCATCCAGCATGGGCTCACCTCCCTCCGGTAAATATGGTGGGATCGCCGGCCCGGTCGGTAAGCCGCCCGTCGGCCATGATCCCCATGCGCTCCAGCCACCGCTCGAAGGCCCGGATGGGGCGCAGGTTCAAGATCTCTCGTATGGTGTTGGCGTCGTGATAGGCGTTGGTCTGGTAGTTGAGCATCACATCGTCGCTGGTTGGCACCCCCAGGATGTAGTTCACCCCGGCGGAGGCCAGCAGCAGCGAGAGGTTCTCGATGTCGTTCTGGTCGGCCATCATGTGGTTGGTGTAGCAGCAGTCGCAGCCCATGGGGATGCCGGTGAGCTTGCCCATGAAGTGGTCCTCCAGCCCAGCCCGGATCACCTGGCGGCTGTCGTAGAGGTACTCCGGGCCGATGAAGCCCACCACCGTGTTCACCATGAAGGGGTGGAAGGGCTTGGCGAAGCCGTAGCACCGGGCCTCCATGGTCACCTGGTCCGCGCCGTAGTGGGCGTCGGAGCTGAGCTCGCTGCCCTGGCCGGTCTCAAAGTACATGACGTCGGGACCCTTGGCGGTGCCCCGGTCCTTCAGAAGGGCCATGGCCTCCCGCACCGTGTCGGCGGAGAAGCCGAAGGCGCTGTTGCCCTTCTGGCTGCCGGCGATGGACTGGAAGATCATGTCGCAGGGGGCCCCCCGCTTCACCGCCTCGATCTGGGTGGTGATGTGGCCCAGGACGCAGATCTGGGTGGGGATCTCGAAGCGGTTTTTCACCTCGTCGAACCGCTTGAGGACCTCCGAGAGCCGGGAGGCGGTGTCGCTGACCGGGTTGAGCCCCAGCAGGGCGTCGCCGCAGCCGTAGCTGAGCCCCTCCAGCAGGGAGGCGGTGATCCCCTCCACGTCGTCGGTGGAGTGGTTGGGCTGGAGCCGGGTGGACAGGCACCCCCGCTCCCCGATGGTGGTGTTGCAGGTGGCGGTGATCCGCACCTTGTTGGCGGCGTAGATCAGGTCCAGGTTGCTCATGAGCTTGCACACGCCGGCGATGACCTCGGCGGTGAGCCCCCGGCTGAGGGTCTTGATGTCCTCCTCCGTGGTGTCGTAGCTGAGGATGTGCTCCCGCAGCTGGGCGATGGTCCACCCCCGGATCCTCTGGTAGACCGCCGGGTCCACCCCGTCCTGGATGATCCGGGTCACCTCGTCGTCCTCGTAGGGGACCACCGGGTTCTCCCGCAGGTCGCTGACCAGAAGGTTGCTGAGCACCTCCTTGGCGGCGATGCGCTCCAGGCCCGAGGCGGCGGCGATCCCCGCCAGCACGTCCCCGGACTTCTCCTCGTTGGCCTTGGCCAGCACCTCCTTGATGGAGCTGAACTGGAAGGTCTGGCCGAACAATGTGGTGGAAAGCCTCACGCTCCTCCTCCTCTCTTCTCCGCCCAGGGGCGGGACGCTCTCCGCGCCCCGCCCTTTGGGCGGCGGGCGGCCTGGCCGCCCCCTCGTTTTTCCACGATCTCCTCCCCCGCTTCTCCACACGGGTGAAAGATCATCCAAACAGCAACGTCTTGACCACCGCGGGAATGACCATGCCGTCCATCAGGGGACGGCCGAAATCCACGTAGTCGTCCTGGCCCGCCCGGATGCCGTCCACGGCCAGCACAGGCCGGGCCGTCCGCCCCCGGAGGGCGAAGCCCAGGGCCTTGGCCATGTCCCGCTCCACCAGGACCAGCACCGGCGCGTCCGGCGGCATGGACGCCTCCCAGGCGTCCGCGATGGCGGCGGCGGCGGATTTGAGCTGGCTGTAGCTGGGGTCCGCCAGGCCCTCCAGGGCCAGAACCAGCCGCTCCGCCTCGCTCTGGGCGCGGAACCAGGCGATCTTCTCCGCCAGGGGGCTGCTCTCCCCCTCATAGCACCGCCGCTCCTCCCCCGCCGTCAGCTTCAGCACCGGCAGGTTTTTCATGGGCAGCAGCTCCGCCACATAGTCGATGGTGCTGCCGGAGATGGTGGTGGTATAGGTGCCCGCCCCCACCACCGTGGCCCGGATGGTCTCCGCGGCCTCCAACTGGGGCAGAGCGGCCAGATCGGGGTTGGCGGCAATGGACCGGCCCAGCAGGACCCCGATGTCTCCATAGGGCACGTCCTCCCCGCCCTGACGGCCGATGCAGTCGGCCACGCCGCCGGAGAAGCACACCCGGCGGACCCGGCGGGGGGGCACGAACCAGGAGCTGCCGGGGGTCCTGACACGGCGGAGCAGCTCGTCCTCCGGCTTCAGCCCCAGAGCCCGGGCCAGCAGGTCCGCCATGCGGTCCGTGATCTTCCGCAAAGTCGGAAGGCTGGTCCGCCCTCCGGCGGCGAGCTCCAATTCCAGGTCCGTCGCCACCGCAGTGGCGGCGGGGGAGATGGACCGGACCGTCAGATCCTCCCCCAGGCGGATGAGCCGCCCCCCCACGTCCAGGCAGCCGGTGGAGACCGTCTCCCCGCAGTCAAAAGCCACGATGTTGGTGGTGCCCCCGCCGATGTCCAGGTTCACCGCCACGCAGTCCTCCTCCAGACTGCACCGCCAGGCGCCGGAGCCCTTTCCGGCGATGATGGACTCCAGGTCCGGGCCGGCGGTGGAGACCACGAAGTCCCCGGCGAAGCCGCTGAGCTCGGAGAGCACGGCGGCGGCGTTCTCCTTCCGGGCGGACTCGCCGGTGATGATCACCGCCCCGGTCTCCACGTCGGCGGGGCGGAAGCCCGCCCGCCCGTACTCCCGGGCCACGATCTCCCGGACCCCGGCCCCGTCGATGAGGACCGGGCTTTTCAGGGGCGTGGTGTGGACCTGTCCCTTGTAGATGACCTGCTTATCCACGATGGACACCCGGGGCACGGCGAAATACCCGGCGGCGTTCTCCATGGTCAGGCGGCTGAAGACCACCTGGGTGGTGCTGGTGCCGATATCAATGCCCACGCTGACGATATCCGCCACGGTCCACCCCCTCTCCCAGTCTCTGAAAAGCTCTAAAAAACGCGAAAGCCAAGGCGATGCTGCCATCGCCTTGGCCGTGTTGCCAAAATCCCCCCACCCTGTTGCGGGGTCGTATCAGCTATATGTCGTTTGGAATATCGAAAAAGGCAGCTGTCCCCCGGGGCCCGGTATCCACCCGGAGCTGTCCGTGGAGCTTCCCCTCCACGGTGGCCCGAACGATCCCCATGCCCAGGCTCCCCCGGCGCACATCCTCCGGCCGGAAGCCCACGCCGTCGTCCTCCACGGACACGGTGCTGCAAAGCCGCCCCCGGCAGACCCGCACCACCACGCGGCCCCGGTCTCTGCCGGGAAAGGCGTGCTCCAGGGCGTTGGTGATCAGCTCGCTGACCACCAGGGACACGGAGGTGGCGCAGTCCGGCGACAGCTGCAGGTCGTCCCCCTCCACCTGGAGGGAGATCACCTTCCCCTCCGGGACCAGACCCTGGAGGTTCCGCCGCAGCTTCTCCAGCAGCACCGCGCTGCTGATACCGGAGCCGCTCTCCTCAGTTAAAGTTAATATATCATGGATCGCCGCGATAGACAAGACCCGATTCACATTTTCCTGGAATATTTTTTTCGTGGCGGCATCCGGGGCTTTTCTGGCCTGCATATTCAGGATACTGGCCACCAGCTGTAGGTTGTTCTTCACCCGGTGGTGGATCTCCCGCATGGCGGCCAGATCCTCCTCCGCCGGCAGCAGGGCCAGGCTGCTGCTGCTCATGGACTCCACCGCCCGGGCCATTTCCCGGTACTTCCGCTCATGGCGGATATCGTCGCTGACGTCCCGCTCGGCGATGAGCACCGCCGCCACTTTCCCCTCCAGCCCCCGGATGGGGACCACACTCTGCTTCACCGCCCGGCCCTCCTGGGTGGTGGCCTTCAGGTCGTAGCGGCACTGCCCGGTGGAAAAGGCCAGGTACACCGCCGGCTCCCACTGGGAGTAGGCCCGCTCCCCCACCACGCTCTTGCGGTAGAGGGCCTCGATGCTGTGGGGGCTCTCCTGGGCGGCCACCACGGCCACCCCCTCCCGGTCCATGGAGTCGATAAACACGTCGGCCTGCACCAGGTCCGCGATCAGGGGCAGCACCGCCGCCACCCCCTCCAGCCGGACGATGTCCTCCCCGTGGAGGAAGGTCTGCCCCAGGCAGATGTCCTTCAGGGTCGCGCTGTGCCTCATACGATCACTCCCGCAGCTCCGCTATGATCCGCCGGGCGGCCTCCTCCATGGAGCAGCCCTGCTGCTGGGCCTCCCGGACCACGTACTTATAGGCGTTGGACTCGCTCATCCGCCGCCGCCTCTGCAGCAGGCTCTTCGCCTGGTCCACCTCCTGCCGCCGGGTGCGCTGCTCCACAAAGGCGGCGGCCAGGGCGGCGATGGTGGTCCGCTTGTCCATGGCCATCCGCCGCAGCTCCTGGTAGGCCTGCGTCTCGGAGACGCCCATCTCCTTGGCCAGCAGGCCCTGGGCCCTGGCGATGACCTTGCTCTCCTCCACCTGCCGGCGGGCCTGCTCCGCCTCCCGGCGGGACTGCCGCAGCCGCCGGCTCTGGGCCAGGGCCACCTCGATGGTGGGCAGGAGCATCCGCTGCTCGATGGGCTTGACCAGGTAGCCGGTGACGCCGATGCGGTTGGCCCGCTCCACGATGTCCCGCTGGCCGAAGGCGGTGAGCAGCACCACGCACTCCGCCAGGTCGTCGGCCACGATGGTCTCCGCCGCGGTCAGCCCGTCGAACACCGGCATCTTCACGTCCATCAGCACCACGTCCGGGCGGCGGGCCCGGCACAGCTCGATGGCGTCAAAGCCGTCCCCCGCCTCCCCCAGCACGGTAAAGTCCAGCTCGGCGAGCATCTCCGCCAGGTCCATCCTGGTGATGGGCTCGTCGTCCACAATGATCACAGTCCGCATGGTATCCCCCCTTGGCTTCCGCACGCGGTCGGCACAAGCGGAGGCCGCCCTGTCGCGGCCTCGTTAAATCTGATACAAGCTATTGTAAATTCTATGTGAGATTTTGTCAAACGGTTTTCCGCGAAGGACGCGCGGGGCCCTGCCGCCCGATGCGGCGGGGCCCCGCGCTGCATAACCGCGCTTCCGCGACAGCACGATGAGACATCTGACCGCGGCAGTCTCCCGCGGGAAACAGGTCAGGAGGCAGGGTCCTCAACAAACGCCTCGTTCTCCTCCCGCTCCAGCTCCTCCAGAGCCTCCGACGCCTCCTCGTCGGACAGCCGGCTGATCCCGATGCCCGTCCAGGCCAGCAGGAAGGCGATCAGCGGACAGACGTAGGGAAAAACGGCGTAGGGGGCAAAGCCCCCCTCCCCCCAGATCGGTACGCTCAGGGTGGCGGAGAAGAACACGGCGGAGGAGCACCAGGGGATCACGCTGGAGCAGCAGGTCCCCACGTCCTCCAGCGTCCGGGAGAGGCAGGGCCGGCCCATCCGGTTTTTGAGGAAGGGCTTTTGCCAGGCCTCCCCCACGAATACGGAGCTGACATAGGAGATGCCGCCGATGGACAGCACCAGCAGCGTGGCCAGCTCCGCTGTAAGCATCGTCTTCCAGCGGGTATTCAGGTTCCGCACCAGAGGCTCGATGGCCTTCTCCAGGAAGCCGCTGTGGGTGAGGATGGTGGTCATGGAGAAGCCGCAGAAGCAGATGAGAATGATGGAGACCATACTGGTCATGCCGCCGCGGTTCAAAATATAGGCCACGGTGTCGTCCAGGGCGAAACCGGCGGGAACGATGGAGTCGGCGGTAAAGCCGGTGATGACGGCGTTGAAGCCGATGGAGATGTCAAACCCCTGGATCCACCAGCCCAGGAATACGCACAGGAGGCTGCTGATGAGCATGGTGGGCACCACCGGCTTTTTCAGCAGGGCCAGCCCCAGCAGCACCACGATGGGCAGCAGCAGCAGGGGGCTCCAGGCAAACAGGGCGTCCAGCTGCTCCATGATCACTACGGCGGTCTCCGGCAGCTCCCCCGCCCCGGTCCCCAGATCCAGGCCCAGCACCAGGAACAGAGCGGCTCCCATGACCCAGGCGGGGATGGTGGTCCACAGCTGGGAGCGGATATGGCTCCACAGGTCCGTCCCGGCACAGGCGGGGGCCAGGTTGGTGGTCTCGGACATAGGGGAGATCTTATCTCCGAACACTGAGCCGGCCACCACGGCCCCGCCCATAATGCCCATGTCCACTCCGTGGCCGTGGGCCAGGGCCATGCACACAACGCCGGCGGTGCCGGCGGCGGACCAGCTGGAGCCGGTCATGGTGGACATGATGGTGCAGGCCAGGAAAGCCCCCAGATAGAGGTAGCGTGGGTCGATGAGCTCAAAGCCGTAGTAGACCAGCATGGGCAGCAGCCCACTGTAGAGCATCGCCCCCAGGAGCATGCCGATCAGCCACATGATGAGCATGGTGGAGGAGAGCCGGCCGATCCTCTCACAGATGGCAAGCTCCATCTCCTCCCAGGTAAACCCCAGGCGCAGCGCCATGAGAAAAGCCGCCGCGCAGGCCAGCAGAATACCAAACTGGATGGGAGCGCCCAACAGCATGGACGTAAAAATCAGGACGCCTACCAGAATCAGACAGATGTAGGACTCTGCGGCTGTGGGCTTGCGGTGTACATGATGAATCTTCTGCGGCATATCGCTACCTCCTTATACAATTTCACCCCTCGCGAAGCGCAGGGCAAGCCCTGTCTTCGCCTTCTTCCCAGTTTCCGTTCCTCCTTGTCGCGATAATCATGTGCTCTCGCATTTTTTGCGAGAATCTAATATTATTTATTATAAATTCAATATGAGTTTTTGTCAAACGCTTTTCCAACGGGTCCGCGCCGTTGGGACCTGGCATATGGGTCTGACGTCCTCCGGTCTCGCGCCAGAGTTTCGTCGCCCCGACCACTTACCACCCCTCCATTTTACACAAATTTAACAAATTTTTCATCAAGCGCAAGATTTCTCTTTACGGAGGCCCAGCCCCGGTGGTAGAATGTCTCAAAATCTCCCGCGGGCCCTGCCTGGGGGCCGCCGCGGAGAACAGGAGGTCTGTCCCTTGCAACCGTTCATTCTCTCCATTGCCGACGTCCTCAACGACTTCAACGCCTGGTCCGTCTTTTTCCGCCTGCTGCTGGCCGCCCTGGTGGGCGGCGCGGTGGGCTCCCAGCGGGGCCGCCAGGGCCGGGCCGCCGGGCTGCGAACCCATATTCTGGTCTGCCTGGGAGCCACCATGACGGCCATGGTGGGCCTCTACACCGGATACATTCTGGGCTTCTCCAACGACCCCCTGCGTGTCAGCGCCCAGGTCATCTCCGGCATCGGCTTTCTGGGGGCGGGCACCATCCTCACCCGGAACCACTCCCAGGTGACGGGGCTGACCACCGCTGCCGGGCTGTGGACCACCGCCAGCATCGGCCTGGCCATCGGCATCGGCTTCTACTGGGCGGTGGTGGTGTCCTTTATCATTGTGATGATCACCATCAGCATCCTTACCCGGCTGGAGCGGTCCACCAAGGAGCGGGACATTGAGGCCTGCTACCTGGAGCTGAGCGACGTGCGGAGGGTCAACGAGTTCTGCGACCATCTGGGGCCCAACGTCTCGGAGCTGCGGGTTCTGCCCGCCAAGAGCGGGACGCCCTCCTGCGTGGGGCTGGAGCTGACGATCACCGACCTGGGAGACGCGTCGGAGTTCTTTCGCTCCGTCCGGGAGCTGGACTACGTGGTCATGGCCGTTCCCGTCTCCCGATAGAGCCGCAGCCAGCCCAAGTCAATTTTTCTGTTCTATGCATGAAGAACCGGTACAAAGCGTACCGGTTCTTTTCTTTTTCCTTCTGGTGTTGGAAACTCCCCGGCATATTCAGGGACGAGCCCTCATACAGTGGAGCAAACGAAGGAAACGGAAGGTGATGGCAATGACGGAGGCATACGCGGCGGGGCGGTATGAGGAGGCCTGCGCCCTGCTGCCCCCGGCCCTGCGGGCGGCAGCCCTGGCCGTCCCACGGCGGCGGATGGCCAGGGTGGAGGAGCTGCGGCTGCGGGTGGGGCGGCCGGTGGGGTTGTCTCTCCCGGAGGGGGAGATCCCCCTGGCGCAGACGCAGGTGGGGGCTGAGGACCTGGAAGAAGTGCTGGACCGGGCCACGGAGTTCTCCCGGTACACCGCCGCCGGGACCCTGAGCCAGGGGTACGTCACCGCCCCCGGCGGCTTCCGGGTGGGGGTGTGCGGCACGTCGGTCCAGGGAGAGGAGGCCGACGGGCTGCGGGAGCTGAGCTCCCTGTCCATCCGGGTCCCCCGGGTCCGGGAGGGGGTGGCCCGGCCGGTGCTGCCCCGGCTCATCGAGGCGGGTCGGCTCCAAAGCGCCCTGGTCCTCTCCCCGCCGGGAGGGGGCAAGACCACCCTCCTGCGGGACCTGGTGCGGCTCATCAGCCTGGGAACAGAGGACCTCCCGCCCATGCGGGTCTCCCTGGTGGACGAGCGGGGGGAGCTGGCGGCGTCGTACCGGGGCAGGCCCCAGCTGGATGTGGGGCCCCGGACCGACGTGCTGGACGGCTGCCCCAAGGCGGCGGCGGTACCCATGCTCCTGCGGGCCATGACCCCCCAGGTCATCGCCCTGGACGAGCTGGCCCTGGACGAGGACGCCGGGGCGGTGCGGTCCGCCGCCGGCTGCGGTGCGGTCCTGCTGGCCACCGCCCACGCCGCGTCGCCGGAGGAGCTGGCCCGGCGTCCGGCCCTGGCGGGACTGCTGGCGGGGGATATTTTCCACCGGACGGTGACCATCTCCGGCGCCGGGGCGGACCGGACCTACCGGGTGGAGGCCCTGCCGTGACCGCGCTGGGGGCCCTGCTGGTGCTGTGGGGGGCCGGGGGGCTGTACGTCCTGCGGCGGCGGCAGGACATGCTGCCCCTCCGCCTGGGACGGGCCCTGCTGGAGGATCTGGCGGTGCTGCGGCGGCAGATCTGTCTGTGCCGGGCTCCCCTGCCCGCCATTCTGGCAAAGGAGCTGTGTCGCGGGCCGGGGGCCCAGGCCCTTTGGGAGCCCCTGGCCCGGCAGCTGGAGCGGGCCCAGGCGGGAGAGGGGGTCTCCCTCCCCCGGTGCTGGGCGGCGGCAGTCAGGGAGCTGCCCCAGCCGCTGGGGGAACTGCTGGCCCCCCTGGGCCCTCTGCTGCCGGCGGGGGGCGGGGCTCTGGCCCGGGCCATCGACGAAACGAGAGAGGAGCTGACCAGGTATCTGCGGCGGGAGCAGGAGCGGCAGAGCATGGCGGCGCGGCTCACCGCCGCGGCGTGCCTGTCTGGAGCCGCCCTGGTGATCCTGGTGCTGATATGACGATTTGCTATGGATATTGATTTGATTTTCAGGATCGCCGCCATCGGCATCGTGGTGGCAGTGCTCAACCAGCTGCTGGTGCGGTCCGGCCGGGAGGAGCAGGCCATGATGACCACGCTGGCGGGACTGGTGGTGGTGATGATGATGCTGGTGCGGGAGATCAGCGACCTGTTCCAGCTCATCAAGACCCTGTTCGGCTTTTGACATGGAGCTGCTGCGACTGATGGGGCTGTGCCTGGCCTGCCTGCCGGCGGTTGTGCTGCTGAAGAAGAACGCCCCGGAGCAGGCCCTGCTCCTCACCGCCGCCATTTTGTCCCTGGCGCTCCTCCGGTGCCTGTCCCTGGCGGCTCCCCTGCTGGAGACCTTGGGCATCCTTTTTGAGCGGGCGGGGATCGAGAGCGCCCATGTGGGGGTGCTGGCCAAGACGGCAGCAGCGGCGGCGGTGACCCGGCTGGCCTCGGATCTCTGCAAGGACGGCGGCTCCCAGGCGATGGCCTCCGCCGTGGAGCTGGCGGGGGCGGTGGTCTCCCTGGTCATCGCCCTGCCCCTGGTGGAGGCGGTGGCGGAGCTGCTGCTGGGATTTTTCGCGTAGGAGGGTCATTCTATGGCAAAACAGGACATGGGGCGGCTCCTCCCCTGGCTGCTGGCCCTGCTTCTGGTCCTCCTGCTGGGGGGACAGGCCCGGGCCGCCGGGGACGGGGGAGACGGAGAGCCCCCCACCCTCCCCCGGGAGCTTCTGGAGGCCGCCCCGGAGGCGGCGGAGGCTCTGGAGGAGGACGGCGCGGGAGGGTTCGATCTGGCCGCCGGAGTGAGCAAACTGTGGGCGTCGGCGGTGGAGAAGGCGAAAGATTATCTTTTCTCCGGCGTCAGGAGCGTGGCCGCCATCATGGCCGGGGTGGTGGCCCTGGGAGCGGCGGAGAGCATGATCCCAGACTACGGCGGGCGGGGCGGGCGGTGGGTCACCGCCGTGGGAGCCCTGTGGGTGACGGCGGTGTCCGCCGGGGACATCGACGCCCTCATCGGCCTGGGCCGGGAGACGGTGGGGGAGGTGGCGACGCTGACCAAGCTCCTGCTGCCCGCCCTGGCGGCGGCCACCGCCGCCGGGGGCGGCGTCACGGCGGCCTCGGCCCGGCAGGTGGCGGCGGTGCTCTTCTCCGATGTGCTTCTAATGGTCATTGACAGCCTGCTGCTGCCCATGGTGTACCTCTACATCGGCGTGGCCGCCGCCGGGGCGGTATTGGAGGAAAACGCGCTGGAGACCATCGGGGAGCTGCTGAAAAAGGTGGTGGTCTGGGTCCTCAGCGGACTGCTGGTCCTCTTCACCACCTTTCTCACCGTCAGCGGCGCCATCGCGGGCCATGCCGACGCCCAGGCGGTGCGGCTGGCCAAGTCGGCGGTGAGCGCGGCGGTGCCGGTGGTGGGGGGCATCCTCTCCGACGCGGCGGAGAGCGTCATGGCCGGGGCCGGCATTCTCAAGGGGATGATCGGAGCCTTCGGCGCCCTGGCGGTGCTGTCGGCCTGCCTGGTCCCCTTCCTGCGCCTGGGATGCCAGTACCTCCTCTACCAGGGGGCGGGGCTGGTGGCAGGGGCGGCGGGGCCGAAAAACCTCACCGCCCTGCTGCGGAAGCTGGGGGACGCCTTCGGCCTGGTGCTGGCCATGACCGGGACCTCCGCCCTGCTGCTCATCATCACCCTGGTGTCATCGCTGACGGCGGTGACGCCGTGATGGCGGCGGTAAAGGCCTGGCTGCTGGGGGTGACCCTCACCGCTCTGGCCGCGGGGCTGGCCCGACAGCTGGCCCCCCAGGGCCGGGAGCAGGCGGCGGTGCGGCTGGTGGGCGGACTGCTGCTGGTCCTGGCGCTGCTGCGGCCCATCGCGGCCCTGCGGTGGGAGGACCTGCCCGCCCTGGAGGCAGGGTCCTTCTCCGCCCAGACAGAGGAGCAGGCCCAGGCCTACCGGCAGGAGCAGACCGACGCGCTTTCCGCTATCATAGCGGAGCGGTTGGAGGCATATATATGGGACAAAGGGTGTGAGCTTGGGCTGGAGCTGGCGGTGACGGTGACCTGCGCCGAGACGGAGAGCGGCGTCCCCCTGCCGGACACGGTGACCATCGCCGGACCGTACAGCGCGGCGCTCTCAGCCTGGCTCACAGAGGAGGTGGGCATCCCCGCCGAAAAACAGATATGGCTGGAGGCGAGTGAATGACGAGAGAGGAAGAGAAGGGAAAGCTGCCGAATCCCCTGGCGGCTCTGCTGCGGTACAAGTACGTCCTGCTGGTGGCGGCGGCAGGGGTGGCCCTCCTTCTGTGGCCGGAGAGCCCCAGCGCGTCTCTGGGCGGCAGCGCCCAGGAGTCCGCCCAGACCGCCGGGGCGGAGGAGGCTCTCCGGGAGATGGAGTCCGCCATGGAGGACATTCTGGAAAAAATCCAGGGGGTGGGCCAGGTGGATGTGATGCTGACGCTCCAGAGCGGCGGCGAGCTGGTCCTGGCCGAGGACAGCTCTCTCCGCTACAGCGGCAGTACCCAGTCCCCCGACGACTACGACCGCTCCAGCCAGACGGTGACCGTCTCCGGCGACAGCGGCCAGGACGTGGTGGTCACCCAGGAGATCTGCCCCCAGTACCGGGGGGCCCTGGTGGTCTGTGAGGGAGGCGGCAGCGACGGGGTGCGGCTGCAGGTGGTGGAGGCGGTCTCCGCCCTCACCGGGCTGGGCTCCGACCGCATCGCCGTGGTCCAGTGGCGGGCCGGGGGAGGCGGCGGCAGTACCGAAGGAGGCACGGCAGGATGAAAAAATGGAAGGGGATCATCATGATGGGAGGAAAACATACCATGAAAAACCAGTGGAAGCGCAGCGCCGTCGTGGCCACGGTGCTGGTGTTCGTGTGCGCGGCGGTATATCTCAACTGGCGCTATGCCGGGAACGTGGCGGAGCAGGCGGCGGCAAACCAGGGGACGGAACAGCAGGTACTGGAGCAGGAAAACGGCGAGAGCACGAAGGTGCTGGGGGACGCCGCCCTGGTGGGCGGCGAGGTGGTGGACGCCTCCCAGGCCGCCTCGGCCTCCAGCGGCTACTTTGACACCGCCCGGCTCAGCCGCCAGCAGTCCCGGGACAACGCCCTGAGCCTGCTGCGGGAGGCCGCGGCCCAGGAGGGCGCGGAGCAGGCGGCCGTGGACGAGGCCAACCAGGCCATCCAGACCATCGCCGGCTACACCATGCTGGAGAGCCAGGTGGAGAGCCTGATCGTGGCCAAGGGGTACGCCGACTGCGTGGCCTTCATGGGGGAGGGCGGCATCAGCATCGTGGTCTCCGCCGCCGAGGACGGCCTGCAGACTGAGGATGTGGCCAAGATCACCGACATCGTCCTCAGCGAGACCGACTACACCGCCGACCAGATCACCATCATGGAGGCCAACTGACGGTTCGATTTGTGGGGCCCTTCGGGGCCCCACACCCCCGTTTCGCTTCGCCTGTGCCAGCGAATGGCACCGATGGGCCTAGATTCGCCCATCGCCGGGCGGAGAAGCCTTTTTCCCGAATAGGTACCATGCTATTCGATGGCTTATGGGGGCTCCGCCCCCACCCCCCGAAGGTCCTGGGCCTCCCCGGCCCAGACCCGGGTCACTTTTTGCTCGTGCAAAAAGTAACCAAAAACACGCACGGGAGGAGAAACCCTTTCGATGGGGTTTCTCCCCCGTGACCCCCTCTTCCGCGACGACACAAAGGGGGGCGCCCGCCCCCCTTTGGAAACCCCCGCATAACCTCCGGTCTCTCTGTTCGTCGGTGGAAGCGCCTCTCAGGACTTGCAGGGCTGGGGGAGAATCCAAAGAGGGGGCCGCAGCCCCCTCATTGGTCGTCGTGGGGGAGGGATACATAAGGGAGGGACCCCATCGAAAGGGTCCCTCCCTTGTGCGCCTTTTTGGTTACTTTTTCGGCGTCGAAAAAGTAACCCGGGGTACGGGGGCGGAGCCCCTGCTAACCCCGGACCCGGGGCGGAGCCCCGGAAAAAGAGGTGTGGGACCCGCAGGCCCCACACCGGATATTACTTGTTCAGGGCGGCCGCCGAGGCGTCCAGCTGGGCGATGAGGGAGCGGAGCTTCTCCGCCTGGTCCCGCTGGTTCTGGACGATGTGGGCGGGGGCCTTGGAGGTGAAGGCCTCGTTGCTCAGCTTGGCCTCGATGCCCTTCAGATGGCCCTCGGCCTTGGCCTTCTCCTTGGCGATCCGCTCCAGCTCCGCCTTCACGTCCACCAGCTCCGCCAGGGGCATGAACACCCGGGCGGCGTGGGTGATGACCTCCACCATACCCTCCCGGCGCATCTCGTCGCTGCTGCCGGCCTGGGCGGCGGGGATGACCTCCACCTTGCCGGCGGAGGCCAGACGGAGGAAGAAGGGCGCGCCGGCGGTGAACACGTCGTGGTAGGCGGTGGCAATGGTGAGCTTCACCTTCCGGCTGGGGGCCACGTTCATCTCCGCCCGGCGGCCCCGGATGGCCCGGATGGCGTCCATGACCATCTCCATGGCCTCCTCTTCGTCCCGGAAGTTCAGGTCCTCACGCCACACCGGCCAGGGGCTGGTCATGATGAAGCCCCCCTCCTGCCCCGCCATGTGGGGCAGGGCCTGGTAGATCTCCTCGGTGATGAAGGGCATGAAGGGGTGCAGCAGCCGCAGGACCTGAATCAAGACGTAGCACAGCACGTTCTGGGCGTTCTCCGCGGTGTCGGCGCTCCGCATCCGGTCCTTGGTCAGCTCGATATACCAGTCGCAGTAGGTGTCCCAGATGAAGTCGTAGACCTTGGCGGAGGCCACGCCCAGCTCGTAGGCGTCCATGTTCTCCGTGACCTCGCGGATCAGGGTGTTGAGCTTGCTGAGGACCCACTTGTCCTCCAGCTCCAGCTTCTCCGGCAGCTCCACCTGGTCGATGGTCAGGTTCATCATCACGAACCGGCTGGCGTTCCAGATCTTGTTGGCGAAGTTCCGCATGGCCTCGCACTTCTCCACGTAGAAGCGCATGTCGTTGCCGGGGCTGTTGCCGGTGATAAGGTTGAAGCGCAGGGCGTCGGCGCCGTACTTCTCCGCCAACTCCAGGGGGTCGATGCCGTTGCCCAGGCTCTTGGACATCTTCCGGCCCTTGTCGTCCCGGACCAGGCCATGGATCAGGACCTTCTCAAAGGGGTACCTGCCCATCTGCTCGCAGCCGGAGAAGATCATCCGGGCCACCCAGAAGAAGATGATGTCGTAGCCGGTGACCAGCACGGAGGTGGGGTAGAAGTAGTCCAGCTCCGGAGTCTTGTCCGGCCAGCCCAGGGTGGAGAAGGGCCACAGGGCGGAGCTAAACCAGGTGTCCAGCACGTCCTCCTCCCGGGTGATGTTCTTGCTGCCGCACTTGGCGCAGCAGGTGGGGTCGGCGCGGTCCACGGTGATGTGGCCGCAGTCGGCGCAGGTCCAGGCGGGGATCTGGTGGCCCCACCAGAGCTGGCGGGAGATGCACCAGTCGTGGACGTTCTCCATCCAGTTGGTGTAGGTCTTGGTGAACCGCTCGGGAATGAACCGGACCTCCCCGTCGTTGACCACCCGGAGGGCCTCCTTGGCCAGGGGGGCCATCTTCACGAACCACTGGGCGGAGATCAGGGGCTCCACGTCGTTGTGGCAGCGGTAGCAGGTGCCCACGTTGTGGCTGTAGTCCTCGGTCTTGATGAGGTAGCCCTGCTCCTCCAGGTCCTTCACGATGGCCTTGCGGCACTCGTAGCGGTCCATGCCGTTGTAGGGGCCGCCGTTTTCATTGATCTTTCCGTCGTCGTCGATGCAGCGGATGACCTCCAGGTTGTGCCGCAGGCCCACCTCGAAGTCGTTGGGGTCGTGGGCGGGGGTCATCTTCACCGCGCCGGTGCCGAAGCCCAGCTCCACGTACTCGTCGGCCACGATGGGGATCTCCCGGTTCATGATGGGCAGGATGCATGTCTTGCCCACCAGGTGCTTGAACCGCTCGTCCTCCGGGTTCACCGCCACGCCGGTGTCGCCCATCATGGTCTCCGGCCGGGTGGTGGCCACCACCAGATCCCCGCTGCCGTCGGCCAGGGGGTAGCGGATATACCACAGGTGGCCGGGCTTGTCCTGGTACTCCACCTCCGCGTCGCTAAGGGCCGTCAGGCAGTGGGGGCACCAGTTGATGATGCGGCTGCCCTTGTAGATGAGGCCCTTGTCATAGAGCTCGCAGAAGGCCTCCCGCACCGCCCGGGAGCAGCCCTCGTCCATGGTGAACCGGGCCCGGTCCCAGTCGCAGGAGGCGCCCAGCTTCTTCTGCTGCTCCACGATGCGGTCGCCGTACTTGTGCTTCCAGTCCCACACCCGCTCCAGGAACTTCTCCCGGCCCAGGTCGTAGCGGGTCAGGCCCTCGTTTTTCCGCAGCTCCTCCTCCACCTTGATCTGGGTGGCGATGCCGGCGTGGTCCGTGCCGGGCATCCACAGCGCCTCGTAGCCCTGCATCCGCTTGTAGCGGATCAGGATGTCCTGTAAGGTGGCGTCCATGGCGTGGCCCATGTGGAGCTGGCCCGTGACGTTGGGGGGCGGCATAACGATGCAGAAGGGCTTCTTGTCCGGGTTGGGGGCGGCCTTGAAGCAGCCCGCGTCCATCCAGGACTGGTAGATCTTCCCCTCCACCTCCTGGGGCTCGTAGGTCTTTGGCAGTTCTTTTCTCATATCCTTTTCTCCTATAGAAATTTCATCGGTAGAGTCATTTTAATCTGTTGCCTTATATCTTCGCGGGCGTGAGCCCGGTCCGCTCTGCCAGGAAGGACAGAAACGCCGCCGGCTCTCCCTCCGTCATATCCCGCTTCCGCAGGATGAAGGCGCCGGTCTGGGCGAAACACAGAACATAGAGATCTTCCGTCTCGATCAGCGCGTTGAACTCGGTATAGGGAACATCTTGGATGGATTCTCCCGCCTGAACGGCAGCGCCCTCCTCCCGAAAAACCACAGTCCTGTTTTCTGACACTTCCAGCGTCTCCAGAAGCTTCTCCGCTCGGGCCAGCTCCCGGCGCGGGGGGCCGCTCCGCCGGGGCCAGAGGTACAGGACGCCGCTCACCGTAGCCAGAGCGCCCGCCGCCAGCGGCGCCAGCAGCTCCTCCGGCTCCATCAGCCCGGGGATCAGCAGGAGCAGGCCCAGGACCAGGAGGATGACGCCATAGATCTTGTACCGGACCCGCCGCCGGCGCAGCACAGGCTCCGGGGCCTTCGGCACGCTCCTCAGCCGGTCCGTGACCGCCCACAGCTTTGGCATGACCTTTCGGCTGTGGAGCTCCATTCGCTTATCAAGGGCGCGGGCGAGCTGCTCCCTGAGCCCCCGCCGCTCATCGTCCGTCATCTCCGCCGTCCGAAATTGAAAATCCACGGTTTTCCCCCTTCCCGGAAAAAGAAACGCCCTGAGCAAACCTGCTCAGGGCGAATGAATATCCGCGGTACCACCTGAATTTCCCGGGAAACATCCCGGGACACTCCTTGCTCCCGGTAACGGGGGAGATCCGCCGGGGCCTACTGGGCTGCGATCAGCCGTTGGGGCCGGGGCTCCAGGGCGACTTCCGCTGCCGCTTCCCGGGACCTTACACCAGACCGGTCCCTCTCTGCGCGTCCGCGGCGGGCGTACTCCTCCCTGTCACAGCCGTTCTCTTACTGGTACAGTATACCCAAAGCCCGGCGGTTTGTCAACCCGGTATCGGGGAGCGGGCGGCGTGGCACAGTCATTTCACGTTTCCGTCCTTGTCGCAGGTGAGGGAGAGACTGACCTCCCGCTCCGTTCCGCCGGGGCCAGTGAATACCGCCTCGCCGTAGGCAGTGTTCCCGGAGGTCCACTCGTCGTGGGAGTCAATGTCCCATCCTCTCAAAGAGATTCTGACATCATAATCACTTGAGAGAGCCCGGCTCGTTCTGCCATCGTAGCTAAACGTGGCATATAAGGTATATGCATAGCATTTTTGCCCCGAGGGGTTATAATAGGTGTATGTTTTCTCGTCCGCGACAGCGGCCCGCGCCGCTCCCGGCGTCACAGTTGTAATGATCGCGTAAGAACCATCTTCATAATCGATCCTAGATTCTGTCATACTGGGACCAACGGCATAGGCCATACTGAGAAAGAACTGCATAGCTAGCAGAAAGATTGACGCTGTACTGATCATGCGCCGCATTGTTATGTTACCTCCGTTTTAATCCTCGTATTCATAAGTGACAGACCCCATCCCTCCCGTGGGGAAATCCTCGGGAATGGTCTCGTAGTGTGTGGTCTCAATGATCACCAGACCGCCGTTGGACCAGAGGTAACCCGCCAAGGCGAGGGCCAGGACCAGCAGTACCGCCAGCACAGCTGCCAGGGCGCGGCTCCGCCGCCGCTTCCTCCCGCGCTCAGCCGCCAGCGCCGCCGGGTCGCACTCCGCCAGCAGCCGGGCGGCGCAGTCCTCCGGTGTGCCGAAGGCGGCCAGCAGGTCGGCCTCCGTGGCCTCCGGCTCGTCGGCCAGATAGGCGGTCATGGCGCTGTCCTGCCGCCGCAGCAACCGCTCCCGCTCCGCCTCCGGGCAGTCCAGCAAAGCCTGGACAGAGCGGAGATAGCGCTCCTTCACTGTCTCTCCCCCCTCTCCTCCGGTGTGCACACGGCGTTCACCAGATGGTCCACGCCTGCGGTGAAGGTCTTGTAGGTCCGCCAGATCTCCCGAAAGTAGGCCCGTCCCGCCTGGGTGACGCCGTAATACTGCCGCCGCCGCCCGTCTGGGGCGACGCGCTTGGGCTTTTCCTCGATGTAGCCCCCGTCGATCATCCGATAGAGAATGGCGTAGGGGAAGGTGATGGAGATGGCCCCCCCGCTGCGCTCGGTGATGGCCGCCGTCAGCTCCGGGGCGTGGTAGTCCCTCTCGTGGAGCAGGGCCAGCACCAGCAGCTCCGACAGGGCTTTTTTCAGATTCTCTTCCATAGTGGTATCCTTGCATATTGTATAGATTTAATATAACACAAATATTTTTTTAGTCAAGAGTTTGTTTAATTTTATATTTTTTTATTGACAAAAATTTTGTATAAGTGTAAAATAGCAATGCCAAGGATATTCCTGGCCAATTTATGAAAGCGAGGGAAATTAGCTAATGAAAAGAATCGTTGCCATGATATGTACATTGTTCTTGCTCATATCTATTACTACCCCCGCACTTGCATTTTTGGATGTCGAAAACCAAGCTTTGTCGGATGTTTTATCCCTATATTCGGAA
>HHCFR05603__coassemble_372_pt1 | contig 62116 bp, 52 predicted proteins | sample HHCFR05603__metabat2_low_PE_030 | metagenome-assembled genome bin HHCFR05603 | reverse complement strand
CGCCCCTATGCGTGTTTTTGGTTACTTTTTGCACGAGCAAAAAGTAACTCGGGGTACGGGGGTGAAACCCCCGAAAAAAACTACTTCTCCTTCCCCACGAAGAACAGCGCCAGGGTACCGGGGCCGGAGTGGTTGCCGATGACGGGGCCCACGTAGTTGATGACCAGCTTCGCCACGGGGAACTTCTCCTGGATGGACTTGGCCAGCCCCTGGGCGTCGTCCAGGCAGTCGCCGTGGCTGATGAATACCACGGAGGGGTCCTCCACCAGCTCCTCCATCTTGTCCAGCAGGGCCTTGACGGAGGCCTTCCGGCCCCGGACCTTGCTGACGGGGATCAGCCGCCCCTCGTTGTCCACGTGGAGCACCGGCTTCATCTGGAGCATGGTGCCGAAGAGGGCGGCGGCGGCGGACACCCGGCCGCCCCGCTTGAGGTGGTTCAGGTCGTCCACGGTGAACCAGTGGTCGATGTGGTCCTTCTTCGCCTCCACGAAGGCCTGGACCTCCTCCAGGCTCTTGCCCTGATTCTTCTCCTGGACCGCCAGATATACCAGCATTCCCTGGCCCAGGGAGGCGGCCCGGCTGTCCACCACGGCCACCGTGGCCCCGGGGTTGGCCTCCATGACCTCCCGGGCGGCGATGCAGGCGGACTGGTAGGTGGTGGACAGGGCGGAGGAGAAGCTGATGTACAGCACATCCTTGCCGGCGGAGACCACAGGCTCCATGGCGTCGTGGAAGGTCGCCACGTTGATGGCGGAGGTGCTGCCCAGGGACCCCGCCCGGAGCTTCTCATAGAAAATGTGGGGGTCCATCTCCCGGTTGTCGGGGTAGTTGAAATATTCCTTCCCCTCCAGCAGGAAGCTCAGAGGCAGTACGGTGACGCCCAGCTCCTCCACCATCTCGGCGGGAAAGTCGCAGCAGCTGTCGGTCAGAATGATGTAGTCGCGCATAGTCAATGGTTCTCCTTTCGCAAAGGGGACCTGGGTCCCTCCAATCTATTTGGTCATCTGCCGCCGGGGTGCCCGGCGGATGGCTTTTGAGAGGACTTTCGCACTGCGCAGCAGTGGGAAAGTAACGGCATTTTCCAGGCCGCAAAAAAGTCTTATCAGACTTTTTGACATTCTGGATATATTATTATACCACAATTTGGGCTGTTGGCAAGGGCGGTTCCCGGCGATCCGCCGGGAACCGATCCCTTTCGCCCGGCGGCTTTAGAAATTCTTAAAGAAATCTTAGCCTGTTTGCGCCTTGTGTCCCGGAAGGGGCCTTGGTATAGTATGGGTGTATGAAACGAAACCATACAGTCGGGTTTTCCGGCTGGCGGAGGAGGTGGGGCGCTGTGGCGATGCCGCTGCTGCTGATCGGCATTCTGGCGCTGTTTTTGCTGATATTTTTCACCGCGGTCCTGCTGCGGAGATAGGAGGGGAGACGCTTGCTGCTATTGAATTACCGGGATTCCCGGCCCATTTACGGCCAGATCAAGGACGGCCTGCGGCGGCTGATCGTCACCGGGGCCCTGGCCGCCGGGGAGAAGCTGCCCTCGGTGCGGTCCCTGGCCACGGACCTGGCCATCAATCCCAACACCATCCAGCGGGCCTACGCCGAGCTGGAGCGGGAGGGGTTCATCTACTCCGTCCCTGGGAAGGGGAGCTTCGCCTCCGACCGGCGGCCGGAGGACCCGGCCCGGCGGGAGGAGCTGATCGCCCGGCTCCGGGAGCTGGTGGCGGAGCTGCGGTACCTGGGCGTGGCCGACCGGGATATTTTGGCGCTGATGGGGGAGGGATCGGGACAATGATCGAATTGAGAGACGTGGTCAAGACCTTTGACGGCTTCCGGGCCCTGGACGGGGCCTGCGTCACTGTCCCCGACGGGGCGGTGTACGGCCTGGTGGGCCCCAACGGTGCGGGAAAGTCCACCATCATCCGGCACATCACCGGCATCTACCGCCCCGACAGCGGCCAGGTGCTGGTGGAGGGAGAGGGCGTCTTTGAGAACCCGGAGAGAAAGTCCCTCATCGCCGCCATCCCAGACGACTGGTACTACTTCCCCTCCGCCACGGTGCGGGATATGATGCGCTTCTACCAGGGGTTCTATCCGGCCTTTGACGCCGCCCGGTATGAGCGGTTCAAGGAGGTCTTCCCCATCCCGGAGAAGTCCGTGATCCGCCGGCTGAGCAAGGGCATGCAGAAGCAGGTGGCCTTCTGGCTGACCCTGTGCTGCCGGCCCAAGTACCTGATCCTGGACGAGCCGGTGGACGGGCTGGACCCGGTGATGCGCCGGCAGGTGTGGAGCCTGCTGATGGCCGACGTCAGCGAGTACGGCACCACGGTCCTGGTCTCCAGCCACAACCTCCGGGAGCTGGAGGACGTGTGCGACCACGTGGGCATTATGAACAAGGGGAAGATCCTGCTGGAGCGGAGCCTCAGCGACCTCCAGGACAACATCGTCAAGCTCCAGGCGGTCTGGCCCGAGGGGACCGGGGCCCCGTCCCTGAGCCGGGACGTGGAGATCCTCCACACCTCCCAGGTGGGCCGGGTGTACACCTACATCGTCCGGGGCAGCGCCCGGGAGGTCACGGAGCGTCTGGCGGGGTACCGGCCCCTGATGATGGAGGCCCTGCCCCTGAGCCTGGAGGAGATCTTTATTTATGAGCTGGGAGGTGAGCAGTATGCCGTCAAAGAGATCGTCCTTTAACTGGACCCTGTTCAAGAAGGACCTGAGCCGGTTCTGGCCCCTGTGGGGCGGCGTGACCCTGGCCGGGTGCCTGATCCCCCTGTACCTCCTGCTGGAGCTGATGAGCCGCACGAGCCCCGTCAAGGACCTGTCCCTGGACTTTGTCCGGTTCCTCTACGGGGCGGTGACGGCCTTTGCCCCCGCCTTTATCATGTGCTACGCCATTCTCTGCGCCATGGTGGTGTGGAGCTACCTGTGCTCCGCCAGGAGCGTGGGGATGATGCACGCCCTGCCGGTGGACCGCCGGTGCCTGTACCTGACGGGGACGATGGCGGGGCTGGCCATGCTGGTGATTCCCTTCGCGGTGGTGGGGGGACTGCTCTGTCTGGTGATGGCCTGTTTTGGGGGCTTCGCCCCCCTGGCGGTGCTGGAGACCGTGGCGGCGGTGCTGCTGATGACCCTGCTGTTTTTCGGCCTCGCCACCGTGTGCGCCATGATCACCGGGAACATCTTCGCCATCCCGGTCCTCTACCTGCTCATCAACTTCCTGGCGCCCCTGCTGGACGCCCTGGTGGGCAGCCTGACCTCCCTGTTCCTCATGGGCGTGGAGGGCAGCGGCTCCGGATTGACCTTCCTCTCCCCTGTCATGGCCATCTACGAAAACTTTACCTATACCGTGGAGCATGGGGAATGGACGGAACTGCGGCTGGAGGGCATGGCTGTGGTGGCGGTCTGCGGCCTGCTGGGGGCGGCCCTGCTGGCGCTGGGCTACCTGATGTACCGGCGGCGGCAGAGCGAGAGCGCCGGGGACGTGGTGGCCTTCCGCTTCCTCCGCCCGGTGTTCCGCTACGGCCTGGCCCTCCTCAGCGCCCTGTCCCTGGGCCGGCTGCTCTACGCCATGCTGTGGGAGTCCGTGTTCCAGAAGGGCCTGTACGCGGACGTGGTCCCCATGGGGGTCTCCCTGGCCCTGGCGGGGATCGTGGGCTACTATGTGGCCTCTATGCTCCTGGAGAAGAGCCGCCGGGTGTTCCGGGGGAGCTGGCCCGGGGTGCTGACGGTGTGCGCCGGGGCGGTGATCCTCTGCTGCCTGGTCAGCGTGGACTTCTTCGGGGTGGAAGCCTGGGTGCCGGAGAAGGATGAGGTGGCGTCGGTGGAGGTGTACGGCGGCGACTTGCTGACGCTGACATACCAGCAGGGCATAGAACTCACCGCCGCCGACGGGGACCTGATCGACCAGGTCCTGGACTTCCACCGGACGGTGCTGGCCTCCAAGGACGACATCCGGGAGATGGACCGGTACTGGCCTGCCGACGAGACCAGGGACGGCCGGGAGATCTGGTGGAATTATCTGACCCTGGACTACACCCTCACCGACGGCAGCCAGGTCAGGCGCGTCTATAACCTGCCCGCCCTGGAGGAGGACCTGACCGACGGGAACAGCTGGGCCGGGAAGCTGTCCGCCCTGCTGAACAGCCCGGAGCTGGCGATGAAGCTGGTGGAGCTCCCCGCCGGGGCCCAGCTGACCACCGTGGACGTCTACCCCTACTACGATGACCTGTTCAACGACAGCCTGTACTTTGATGGAGGAGACGCCTGGTGGATCTATGACGCCCTCCTGGCCGACGCCCAGGCGGGGAACATGTCCCAGGCCCGGACCTCCTTTGAGGAGGACATTCTGGACCCCGTTGTGGAGCTGTACCTGGGCTACACCCTTCGGACGATGGACCCCTTCGGGCAGGCCGTATCCTCCTCTGACGGTCAGAGCGTGCTGGTCTATGCGTCCATGACCAACACCATGGAAATGCTGATGGACCTGGGGGCCTTTACCCAGGCGGACCTGGAGGCGTGGGCGGAGACCTACGGCTGAGCCGCCTCCATCCAGCGCAGACGAAAATTTCCGATTGCCAAGGTGCGTCCCGTGTGGTATGATGGCACCATAAGTCCTGCCTCCCACAAAGAGCGCAGACTGGCCCCTGGGGCCGCCGTACTAGCCGGCGGAGGCCCCCGGGGCTTCGGCGCCGCCCTCTCGCCGGGGCGGCGCTGTTTTTTGGGGAAAAGGCAAGTGCCTTTTCCCCAAAAAACAATGCCGTTACTTTCATGCTGTTATACAGCGTGAAAGTCCCCGCTGCGCGGGCCGCACGCCTTGCGCGGCAAGGCTTTGCGGGGCATTCGATTTCATTCGAGGCGGGCTTTGCCCCCTCGAGCTCCCCCACCGCACCGCACAGCTTTTCGCACCTGGGGACCATTCTTTGGCGCATCAAAAAACAGCCAGGCAAATGCCTGGCTGTTTCTATGATTGCCGGACGGGAGGCCCGCCAGTTTTACATCCCCAGCAGCCGCCAGTAGACCTCCACCCCCAGCAGCAGGGCGTCCTCGTCGAAGTCGAAGCGGCAGTTGTGGAGGGGCTGGCAGTTCTTGCCGCCGCCGATCCCCAGAAACAGGAACAGGCCCGGCGCCTCCTGCTGGTAGCAGGCGAAGTCCTCCGCCGCCATGGCCGGCTCCACCAGCACCACGTCGGACATGTCCACATACCGGTAGAAGTCCTCCACCAGGGGGCGGGGGTTGTCCACGCAGGGGTACTGCATGAGCTTTTTAAACTCAAAGGTGGCGCCGGTGGCCAGGGTCAGGCCCTGGAGCATGTCCCGGATGCGCTCGCTGAGCTTGGCGTAGACGCTGGAGGAGAACACCCGGAGGGTGGCGTTGAGGGTCACCTTGTCGGCGATGATGTTCCGGGCGGTGCCGCCGCTGATCTTCCCGATGGTCAGCAGGGCGTCCTCGTGGGGGTCCAGGTTCCGGGTGATGGCGGTCTGGAGCAGGCCAATGAGCTCCGCGGCCACCACCACCGCGTCCACCCCCAGCTGGGGGCTGGCGCCGTGGGCGCTGCGGCCGTGGACGATGATGTCGAACTCCAGGGTCTGGGCCATCATGGGGCCCCAGCGCACGCCGATCTTTCCCTTGGGCACCGAGGGCCAGATGTGGATGCCGTAGATCCGGTCCACCGGCGGATCCTGGAGGACCCCGGCTTCGATCATCCGCTTGGCGCCGCCGCCCCCCTCCTCCGCCGGCTGGAAGAGGAGCACCACATTTTTCGTCATCTCGCCCCGGTGGCGGGACACCAGCTCCGCCAGGAGCAGGAGCATGGTCATGTGTCCGTCGTGGCCGCAGGCGTGCATCTTCCCCGGCCGCTGGGAGACGTAGTCCGTCTCATTCTCCTCGGTGATGTTCAGTGCGTCCATGTCCGCCCGGAAGGCGATGGTCTCCTTCGCCTCCGGGGCGAAGAACACCGCCCGCACACCGGTGCCCGCCAGCGTCTCCAGCCGGTCCGGCCGGCAGGCCTCCAGGCGCTCCAGCACAAACCGCTGGGTGTCAATCTCCTCGTACCCCGTCTCCGGGATCTGGTGCAGCCGGCGGCGCAGCGAGACGCACCGCTCCAGCAGTCCAAGCACTTCCTGGCGCAGCTCCATCCTTCTCTCCTCCCGGTCCGGGCCTCTCTCCTTGGGCGGACCTCCGCCCTGCCCGGACGCCTATTCATCCGACAGGATACCATAAGACCCGGCGCTTGACAACAGGTTCCTCGAGAAAAATCAAAAGGGAAAAATAAGGAGGTTCCGGGAGGCCGCAACCCCCCGGAACCTCCGTGTCTTTAGATGGGCACAGTTCCGATTTTCAAACAGGATTTAGTCGATCAGATCCACGGCGAACAGGGCCCCCGCGCCGCCGGTGTGGACAAAGAGGATGTCCTCGTCGCCGCCGAAGTACCCCTCCTCCAGAAGCTGGAAGAACCCCGCCAGGGCCTTGCCGGTGTACACCGGGTCCGCCAGGACGCCTTCCTCCCGGGCCAGGCGGCGGACGGCGGCGCAGCCCTCGGGGCTGGGGACGGCGTACCCCGGGCCGATGCAGTACTTGATGTGGATGTCCTCCTTCTCCACCGGCACGTCGGACTCCAGCAGCTCCTTGAGGCCGCCCATGAGCTCCCAGGCGATGTCCTCAAAGGGGTCGGCGGCCACGCCGATGCCCACGGACCGGGTCCCGGGGAGGAACAGCTTGGCCCCGTAGGTCAGCCCGGCGTAGGTGCCGCCGGAGCCGGTGGCGCTGACGATGCTGTCAAAGGTCACGCCCATGTCCCGGGCCTGGTTGGCGATCTCCAGGGCGCAGTTGACGTAGCCCAGGGACCCCAGGGGCACGGAGCCCCCCACGGGAATGGCGTAGGGGACGTGGCCCGCCCGGCGGAGGTCGGCCATGATGCGGTCCATCTCGGCGTACACGTCGTCGTAGGAGTCGCTGTCCACGAAGCGGACCTCCGCCCCGAAGATGCCGTCCAGGATCAGGTTGCCGCCGGTGAGCTCCCCCCGCTTTTTCAGCACCAGGATGGCGCGCATCCCCAGGCGGGAGGCGCAGGCGGCGGTGAGCATGGCGTGGTTGGACTGGGGGCCGCCGGTGGTGAGGACCACGTCGCAGCCCTTCTCCCGGGCGTCCGCCAGGAGGAACTCCAGCTTGCGGACCTTGTTGCCCCCCAGGGCCACGCCGGTCATGTCGTCCCGCTTGATGTAGAGGTTTTTGCCGCAGCTCCGGCTCAGGTTCTCCAGCTTGTACAGGGGCGTGGGCAGCTGGGCGAAGGGGATGTTGGGAAAATCGGTGAGACGCTTCATAGACTGCTCCTCCTTACGATCCATCTATTGATGATGTTCCTCCGTCCGCTTCAGCTCGCCCAGGTCGTAGGGCGTGGTCTGGTAGACGAAGTAGTTCAGCCAGTTGCTGTAGAGCAGATTGGCGCAGGAGCGCCAGGTCACCCGGGGGGGCTGGGTGTCGTCGTCGCCGGGGTAGTAGTTCTTGGGCACGGCGATGGGCAGGCCCTTGGCCTTGTCCCGGAGGTACTCCTGCTCCAGGGTCCGGGCGTCGTACTCGCTGTGGCCGGTGATGAAGATCTGCCGCCCGCTCTCGGTGGACAGGGCGTAGATCCCCGCCTCCGGGGAGGTGGAGAGGATCTTCAGCGCCGGCACCTTCTCCACGTCCTCCCGGCGGACGGTGGTGTGGCGGGAGTGGGGCACCATGAACACGTCGTCGCTGCCCCGGAAGAGCATGTTGCTCCTCCGCTCCACGATGTGGGGGAACACGCCGAAGAGCTTCTCCTTTAAGGGATACTTCTGGATGCCGTAGTGGTAGTAGAGCCCCGCCTGGGCCCCCCAGCAGATGTGGAAGGTGCTGTGGACGTGGGATTTGGTCCACTCCATGATCCGGCACAGCTCCGGCCAGTACTCCACCTCCTCGAAGGGCAGGTGCTCCACCGGCGCGCCGGTGATGACCATGCCGTCAAAGTTCCGGTCCTTCACGTCGTCGAAGTGCTTGTAGAAGGCCAGCATGTGCTCCTGGGGGGTGTTCTTCGGCACGTGGCCGGCGGGGCAGATCAGCTCCAGCTCCACCTGAAGGGGGGTGTTGGACAGCAGCCGGCTCAGCTGGGTCTCCGTCGCGATCTTGGTGGGCATCAGGTTCAGCAGCAAAATCTGCAGGGGCCGGATGTCCTGGGTCCGGGCCCGGGTCTCGGTCATGACGAAGATGTTCTCCTCCGTCAGGGTCTTCACCGCGGGCAGCTCGTTGGGGATACGGATTGGCATAGGGTTTGATTCTCCTCTGCGGGAAGCGGACGCTTCCCGCGCAAAAGTTTTTGCCCCGCTTTTTACAAAAAGCTGGCGGGGGTCCGGGGCAGAGCCCCGGCGGGTCCAGGGCGGAGCCCTGGCGGGGACCGGGGCGGGGCCCCGGCGGGTCCAGGGCAGAGCCCTGGCGGGGTGCGGGGCAGAGCCCCGGCGGGTCCAGGGCGAAGCCCTGGCGGGGACCGGGGTGGAACCCCGGCGGGGTGCGGGGCGGAGCCCCGCCTACAGGGCGGCCAGGGCCTGGGCCAGATCCTCGATCAGGTCCTCCCTGCTCTCCAGGCCCACGCTGAGGCGGACCATGTCCGCCGGGACGCCGGCGGCCTCCAGCTCCCGGTCGTTCATCTGCCGGTGGGTGGAGCTGGCGGGGTGGAGGCAGCAGGTCCGGGCGTCGGCCACGTGGGTGGCGATGGCCCCCAGGCGCAGGTGCTTCATGAAGGTCTCCGCCGCCGTCCGGCCCCCCTTCACGGCGAAGCTCACCACGCCGCAGGAGCCGTGGGGCAGGTACTTCTCCGCCAGGGCGTGGTAGGGGTCGCCGGGCAGGCCGCTGTAGCGGACCCAGGCCACCTTGGGGTGGCCGGCCAGGAACTCCGCCACCGCCTGGGCGTTCTCGCAGTGGCGGGCCATGCGGACGTGGAGGCTCTCCAGCCCCAGATTCAGCAGGAAGGCGTTCTGGGGGGAGGCCATGGCCCCGAAGTCCCGCATGAGCTGGGCGGTGGCCTTGTTGATGAAGGCCCCCTCCTTCCCGAACTTCTCGGCGTAGATGACGCCGTGGTAGCTCTCGTCGGGGGTGGTGAGGCCGGGGAACTTGTCCTTGTGGGCCATCCAGTCGAACTTGCCCCCGTCCACGACGCACCCGCCCAGGGCGGCGGCGTGGCCGTCCATGTACTTGGTGGTGGAGTGGGTGACGATGTCCGCGCCCCACGCCAGGGGGCGGCAGTTCACCGGGGTGGCGAAGGTGTTGTCCACGATGAGGGGCACACCGTGGCTGTGGGCGGCGGCGGCGAACTTCTCGATGTCCAGCACGGTGAGGGCCGGGTTGGCGATGGTCTCGCCGAAGACGGCCTTGGTGTTGGGGCGGAAGGCGGCGTCCAGCTCCTCCTCGGTGCAGTCCGGGGAGACAAAGGTGAACTCGATCCCCATCTTCTTCATGGTCACGGAGAAGAGGTTGTAGGTGCCGCCGTAAATGGAGTTGGAGGCCACCACGTGGTCCCCGCAGGAGGCGATGTTGAACACGGCGTAGAAGTTGGCCGCCTGGCCGGAGGAGGTGAGCATCCCCATGGTCCCGCCCTCCAGGGCGGCGATCTTGGCCGCCACGGCGTCGCAGGTGGGGTTTTGCAGGCGGGAGTAGAAGTAGCCCTGGGCCTCCAGGTCAAAGAGCTTGCCCATGTCCTCGCTGGTGTCGTACTTGAAGGTGGTGGACTGGACAATGGGGATCTGCCGGGGCTCCCCGTTGCCGGGGCGGTAGCCCCCCTGGACGCAGATGGTGTCGATGCGGTCGGTCATGGCGCGCCTCCTTGAATGGAAATACTGGGAATCCTAATAGAAAAAAGATACAACACCCCGCCGGGTTTGTCAATGCCGCCGCTGTTGGGCCCCGGCAACCCGCTCTCCGATATTGGTGTTGACTTCCTCTCCTGCGTGTGGTATATTTCTATCATAACAAGCGAAATTCACCACATAAAAGGAGACATGACCGATGAAACTGTCAAAGCGATGGCTGTACGGCTCCATGGGCTTTCTCTCCCTGCTGGGGCTGATCGGGATTTTCACGGAGGAGCGTGGCTTTCTGGCGTTCTTCGCCTTCGCCGTGGACTTCGAGTTTTTCTTCCTCCCCTCCGACGAGATGGTGGACTCGTACATGACCCGGTCCGCCGCCCGGGGCTTTTTCTGCGGGATGCTGTCGGTGGCCGTCGTGGCCCTGGCTACCTTCTTCTGGGCCGACCGGGACGGCGGGGAGGCCCTGGCGGCGGCCTTCTCCGCGGGGTGGGCGGTGTCTGTTGTGGTGTACGCGCTGTCCGCCGCCTACTACGGCTTCCGGGAGAAGTGGGGGCTGGAGCCGTGATCAGGAACAGGATCAAGGAACACCGGGCCCGCCGCGACATGACCCAGGAGGAGCTGGCCCGGCTGGTGGGCGTGCGCCGGGAGACCATCGGGAATCTGGAGAAGGGGCGGTACAACCCCTCCCTGGTCTTGGCCTGGAACATCGCCAAGGTCTTCCAGGTGCCCATCGAAGAGGTTTTTACGGTGGAAGAATAAACAGCAGACTGCCCAAAAATGAAGAAGGAGGGCGGGGCCGCTTACCAGCGGCTCCGCCCTCCGTTGCTCTTCCATGAAATGGTCTATGCGGCGGGGATCAGTAGGCCACGCCCCAGATGATGTCGGTGGCGCACTCCTTGCCGCACACCGGGCACTTGCCGGTGGTGCCGGACTGCTCCAGGGGCATGCACCGGGAGGAGACGCCCACCTTGTCCTTCATGGCCAGCTCGCAGGCCAGGTCGCCGCACCACTTGGTGCGGACGAAGCCGCCGCTGTGGGCCTCCAGGGTCTCCTTGACCTCCTCCCAGGTCTCCGCCTGGAAGGTGTTGGCGTCCAGGTTGGCCTTGGCCATGGCGTACATGTTGTGGTGGATATCGTCCAGGAGGGCCGCCACGGCGCTCTCCAGCTCGGCCAGGGGAACGAAGGTCTTCTCCCCGGTGTCCCGGCGGGCCAGGCAGCACTGGCCCTTCTCCATATCCTTCGGACCGATCTCCACCCGCACGGGCACGCCCCGCATCTCGTACTCGGCAAATTTCCAGCCGGGGGCCTTATCGCTCACGTCGATTTTGGCCCGGACCCCGGCGGCCTGGAGACGGCTGAGGAGGTCCTGGGCGGCGTCGGTGACCCCGGGCTTGTGCTGGGCTACGGGGATGACGATCACCTGGATGGGGGCAATCCGGGGGGGCAGCACCAGGCCGTTGTCGTCACCGTGGGTCATGATGATGCCGCCGATCATCCGGGTGGACACGCCCCAGGAGGTCTGGTGGGGGTGGTGGAGCTGGTTGTCGGAGCCGGTGAAGGTGATGTCAAAGGCCCGGGCGAAGCCGTCGCCGAAGTAGTGGCTGGTACCGGCCTGGAGGGCCTTCTTGTCGTGCATCATGCACTCCACGGTGTAGGTCTCCTCCGCGCCGTTGAACTTCTCCTTGTCGGTCTTGCGGCCCTTCACCACCGGCATGGCCAGGACGTTCTCCAGGAAGTCGGCGTAGATGTTCAGCATCCGGGTGGTCTCCTCCCGGGCCTCCTCCTCGGTGGCGTGCATGGTGTGGCCCTCCTGCCACAAAAACTCCCGGTGGCGCAGGAAGGGGCGGCTGGTCTTCTCCCAGCGCAGGACGGAGCACCACTGGTTGTACAGCTTGGGCAGGTCCCGGTGGGAGTGGATGATATTTTTGTAGTGCTCACAGAAGAGGGTCTCGCTGGTGGGGCGGATGCAGCAGCGCTCCTCCAGCTTCTCGCTGCCGCCCACGGTGACCCAGGCGCACTCCGGGGCGAAGCCCTCCACGTGGTCCTTCTCTTTCTGCAGCAGGCTCTCGGGGATGAGCATGGGCAGATACACGTTCTCGTGGCCGGTCTCCTTGAATCGCTTGTCCAGCTCCTTCTGGATATTCTCCCAGATGGCGTAGCCGTAGGGGCGGTAGATGAACATGCCCTTGATGGAGGAGTAGTCGATGAGCTCCGCCTTGGTGCACACGTCGGTGTACCACTGGGCAAAATCCACATCCCGGGCGGTAATGGCATCCACCTGTCTCTTGTCCTGTGCCATAGTGTCTCTCTCCTGTTTTCATTTAATATTTATGTGAAAATGGGAATTTTCTGAACAACTATTGTAGCTTTCCCGGAGGAAATTGTCAATACTTATGTGGGCCCTTTGCCCCGGGCTTCTCCAGCGGACGGGGAGCTTCATCCGCAGGGAGAGGGGCGCGGCAGAACCCTCCGCGGGGCACGGCGGGGCCCGCTCCGCAAAAACCGCCCTTTACAGCGGGGGGGCCGTATGCTATAATCCCTCCGACTGGTTTCCACACCCAGTCCAAGCGCTGCCCCGGCCCGGGGCGGCGTTCGTTCGGCGGCGGGGCCGGGAAAAGCACCGCCGCCGTTCTCTAAACAAAAAATGGAGGTAACAGAATATGAAACACATCACCGTCCGCCAACTCACCGCCGCCGCCCTGGTGGGGGCCCTGTACGTGGTCATGGGCTACTTCGGCAACATCTTCGGCCTGACCTTCGGCCCCGTCCAGTGCCGCTTCGCCGAGGCCCTGACCGTCCTGCCCTTCCTGGCCCCGGTCACCAGCTGGGGGCTCTTCATCGGGTGCCTGATCGTCAACATCCTCAGCCCCTACGGGCCGCTGGATATGGTGGTGGGCTCCGCCGCCACCCTCATCGCCGCCCTCCTCACCGCCCGATGCCCCAACAAGTGGCTGGCCCCCCTGCCCCCGGTGCTGTGCAACGGGCTGCTGGTGGGGGCGGTCATCGCCTTCCAGGAGGTGGGCTTCACCGCCGCCTTCCCCGGGGTGTACGCCTACAACGCCCTGACCGTGGGAGGCGGAGAGCTCATCGCCTGCTGCGCCCTGGGCCTTCCCCTGCTGGCGGCCCTGGAGCGGGCCGGCGTGCCGGAGCGGCTGGCGGCGTAAGGCGGGCCGGATGCAGAGAGGAGAGAGACCGTGGGAGAGAACAAGTACGACGATCCGGTGTTTTTTGACAAGTACAGCCGGATGGCGCGGTCCCGGCAGGGGCTGTCCGGGGCCGGAGAGTGGAAGACCCTGGAGAAGCTGCTGCCGGACTTTGCCGGGAAGCGGGTGCTGGACCTGGGCTGCGGCTACGGCTGGCACTGCCGATACGCGGCGGAGCACGGCGCGGCGTCCGTCGTTGGGGTGGACTGCTCGGAGCGGATGCTGGCGGTGGCCCGGGAGAAGACGGCGGATCTCCCCCAGGTGACCTATGTGAAGGGGGCCATGGAGGACGTGGATTTTCCCCCGGAGAGCTTCGACGTGGTCCTCTCCTCCCTGGCCTTCCACTATGTGGAGGACTTCCCTGCCCTGCGGGAGAAGATCCGGCGGTGGCTGGTCCCCGGCGGGGACTTCGTCTTCTCCGTGGAGCACCCCATCTTCACCGCCCGGGGGGACCAGGACTGGCTCTACGGCCCCGGCGGGGAGATCGACTGCTTCCCCGTGGACAACTACTTCTTTGAGGGGCGGCGGCGGGCCGTGTTCCTGGGGGAGCCGGTGACCAAGTACCACCGCACCCTGACCACCTATCTGGACGGCCTTCTCACCGGGGGCTTCGCCCTTCGGCGGGTGGCGGAGCCCATGCCGCCGGAGGAGATGCTGGACATCCCCGGAATGCGGGATGAGCTGCGCCGCCCCATGATGCTGCTGGTGGCGGCCCTGCGGCTGTAAAAGGCCGCACGCTGCCGCGCCTGCTGTACGCGCCTCCCGCGCCTCCGCCGCGGGAGGCGCGGCGGCCCGGCACCATCCATCTTGACAAAGGGCTGTGAACCGAGTATAATGGCGAGCAGTACCTTGAAAGGAAGGGCCTTTTGACGGCGTATGGACGGCGAAGACAGCGGCGATAACGACCGAACCGAATACTGTTTTCAAGAAGAGTTGAGACATGACCTGTCACAAATGGCGTGAGAGGTTGTGTCTTTTTGCGCGTTTTAAGGCCATGACCCCCGGCGGCCCGCCCCCCGAATGCCGCCGGGAGACCACTATGAACCAGCCCGCCGAACCGGTCGGGCGCGAACAGAAGGAGAGCACAGACATATGGGCAGCATCCCGCAACAATTGCTATTACAACTGATCCTGATCCTGATCAACGCCTTTTTCGCCATGACGGAGATGGCGGTGGTCACCCTCAACGCCGGCAAAGTCCGGCGTATGGCGGAGGAGGGGGACAAGGCCGCCCCCCGCATCCTGAGGATGGTGGAGGAGCCCTCCGCCTTCCTCTCCACCATCCAGATCGCCATCACCCTGTCGGGCTATCTGGGCAGCGCCTTCGCCGCGGAGAACTTTTCCGACCCCCTGGTGAACTGGATCTACAACGGCCTGGGCTTCCAGGCGGTGCCGGAGCGGGTCCTGGACACCGTGGCGGTGGTGGTCATCACCATCATTCTGTCCTACTTCACCCTGGTCCTGGGCGAGCTGGTGCCCAAGCGCATTGCCATGCAGAAGCCCTACCAGGTGGCCAAGATCTCCGCCGGAGTGGTCTCCGCCATGGCGGCGGTGGTCCGGCCTGTGGTGTGGCTGCTGTCCGCCTCCACCAACGGGGTGCTGCGGCTGCTGCACATGAAGGTGGAGGCCCAGGAGGAGGCTGTCACCGAGGACGAGATCCGCATGATGGTGGACCTGGGCGAGGCCAACGGCTCCATCGAGAGCGGCGAGCGGGAGATGATCGACAACGTCTTTGAGTTCGGCGACGCCATGGTCCGGGATGTGATGGTCCATGTCTCCGACATCACCGCGTTTTCCCGGGACGCTGAGGACGGGGAGATCGAGCAGACCATCCGCTCCAGCGGCCTGAGCCGCTACCCGGTCTACGACGGGGATATCCACAATATCCTGGGCATCCTCAATGCCCGGGAGTTCCTGCTGGACCGGGTTGGGGACCAGACCCGGCCCCTGACGGCCCTGCTGCGCCCGGCCTACTTTGTGCCGGACACCCTGAAGGCCTCCATTCTGATGCAGGATATGCGCTCGAAGAAGATCCACATCGCCATCGTGGTGGACGAGTACGGCGACACGGCGGGCCTTGTGACCATGGAGGACCTGCTGGAGGAGATCGTGGGCAACATCTACGACGAGTACGATCCCTCCGAGCCGGCGGAGATTGAGGAGCTGGAGCCGGGGCTGTGGCGGGTCAGCGGCAGCGCCGACGTGGAGGAGGTGGCCGAGGCCGTGGGGGTGGAGATCCCCGAGGACGACCTGGAGTTCGACACCGTGGGCGGCCTGGTCTTCAGCCAGCTTCACACCATCCCCAAGGACGGCACGGTCCTGGATGTGGACGCCTACGGCATGCACATCCACGTGGAGCACATTGAGGACCGGCGTATCGTGGCGGCCACCGTCTGCCGCAGCCAGCCGGCTCCGGCTCCCGAGGAGGCGGCGGCCAGGACCCAGGCCTGACCCGGCTTTCACGAGGGCTGCAAAAACCCCTTCCCTTCCCCTTGACAACGGGAGAAAAAACCGTTACCATCGTCAGGCGGCTCCATCTGGAGCCGCCTGACGGTTTCCTAAAATAGCCCCATTTTGATACCAGACCGGCTGCACGCCCCCTCCCCAGGGACATGGCGTGGGCCATTTTGCTATGCTTTAGCGTAGTGCTCGATCAATATAACCGGAGCTTTCCGGAGAGGAGGCGGAGATATGGCAATGGAACAGCTGCTGCGGATGCTGCTGACGATCCCGGAGGTGTCGGCCCTGGTCCGGGCGGTGGAGCGGGGGGAGTGCCCCGCCGCCGTCACCGGGCTGGGCCCCGTCCACCGCGCCCAGGCAGCGGCGGCCCTGGCCCTGGAGACCGGACGGCCCCTGGTGATGGTCTGTGCCGACGAGGGGGAGGCGGGCCGCCTGGGGGAGGACCTGCGGAATCTGACGGGAGAGGAGCCGCTGAAACTCTTCGCCCGGGAGCTCTTTGTCAAGGCGGGCACCGTCATCTCCCGCCAGTGGGAGCACCGGCGGATCGCCTCCCTCTACGCCCTCACCCAGGGCCGGGGCCGGGTGGTGGTAGCTACCTGCGAGGGCCTGCTGCAGAAGACCACGCCGCCGGAGAAGCTGGGGGCGGCGGCCCTCCGCCTGGCGGTGGGAGAGCGGCTGGACCTCACTGCCCTGCCCGGCCGCCTGGTGGCCGCCGGGTACACCCGGTGCGACCAGGTGGAGGGCGTGGGGCAGTTCGCCCTCCGGGGGGGCATCCTGGACGTGTTCTCCCCCATGATGGACCAGCCCGTCCGCTGCGAGTTCTTCGACGACGAGATCGACTCCCTGGGGGAGTTCGACACCGCCACCCAGCGGCGGACGGCAAACCTGGAGGAGGCTCTGCTGCTGCCCGCTCTGGAGCTGCTGCCCGGGGCGGATCTGGCCTCCTGCTTCGACTACCTCCCCCCGGACGCCCTGGTGTGCCTTGGGGAGACGGGACGGCTGACGGAGCGGGTGAAGGCCGTGCTCTGGCAGGCCCGGGAGGACACCGAGAGCCTGCTGGCCGCCGGAGAGAAGGACGGGGACCTGACGAGGCTGCTGCTGAGCCAGAGCGAGTGGCTGGAGGCGTTGGGGCGCTTCCCCCTGTGCATGATGGACGCCCTGCCCACCTCCCGGTACCCCCTGGCCCCCAGGACGCTGCTGTCGGTGGGGGCCAAGCAGCTCAGCGCCTACGGCGGCAGCGTGGAGACCGCCGCCGGGGACCTGCAGCACTACCTGAGCGCCGGGTACGCCGCTCTGCTGCTGTGCGGCAACCAGACCCGGTGCCGGAACATGCAGCGGATGCTCCAGGAGCGGGGCATCGCCGCCGCCCTGGATTTCGACTGCCGGGAGATGCCCCGGCCGGGCCAGGCGAGGATCGCCGCCGGGGCCCTCTCCGCCGGGGCGGAGTACCCTCAGATCTCCCTGGCCGTCCTCACCGAGGGCCAGCTCACCGCGGCGGTGGCGGGCAAGCGCCCCGCCAGGCACGGAGGCGGCGACAGCCGCCGGAAGCTCCTGAGCTACACCGACCTGACGGTGGGCGACCTGGTGGTCCACACCCACCACGGCGTGGGCCGGTTCGAGGGCATCCGCAAGATGCCTGTGGACGGGGTGGAGAAGGACTACATCAAGATCGCCTACGCCGGGGGGGACAGCCTCTACGTCCCCGCCACCCAGCTGGACATGGTGTCCAAGTACATCGGCGGGGGCGGCGGCGAGGAGGACGGCCGCCCCGTCAAGCTCAACAAGCTGGGGGGCACCGACTGGTCGAAGCAGAAGAGCCGGGCCAAGGCCGCCGCCAAGGACCTGGCCAAGGGCCTTATCGCCCTGTACGCCGAGCGCCAGCGCCGGCCGGGCTTCGCCTTCTCCCCGGACTCCCCCTGGCAGCAGGAGTTCGAGGAGGCCTTCGACTACCCGGAGACCGAGGACCAGCTGCGGTGCATCGCGGAGATCAAAAAGGACATGGAGCGGCCCGTACCCATGGACCGGCTCCTCTGCGGCGACGTGGGCTACGGCAAGACGGAGGTGGCCCTGCGGGCGGTGATGAAGTGCGTGCTGGACGGCAAGCAGGCCGCCATCCTGGTGCCCACCACCGTCCTGGCCCAGCAGCACTTCGCCACGGCGGTGAACCGCTTCCGCTCCTTCCCGGTGGAGATCCGGGTGCTCAGCCGCTTCCAGACCCCGGGGCAGGCACGGCAGATCCTGTCGGACCTGGCCGCAGGGCATATCGACCTGCTCATCGGCACCCACAAGCTGCTGCAGAAGGACATCCACTTCAAGGACCTGGGGCTGCTGGTGGTGGACGAGGAGCAGCGCTTCGGCGTCACCCACAAGGAGAAGCTCAAGGAGATGGCCCGGCAGGTGGACGTGCTCACGTTGTCCGCCACCCCCATCCCCCGGACGTTGAACATGGCCCTCTCCGGCATCCGGGACATGTCCACCCTGGAGGAGCCCCCCCGGAACCGCCAGCCGGTGCAGACCTACGTGGTGGAGCACGACTGGGGGATGCTGGCCGGGGCCATGCGCCGGGAGGTCGACCGGGGCGGCCAGGTCTACTACCTCCACAACCGGGTGGATACCATCGACCTCACCGCCGCCCGGATCCAGAAGCTCCTGGGGGAGGACGTGAAGGTGGTGGTGGGCCACGGGAAGATGGGGGAGCGGCAGCTCTCCTCCGTCATGCAGCAGATGGTGGAGGGCACCGCCCAGGTGCTGGTGTGCACCACCATCATCGAGACCGGCATCGACATCGCCAATGTCAACACCCTGGTCATCGAGGACGCGGACAAGATGGGCCTCAGCCAGCTCCACCAGATCCGGGGCCGCATCGGCCGCAGCGCCCGCCGGGCCTACGCCTACATGACCTACCGCCGGGGGAAGGTCCTCTCGGAGATCGCCAGCAAGCGCCTGACCGCCATCAAGGAGTACGTGGAGTTCGGCTCCGGGTTCAAGATCGCCATGCGGGACCTGGAGATCCGGGGAGCGGGGAACCTGCTGGGCCCGGAGCAGTCCGGGTACATGATGAGCGTGGGCTACGACATGTATCTGCAGCTGCTGGAGGACGCGGTGCTGGAGGAGAAGGGCGAGGGGAAGAAGGTGGCCGCGGAGTGCTCCGCGGACCTGACGGTGAACGCCAACATCCCCGAGCGGTACGTCCCCTCCGCCGAGCAGCGGATGGATCTCTACCGGCGCATCGCCGCCGTCCGGGGCCCCGAGGACGCCTCGGACCTGATGGACGAGCTGATGGACCGATACGGCGACATCCCCCAGTCCGTCCACACCCTGCTGGACGTGGCCCTGCTCCGGGCCGCCGCGTCAAAGGCGGGCATCTCCGACATCTCCCAGCGGGGAGACGCCGTCAAGTTTACCGTGGCCCGCTTCGATGTGGGCGCCATCGGCCGGGTCTGCTCCAGCCCCAAGTACCGCCAGCGGCTGCAGCTGGCCGCCGGGGATACCCCCTCCCTCACCCTGCGCCTGCGGCCCAAGGAGCAGGTGCTGGCCGCGGCCCTGGAGCTGGTGGAGGATCTGGAGCTGGCCGGAGGGCGCGGAGAGGAAAATTGAGATTGTCACGGAGGCTCTGCCGTGATATGATAGATAAAGTTTGATAAAATCCCACCGGAGGCGCGGCAGCGAAACCTCTCCGGCGGGAAAGCGGACCTGACACGAAAAGGAGAAAGACATGAAAAGATGGATGAGCGCCCTGCTGGCGGCGCTGCTGCTGGCCCTGTGCGTGGGCTGTGGGAATCAGGAGGAGCCCTCCGGCATTTACTACGACATCACCGGCATCGCCCCCACGGAGACGGTGATGACCGTGGACGGCAACGAGATTCCGGCCCAGGCATATTTCTACTGGACCGCCTACAACTGCAGCTACTTCGAGTACCAGCTCGGCATGCTCGCCGCCTATGGCATGGGCGGCGACCTGGTCAACGTCGAGGATGGCTCTGTGAACTGGGACGCCCCGTTCTCTGAGGACCAGACTCTTAGCCAATATGTCAAGGAGGAGACGAAGTCTGCCGTCACCTTTTACGCCGTGGCGGAGAACCTGGCCGCGGAGCTGGGCGTGACCCTCACGGAGGAGGATGAGACGGCCATTGCCGACAACCGGGCCTCCATGGTGGAGGAGCTGGGCGGCGAGGATGCCTACGCCCAATACCTGGAGGAACTGGGAGTGGATGAGGAGACCTTCACCCGGCTCCAGTCCGCCTCCCTTCTGATCGGTGATATGACGGACCTGACGCTCCAGGAGGGCAGTGAGCTATACCTGCCGGAGAAGGGTTACGACCAGTACGCCACCTACGCCGACCACATCCTCCTGGCCACTCAGGACACCGCCACCGGCGCGGCCCTCAGCGAGGAGGAGATCGCGGAAAAGCGCCAGACCGCGGAGGACCTGCTGACCCAGCTCCAGGCCTCCGACGATGTGGTGACCCTCTTCGGCCAGCTGGCGGACGAGTACAGCGAGGACCCCGGCCGGGCGGAGAACCCCGACGGATACATCTACACCCCCGGCACCATGGTCGCCGTCTTTGAGGACGCGGCGGCGGCCCTGGAGCCCGGCCAGGTCAGCGGCATCGTGGAGAGCGACTACGGCTACCACATCATCCTGCGCCGGGACCTGAGCGAGGGACTGGCCAATGACCCCGACACGAAGCGGGCCCTGGCCCAGCAGCACCTCCAGGGGCTTCTGGAGGAGCGGATGGCGGAGGCCGAGGTGACGGTCAGTGAGAAGCTGAACACCCTCGATCCCGGCGCCTTCTATACCCAGTATGTCGCGGAGCTGGAGGCCATGCGGGCGCCTGCCGATGAGGCCGCCGGGGAAGATGGGGCCGATGCCGCCGCCGGGGATGCCTCTGGGGATACCGCCGGCGAGGCGGAGACCAGCGACGAGACGGAGACTAGCGGCAATACAGAGAGTAGCGGCGAGGCGGACGCCGGCAGCGGGAATGGCGGCGAGTCCTCCGGCCAGTGACCCGTCTGAACCGGACGGCGGAGGGACCGCTATGCCCAATGGAATTTTGATCATCGACAAACCGGCGGACTGGACCAGCATGGATGTATGCGCCAAGCTGCGGGGCATTCTGAAGGAAAAAAAGATCGGCCACGGCGGGACCCTGGACCCCATGGCCACCGGTGTGCTGCCGGTGTTTGTGGGCAGCGCCACCCGGGCGGTGGAGTTCGCGGAGAAGGGGGACAAGGAGTATATCGCCGGGCTGCGGCTGGGCCTTGTGACCAACACCCAGGACACCACGGGGGAGATTCTGGAGGAGCGGCCCACGGCCGTGGACCGGGAGGCGCTGGAGGCGGTGCTGCCCCGGTTCACCGGCCCCATCGCCCAGGTGCCCCCCATGTTCTCCGCCATCAAGCGGGACGGCAAGAAGCTCTACGAGCTGGCCCGGGCGGGCCGGGAGGTGGAGCGGGCTCCCCGGCCCGTGACGATCCACGCCCTGGAGATTCTGGAGCGGCGGGGCCCGGCGGAGTACCTGCTCCGGGTGCGCTGCTCCAAGGGCACCTATGTCCGCACCCTCTGCCACGACATCGGCCAGGCCCTGGGCTGCGGCGGGTGCATGTCCTCCCTGCGGCGGACCATGGCCGCCGGGTTCACCCTGGACCAGGCGGTGGCGCTTGAGGAGGTCCGGGAGCGGGGCGCGGCGCTGCTGCTGCCCACCGACCGGTTTTTCGCGGGCTGCCCCGCCCATCGCCTGACCTCCCAGCGGCGGGAGCGGCTGTGCCGCAACGGCAATCCCATCCCCGGGGAGGGCTTGGAGGAGGGGGCCCTCTACCGGGTCTACGGCCAGGACGGGACCTTCCTGTGCCTGAGCCGCTGCCAGAGGGGGATGCTGGTGTCGGTGAAGAACTTCTTCGGCGGCTGAGGCCGCCGGCGCCCCCGCTGGATGCCAGATGAAAGGACGATGCCCATGGAAGAAAGCAAGAGAAACGTAATCGCCTTAGGATTTTTCGACGGCGTCCATCTGGGCCACCAGGCCCTGCTGCGGCGGGCGGCGGAGCGGGCGGAGGCACTGGGGATGGCCCCGGCGATGTTCACCTTTGACCGCTCCCCCCGGGAGTTTGTCACCGGCAGGCCGGTGCCCCTGCTGACCACGGCGGAGGAGCGGCGGGAGAAGGTCCGGACCCTCTTCCCGGACATGGAGGTCATTGTAGCCTCCTTTGACCGGGAAATGATGACCATGCCCTGGGTGGATTTCGTGCTGCTGTTGGCCCGGGAGTACCGGGCCGGCTGGCTGGTGGCGGGCCACGACTACCGCTTTGGCCACAAAAACGCCGGGACCCCCGCCCTGCTGATGAAGAAGGCGGCCCAGCTGGGCATGGGCTGCGACATCATCCCCGCCGTCACCCTGGACGGGATCACCGTCAGCTCCACCTACATCCGCTCCCTGCTGGAGCGGGGGGATGTGGAGGAGGCCGCCCGGTTCCTGGGCGGGCCCTTCGCCCTCACCGGCCGGGTCCGCCACGGCCGTGGCCTGGGCTCCCGGCTGGGGGCCCCCACCCTGAACGTGATCCCGCAGCCGGAGCAGGCCCTGCCCGCCAACGGCGTGTACGTGACCCGGGTCCTGTCCGGGGAGCGGACCTACGGGGCGGTGACCAACGTGGGGGTGCGGCCCACGGTGGAGGAGGGCGGCGGGATCACGGTGGAGAGCCACCTGCTGGACCAGGATCTCCAGCTCTACGGCAGCCTGTGCCGGGTGGAATTCCTGGCCCACATCCGCCCGGAGCGGCGGTTTGAGGACCTGGAGGCCCTGCGCCGGCAGATCGCCGCCGACGCCGACGCCGCCCGGCGGTATTTTCGGGAACAGACGTAACATCATATGAGAGAACGAGCGCCGCGCCTGAGCCAAGCTCAGGCGCGGCGCTTTCTGTTTCAAACGGAACGTCTCTCCGTGTCACCCCGTCAGAAGGCAAGGAGGAGTCCGGCGGTCAGGGCCGCCAGGGCCCCGGTGGCTGCCGTCAGCCAGGCCCACAGGGGCAGCCGCCGCCACAGGGGGGGCTTTCTGGTCTGGCAGGCCGCGTACCCCCTGGCGATGCGGCAGGCCTCCCCCAGCACCTGCTGGGAGGTGACCCCCTCCTGGGTGAACGCGTCGTTTCTGACAATGAATATCGCTTGCTCGAAGAGCTTGGGGTCCGGGGAATCCACCACGATCACCCGGCGGGAGGTGCCTTTTACCATGGGCGCCGCTCCTTTCTGTCATGAAATACTGGAATACCATAGAGGGCAGCTGTCGCGGCCTTCAGAGCTGATTGCATTTCCAGTGTTTCCCGCCGGAGGATGGATTATACCTCCCGCCGCCCCCGATTTTGGGGCGGCAGATACAGGCACATGGCGCTGCGGTCGTCGTCCCCCTTCCGCCGCTGGTAGCACTCCCGCAGCACCAGGGACACCAGCACGTTGGGGTCGTCTCCCTGCCACCCCGCCAGCAGATCCTGGAGCCACTGGTCGTCGCCGCTGTCGGCCACGCCGTCGCTGACCATGAGGAGGAAGGTGTTCTCCTCCAGGGGGAAGCGGGCGGGGGTGGGCACGGCGGCGGTGTCCTGGAGCCCGGCGGGGAGGGCGGCGCCGGTGAGGCGGCGGACCGACCCCTGGCGCTTGACGTAGGTGGGGGCCGCGCCGTACTTGTAGAGCACCGCCTCCCGGCCCTGGAGGTCCGCCTCCAGCAGGTCGATGGTGGTGAAGCTCCCCTGCTCGTCCCCCCGGAGGTTCAGCGCGGTGTTCACCGTCCGCAGGGCGGGGCCCGCCTCAATGCCGGCGGTGAGGAACTGCTCCACCAGCCGCAGGGTCATCTGGCTCTCCCGCTGGGCCTCCCGGCCGCTGCCCATGCCGTCGGACAGGAGGAGGAAGAGCTTCCCCTGGCCGCCCCGGAAGTAGGTCAGGCTGTCCCCGCACACCCGCTGGCCCTCCTTGGGGGCGGAGCCCAGGGCCACGTCGTGGGGCATCTCCCTCCCCTGCCGGGGGGCGGGCTCCTCGGCGGCCATGGCCTGGGCCACCAGCTCCCCCAGCTGGACGTACTGGCCCCGGGTCCGCTGGCGCTCGGCGTCCAGCTGCCGGCGGTACTGCCGCCGCAGCAGCAGGGCGGTGACCTCGGTGCTGATGGCGGAGAGGAGCTGGGGGAAGTGGATGCAGCGGTTGGCGAAGTAGGGGGCGAAGTCCTCCGGCTCCGCCCGGCCCCGGGCCAGGAGGGCGGGGGTGGCGTCGTTGAAGGCGTTGAAGGTGGAGATGTACTCCTTGTTCCAGCACAGGTCCCGGAGGGCGCAGCCCCGGCAGACCACCTCCGCGGCCCGGTCAAAGACCACGGCGGGGTTCTCCTCCTTCTTGGGGGCCGGAGCGCCGAAGCTCTCGTAGAGGGAGCGGAGGGCCTGGGCGCTGAGGCGGAGGCGCTGGCGGAGGCTGTCGCTCTCCCGGGCAGCCCGGCGGCGGGGCACGGACGCCTCCCGCAGCAGCAGGGCGCAGTAGTGGCAGAGGAGCCCCGCCAGGACCGTGCAGGCCAGCAGCCGCAGGACGCTCTCCCGGGTCAGGCCCATCTGCAGGGCGTAGGCCAGCTCCACCGCCAGGGTGGTCCCGGCGGCGGTGAGGGGGCGGAACAGGGTGTGCTGGAACCAGATGGTGTCCCGAAAGGCGGAGAGGATGGTCTCGATGAGCACCAGCACCCCCGCCGCCCGGAGGGCCGGGCCGAAATCCAGAAAAACAAAGCTCCCCGCCACGCCCCCGGCCAGCGCGGCCAGGGCCTCACGGCCCGGCCGCAGGGCGGCCAGGAGCCCCGCCGCCAGAGGGGCCCGCCCCTCCAGGCAGCAGCCGGCGGAGAGAAATCCCGCCAATCCGTACCCCGCCAGCCGGACGATCCGCCCGTCCCTCAGCCGGTCCAAGGTGATGCCGCCGATCTTCATAGCCTGTCCCCTTCCCACAGATGATCTGGAGACGATTCTACCAGAGGACGGGGAAAAAACACGTCGGGAAATGAACGGGAAAATGGGGAGGCCGAGGGCCTCCCCATTTTCATTTTCCTCAGCGGTTTACAGAAGGGATGACGCGACGGCGTCGTAGACCTTGTCCGCCAGGGGCATGGCCCGGGCCAGCAGATGCCGCCCGGTCTCCAGGGCCGCCTCCGCCGCCCCCCGGTCCTTCAGGCTCCCGGCGTTGATGAGGACGTTGAGCCACGCCCCCTGGAGCCCGGAGCGGAGGGACAGGGCCGCCACCCCCAGGTCGCTGGCGGAGTTCTCATTGAACCGGCCCAGCAGGGACGCCGCCAGGTCCAGGGCCTGGGCGGCCAGGTCCATCACCTCCAGAGGCGGGGCCATGCACCCGGCCATTCCCCGCTGGATGGCGGCGGAGCGGGCGGCCTTCTCCTCCTCCGTGGCCTTGGGCAGGGCGAAGGCGTCGCTGACGCGGCGAAAGGCCTCCGTGTCCCGCTCCATCGCGTCCAGGAACCGCACGCGCAGGGCCTCCGCCTGCTCCTGGACGGCCAGCACCGTCTCCCGGTGCTCCCGGTATCTGGGCTTGTCCGCCGTCAGGCGGCAGACCATGGCGATGAGGGCCGCCCCCAGGGCGCCCTCCAGGGCGGCGGCGGAGCCGCCGCCGGGGGCCGGCGCGTCGGAGGCCAGCAGCTCCGAGAAGCCCCTTGTGGTCAATTCAGCCAGTTCCATCGCGCCTCACTCCTCCCGTCCGATCAGGTGGTACTCCATCACCTGCCTGCGGCAGTCGAAATTCTCCAGCTTCAGGTAGTACTCCGCGCAGTCCAGCAGGGCCTTGGCCGGGGTCAGGCCCACCAGCTCGCTGCCGATGATCCGGACCCCCCAGCGGTCCGCCAGGGCCCGGATCATCTCAAAGACGTAGTAGATGGGGGTGCCCTCGTAGTTGACCAGGTTCATGGACACCTGGGCGATGTTCCGGTCCCCGAGCATGACGCCGATGGCCTTGCAGTACTTGAACCCGCCGCCGGCGGCCCGGATGGACCGGGCGATCCTGTTGGCGATCTCCAGGTCGGAGGTGTCCAGGTTCACGTTGTAGGCGATGAGGGGCATCCGGGCCCCCACCGCCACCACCCCGGCCGTGGGGTGGGGCCGCCGCTCTCCGTAGTCCGGGGCCCACTCCGGCAGCTTCATCTTCTCCGCCATGCCCTCGAACTGCCCCTTGCGGACGCTGGCCAGGTTGACCCGCTCCGGCGACGTGGCGGCGTCCTCGTAGAGATAGACAGGAATTGCCAGCTCCTCCCAGATCCGCCCGGCCACCCGCCGGCTCAGCTCCACGCACTCCTCCACCGTCATGTCCATGGTGGGGACGAAGGGGATCACGTCCACCGCCCCCATCCGGGGGTGCTGGCCGGTGTGCTTTGTCATGTCGATGGTCTCCGCGGCCTGCTTCGCCAGCCGGAAGGCCGCCTCCTCCATGGCCCCGGGGGACCCCACCATGGTGAACACGCAGCGGTTGTGGTCCCCGTCGCTCTGCACGTCCAGCACCGCGCACCCGGGGATGCTGTTCGCCAGGTTCTCCAGGGCCTGGAACACCGCCGGGTCCCGCTCCCGGCTGACGCTGAAATTCGGGATGCACTCCACCAGCTTAGCCATTTCTCTCTCCTTCCGGGCCCATAATGCCCTCTGTATGATTTGTAAAGACCGCTCCCCGCTTGACCACGGTCCGGGCCAGGTTGCTGCCCAGGCGGTAGCAGAGGTAGTCCAGGTCCTCCGCCTCCCAGATCACCAGGTCACCCAGCTTTCCCGGCTCCAGGGACCCCACGGTGTCCGCCAGGCCCGCCGCCGCCGCGCCGTTGAGCGTGACCGCCGTCAGCACCTCCTCCGGGGTCAGCCGGTACTTCAGGCAGCCCAGGCTCATCACCAGCTGCATGTTCAGGCAGGGGCAGGAGCCGGGGTTGAAGTCCGTGGCCAGGGCCACCGGTACGCCGGCGTCCACCATGGCCCGGGCCGGGGCGTAGGCCGCCCCCAGGTAGAAGCTGGTGGCGGGCAGCAGGCAGGCCACCGTCCCCGCCGCGGCCATGGCGGCGATCCCCTCCGGCGGGCAGACGATCAGGTGCTCGCAGGAGACGGCCCCCACCTCCCGGGCCAGCTGGGAGCCGCCGATGGCGTCGATCTCATCGGCGTGGATCTTGGGCCGCAGGCCGTGGCGCAGGCCGGCCTCCAGGATCGTCCGGGTCTCCCCGGCGGAGAACACCCCGGTCTCGCAGAACACGTCGCAGAATTTCGCCAGCCCATCCCCCGTCGCCGCGGGGATCATCTCCTCGCAGACCAGGCGGACGTAGCCCGCCCGGTCCTCCCGGTATTCCTCCGGCACCGCATGGGCCCCCAGGAAGGTGGGGACCAGGTCCACAGGGTGGCTCCCGTTCAGGACCCGGATGGCCCGGAGCTGCTTCAGCTCCGTCTCCGTGTCCAGGCCGTAGCCGCTCTTGGCCTCGCAGGTGGTGGTGCCCAGGCGCAGCATCTCGTCCAGGGCCCGGCGGCCCTTGGCCTCCAGCTCCGCCTGGGAGGCGCTCCGGGTGGCCCGGACGGTGGACAGGATGCCGCCGCCCTGGGCCAGGATCTCCAGATAGGGCGTCCCCCGGAGCTTCAGCCCCAGCTCGTGCTGCCGCCAGCCGCCGAAGATCAGGTGGGTGTGGGCGTCCACCAGCCCCGGGGTCACCAGCCGCCCCCCGGCGTCCAGCCGGGCCGCGCCGGGGGCCTGGGGCGGCTCCCCCGTCCCCACGGCGGTGATCACGCCCGCCTCGATCCGCACCCAGGCGTCACGCAGCGCCCGGACATCGCCCTGGGCCGGGCCGCCCCTGGCAGACCGCCCCTCCGCCGTCGCCAGCGTCCCAATGTTCACCACCAACAGATCGCTCATCAGAAACTCCTTTCCGGTCTACATTCTTTTTCTTGAAAGAAAAAGAATCAAAAAGAACTTTTACCGCGAAACTCCGTTTCGCTTGGGAATTTATTACCTGTTGATCCGTTATGAACTTCATGGAGCAAAACGAAGTTTTGCGCCAAAATTTTCTTTTGATTCTTTTCTTTTTTAAAAGAAAAGAATGGAGACCTCAGCCCTTCAGCGCCTGGCTGATGGCGTCCTCGTCGGCCAGGTAGGGGAGGGTGATATGGTCCTGGCCGGCGTAGAGCGCGTTATACTCGGCGGCGGTGGCCAGGGCGTTCTCGTTCCGCGCCCAGGCCCGGCGGGACACGCCCACCATGGTGTCCCAGGGCATGGCCATCCGCAGGATGGTATCCACCCGCTCGGAGCCGTCCAGCACCATGCCGAAACCGCCGTTGACGGCCTTGCCCACGCCGGTGCCGCCGCCGTTGTGGAGGGCAATGAGGCTCATGCCCCGGGCGGCGTTGCCGGCGTAGCACTGCACGGCCATGTCCGCCATGATGTTGGAGCCGTCCTTGATGTTGCTGGTCTCCCGGAAGGGGGAGTCGGTGCCGCCGGTGTCGTGGTGGTCCCGGCCCAGCATCACCGGACCGATCTCCCCCCGGCGGACCATCTCGTTGAACTTCAGGGCGATGTTCATGCGGCCCATGGCGTCCTGGTACAGGATGCGGCACTGGGTGCCCACCACCAGCTTGTTCCGCTTGGCGTCCCGGACCCAGATGTAGTTGTCGTAGTCCTGGTAGCGGCGGTTGTGGGAAAGGATGTACTCCGCCGCCGCCGCGTCGGTCCGGTCCAGGTCCTCCGCCTTCCCGGACAGGCAGCACCAGCGGAAGGGGCCGTAGCCGAAGTCGAAGAGGCAGGGCCCCAGGATGTCCTCCACATAGGAGGGGAAGACGAAGCCGTCCAGGTCGTTCTCCCCATTTTTGCACACATCGGTGACGCCGGCGTCAAAGACCGCCTTCAGGAAGCTGTTGCCGTAGTCGAAGAAGTAGGTCCCCCGGTCGTGGAACTTGCAGATCATCTCATAGTGGCGGCGCAGGGACTTGTCCACCAGGGCGCGGAAGCCCTCGGGGTCCCGGTCCAGCATCTCCGTGCGCTGCTCGTAGGTCAGGCCCTGGGGGCAGTAGCCGCCGTCGTAGGGCACGTGGCAGCTGGTCTGGTCGCTCATCAGATCCACGTGGACGTCCTTCTCATAGAGGTACTCCAGCAGATCCACCACGTTGCCGTGGTAGGCGATGGCGCAGGGCGTGCGGTCCGCCAGGTGCCGCCGGGCCATGGCCAGGGCCTCATCCAGGCTGCCGGTGCGCTCGCTGACCCAGCCCTGGTCGTACCGGGTCTGGATGCGGGAGTCGTCCACCTCGGCGATGATGGACACCGCCCCGGCGATCTCCGCCGCCTTGCCCTGGGCCCCGCTCATGCCCCCCAGCCCGGCGGACACGAACAGCCGCCCCGCCAGGTTCCCGTCGGCGGGGATGCCCAGCTTCAGCCGCCCGGCGTTGAGCAGGGTGTTGAAGGTGCCGTGGACGATGCCCTGGGGCCCGATGTACATCCAGCCCCCGGCGGTCATCTGGCCGTAGTTGGCCACCCCCAGGGCGGCGGCCCGGTTGAAGTTCTTCTGGTCGTCGAAGGCGCCCACCATCAGGCCGTTGGTGATGACGCACCGGGGGGCCAGCTTGTGGGAGTGGAACAGCCCCAGGGGGTGGCCGGACATGACCACCAGGGTCTGCTCGTCGGTCATCACCTCCAGGTACTTCTTGATGAGGCGGTACTGCATCCAGTTCTGGCAGACCTGTCCGGTCTCCCCGTAGGTCACCAGCTCATAGGGGTAGAGGGCCACGTCGAAGTCCAGGTTGTTGTCGATCATCACCTGGAAGGCCCTGGCCTCTACGCAGTTTCCCCTGTACTCGTCAATGGGCCTGCCCCAGATCCGCCCCTCCGGGCGGAAGCGGTATCCGTAGATCCGGCCGTGCTCGGCCAGCTCCCGGGCGAACTCCGCCGCCATCTGCTTGTGGTGCTGGGGAGGGATGTAGCGCAGGGCGTTGCGGATGGCCAGGGCCTTGTCCGCCTCGGTGAGGTGGGCCTCCCGCCGGGGAGCCCGCCGGCAGCCCGGCACAAAGGACGGGTACTCCGGCAGCTCGTCGTCCAGCCGGATGGTCATGGCGGCGCTGGGATCGTATTTCATGGGACAGACCTCCTATCTTTTTTTGTCAGGTTGTGGTATCATAGAAAAAACTGGCCTTGGGCCGAAACAGAATCATCAGGGAGGGCAGGATCATGCCGCGAAGCGAACCGATCAACCAGGAGTATATGGACGAACTTGTGCGGGCTATGGCCTCGCTGGAGGGCGAGGAGGAGTGCCGGGCCTTCCTCCGGGACCTGTGCACCATGCAGGAGCTCATCCAGCTCTCCCAGCGGCTCCAGGTGGCCAAGCGCCTTCTGGCCGGGGAGACCTACGACGCCATCCGGGCACAGCTACCGGTGAGCAGCACCACCATTACCCGCATCAATACCGCCCTTCACTACGGCGCCGGCGGCTACGCCTCGGTGCTCCGCCGCCTGGCGGACGGGGCGGAGTAAAGCGCTACTGGAGCTCCGGGACCAGGGCCTCCGCCAGGTCCAGCAGCTCGCCGCTGCGGACCAGGACCTCCACCGCCCGGATGTCCGGCCAAAGCTCCCGGTCCTCCTCCATAAAGTCCACCTCCTGCCGCACCCGGCGGTACACCGCCTCCCCCACCGGGGACAGGCCCTCGCCGTAAGTCCCGGTCCGCCGGCGGATGTCGATGGCCTGGCAGGCGGTGAGGAGCTCGTAGGCCAGGACGGACCGGGTGTTCTCCAGGATGGGTCCCGCTTTCCGGGCGGCGGTGGTGCCCATGGAGACGAAGTCCTCCTGGTTGGCGGAGGAGGGAATGGAGTCCACCGAGGCCGGGTGGGCCAGGACCTTGTTCTCCGAGGCCATGGAGGCGGCGGCGTACTGGACGATCATAAAGCCGCTGTTGACGCCGCCGTTGGTGGTGAGGAAGCGGGTCAGGCCGTTGGAGAGGGCGGCGTTGACCATGCGCTCAATGCGCCGCTCGGAGATGCTGGCCAGCTCCGCGCAGGCGATGCCCAGGAAGTCGAAGGGCAGGGCCATGGGCTCCCCGTGGAAGTTGCCCCCGGAGATCACCGCCTCGTCCTCGCAGAACAGCAGGGGGTTGTCGGTGACGGCGTTGAGCTCGATGTCCACCTTGCTCCTGATGAACTCCAGGGCATCCCGCACCGCGCCGTGGACCTGGGGGATGCACCGCAGGGCGTAGGCGTCCTGGACCCGGGCCCCCTGGCAGCGGGAGAGGATCTCGCACCCCTCCGTCAGACGCCGGATGTTCCGGGCCACCTGGATCTGGCCCACCTGCCCCCGGGCGGTGTGCATCCGCTCCTGGAAGGAGTCCAGCTGGCCCGCCAGGGCGGTGAGGGTCAGGGAGCTGATCACGTCCGCCAGCCGGGCGGCCTGGATGGTGTCATAGAGGTGGAGGGCCCCCACGCTGGTCATGGCGCAGGTGCCGTTGGTGACGCCCAGGCCCTCCTTGCACACCAGCGTCTCCAGGGGCTGGATGCCGGCCAGGGCCATGGCCTCGCCGCCGGCCATCCGCCGGCCCTGGTAGAAGGCCTCCCCCCTGCCCAGCAGCACCAGGCCCATATGGCTGAGGGGAGCCAGGTCCCCGGAGGCCCCCAGGGAGCCCTTTTGGGGGATCACCGGGATCACGTCCCGGTTGAGCATCTCCACCAGGGTCTCCACCAGCAGGGGCCGCACGCCGCTGAGCCCCACGCACAGGGCATTGGCCCGCAGGACCATCATGCCCCGGACCTGCTCGGCGCTGTAGGGCTCGCCGGTGCCGGTGCAGTGGCTCAGGATCAGGTTGGTGGACAATCGGCTGCTCATCTCGTCGGACACCGCCACCGTGGCGAAGTCCCCGAAGCCGGTGGTGATGCCGTAGGCCACCCGCTTTTCCGCCGCGATCTTCTCCGCCATGGCCCGGGAGCGGGCCATGGCCTCCAGGGCCCGCTCCGACAGATCCACCTTAGCCCCGAACCGGGCGACAGCCACAAAGGTTTCCAGCGTCAGGCTGTGCCCGTCCAAAATGACTCTCTCGATCTTCTCAGGATGCTCCATAGAGGTCCTCCTTGCGCGTGTCTGAAGTGTTCTGTCTCTATTGTATACTCGATGCTTTGCTTTTTTCAACAAGATATAAAGCTTTATTTCAGCATCTTTTGTGGGTTTATACGATATTTGGCTAGTCCGCTGTTGCTTTAGCGCAATAAACAGCGTGGGCAGGCGGCGGAGTCCTGTCCCGGGAAATAAAAACTTCCCCTTTACGAAAAACCCCGCATTGTGTAAAATAAGAGGGAATCCCCACCGCTTGCGGCGGGGCAAAATGACTTGTGCAAGGAGGTGGACCCATGAGCGGATATGTGCTGCATCTGCCGGAGGAGGAGAGCGTGGTCCTGTCGGGCCCGGCGGCCCGGCGGCTGGTCAGCGCCGGAAATGGGGACGCCGCCCTGCTGTACATTGCCCTGGTCCAGAACCGGGGCGCCGCCGACGGCGAGAAGCTCCGGGCTGCCCTGGGCTGGCCCACGGAGCGGTTCGCCGCCGCCTTTCAGACCCTGGAGAGCCAGGGGCTGGTGGGCCTGCCCCAGGGACAGGCCCCCTCCCCTGCCCCGCCGCCGGTCCCCGCCGCCCCCCGGGAGGAGCCCCCGGAGTACACCCGGGCCGACATGGCCCGCGCCCTGGAGGGGGAGGAGTTCCGGGCCCTGACCCGGGCGGTGGAGGAGAAGCTGGGCAAGAAGCTCACCACCCCGGACGTGGGGACCCTGCTGGGGCTGTACGACTATGTGGGCCTGCCCTCTGACGTGATCTTCCTGCTGGTGGGCTACTGCTGCGAGCGGACCGCCCAGCGCTACGGCCCCGGCCGCCGGCCCACCCTGCGGCAGATCGAGCGGGAGGGCTACACCTGGGCCCGCCTGGGCCTCATGGACCAGGACCGGGCCGCCGCCTACATCCGGGACCGCCAGCGCCAGCGGGAGGCCCTGCCCCGGCTCATGGCCCTGCTGCGGCTGGGGGACCGGCCTGCCTCCCCCAGCGAGGAGAAGTACCTGCTCTCCTGGGCCGCCATGGGCTTTGAGGACGCGGCCATCGAGCGGGCCTACGACAAGACCATCCTCAAGTGTAAGGAGCTAAAGTGGCCCTATATGAACAAGATCCTCACCTCCTGGCATGAGAAGGGCCTCCACACCCTCCGGGAGGTGGAGGACGGCGACCGCCCCGCCCCCCGGCGGCAGGCCCCCCAGCCCCAGGGGGCCCAGGCCCGGGAGGACATGGCCCGCATGGAGCGGTACCTCCAGCGGCTGCGGGAGCAGAGCAAGGGAAAGGAGGGGGCGTAAATGGCACAGGACGCCGCCGTCATGTCCGCCGCCCTCCGGGCCTTCGAGGCGGACCGAAACCGCCGGCAGGAGGAGCTGGACCGGCGCACCCAGGAGGTGTTCCGCCGCCTGCCCCGAGTGGCGGAGATCGACCGGGAGCTGCGGGGCACCGTGGCGAAGATCATGGTCTCCGCCTTTGACCGGGATACGGACCCGGAGCCCGCCCTCCGGGCCCTGGAGCAGCACAACCTGGCCCTCCAGCGGGAGCGGGCGGAGCTGCTGGTGGGGGCCGGCTACCCCTACGACTACATCGACGAGAAGGTCCAGTGCCAGCTGTGCCAGGACCGGGGCTTCCTCCGGGACGGCTCCCCCTGCCGGTGCCTCATGGCCTACTACACCCGGGAGCAGAACCGGCGGCTGAGCAAGCTGCTGGACCTGGGGGGCCAGTCCTTCGACACCTTCTCCTTCGACTGGTACAGCGCCGACGTCTGGCCGGAGTACGGCCGCAGCCCCCTGGAGAACATGGAGATGATCCGGGAGATCTGCGGCAACTACGCCCACACCTTCGGACCCCGCAGCGGAAACCTGCTGTTCACCGGCCCTCCGGGGCTGGGGAAGACCTTCCTCTCCGCCTGCATCGCCCGGGAGGTCAGCGACCTGGGCTTCTCCGTGGTCTACGACACCGCCGCCCACGTGTTCCACCAGTTCGAGAGCGAGAAATTCGGCCGGGAGAACCCCTACGAGGAGGACCCGGACCGGGAGATCAACCGCTACCTCAACTGCGACCTGCTGATCATGGACGACCTGGGCACGGAGATGCTCACCAGCTTCGTCCAGGCCGCCTTCTACCGCATCGTCAACGACCGGCTCCTGTCCCGGCGGAAGACGGTCCTCTCCACCAACTTGACCGTGGCGGAGATTGGCCAGCGGTACGGCCAGGCCGTCCGCTCCCGGGTGGAGGGGGAGTACCAGGTCCTTCCCTTCTTCGGTGAGGACATCCGGATCTTGAAACGAGACCGGGGATAGACGGGCTTGGGAAACTCCGGACCATTGTTGAGAAAGGCTCCGCCCAGTTTTTGTGAACTGGGCGGAGCCTTTCGTGTATGACAGCACAGCGGCCGCTCCACCATTCGCGTGGAGCGGCCGCCGTTAATTTTAGCAACAGAATGGGGCTTCACGGGGCGGTCTATCCCAGCCGGACCTCCTGGGCCTCCTGGGGCAGGAAGTAGCTGGCCAGGTCGTACTTGTTGTAGCCGCTGTAGTCGCTGAGGGCCCGGCCCTGGAGGAAGTAGCTGCGGACGAACCGCTTGCCGTCCACGCAGGTCCAGTTCTCATGGTCCCACTTCAGGTACCCGTCCTCGTCGGTGCGGGGCTCGGCAAAGATCAGGTCCACCTGCCGGTTGTGGTTGGCCACCAGGTCCACCAGCTCCTCCGCGGTCAGGTCCAGCTCCGTCTTGTTGACAGTGTCGATGACTTTCATCTCTCTCGCCTCCTCAGCCCACGTAGCCGGCCTTTTTCAGGATCTCCAGGGCCTTGGCGTGGTTTGCCTCGCTCATCATCACCAGGGGGCCGGTGCAGCCCATGCCGGTCTCGGCGTAGATGCCGGCCTTCCACAGGGCCTTGGCGGCGTCCTCCAGGTCCATGACCTCAATGCCGGGGATGCTGGCGGTGCAGGGCTCGGCGGGGGGCGCCTTGACCTCCTCCTCTTCGGCGGCGGGCTTGGCGGCGGCCTTCCGGGCGGCCAGAATCTTGCTGAGGCCGGCCTTCTCCGCGGCGTCGAACTCCGCCTTGGCGATGTCGAAGACCTTGTTCTTCACCAGCTCGCCGGCGAAGGTCAGGGCGTTGGCCACCAGGGGCGCGCCGCTGGCGCGGGAGACGATGAGGACCAGCTTGTCGTAGCCCGGGCCGATGCCGGGGCCGTAGCCGTAGCCGGTGGCCTCAAAGCTGCCGCCGGTGGAGAAGGCGGAGAGCATCTTCACCAGCACGTTGCCGGTGAGGCTGTCGCAGACCAGCACGTCGGGAGTGCCCTGGAGCACGTCGTTGCCCCGGAGCACCGCGCCGCCGTCGGCACGGGCGGAGGTGGCCCAGGCGAAATCGTAGCCGCCGGCCTGGAGCTCCTTCAGGGCCATCTCGGTCTGCCGGGCGCCGTCCACGTTCAGGATGCCCACGGTGGGGTTTTTCACGCCGCAGGCCTTGGCGGTGATGATGCCGTAGACGGCGTTCTTGATCATGCCCTCGATCCGGTCGGCGCTGGAGGTGCCGGTGGAGGTGGCGATGAACATCTCCTTGCCCCGGGCGGGGGTGATCACACGGCCCACGGTGGACACGCCGATGGGGAAGGGGAAGTGCATGGTGACGGCGCCGTCCACCTCGTGGGACTCCACCATCTGCTCCATCTTCTTGTGGCCCTCGTCCTCGTTGTCCACATGGACGGTGGTGACGCCCTCGGCCTCCAGGGTGCCGATGTAGTAGACGTCCACGCCCTTCTTGGCGGCCATCTGGGCGGCGGCCATGGCGTTTTCTTCGCCGTGCTCGCTGCCCATGCCGGTCAGAGCGATCTTGGGGCGGGGGCCGAAGGACCCGGTCTCCAGACCGTCGGCCATCTCCAGGAAGGCTCTGGCAATGGTTTTTTCCAGATTACTCATAACGCTTGCCTCCGATCACTCCGCCTGGGCCATCAGCGTGGCGGCGAAGTCACGCATGGCCTTGGCGATCATGCCCTTGACCTCATCCTCGCTGACGCCGCCGGAGGTCTCTTCAGCGCCGGTGTTGGCCTGAATGACGAAGGAGACGCCGTCGAAGAGGTTGGTCATGCGGCCCAGGAACAGGGAGCCCTTGCCGATGATCATGACCCGGTTCAGCTTGCCGGCCATGATGTCCTCACGGGCGAAGCCGATGTAGGGCACGCCGGAGGGAATGTGGCCCTGGGTGGGGGCCCAGCCGGTGAGGCCGTACTGGGCGGGGAAGGAGGCCAGATCGGCCCGCTGCAGCTCGCCCCGCTTCACCGCCAGGGCGGCGATCATCTTGTAGTTGGCCAGAGGCACGTCGCCGGCGCCGGCGGGCTTGGTGATGTCGGGGTTCTGCATCTCGGGGGAGTACTTGTCGATGTCGGTGATCTTCAGGCCGTGCTTGTCCAGAGGAGCGGTCACCAGGCTGGAGATGACGGCCTGGGGAGCGGAGCCGGTGCCCACGGTGTGGCGGCCCAGCATGTCCAGGTTGATCTCGGGGCTGACGCCGTCGTCCTGGGTCAGCACCACGGCGAAGCCTCCCACCATGTCCTCCAGGATGGGCAGGCCCTTCTTCACATGGTCCTTGCCGTTCATGCCCAGCTTGGCGGTGCAGCCGCCGGCGGTGACCACCACGGTCTTGTAGGCCCCGGAGGCCACCAGGGCGGCGGCCTCGATCATGGCGTGGGCGGGGGCGGCGCAGAAGCCCCGGGCGTCGGAGCCGGTGGCGTTGACCAGGCCGGCGATCTCAGCGGCGCTCTTGGCGAAGTTGCCGCCGCCGCGCTGGTTCATGTCGCCGCAGGCCTCCTCGGCGCAGTCCACCACGTACTCAACATCCTCCTTGGCGATGCCGGCGTTGTGGACGGCGGAGAGCAGGGCCATGACGGAGCTGGCCTTGGACACGATGTTCTCGTGCATGACGTGGGCGGACAGGTTCACGTCGATGTCGTGGGCCCGGTTGACGCAGCCCACCAGAGCGCCCTGGTGATACAGGCCCTCGGAGTGCTCCTCAGCCACCAGACGGGCGATCTCGGCGGCCTCGGTCTGGGCCTCGGGGATGCGGGCCATGATGGTCTCGTCGATGATGGGGTTGGCGGCCAGCTGGGCGCGGTGGGCGTCCACAAAGCCCTGCTCCAGCTTCACCAGGCCGAACACGTCGCAGGCCTGCATCAGCAGCAGGAACTCCTCCTGGGGCATGATCTGGCCGAACTTGCCGTACCGGTCGGTCACGTCGCAGGCCTTGTCGCACCAGGGCTGGGCCACCTGAGCCAGGTCGTCGGGGTGCTTGTTGCCGATGTAGACCTGGTTGGGCCAATAGCTGAGGACCTGGTCGAAGGAGCGGATATGGCTGGGCAGCTCCTTGAGGTACTCGCTGTCGGGGTTGACGATGCGCTCGGTGGTCTGGGTGGTCCCGTTGTAGAGGACCATGTCGGGGGTGTGCACCAGAATGTATCCGGCGCCCTTGATCACACTTTTCATATTGTCCACAGCCTTTCTTTGTGTTGTTTCCAGCCCGGTCAGGGCCGGTCAATCGCTATAAATCGGTGCAGCAGCGCCCCTGCTGCGGGGGTGTGTGCGCGTCCTATGGCCCGCGGCCCTCGCGGCCGCTCCTGCAGCCATTTATAGTGACAGAAAATCAATCGGTGGGCGGCGGCTTCAGCCGCCGCCCACCTGCATGTCTTGCTCCCGATTAGAGGTACTTGCAGTACTGCTCCCGGATGCTGGACATTTCGCTGATGATATCATCAACGTCCAGCACCATCTCCATCATGGAGACCTGCTCGTCATAGACGGCGGGATCGAACTCAGCCTTCACTTCGGGCTCGCACACATGGAAAACCGTGAGTCCCAACGAGACTCCTGTCAACGGACCGGCATAAGTGGGATCGCCATTGGTCACTGTCTCAGCGGCCAAACCGGAGGCCTCGCCCTCGGCAGCGCCCAGCAGAACGACGACGTTCTCAGGGCCATACTCCTCGGCGATCTCCTTGACTCTCCTCTGATTCTCCAGGTCCATTGCACCAGCGGCAGTTCAGACGAAGCACTCCGTCGAGGAGAACACGACCTCGGCGCCAGCGCTCTTAGCGCATTCCTCGATCGCGGGACCGGGGATGCCGTCACGGTCACCGATGATGATGACCTTCTTGCCAGCCAAGATGCTCATGTCACTTTCCTCCTTTGCTCTAGATTTTTATTACCGCCGCAGCGGGAATAAACGAATGAAAACGGTACGCCGATCAGACGTACTTCTTGATCATGGCCTCCACGTTCTCGACGGTGGCGTCCTCCTTGACGCAGGAGTCGATCATCTCACCGTTCTCGTAGATGGCGATGACGGGCAGACCCAGGACCTTCTGGCTGATGGCCAGGCGGCGGGCCTTGGTGGTATTCAGGGCGCAGAACTTGATCTTGTCGCCGTAGGTCTCGGCGAAGGCGTGGATGTGGGGCATCAGGGCGGCGCAGGGCACGCAGCCGTCGCCGTAGAAATCCACAAGGATATTGCCGGGGGCCTGCAGGACTTCCGCTTCAAAAGTATTCTTATCCAGTTCCAGCATGGGGATCGTCTCCTTTTCTTTGTTTCGTATTACGCAGCCTGACCGGGATCAGGTGTTGCTGATGAAGTGCTCGGCCTGCATGGCGGCGATGGCGCCGTCAGCGGCGGCGGTGACCACCTGGCGCAGGCTCTTGACGCGGATATCGCCGGCGGCAAAGACGCCGGGAATGCTGGTGTGCATGTTGTCGTCGGTCTTGATGTACCCGTTCTCCATGTCCAGCATCCCATCAAAGAGCTGGGAGTTGGGGTTGTAGCCGATGAAGCCGAACAGGCCGAAGAGGCCGTCGTCCTCGTCCGCGGTGATGGTGGTCAGCTCCCCGGTCTTCACGTTCTTCACCGTCATGGAGGAGAGCAGCTCGTCGCCGTCCACCTTCACCACCACGCTGTCCCACAGGAAGTGGATCTTGGGGTTGGCGAAGGCCTTCTCCTGAATGGACTTGGCGGCCCGGAGCTGATCCCGGCGGTGGATGATGGTCACCTTCCGGGCGAACTTGGTCAGGTACATGGCCTCCTCCACCGCGCTGTCGCCGCCGCCCACCACGTAGACCTCAAAGTCCTCGAAGAAGGCCGCGTCGCAGGTGGCGCAGAAGGAGATGCCCTTGCCGGTGAACTTGCCCTCGTTCTCGCAGCCGATGGGCTTGGGGAAGGCGCCGGTGGCGATGATGACGCTCTTGGCCAGGTACTCGCCCTTGACGCCAACCAGCTTCTTCACCTCGCCGGTGAGCTCCACGCTCTTGATGGTGTCGCTGCACCGCTCGGCGCCGAACTTCTTGGCCTGCTCGGTCATCCGGGCGATGAGGCTGGGGCCGCTTTCGCCCTCCACCATCTGGCCGGGGTAGTTCTCGATCTCGTCGGTGATGGCGATCTGTCCGCCGTCCTGGCCCTTCTCGATGATGAGGGTGCTCAGGCGGCTGCGACCGGCATACAGGCCGGCGGTGAGGCCGGCGGGGCCGGCGCCCAAAATGATCACGTCGTAAATTTTGCTCATTGGAAGATACTCCTGTTTCTCAGAATTCCGGTATGGGGCGGGCCGGGTCGGGCCGCCCCATACCGATTATCTCACCAAATCCACGGCAGGTCAAGGAGACGCCGACCTGCCAAAGGGCGCCCGCCGCTGACCGGCTCTGGGGGATCAGACCTCGAAGATGGTCTGGTCCTCCACCTCGGTGGTCAGGGCCTCCAGGGCGCGCTCCACCAGCTTGCGGCGGAGGGCCTTCTCCTCGTCGTGGGAGAGGGCGGGGTTGCCCAGGGGGTGGGGAATGGCGATGGTGGGCACGATCCGGTTGGCGCCCACGGTCATGGAAATGGGGGTGACTGTGCACATATGCACCACGGGGATGCCGGCACGCTCGATCTCTTTAACCATCGTTGCACCGCAACGCGTACAGGTACCTCACGTGCTGGTCATGATAACGGCATGAACACCGGCCTGGAGCAGCTTCTGGGCGTACTCCGCGGCAAAAGACTTGGCGTTGGCCACGGAGGTTCCGTTGCCGACGGTGGTGTAGAAGTAGTCGTGGAGCTTGCCGATCTTGCCCTCGCGCTCCATATCCCGCAGCACATCCACAGGCAGGACGCGGTTGGGGTCAGCGTTGGCGTAGACCGGGTCGTAGCCGCCGTGGGCGGTCTCATAGCCCTCGCTGGTCAGCTCCTGCACGCCGGCGATGCAGTACTCGCCGTAGTGGGAGGCGGAGGAGGACTCGATGTGGTCGGGGTTGCCCTTGGGGACGATGCCGCCGGAGGTGCACAGGGCGATGGTAGCCTTGCTCAGGTCCTTGACGGCGGGGTTGGGGGCCACGCGGTCGAAGGAGGGCATGGGATACTCGGTGGTGAAGGGCTTGCCGTTGAGCTTGGCCACCAGCATATCCACGGCGCGCTCAGCGCCCACCTTCTTCTCGAAGAAGTTCTTGCGGATGCCGTTGGGCATGTAGCCCTCCTCGCAGGAGGCGCCCAGCTTCTCGCCCTTCATGATCTTCAGGGCCAGCTTGGCCATGACGGGGGCGGCCTTGCGCATGCCGGCGGCGGAGTTGGCGGTGGCGACGATGAGGATCTTGTTCTTCAGATCGGCGCCGGGGTTCTCCTCATACATGCCGGTGAGCACGGGGATCCCCAGCTCGTCCTGCACGGCGGCGCAGATGGTGGCGCAGGCGTAGCCGTAGCGGCCGGCGTTGAAGGCGGGGCCGGCCAGGAAGAAGTCGGGCTTCTCGGCCTTGACCCACTCCAGGATCTGGCTCTTGGCGTCAGCCTCGTGCTCGGCGAAGTAGGAGTCGCCGCAGACGATGGTCTTGGCGATCTCAGCCTCGCCCTTCCAGGCCTGATTGAACGCCAGGCCGGGGCCGACGATGCCGTCCCGGAGCTCGGGAGCCACATGGGCCATCTCCTCTCCGCCGATGTTGGCGAAGAACTGGTTGATATAGTGTACAACTTTATAACTCATGGTGTGTTTCCTCCTTTCCTACAGTTTAACGGGCGCTGAGACGGTTGAAGCCCATCTCGTTGGTGGCGCCGGTGATGACCTGGAGCTCGGCCTCGATGGTGCCGTCGGGACGCAGGGACCCGGCGTGGCCGCCGGCGATGACGTCCACATAGTCCAGAGTGCCGATCACCTTGTCCAGCTTGGGCAGGATGATGACCTCGTTGGCGTTGCCGCCGGTGACAACGGCGTCGGCCAGAGGATCGGCGTCGGCCAGGGACTGGCTCTTGCCGTCCTGTCCGGCGTACTCGTCGGTGATGATGGTGGTCTTCACGCCCTGGAGCTCGATCTTCTTGGTGTTCATGATCAGATCGGTGTCCGGGTTGCCGAAGCCCTCCTGGCTGACGATGGCGCCGTCCAGATCCAGCAGGCGGCACAGCTTGGCGGTCCAGTCGGAGGAGCGCTGCTTGTCGGCCAGATAGACGTTCTCGTTGGTGATAATGTTGCAGACGTAGTTGAGGGTCTTGCCGTGGGCGGCGAACATGGCCTTCACCACGGGGTTGTTCTGGTGGTGATAGGTGGTGTTCTTGTCGCAGGCGGACACGCAGTTGCCGCTGATGATGGCACCGTCCATGGTCTCGGTGGGGTTGATGATGGTGGTCAGGGTGCGCTTGGCGTCCACGCCATAGACGTAGGTGTCGTGGAGCAGGCCCTGGCTCTGGAGCATATGGACGTAGGCCACGCGGGGCAGGTCGGGATACTTCTCGATGCCCTCCTTGATGCCCAGGGTCTCAAACTCCTCGGACTCGTCGGGGGTCACGTTCCGGCCCAGCTCGCCGATGAAGACGGCGGCCCGCAGGCCGGCGATGCGCACGGCGTGCTCATACTCGTGCTTGTGGTCCTGGTAGCCCTCAGCGGGCTCGGCGACGACCACGAAGTTGTTCAGCTTGCTGAACGGGGTGTAGTCGGCGCCGGGGCCGGTCATGTCGATGATGCCCTCCTGGAAGCCGACGATCTTGCCGGCGGTGACCACGGCCATGCCGCGCAGGACGTGGGTCTTGCCGCTGCCCACGGTGTCGACCTTGCTGATGACGCCGGGGAACATGCCGCCGGGGCCCTCCACCTTCACACGGGGCTCGATCACGTCCTTTACGGGGGTGATCCGGACGCTCTCGCCGGGCTTGGCCACATCGAAGCTGAAGTCCTTGACCCAGGCCTTCACGTCGTCGTCTTCATACATGAAGGCCTTGACGGCGTCCGGGTCCACATACAGGGTGTTTGCTTCTACCTTGCATTCCTTTGAAAATTGGATGTCGTTGATCTGGATATAGCCCAGTTCCAATTTCAAAGTGAACACCTCCTTCTTCCTTCAGATTTTTTTACTAAGACCCGCCGCGGCGTCAAAGCCGATGGCGCCGGCCAGCAGGGTATAGTCGATCAGTTGAAAATCCCGCAGGATCCGCTCGTTCAGCTCCCAGCCGATGGGCTTGAACTTGTCGAAGACCGCGATGGCGTTGGCGATGATCTCCGCCTGCTGGGAGTCGAACTGGTGGGGGACCATGGAGACGATGACGGACTTGTAGGGCGTCTCGTTGGGCTTGACGCTGCCCGCCAGGGGATGGGTATACAGGGTGTGGCCCAGATAGACCTTGTCCCGGACCAGCGTCAGGATCTCCCGATAACTCAGCTCCGGGCGGAAATCGATGGTATACAGCCCCTTCCCCTCCATGCAGGCGGGGACCAGGGGGTTGTTGGTCAGGATCAGATAGTCCCTGGGGTTTCCAATGGTGCCCATGGCGGCCTCCTATACAGTGTGCCCGCTTGTCCGCAAGATAAAAATAGAGCAAGGCAATATGAAAAATTCACTGCCTTGCTCTGTTAAAAACCTGAGAGATTCCCCGGACAAACGGGTTGCTCCTTCGGCGCGTTCGCTCTCCAGAGGGTCGTCGGTTCCCGGTCTGTTCGCCTGAGATCTTCACGCCGGGATCGGCTTCCCCGTCGCTTATTCCTTCGGCCCCGCCCGAAGCGGGTCTCCCGAGAACGTCATCCAACGCCATATTCACTTCCAGGTTGAACAAGCAGGCAACCTGATCGCCTTTATTTTACGTTGAAAATGGAAAAAGCACAAGGCAAAAGGCGGTTATATCAGAATTTACAATCAAGACCTCTCTATAGATTTTGTCAATGAATTGACGATGTCCTAGCGGGGTTCGTTTTTGCCGCTGTAATAGCCGGCGGCGTAGTCGTAAAAGGTCTGGGCGATGGGGGAAAGAATGCTGTTCTTGTGGCGGACCAGGTACAGCTTCCTGCGGAGATTCACGCTGTCGAAGTTGAAGGCCAGGATCTTCTTGAACTGGCAGTAGTCCTCGCAGGCGCTCTGGGAGATGACGGCCACGCCCAGCCCCTCGCTGACCATCTGCTTGATGGACTCGGTGGACCGGACCTCCACGGCGACGCGGACGTCCTTGGGGTTCACCCCCATCTCCTCCAGGAAGGCCTCGGTCTCCAGCCGGGTGCCGGAGCCCCGCTCCCGGCTGATGAAGGCCTCCTGGGTGATCTGCCGGATGGGAAAGCCGGTGGCGAGATAGGACTGGTACTTGGGCGTGTTGGGGGTGATGATGACCAGCCGGTCCTCCGCCAGGGGCTGGTAGACGCACTTGGGCAGGTTGATGAGGGCGCCGGTGAAGCCGATCTCCGCCTTTCGCGCGGCGATCTGCTCGGCCACCTCGGTGCTGTCCAGCAGCTGGAGGTTGAAGGAGATGTCCGGATACTCGGCCCGGAAGCTCTGGATCATCTTGGGCAGGTAGTACTGGCCGGGAATGGTGGAGGCGGCCACGTGGATGACCCCCCGCATCTCCTTGGAGAAGGCCTTGATGGCCTGGACGGCGCTGGTCCGCAGGCGGAGGATCTCCTTGGCGTACTCGTAGAGCAGATTTCCGGCGTCGGAGGGATAGATCTCCTTGGTGGTCCGCACCAGCAGCTTGATCCCCAGCTTCCGCTCCAGGGAGGCCACGTGGGCGCTGATGGTGGGCTGGGTCAGGTACAGCGCCTCGGCGGCCCGGGAAAAGCTGCCCTTCTCCACCACGCAGGCGAAGGCCTCCAGCTCCTTGATGTCGATATCCATGACTTCCTCCTCTCGTAGGGGCCCGAAGCCGCCGAAAACGCGAAAACCGGCGGCGCGATGATTCGCGCCGCCGGGCATGGCGGGAATATGTGGGAATCGAACCCACCCAAGAGGCTCCTCACCCCTAACACTGGTTTTGAAGACCAGGGGGCACACCAGCACCCTTCTACTCCCATTTGCAGCGCGATTTTACCACACTTTTTCCCGGAGGGCAACCGGTAGTGCGGCCTCATAGAATTTTTCTATACAATTTACGTTATGTCCCGGACTTTCCGCCGGGGCGGGCGCCGGGTCAGAACCCGGTTCCCAGCCGGCGGACGTCCCCGTCCTTTTTCAGGATCTTGTTTTTGTCGTAGTACTCCAGCACCGCCAGGGCGTACTTCCGGGAGGTGCCCAGCAGGTCCCGAAATTCCGCCAGGGTCAGCTCCTGGTGCTCCGCCATAAAGTCCCGGGTCTTATCGCACACCTGGGCGTAGACCTGGCTGTGGAGGCAGAGCTGGGGGGTGAGCATCACCAGGCCGCCGCCGGAGACCAGGCTCTCCACCACCTGCCTGCAGTCGCCCTGCTCCGCCGGCGGGAAAGAGGCGATCACCTCGTCCAGTCCCGGCACCTCCAGTCCCGCCTTCCGGTAGGTCTGGAGCAGCTTCTCCCGGATGGCGCTCTGCCGTTTGGTCAGATGGACGGCAAAGTCCGCCAGGGCGTACCGGTCGGCCACCGCCTTGATCTTTCCCTCCCGGGCCAGGGCGGCCAGAATGGCGTCGGCCACCGCCTGGTCCGTGTTTTTCAGCAGCTTCTGCCGCAGCTCCGCCACCTTCATCCCGGCGTGGAGGGGATTCTGCCTGTGGTACTGCTCCAGCAGGCCCCGGCAGCTGTCCCAGATGGCGTCGAACACCGACGCGGCCAGATACCGGCCCGGCAGGGGCTGGAGGACCTTTCCGGCGGAGGTGAGCTCCTCCAGGGAGCGGCCCAGCTCCTCCCGGTCCAGGTTCTGGGGGGCGGCCAACTTCTCCAGGGTGGGCAGGCTGTGGCCGTGCTCCGCCACCAGCTGGACCAGCTGATCGTCTCCGGAGCCGCTCTCCCGGATGGCCAGGGCCTCCAGCACCGCCTGATCCCCCCGCTTGTGCCGCCGGGGCAGGTCGTCCAGGACCACGCCGCCGCCGATGGTCTCCAGGGGGGAGTAGAAGCGGATGACGAACCGGTCCCCCCGCTTGGCGGCGATCTCCTCGGTGAGCCGGAGCTGGGCGTAGCAGCTCTCGCCGGGCTGCAGGGCGTCCCGGTCCAGGAGCACCACCTTGCACAGCCGCACGGCGGAGCCGTGGTAGAGGTGGACCTGGGAGCCGGAGAGGATGGTCCGCTGGGAGTTCTTCAGATTTTGCAGCCGCGCGTCCAGCATCAGGGAGGTGCGGACGGAGCCGGGCCGGGCGATGACGTCCCCCCGGCCCAGGTCGGCCTTCTTCACGCCGGCCAGGTTGATGGCCACCCGCTGCCCGGCATAGGCCGTCTCCACATCCCTGTCGTGGACCTGCAGGTTCCGCACCCGGGCCTGGACCCCGCCGGGGAGGATCTCCGCCATGTCCCCGTTGCTGACAGATCCCTCGATGAGGGTGCCGGTGACCACGGTGCCGAAGCCGTCCACGGAGAACACCCGGTCGATGGGCAGGCGGAAGGGGGTGCGCATATTCTTCTCCGCCGCCTTCTGGACCAGCTCCTTCAGGGCCTGGCGCAGCTCGGGGATGCCCTGGCCGGTGTAGGCGGACACGGTAAAGACAGGCTTGCCCTCCAGGAAGGTGCCCTCCACATGGGTTCGGACGTCCTCCTTGACCATCTCCACCCACTCCGGGTCCGCCATGTCGCACTTGGTGATGACCACCAGGCCGTCCTGGATGCCCAGGAGGGAGAGAATGCCCAGGTGCTCCACCGTCTGGGGCATGAAGCCCTCGTCGGCGGCCACCACCAGCATGGCCAGGTCGATGCCGCCGGCTCCGGCCAGCATGTTCTTGATAAATTTCTCGTGGCCCGGCACGTCCACGATGCCCGCCTGGGTGCCGTCGTCAAAGTCCAGGTGGGCGAAGCCCAGCTCGATGGTGATGCCCCGCTTCTTCTCCTCCACCAGCCGGTCGGTGTCGATGCCCGTCAGGGCCTTCACCAGCAGGGTCTTGCCGTGGTCCACGTGGCCCGCGGTGCCGATGATCACATGCTTCATCCGATCACCTCCGCCGCGGCCTCCGCGATGTAGTCAAAATCCGACTCCCACAGGGTGCGGGTGTCCAGCAGGTACTGCTCGTGGGTGATGCGGCCGATGATGGGCCGCTCCCGCCGCCGCAGGGCCGCCTCCAGGCCGTCCACCGTCAGACGGCCCGGGTCGATGGCCACGGCCCAGGCGGGCAGAAGCTGGGTGGGGACGGACCCGCCCCCCACCTGGTCCTGGGTGGGGACTGTCCGGGCCGTCACGCCCCGGTCCGCCAGGGCGCGGCACAGCAGCTCCGCCTTCTCCCGCAGCACGTGCTCCGGGACGGCCAGCATGGCCAGGGTGGGGATCTCCCGCACCGCCATGGCCGGGTCTGTGTAGGCGTACAGCGTCTCCCGCAGGGCCGCCAGGGTCATCTTGTCCACCCGCAGGGCCCGGGCCAGAGGGTGCTTCTTCAGCGTTTCAATATAGTCCTTCCGGCCGATGATGATGCCGGCCTGGGGCCCTCCCAGCAGCTTGTCCCCGCTGAAGGAGATGATGTCCACCCCGGCCTGGACGCTCTGCTGGACGGTGGGCTCCCCGTGAATGCCGAACTGCTCCAAGTCCACCAGGGACCCGCTGCCCAGGTCCTCGATCACCGGCAGGCCCCGCTCCCGGCCCAGGGCCACCAGCTCCGCCAGGGGCACGCTCTCGGTAAAGCCCATAATCTTGTAGTTGCTGGTGTGGACCTTCAGCAGGGCGCGGGTCTCCGGCGTAATGGCACGCTCGTAGTCGCTGAGATGGGTCTTGTTGGTGGTGCCCACCTCCCGCAGGGCGCAGCCGCACTGGACCATGATGTCCGGAACGCGGAAGGACCCGCCGATCTCCACCAGCTCCCCCCGGGAGGTGATGACCTCTCCCCCCTTGCCCAGGGCGGAGAGGATCAGCAGCACGGCGGCGGCGTTGTTGTTGACCACCATGGCCCCCTCCGCGCCGGTGACGGCGCAGAGAAGGGCCTCCACATGGCTGTGCCGGGAGCCCCGGCGGCCGGCGTCCACATCGTATTCCAGAGTGGAGTACCCGCCGGCCACGGCGACTACGGCCTCCACCGCCCGGCGGCTCAGGCAGGCCCGGCCCAGGTTGGTGTGGAGGGTCACGCCGGTGCCGTTGACCACTCCCCGCAGGCTGGGCAGGGAAGCCTCACGGGCCCGGCGGCATACAGCGGCGCACAGGTCCTCTCGATTGGGAATGTGGTCGGTATCGCCGGCCAGAATACGGCGGCGCAGGGCCTCCAGCTCCTCCCGCACGGCCTCCCGCAGGGCGGGGGCGGGCGTCTGCTCTGCCAGCGCCTGAAGCGGCTCCATGCCCAGCAGCTCGTCCACCTTGGGGATGGCCCGCAGCATGTCTTGTTGTTCCACACGCATACACTCCTGTCTATTTGCGTCCTTTATAGCCTCAGTTTATCCGATTTATCTATAAATGTCCAGTGTAATTTTTCAAGATATCATAGATCGGGGCAATGGCTGGCGGAATGGGCGGAGCACGGCGGCCGCCTCCCCGCCGCGCCAGCGGGCCGAGGCCATTTTCTACGGAATTATATCAGGCTTTCCGCCTGTGCGCAAGGGTCATAGAGCCGCCCTACCGGAAAGAGCTCGCCGTCCTCCCGCCGCTTCCCGGTGCGGTGGGCTGGGACCCGGGGCCGGCCCGGGGAGGCGGCGCGCGATAGAAAAAGCGAATGAAAAAGACGCAGCCGCCGCCGGACCTAGGAAATTCTTAGGAATCCTTCCATGAAAACTGAAAGCCTGAAAGGCTCCTGTTCGGTATGATGCATACCAGCAGGAGCCTTTCAGGCTTCCATACACAAGGAGTACCTGGAGGCCATGGGAGAAAGCGAGGACTAAAGACCGATCAGCGGGCAAGCATCACCGCTACTCTGGTGGCTGGTCCTCCAGCGTCAGACAGCGGACGGTGACGGTGAAAGCCTCGTTGCCGGGCATCCGGCCGGTAACGGTCTCCTTCTCCCGAAACCCCAGGGACCGGTATAGGGCCAGGGCGGGCTCGTTGCCCCGGAGGACCTCCACGGCGGCGGGGCGGCCCATCCGCTCCAGAACGTACCGCCCCAGAGCCCGGCCCACGCCCCGGCGGCCCATTGCCGGGTCCACATACAGCCAGGCCAGCTCCTCCTCACTATAGGCGGCAAATCCCGCCGCCTCGCCGTCCAGCTCCGCCACGGCCACCTGGTAGTCGAACAGGCCCTCCCGCTCCGCCGCCTCGGCCAGGGGCAGGAACGCCGCCTCCAGCCCCGCCAGGGCCAGCTCGTTTCGCCGGGCGGCGTCGTGGATGGCCTGGAGCCGCTCCCAGTCTGTTTCCTCGTACTTGCGGATCGCGAGCATCGTCATCGCGCCTCCTTCTCCGTCGCGGGGAGGGAATTTCGTCCCCCGGTCCCGTTCTTCAGCCGCCACCGGAGGCCGGAGTACCGACGCTGCTGGCGGTCGTTGGCGGCCATGCGGCTCAACGCCGCGTCGTCCCCCACCACCACCAGCAGCTCCCGGGCCCGGGTGACGCCGGTGTAGAGCACCCCCCGGACCATGAGGGCCGGGGCGGCGGGGAGGGTCACCAGCACCACCGCCCGGTACTCGCTGCCCTGGGCCTTATGTACGGTGACGGCGTAGGCCAGCTCCAGCTCCGAGAGCATGTCGGAGACATAGGTGGCGGTGCGGTCGTCGAAGCGGACGGTCATCAGCTCCCCGCTGGGGTCGATCTCCTCCACCACCCCCACGTCGCCGTTGAAGATGCCGGAGCCGGTGACCCCGTCGGAGCGGAGCCAGAGGACGTCGTAGTTGTTGCGGACCTGCATCACCCGGTCCCCCACCCGGAACACCGTCTCCCCCCAGATCTTCTGCCGCTTGTCCGGGGCCGGGGGGTTCAGGGCGGCCTGGAGGGCCCGGTTCAGCGCCGCCGTGCCCCAGGCCCCCTTCCGGGTGGGGCACAGGACCTGGATCTGGTTGGGGTCCATGCCCATGCCCTCGGGCAGACGCTTCCGGCACAGGTCCACCACCAGGTCCACCGTCGCGGCGGGGTCCCGGCGGCGCATGAAGAAGAAGTCGCTTTTCGCGTTGTTTTTCAGCTCGGGAAGGGCACCCTGGTTCACCGCGTGGGCCGCCCGGATGATGGCGCTCTCCCGGGCCTGGCGGAAGATCTCCGTCAGGGCCACGGTCTCGATCCGCCCGGAGCGGATCAGGTCGGAGAACACGTTCCCCGGCCCCACCGAGGGCAGCTGGTCCGGGTCCCCCACCATCACCAGCCGGCAGTCGGGCTTCAGCGCCGCCAGGAGGGCGGCCATCAGGGGCAGGTCCACCATGCTCATCTCGTCCACGATGACGGCCTCCGCCTCCAGGGGCTCCTTCTCGTTCTTCTGGAAGGTCAGCTCCCCGGTCTCCTCCCGCCAGACCATCCCCAGGCACCGGTGGATGGTCTGGGCCTCCCGCTGGCACAGCTCCCCCAGCCGCTTGGCCGCCCGGCCTGTGGGGGCCAGGAGGAGGATGTTCAGCCCCATCCGCTCCAGCATGGCTACGATGGCCCGGACGGAGGTGGTCTTGCCGGTGCCGGGGCCGCCGGTGAGGAGGAGGACGCCCTGGCGGGCGGCGATCTCCACCGCCCGGCGCTGGGCCGGGGCGTAGGTGATGTCCTGCTCCGCCTGGATCTGGGCGATGATCCGGTCCACGTTCCCGGCGCTGTCGGAGCGGAAGGAGAGCATCCGCTCCAGCTTCTCCGCCACGTAGGTCTCCGCCTCGTAGAGGCGGCTGAGGTAGCAGGCCTCCACCTTGGCCACCCGCTGGCAGCGGACGGCGCCCCGGGCGATGAGGTCGTCCAGGGAGATCTCCACCGTGTCGGGCGGGCAGTCGATGAGCTGACTGGCGGCGGCCAGGAGCTTGTCCCGGGGGAGAAAGACGTGGCCGTTGTTCAGGTTGTAGCTCAGCTCGAAGAGGACGGCGGCCTCCACCCGGCGGCGGCTGTCCCCCGCCACCCCCATGGACAGGGCGATCTCGTCCATGACGGCGAAGTCCACGCCGTAGAGCTCGTCCACCAGCAGGTAGGGGTTGGCCCGGATCTGCTCCAGGGCGTCGCCGCCGTAGCGGCGGTAGAGCCGGGTGGCCAGGGAGAGGGGCAGGTCGTTGACGGAGAGGAAGTCCAGCAGCCGCCGCATCCCCGTCTGGTAGCGGTAGCTCTCGGCGATCTCCATGGCCCTCCGGGCGGTGATCCCCTTGATCTTGCCCAGCAGCTCCGGCTCCTCCTCCATCACCCGCAGGGCGTTGACCCCGAAGCGGTCCACGATCCGCTCCGCCGTGGCGGGGCCCACCCCCTTGATGACCCCGGAGGACAGGTAGGAGCGGATCTCCACCTCGGTGGTGGGCATGTGGCGCTCCACCTCCTCCGCCTGGACCTGGTCCCCGTGGGTGGGGTGGCTGACCCAGCGGCCGGTGACGATCAGGTTCTCCCCCGGCGCGGCGCAGGGGATGGTCCCCACCACCGTCACCACCTCGCCGTCGCCGGTGACCAGGCGGAGGACGGTGTAGCCGTTCTCCTCGTTCTGGAAAATGAGATTCAATATGGTCCCGTCGATGCGGCAGCGCCCGTCCATCCCCTGTTCACCCGCCTTTTTCTGTCTTGCCGGTTCCGCCCCGCGGGGCGATCAGCTCAAGTATGTCTCCACGGCCTCCGGGGCGCACACCGACACCCACCGGTCCTCCCCGGCCAGGAGGCCGCAGAGCTTCCGCCCCTCCTCCGTCAGGCCGCAGTCCACCAGGAGAATGCGGCCGAAGCCGCCGCACTCCCCCCGGATGTACTGGAGGGTATGGACCTGCTCCTCCAGGCCCTCCCCGTCCCCCCGGGCGGGGAGCAGGGCCAGCGCCCCCTGCCGCCGGGGCGGCCGGGCGAAGAGCACCGCCCGCACCGCCATCCACATGAGGCTGGCCAGCCCGAAGGCCGCCAGGCCCGCCACCACCGCGTCCTGCCAAAGCTGCATACCCGCACCCGTCCTTTCCGCCGCCAAAAGCGGCCCCCTGTTTTCTTCCCTCCCCCCAGTGTATGCGGGGGAGGAAAGCTTTGACAGCGGAGGCGGGAAAACGCGGAAAAAAGCCTGCCCCGGTGCCGGAACACTGGGGCAGGCGGGGGCAAGGGCCCTCCCACGGACCCTTTATGCACTGCTTTACAGTATAGCATCCCCGGCTCCCGGGGTCAACAGAAATTCACCGGCCCGGGGAGACGGCCGCTGAGATCACTTGCTCCAGTCCAGGATCACCTTCCCGGAGCGGCCGGAGTTCATGGCGTCGAAGCCCTTCTGGAACTCGGTGTAGTGGAAGCGGTGGGTGATGACGGGGGTCAGGTCCAGGCCGCCCTGGACCATGTAGCTCATCTGGTGCCAGTTGTCCATCTTCCGGCCGTAGATGCCCTGGAGGGTCAGGCCCTTCATGATGATGTCGTTCATGTTCATGGGCACGGGCTTGTTGGAGATGCCCAGGAGGCTGATCTTGCCGCCGTTGCGCATGACGGAGATCATCTGCTGGAGACCGGCGCCGCTGCCGCTCATCTCCAGGCCGATGTCGAAGCCCTCCACCAGGCCCTGCTTGTGCATGATCTCCCGCAGGTCCTCCCTGCCGATGTTCACCGCCGCGTCGGCCCCCATCTTCCGGGCCAGGTCCAGGCGGTAGTCGTTCATGTCGGTGATGACCACCCGGCGGGCCCCGGCGTACTTGCAGATGCCGGCGGCGATGATGCCGATGGGGCCGGCCCCGGTGATGAGCACATCCTCCCCCACCAGGTTCCACATGAGGGCGGTGTGGGTGGCGTTGCCGAAGGCGTCGAAGAAGGCCACCACGTCCTCTGGCAGGCTCTCATCGATGATGATGACGTTGCCCTCCGGGATGCACACGTACTCGGCGAAGGCGCCGTCCCGGTCCACGCCCACCCCGACGGTGTCCTTGCACCACTGGATGTTGCCGGTGTGGCAGTTGCGGCAGCGGCCGCAGGTGATGTGGCCCTCGCCGCTGACCCGCTGGCCCACCTGGAGACCGGTGACGCCGGCGCCCAGCTTGGCCACCTCGCCCACATACTCGTGGCCGATGACCATGGGGGGCTTGATGTGCTCCTGGGCCCAGGGATCCCAGTTGTAGATGTGCACGTCGGTGCCGCAGATGGCGGTCTTGTGGATCTTGATGAGCACCTGGCCGGGGCCGGGCTCGGGAACGGGGACCTGCCGGAGCTCCAGACCGGGTCCGGCGGCGGGCTTGACCAGTGCGTCCATGAGCTGTGCCATAATTGTCCTCCTTATAAAAACAATAAGCGTTATTTTCGTTGTTCTGCTATGGACAGTATAAGGCGGTTTTTTCGCGCTGTCAAGAGGGAGTTGGGGATTTTTATTCCCGGGGGCTTCGCCCCCACCCTCCTCTTTTTTGATGCGCCTGTGCCAACGCATGGCACCGATGCGCTAAGATTCGCATATCGCCGGGCGGGTGGGGGAGAAACATTTTTCTTCACCGGTTACTGCTCTTCTGCTCGGCAGCTTCGGGGGTTTCACCCCCGTGCCCCGAGTGACTTTTCCCTCGCCGGAAAAGTCACCAAAAGGGCGCATAGGGGAGGGACCCTTTCGATGGGGTCCCTCCCCTATGTACCCTACCCCCACGACGACACAAAGGGGGGCGCCTGCCCCCCTTTGGAATCCCCCGCATACCTTTTTACTTGTCCTGGCTGATGATGGATACTCCCGAGGTGCGGCTATCGTAAATTTTATTTTTCCTTGCTCCGACTTTTGCGGTAAGGGTCAGGGTCATCCGTCAGACCCAGCAAATAATCAACGCTTGTACCGTAATAAGCGGCCAGCCGGACCAGCAGCTCGTCTGTCCACTGCTGCACACCCGTTTCCAGATAGCTATATTTCCTCTGGGTGATGCCGATAGCCTCCGCGATCTCCTTTTGCTTCAGATCCCGGTCCTCCCGCATTGCCCTGATCCTTGTCTCCATGGTATCACCCCATATGAAGATACCCTAGATAAAATTTATCTATTGCATTTTAGATAAATTTTATCTAAAATTGTTTGTGAGGTGATACGATGCCTGTCTCAAGAATTTCCCGCAAACGAGTTGTGGTTACGCTCCCTGCTTCCGCTTATCAGCAAATCGCTTTTTTGGCGAAGAAAAAAGAGACCACTCCGACCGGCTATGTTCGCCATATTGTTCTCCGTCACTTGGAGGAGAAGAATCTTCCCATTTATTCTTTCGGGAGTCTCCCTGATAACAGAGGACGACCATAAGCCATGCGGGGGTATCCAAAGGGGGGCATGCGCCCCCCTTTGTGTCGTCGTGGGGGAGGGATCCATAAGGGAGGGACCCCATCGAAAGGGTCCCTCCCTTGTGCGCCCTTTTGGGTACTTTTCCGGCGAGGGAAAAGTACCCCGGGGTACGGGGCCGGAGGCCCCGAAAGCTGCCGAATAGAAAAGCAGTCCCCGGTAAAGAAAAATATTTCTCCCCCGCCCGCCCGGCGACACGCGAATCTGAGCCCATCGGTGCCCTGCGCTGGCACAGACCCATCAAAAAAGATAGAGGCCCGCCGTCAGGCGGGCCTCCAAGATCATCATGCCATGAGTTTTTCCATCTCGTCCAGCAGGGTGCCGAACAGGTCCAGGGCGTCCTGGACAGGCTTGGGGCTGGACATGTCCACCCCGGCGCCCTTCAGCAGGTCCACCGGGTCCTTGGAGCAGCCGCCGGAGAGGAACTGAACGTAGTCCTTCACAGCGCTCTCGCCCTCCTTCAGGATGCGGCGGGACAGGGCGATGGCGGCGGAGTAGCCGGTGGCGTACTGGTAGACGTAGTAGTTGTAGTAGAAGTGGGGGATGCGGGCCCACTCCATGGCGATCTCGTCGTCGGAGACCATGTCGGGGCCGTAGTACTTCTCGTTGAGGGCCTTGTACTCCTTGGAGAGCAGGTCGGCGGTGAGGGTCTCCCCCTGGGCGTTGAGCTCGCCCATCCGCAGCTCGAACTCGGCGAACATGGTCTGGCGGTAGAGGGTGCCCTTGAACTGCTCCAGGAAGTGGTTGATGAGCCAGGCCCGCTCCTTCTTGTCGGTGGTCCGGGCCAGCAGGTACTCCATGAGCAGGGCCTCGTTGCAGGTGGAGGCCACCTCAGCCACGAAGATCACGTAGTCCCGGTACACCGGGGGCTGGTTCTTGTTGGACAGGTAGGAGTGGACGGCGTGGCCCATCTCGTGGGCCAGGGTGAACATGCTGTCTAAGTTGTCCTTGTGGTTGAGCAGCACGTAGGGGTGGCACAGGGCCCCGGCGGAGTAGGCGCCGGACCGCTTGCCCACGTTCTCGTACACGTCGATCCAGCGGTGGTCGAAGCCCTCCTGGATGATGGCCCGGTAGTCGTCGCCCATGGGGGCCAGGGCCTCGTAGACGGTGTCCTTGGCCTCCTGGTAGGAGATGACCTTGTCCGCGCCGGAGACCATGGGGGCGTAGATGTCGTACATGTGGAGCTCATCCACCCCCAGCAGCTTCTTGCGCAGGCGGATATAGCGGTGGAGCTTGTCCAGGTTGGCGTTCACCGTGTCGATGAGGTTGTGGTACACCTGGGGGGGCACCCGGGTGCCGGCCACGGCGGCGGCCAGGGAGCTGTCATACTTCCGGGCGGTGGCGAAGAACTGCAGCTGCTTGACCTGGGCGGAGAGCACCGCGGCGGCGGTGTTGCGGATGGTGCCGTAGGTCTTGTAGTAGGTGCGGAAGGCGTTTTCCCGCAGGGTCCGGTCCTCGCTCATCTGGGTGGGGACGAAGGAGCCGTCGGACAGGGGCACGGCGTTGCCCTGGCCGTCCACCGCGTCGGGGAAGGTCAGGTCGGCGTTGGTGAGCTTGCCGTAGATGTCCTCCGGGGCCTGGGCCATCTCGCCGGCGGCGGCCAGCAGCTTCTCCTCCGCGTCGGACAGGATGTGCTCCTTCTGGTCCTGGACGATCTGGAAGTACCGGCGGTAGGTCTCCAGCCCCGGCTCCTCCTGATAGAACCGCTCCAGGGTCTCCGGGGCGATCTTCAGCAGCTCCGGAGTCTCGAAGGACAGGGCGCTGCCCACCTCCACGAACAGGCTGGAGATCTTGCCCACCATGGCCTGGTTTTCCGCCACCCGGGTGTCCTGGTCCCCCTTGCGGAAGGCGTAGTTGCCCAGGTTGTTCAGGTGCTCGCCCACCTTCTGCTCCAGCTCCACGAACTCGTAGAGGGTCTTGGCGCTCTCCCCCAGCCGTCCGGCGTAGCCGGGCAGCTTCCGGGCCAGGGCCCGGGTGGCGTCGAAGTCCTCCCGCCAGGCATCGTCGGAGGGGTAAATGTCCGCCAGGTTCCAGGTCTCTTCCACCGGGATCTGGCTGCGCTCGGGGATCTTTCGTTCCGCTGTCATCATATACCTCCATGTGCGTTTTCTTTGGCGCGCCCAGCGCGCCCGCCGTATTCCACGCTATCATATCACAGTTTTCCCATCAGGACAAGGGGCGGCGGGGTGGGATAAAAATGGAGAAAATCGTAAAATCCCCAGGGAACATCCCTGGAAATTCTGCGTCTATTGGTATAGAATGGGAATATGCCTTCCCGAGTGACAATTTTGTGATATTGGAGGGACCAACGATGAAGAAGCTTCTTTCCCTGATCCTGGCCCTGACCATGGGCCTGGGACTGACCCTGCCGGCCCACGCCGCGGAGGAGCCTGTCAGCGACGCGGCCGCCGACGCCTCCGCCGGACTTACAGCGGCGGAGGAGACCGCCGATGCGGCCCTGGCCCGGGTGACCGGGCTGGTGAAGGACGCCCTGGGACTGAATACCGAGGGCTACGACGACTTCTGGGGCGACCGGTATGAGAACGGTTTGACCGATGTGTGGAGCCTGAACTGGAGCGGCAGCGACGGGGACCTGTCCGTGGAGGCCCTGGACGACGGCACCGTCATCAGCTACCGCCTGGGCCAGACCTACAGCGCCTACAGCGCCTTCCCCGCCTTCCCCGGCGGGGACGCGGACGCCGCCGCCCAGGCGGCCCGGGACTTTTTGGACAAGGTTCTGGGGGCTGGGGAGACCGTGGAGCTGGGAGAGCCCCGGAACGCCGCGAGCCTGAACAGCGACAGCATCCGCTTCTCCGGCAGCATCCTCCTCAACGGCCTGCCCTCCCCGCTGACCTACTCCATCACGGTCCGGGGTGAGGACAACCAGGTGATCCGCTTCAGCCGCGACGCGGCGGCGGGCACCTTCCTGGGGGAGGTCCCCGGCGCCGAGCCATCGGTGGACCAGGAGACCGCCGCCGCCGACCTGGCGGCGACCCTGGCACTGCGGCTGGAGTACGTCCTGGAGGAGGACGGGACCTCCGCCGTCCTCCGGTACGTCCCCGAGGACACGGATACCTACTACATCGACGCCGTGACCGGCGAGGCCTTGAACATGACGGAGCTGGAGGCCCTGCTGGGCGGCATGGGCGGCGCCGCCGGGGATGACACCGCCGCCGCGGCGGAGACTGCCGCCGACAGCGGCAACGGCCTGACGGAGGCGGAGCAGGCGGGCATCGCCCAGCTGGAGGGGGTGCTGTCCTCCGCCGCCCTGGATGAGGCCCTCCGCTCCGAGGCAGCCTACGGCCTGGACGGCTACGCCCTGTCTTCCGCCTCCTACACCCTGGTGGAGGCCCGGGAGGAGGGTGAGGAGGACCAGGTTCTCTGCGCGTTGTACTACGTGGCCTCCGGCGAGGACTACCGCTCCCGGACTTTCACCGTGGATGCCCGCACCGGGGCCGTCCAGTCCATCTGGTCCTCCGCCCCCTGGCTGGAGGAGGGGGAGAGCCCGGCGCTCACCGGGGAGCAGGCCCAGGCCCGGGCCGAGGACTACCTATCCCGGCTCTGCGGCGGCCGGTGGGACGCTCTGGCCCTGGCGGAGGAGGAGAGCCTTGAGGAGAGCCGCCGGCCCTACTACACCTTCACCTACGTCCGCCAGTCCGACGGCATCCCCTTCCCGGAGAACTATTACGCCGTGGCCATCGACGCCATGGACGGATCTGTGTACCGCCTGGACTACGTCTACGGCGAGGACGTGACCTTCGCCAGCCCCGAGGACATCGTGGACGAGGCGGCGGCTCTGGCGGCCTGGGCGGGGACCTATGAGACCACCCTGGCCTACCGGCTGGTGCCCCGGGCCCTGGACGGCGGCGACGAGACCGAGGCCCGCCTGATGGAGCTGGGCGTCGGCTACTGGTATGGGCTGCGCTTGACCTACGGCCTGGAGCGGGAGGACGACTGCCGGGGCATCGACGCCGCCACCGGGGAGCCGGCGTGGCAGGAGGCCTATGACAGTGCCATCACCTACACCGACCTGGAGGGCGCCTGGGCCCAGGCCGACGCGGAAAAGCTGGCCGCCTACGGCGTGGGCTACGACGGGGGCCTCTTCCAGCACCGGAAGAGCCTGACCCAGTGGGACCTGGTGGCATTGATGGCCAGTCTGGAGGGCTACCGGATCGACCCGGAGAATGCCGACCAGTGGGAGCGGGACAGCGCCTACTCCACCGCCTACAGCATGGGTCTGCTGGCCCGTGGAGAGCGGGACGATGACGCGGCGGTGACCCGGGGCGAGCTGGTCAGGCGGCTTCTGGACTGCGCCGGCTACCGGGCGGTGGCCCGGCTGGAGGGCATCTTCGTCTGTACCCTCAGCGACGCGGACACCATCCCGGCCTCCGACCTGGGCTACGCGGCCCTGGCCCAGGGCCTGGGGATGATCCAGGGGGCCTACGGCGCCGACCAGACCGCTACCCGGGGCCAGCTGGCCGCCATGCTCTGCCGCCTGCTGGAGCGGGAGGCGTAATATCCAGCTTTTGATAAGATAATACAAAGAGGCAGCCGCCCCGGAGATCCGGGGCGGCTGCCTCTTTTGTGCCTATGTATGGCTTACTCGGCCACGATGGCATCCACGGGGCAGTTGGCAGCGCAGGCGCCGCAATCCACGCAGGTGTCGGGATTGATCTCGTACTGGGTGTCGCCCTGGGTAATGGCCTCCACGGGGCAGTTTTCAGCGCAGGTGCCGCAAGAGACACAGGCGTCAGTGATCTTGTGAGCCATGAATCGTACCTCCATAAGTAAGTGGTACCTTCATTTTAGCATGAACTTCTCAAATTGCAAGAGTAAAATGGAGGCAGATCCCACAGTTTCCGCCCATCCCTCCCCCGTCTGTGTGTAAAAGCGACGGCGGGGGGCATACTGTAGGCAGGTATTGACAGCGGAGGAGGAAACAGCCATGTGGAAAAACCAATTCACCCCCGGAGCCCAGGACGCCCTGTGCCTTGCCCAGGCGGCGGCGGAGGAGCTGGGTCACAGCTATGTGGGCAGCGAGCACCTGCTCCTGGGCCTGCTGCGGGAGGAGGGCGCCGCCGGGCGGTGCCTGGCGGCGCAGCAGGTCACGGCGGACCGGGTGCGCCGGGAGATCGTCCGGGTGGTGGGCTCCGGCTTGCCGGGGCTGGCCCCCGCCCAGGGGCTGACCCCCCGGGCCCGGCGGGTGATCGAGAACGCCGCGGGGGCCTCCGGCGGGGGGCGGATCGGCACGGAGCATCTGCTGCTGGGCCTGCTGCGGGAGGGCGGGGCCATGGGCACCCAGGTCCTGCGCTCGTCAGGGGCGGACCTGCGCCAGCTCCAGGCCGCTCTGGGCCAGCAGGCCGGCCTCTCCCCCTGCCTGCGGCGGGAAAACTCCGGCCGGGCCGCGCCGTCCCGGGAGGAGCTCCCCCGGTCCAAGCTCCTGGAGCAGTTCACCCGCAGCCTCACCGCCCTGGCCCGGGAGGGGCGCCTGGACCCGGTGGTGGGCCGGGAGGGGGAGATCGGCCGGGCGGTCCGCATTCTCAGCCGCCGGACGAAGAACAATCCCGTCCTCATCGGGGAGCCCGGGGTGGGCAAGACCGCCGTGACCGAGGGCCTGGCCCAGCGGATCGTGGCCGGAGAGGTGCCGGAGGAGCTGCGGGGCATGACCATCCTCTCCATCGACATGGCGGCCATGCTGGCGGGGACCAAGTACCGGGGGGAGTTCGAGGAGCGGGTGAAGAGCGCCCTGGCGGAGGTGAAGCGGATGGGGAACGTGATCCTCTTCATTGACGAGCTCCACACCATCGTGGGGGCGGGCTCCGCCGAGGGGGCGGTGGACGCCGCCAACATCCTCAAGCCCGCCCTCAGCCGCTCCGAGCTCCGGGTCATCGGGGCCACCACCCTGGAGGAGTACCGCCGGTACATCGAAAAGGACGCCGCCCTGGAGCGGCGGTTCCAGCCGGTGACGGTGGCCGAGCCCTCCCCGGAGGCTGCGGTGGACATCCTCTTCGGCCTGCGCCGCCGGTACGAGGAGCACCACCGCCTGACCATCAGCGACGAGGCGGTGCGCTCGGCGGTGGACCTGGGCCGGCGGTACCTGCCGGACCGCTTCCTGCCGGACAAGGCCATCGACCTGATGGACGAGGCCTGCAGCCGGGTGCGGCTGGAGCGGCCGGACCAGACGCCGGCGGATCTGAAGGCCCTGGAGGCCCGGCTGGAGACCGTCCGCCGGGAGAAGGCGGAGGCCGCCGCCGGGGAGGATTTTGAGCGGGCGGCCAAGCTTCGGGATGTGGAGGAGGACTTCTCCCGGGAGCTCCGGGAGGAGCGGGACCGGCTGCGGCAGGGCGGCGGCTTCACCGTCACCGCCGAGGACGTGGCCGCCGTGGCGGCGGAGTGGACGGGCATCCCCCTGCTCCGGATCACGGAGAGCGAGGGGGAGCGGCTGCTGCGGCTGGAGAAGGAGCTGTCGGAGCGGGTGGTGGGCCAGGGAGAAGCGGTCTCCGCCGTGGCCCGGGCCATCCGCCGGAGCCGGGTGGGGCTGAAGGAGCCGGGCCGCCCGGTGGGCTCCTTCCTGTTCCTGGGCCCCACCGGTGTGGGCAAGACGGAGCTGTGCCGCGCTCTGGCCCAGGCCATGTTCGGCAAGGAGGAGGCCATGATCCGGCTGGACATGTCCGAGTACGCCGAGGGCCACGCCGCCAGCCGCCTGGTGGGCTCGCCCCCGGGCTACGTGGGCCACGAGGAGGGGGGACAGCTCACCGAGGCCGTCCGCCGCCGCCCCTGGTCCCTGGTGCTCTTTGACGAGATCGAGAAGGCCCACCAGGATGTGTGGAACCTGCTCCTCCAGATCATGGAGGACGGCCGCCTCACCGACAGCCACGGCCGGGTGGTGGACTTCCGCAACACGGTGGTGGTGATGACCAGCAACGTGGGGGCCCGGCACCTGCTCCACGGGGGGCAGAGCCTGGGCTTCTCCGCCGGCGGCGGGGAGGCGGCCCGGCAGGAGGGCGTCCGCCGGGCGGTGGAGGCGGAGCTCCGGTCCACCTTCCGCCCGGAGTTTCTCAACCGGGTGGACGAGACGGTGGTGTTCCGCCAGCTGACGGAGGCGGACCTGACGGAGATCGCCCGCCGCCTGCTGGCCGGGGCCGCCAAGCGGCTGGAGGCCCTGGGGCTGTCTCTGACCTGGGAGGAGGGGGCGCTGGCCGCCCTGGCCCGGGAGGGGTTCGACAGCGCCTACGGCGCCCGGCCTCTCCGCCGCCTGATCCGCGGCCGGGTGGAGGACCCCATCGCCGAGGGCATCCTGGCCGGGGATTTTCACGCCGGGGACCGGCTGCTCCTCTCCGAGGGAGAGGGGGGCGTGGTGGCGGCGAAGGCCGCACCGTGATGCGGTGCGGCCTTCTGATAACCGGAATCTGCGGGGTCTCCCCTGCCCCACGCGGACTGCCTTTGCCGAGAGGTGTCGCAAGACCTTTCGGAAGCTGTCCGTGACCTATATCCGGGGCGGGACAGGGGGCGGCAAGACCCGCGGCGTCATGGGTGCGGTTGTCTCAAACGCGTTCCGCGTGTTTTCGCTAGGACACTTTTTCAAACTGGCTGTTGTAGAGGTCCGCGTAGAAGCCGCCTTTGGCCAGCAGCTGGTCGTGGGTGCCCTGCTCGATGATGTCGCCGTCCTTGAGCACCAGGATCAGGTCGGCGTTCTTGATGGTGGACAGACGGTGGGCGATGACAAAGCTGGTGCGGTGTTCGGTGAGCCGGTCCATGGCCTTCTGTGTAATGAGCTCGGTCCGGGTATCCACCGAGGAGGTAGCTTCGTCCAGAATCAGCATTGGGTTGTCCTGAATCATGGCTCGGGCAATGGTCAGCAGCTGCTTTTGGCCGGCGGAGATCGCAATGCCGCTGTCCAGCACCGTGTCAAAGCCCTGCGGCAGCGTCTCAATGAAGTGGTAGATGCCGCAGGCACGGCAGGCCGCCTCCAGCTGCTGGTCCGTCACGCCGGTTTTGTTGTAGACCAGATTCTCCCGGACAGTGCCTTCAAACAGCCAGGTGTCCTGCAAAACCATGCTGAACAGGTTGTGGACGCTCTCCCGGGTCATTTCAGAGGTGGGGATTCCGTCGATCTTACTGTATCTCAGGACGATATCAAGGACCCTGACAACCCCAAGCGGTGGATCGTGGACGAGGAAGCGGCCCAGGTGGTGCGCCGTATTTACAGTATGACCCTGGAGGGGTATGGAACGGAGCAGATTGCGGCAAGTCTTGAGCAGGATGGTATCCTGACACCTCGTGCCTACTGGCTCAAAAAAGGTATTAAGCGGCCCGGCAAAGGGAAAGAACAGCCCCCGACGAAGTGGAACAGTTCCAGCGTCACAAAAATACTGTCCTTGCAGGAGTATTGCGGCGACATTCTGAACTTTAAGACCTACTCCAAGTCGTACAAGAATAAAAAGCGCCTGGAGAATGATCGGGAGAACTGGGTGATATTCAAAGATGTCCACGAACCTATCATTGAGCGGGCAATCTTTGAGCAGGTCCAGCAGAAGCGCGGAAAGATCCGCAAGCGCCGCACCCATGAGGGAGAACGCAATATGTTCTCCGGCCTTCTGGTCTGTGCCGATTGCGGACACAACCTGCACTTCCATTTCAATCAGGGCAACCCCGACATCAAGTATTTCAACTGCTCCAACTACAAGGGCAACCGTGGGAGCTGCACTTCCACCCATTACGTCCGCGTGGACTTCCTGGAGCAGGTCGTGCTGGGCGAGATCCGGCGGCTGACCAAGTTTGCCAGCCAGTTTGAGGATGAGTTTGTGAAGGCCGTGATCGGTCATTCCCAGCAGGCAGAGGCCACCGACCGAAAGCTGAAGGAGAAGGAGCTGAAAGCCCTGCAAGCCCGCGATGAGGAGCTGGACGGTCTGTTTGAGCGGATCTATGAGGACAATGTTTCCGGCAAGCTCTCTGACGACCGCTTCGCCCGTATGTCGAGGCGGTACGAGGAGGAGCAAAAGGAGCTGGCGG
>HHCFR05603__coassemble_368_pt1 | contig 64560 bp, 61 predicted proteins | sample HHCFR05603__metabat2_low_PE_030 | metagenome-assembled genome bin HHCFR05603 | reverse complement strand
GCCAAGGTTTTCGCCGTTGGCGAAAACGCTTGAACGCCGGACTCCCGGCGGGCAAGCCCTGCGAGGCGCTTCCACCGTTGAACAGAGAGACCGGAGGTTATGCGGGGGTTTCCAAAGGGGGGCATGCGCCCCCCTTTGCGTCGTCGTGGGGGTGGGATACATAAGGGAGGGACCCCATCGAAAGGGTCCCTCCCTTATGCGCCTTTTTGGTCACTTTTTCGGCGTCGAAAAAGTGACCCGGGGTACGGGGGCGGAGCCCCCGCAAAAATCCCGGGTCTGGGCCGGGGAGGCCCAGGACCTTCGGGGTACGGGGCCGGAAGCCCCGATAAGCAGCAAATCGCAAAAATTCAGGGAGGAGGGCCATTGCCCTCCTCCCAAATCAGGAGAAGTATTTAGATGTACCCTTCGGCGCACAGCAACTCCGCCAGGAGCACCGCCCCGCCGGCGGCGCCCCGGAGGGTGTTGTGGCTGAGGCAGACGAACTTGTAGTCGTACTGGGTGTCCTCCCGCAGCCGGCCGATGGACACGGCCATGCCGTTCTCCAGCATCCGGTCCAGCTTGGTCTGGGGCCGGTCCGCCTCCTCGAAGTAGTGGAGGAACTGCTTGGGGGCGGAGGGGAGCTGAAGCTCCTGGGCCCTGCCGGAGAAGGCGGCCCAGTCCGCCTTGATCTGCTCAATGGACGGCTTCTGCCCCTCCTTGAAGGACATGAAGCAGGCGGCCATGTGGCCGTCGGAGCAGGCCACCCGGAAGCACTGGGCGGTGATGGAGGGGCCGTCGGCCAGGACAAATTTGCCGTCCTCAATGGACGCCCACAGCTTCATGGGTTCCCGCTCGCTCTTCTCCTCCTCGCCGCCGATGTAGGGGATGCAGTTGTCCACCATCTCCGGCCAGCGCTCGAAGGTCTTGCCCGCCCCGGAGATGGCCTGGTAGGTGCAGACCAGGGCTTTTTCCAGCCCGTACTTCCGCAGGGGGTGCAGGGCGGGGACGTAGGACTGGAGGGAGCAGTTGGACTTCACGGCGATGAAGCCCCGCTTGGTGCCCAGGCGCTTGCGCTGGCTGTCGATGATGCGGATGTGGTCGGCGTTGATCTCCGGCACCACCATGGGCACATCCTCCGTCCAGCGATGGGCGCTGTTGTTGGACACCACCGGGCACTCCAATCTGGCGTACTTCTCCTCCAGGGCCCGGATCTCCTCCTTCTTCATGTCCACGGCGCAGAAGACAAAGTCCACCATGGAGGCAATCTTCTCCGCGTCGGCCTGGGCGTCCAGAACCACGATGCCCTTGGCCTCCTCCGGGATGGGAGTGCCCATGGCCCATCGGGCGGACACCGCCTCCTCATAGGTCTTGCCGGCGCTCTTGGCGCTGGCGGCGATGGCGGTGAGCTTGAACCAGGGATGGCCCTCCATCAAGGTGACGAAGCGCTGGCCCACCATCCCGGTGCCGCCGATGATCCCAACACGGTACTGCTTCATGATGCATTGCCTCCTATATACTACAAAAATGGTCAGGGGAAGGGGAGGAAAACTGTCGAATCACGCCTTGAAAATCCCCTTGTCCCCGTGTATACTATAACAAATCATGCCTGTGTCTTGTTACATTCCTCTCACCCGCGTATCCTGACCACGGGGAGGAATGTTGTCATCATACCACATTTTTTCCACGTGTCAAGAGCTTTTGTCCATATATGGAGGATAGATGAAAAAATTACTTCGGGTTATTTGCCTGTGTTTTTTCACCGCGGTCATTTTGACCGCGGGTGCCTTTGCGTCGGAGAACACCCTGAAGGTGGGCCTCTACTACGGCAGCAGCGCCCTCTTTTCCGCCAACCTGCAAAACTACCAGGGCTCCGGCTATGAGCTGGGGTGGTTCGACGAGGAGAGCCGGGAGTTTTATTACGTCGGCTATCTCACGGAGGAGAAGATCTCCATGACCGTCGACGGCAATATCTACATCAGCGGCGGGTCCTACTACGCGGATCCCCCGGCGGCGGCGGACGCCGAGGTGGGGGGCTACCACGTCCAGCTGGACGACGCCTTTGAGACTTTTGAGGAGGCGCGGTACGCGGCGGACCAGTTTTCCGGGGCTTTCCCGGCCTACATCAACGGGACTTACCGGGTCCGGGTAGGGGATTATCTTACCCGTGCGGAGGCGGAGATCGCCGCCGCCACCTACGAGACCTACACATGGTATGATATGTACGGCGGCGTCCACGAATTCTCCGGAGCCGCCGCGGCGCCCAGCGCCACCGGCGTGACCATCACTGTCACCACCACGGATCAGGTCCTGTTTGAATTCGACTGCTCCGGGGCAAGATCTCTGGGGATCATGCCCGACGGCAGGGGGCAGGAGGCGGTCACCTGGTTCAAGGGCTACAAGTGGTACGGTGGCTTTGAGTACCGGCGGAGCACCGGCGGCAGCATCAATGTCATCAACGTGGTGGACATTGACGACTATGTCAAAGGGGTCCTGCCCTACGAGATGGCCCCGGAGTGGCCCCTGGAGGCCCTGAAAGCCCAGGCGGTCTGCGCCCGGACCTATGCCCTGTGGCAGAGCAAGCACTACGCCAGCTACAAGTTCGACGTGTGCAACACCACGGACTGCCAGGTCTACTACGGTCTGAACCAGGCCAGTCCGCTGACGGACCGGGCGGCGGAGGAGACCGCCGGGGTGGTGATCACCTATGACGGGGCCTACGCCGAGACCTACTACTGCTCCAGCAACGGCGGGGCCAGCGAGAGCTCGGGGAACGTGTGGATCACGGACCTGCCCTATCTGGTGGGGAAGGAGGACCCCTACGAGGGGACCATCTCCATCCCCGGCTACCGCTGGTCCGTCAGCTACACCTGGGACCAGCTCACCCGGGTGCTCCAGAGCAAGGGCTACAGCATCGGCTCTGTCCGGGACGCCTATGTCTCCCGGACCACCCCCACGGGGAACGTGGCGGAGATCACCTTCGTGGATGACAGCGGGGACGCGCTCCGGGTCACCGGCGAGACCTGCCGCACCGTCTTTTACACCACCCTCTTCGGGGAGACCAAGTCGGTGCGCAGCATGCGCTTTTCCATCACCGGCGGCAGCGGGGGGAGCGGCGTTGCCGTGAACGAGGGCGGGACCCTGCCGGGCCTGGACGGCGTGTACGCCGTCACCGGCGGCGGGCTGGCCCAGCTCCCGGGGGACGATGTGTACGTCGTCACCTCCGGCGGCGTCTCCCGGCTGGAGCCGGAGCAGGGGAGTGCCTCAGCCGGAGGCATCACCATCACCGGCACGGGCCTGGGCCACAACGTGGGTATGAGCCAGTACGGCGCCAGGGCCATGGCGGAGCTTGGCTACACCTACGAGGACATTTTGTACTTCTATTTCACCGGCATTGAGCTGGAAAGGATACGGTAATTCCATTGAAAACACATGACTTTTATTTTGATCTGCCCCAGGAGCTTATCGCCCAGACGCCTCTGGAGCGGCGGGACGCCTCCCGCCTGCTGACGCTGGACAAGGTGACGGGGGCCTGGTCCCACCGGTACTTCCACGAGCTGCCCGACCTGCTGCGGCCCGGGGACTGCCTCATCATGAACGACAGCCGGGTGCTGCCCGCCCGGCTCCTGGGCAGCCGCCTCCACAGCGACGGGACAACCGGCGGGGCGGCGGAGGTGCTGCTGCTCATCGACCGGGGGAACAACGTGTGGGAGTGTCTGGTCCGCCCGGGGAAGAAGCTGCGGACCGGCGCCCGGGTCTCCTTCGGAGACGGGGAGCTGGTGGGCGAGGTCGTTGGGGAGGTGGAGGGCGGCAACCGCCTGGTCCGCTTCACCTACCAGGGCATCTTTCTGGAGGTTTTGGAGCGGCTGGGGCGGATGCCCCTGCCCCCCTACATCAAAGAGGAGCTCCAGGACCAGGGGCGGTACCAGACCGTCTACGCCAAGCACGACGGCTCCGCCGCCGCCCCCACCGCCGGGCTCCACTTCACCCGGGAGCTGATGGACCGGGTGGAGGTCATGGGCGTCCCCATCGGCTATGTGACCCTCCATGTGGGCCTGGGCACCTTCCGGCCGGTGAAGGAGGAGGACATCCTGGACCACGATATGCACAGCGAGTACTGCGTCATCCCCCAGGAGACAGCGGACCTCATCAACCGCACCAAGGCCGCCGGGGGCCGGGTCATCTGCGTGGGCACTACCTCCTGCCGGACCATCGAGAGCTGGGCGGCGGAGGACGGGCATATGGAGGCCAAGGCGGGCTGGACCAACATCTTCATCTACCCCGGCTACCGCTTCAAGGTCATGGACGGCCTTATCACCAACTTTCACCTGCCGGAGAGCACCCTCATCATGCTGGTCTCCGCCCTGGCGGGCCGGGAGCACATCCTGGCCGCCTATGAGGAGGCGGTCCGGGAGCGGTACCGCTTCTTCTCCTTTGGAGACGCGATGTTCATCTCTTGAGGGAAGATCCCGCATGGGACGATAAAGAAAAGAGGAGAGACGCCTTATGGAGATCAAGCGTGTGGCCCTTGTGGGCCTTGGGGCCATCGGCTCCTATCTGGCTCCCCGGCTGGAGGCGGCCCTGGGCCATGGAAATTTCCTGGTGGTCGCCTCGGGGGAGCGCCGGGGGCGGCTGGAGCGTGAGGGAACCGTCATCAACGGCGAGACCTATCACTTCACTGTAGCCGACCCGGCGGAGGGCGCCGTCCCGCCGGCGGACCTGGTGATCTTCGCCGTCAAGTGGCCTCAGCTGGCCCAGGCGGTGGAGGAAGTCCGCCCCCTGGTGGGGGAGGATACGGCGCTGCTGTCCCTGCTCAACGGCGTGGAGAGCGAGGAGGTCCTGGCCCGTGCCTACGGCTGGGACCGGGTGCTCTACGGCCTGATCCGCGTCTCCTCCCGGCGGGAGGGCCACGCGGTGGCCTTTGATCCCGGGGCGGGGTGTATCTTTTTTGGGGAGAAGCGCAACGCGCCTCCCTATACTCCGCGGGTGGCGGCCCTAGCGGCGCTGTTTGACCGGGCCGGCATCCGCTGCCAGATCTCCGAGGATATGGTCAAGGAGGTCTGGCTGAAGTTCTGCACCAACATCGGGGAGAATATGACCTCCGCCGTCATCGGGAACTGGTACGGGACCTGGCGGCGCAGCGAGCACGCTGTCTACACCCGCCGGGCCGCCTATTTGGAGGTCCTGGCCCTGGCGGAGAAGCTGGGCGTCTCCATCACCGAGGAGGAGGTCCTGGGAAAGCTGTCCACCACGACTCCCTTCTACAACAAGCCCTCCACCCGTCAGGACATCGAGGCCCGCCGCCCCACGGAGGTGGACATGTTCTCCGGCGCGGTGGTGCGCATGGGCCGGGAGCTTGGCGTCCCCACGCCGGTGAACGAGTGGCTCTACCACGCCATCCGCCTGATCGAGGAGATGAACGCCGGGAAGCTGGAACTGCCCGGCGGGGGAGAGGGGGCGTAGTCCGTGCTGGAGCTGATCAAGGGGGCTGTGGGAGACGCGGCGGCGCCGCTGGTCTTTCTGGTCCTGTTTTTGGCCATCGGCGGCGGCGCATTGTGGATCACCCCCCGGCTGGCCCGGTGGCTGGACGAGCGGGATAAGAAGCACAAGGGCTATTTTGACGGCATGATGACCCAGCCGCCGGAAGAAAACGAGGAGAATACAGAAGAGGCATCGGAATGAAAATACTATGTGTTTACTACAGCCGCACAGGCAATACGGAAAAGCTGATGGAGGAGATCGCCGGGGAGCTGGGCTGTGAGAAGGTCAGGCTCAGCGACGGGGTGGACCGCTCCGGGCTGCTCGGCTGGCTCCGCAGCGGGATGCAGGCCATGGCCCGGCACGTCCCCCAGGTGGACAAGCCGGAGACAGAGCTGCCCCTGGGGGAGTACGACCTGGTCATCATCGGCACGCCGGTGTGGGCCGGGCGCTGCTCCGCGCCGGTGCGGAGCTTCCTCACCCAGTTCGGGGAGGAGCTGAAGCGGGTGGCCTATGTCATCACCCGGGCCGGCGACAGCCACTATGACGAGGTTTTCGACCAGATGGACCTGTATGTGAAGCGCCCCCATGTACAGGCGGTGAGCATCCGCCCCAACGCCGTTGGGGCGGACTTCTGGCGGGACGAGTTCCTGTCGGGCCTGAAGGGCGGGGACGAGGGGAGGAGCGGCGATGCTCGATAAGCTCAAGGCCGTGGCGGACCGCTACGAGGCTGTCGTCAGCCAGCTGGAGGACCCGGCGGTCTACGCCGACAGCGCCCGCCTGGCAAAGCTCACCCGGGAGCAGAAGGAGCTGACCCCCCTGGTGGAGGCGTACAGCGCCTACCGGCAGGCGGGCTCGGACATGGAGGCCGCCCGGGAGATGATGGGCGACAGCGAGCTGCGGGAGCTGGCCCAGGAGGAGTACCACGCCGCCAAGGAGCGGCGGGAGCGCCTGGAGCAGGAGCTGAAGCTCCTGCTGCTGCCCAAGGACCCCAACGACGGCAAAAACGTGGTCATGGAGATCCGGGGCGGCGTGGGCGGCGAGGAGGCCATGCTCTTCGCCGGGGACCTGCTGCGGATGTACACCATGTACGTGGAGAGCCGGGGCTGGCGCATGGAGATCGTCAGCGTCAGCGAGACGGAGCTGGGTGGCGTGAAGGAGGCCAGCCTCCTCATCGAGGGGGAGGGCGCCTGGTCCCGGCTGAAGTACGAGAGCGGCACCCACCGGGTCCAGCGTGTGCCGGTGACCGAGTCCAACGGCCGCATTCAGACCTCCGCCGCCACGGTGGCGGTGCTGCCGGAGGCGGAGGAGGTGGACTTCACCATCGACCCCAAGGACCTGCAGATCGACACCTTCCGCTCCTCCGGCGCCGGGGGCCAGCACGTGAACAAGACGGAGTCCGCCATCCGCATCACCCACCTGCCCACCGGGGTGGTGGTGGAGTGCCAGGACGAGCGGAGCCAGTACAAGAACAAGGACCGGGCCATGAAGATCCTGCGCTCGAAGCTGCTGGAGGCGGAGCGGGAGAAGCAGGACGCCGCCATCGCCGCCCAGCGCCGCAGCCAGGTGGGCAGCGGCGACCGGTCCGAGCGCATCCGCACCTACAACTTCCCCCAGGGTCGTGTCACCGACCACCGCCTTGCCGGGGACGTGAAGAACTTCAACATCGACGCCGTTATGAGCGGGGGCCTGGACCCCATTATCGACGCCCTGACCACCGCCGACCAGGCCGCCCGCCTGGCGGAGCAGGGGGAGGCGTAGCAATATGGTGACACAATATTTTCGCATCACCGACCCGGAGACGCAGAGGGAGGAGCTGGCACAGGCCGCCGCCATTCTCCGGGAGGGGGGCCTGCTGGGCATCCCCACGGAGACGGTCTACGGCCTGGGGGCCAACGGTTTGAACACCGACGCCGTGAATCGGATCTTCCTGGCCAAGGGCCGGCCCCAGGACAACCCCCTGATCCTCCACATTCCCGGCCCCAGGTGGCTCAGCCGCTACTGCCGGAATGTGCCTCCGGCGGCCTACGAGCTGGCGGAGCGGTTCTGGCCGGGTCCCCTGACCATGATCCTCCGCCGCCGGGTCAACGTGCCCAACGCCGTCACCGCCGGGCTGGACACCGTGGGCGTCCGCTGCCCGGACCACCCGGTGACCCTGGCTATCATCCGGGAGGCCGGGGTGCCGGTGGCGGCCCCCAGCGGCAACCTATCCGGCCGGCCCAGCCCCACCTGCGCCCGGCACATGGCCGAGGACATGGACGGGCGGATCGACGGCATCGTGGACGGTGGCCCCTGCCAGGTGGGGGTGGAGTCCACCATCCTGGACCTGACCACCCCCATCCCCCGTCTGCTGCGCCCCGGCGGGCTCCCTCTGGAGGCCCTGGAGGAGGTGCTGGAGGAGGTGGCGGTGGACAAGGCGGTCACCGCCCCCCTCTCCGCCGGGGAAAAGCCCCGGGCCCCGGGGATGAAGTACCGCCACTATGCCCCCAAGGCCCCCGTCACCGTGGTCACCGGCGACAGCCGCCGCACCGCCCGGTACATCCGGGAGCGCCTGGGGGAGCGCACGGGGATCATCTGCTTTAACGAGTACCGGGAGGACTTCCCCGGCTGCGTGGTGGAGGACATTGGCTCCGTGGCGGACAAGGCGGAGCAGGCCCGCCGGGTCTTCGACGCCCTCCGGGCCTTCGACGACACCGACGTCACCGCCATCTTCGCCCAGTGCCCCGGGGACGGCGGCCTGGGGCTGGCGGTGGCCAACCGGCTGAAGAAGGCCGCGGGCTTCCAGATCGTGGACCTGGGGGAGGGGGCGTAGCTATGGCCGTCATCGGCATCACCGGCCCCACCGGGTCCGGAAAGACCACCGCCCTCCGGGTCCTGACGGCCCGGGGATTCCGGGTGGTGGACTGCGACCGGCTCTATGACCGGCTCCTGGAGACGGATCGGGACCTCCGCCGGGGGCTGGAGGCCGCCTTCGGACCGGTGTTTCTGCCGGACGGGTCCCTGGACCGCCGGACCCTGGCCGCCCGGGTCTTCTCCGATCCCGCGGAGCTGGAGAAGCTCAACGCGGTGGTCTACCCGGCGGTGAACGCCGCCGTGGAGAAAGAGATCGCCCGCTGGGGAGAAAAGGGGCTTGCCATCGACGCCATCAATCTGATAGAATCAGGATTGGGCCGCCGCTGCGGCCTCACCGTGGCGGTGACGGCGGACCCGTCTGTCCGCCTGAGGCGGATCATGGCCCGGGACGGCATCGACGAGGCCCGGGCCCGGGCGCGGATCGCCGCCCAGAAGCCCGACGAGTTCTACCGCCGGCACTGCGGCTTCACCCTGGTGAACCAGGCGGGGAGCCAGCGGGAGTTTGAGACCCTGGCGGCGGAGTTTTTCGACGCGGTATTACAATTTTACATCTGATGGAGGTTTGATGCACATGGACGCGAAAGAGTGGAAGGAGAAGGTTCTCTACAGCCCCAAGAACGGGTATGACCGCATTACCGAGGCCCGGCGGCGGGACATGGAGGACTACTGCAAGGGCTACAAGGCCTATCTGGACGCCGGCAAGACCGAGCGGGAGTGCGTGGCCGAGGCGATCCGCCAGGCCAAGGAGCAGGGCTTCCAGCCCTACGAGCGGGGCATGGCCCTGGCCCCCGGCGACAAGGTCTATTTGAGCAACCGGGGCAAGATGCTGCTTCTGGCGGTCATCGGGCGGAAGTCCCTGGCGGAGGGCGCCCGGATCACCGCCGCCCACATCGACTCCCCCCGGCTGGACTTAAAGCCCAACCCCCTCTATGAGGACAGCGAGCTGGCCTATCTCAAGACCCACTACTACGGCGGCATCCGCAAGTACCAGTGGGTGACCATCCCCCTGGAGCTCCACGGTGTGGTGGCCCTGGCCGACGGCACCGTGAAGACCGTGGCCATCGGCGCCGGAGACGAGCCGAAGCTGGTGGTCAACGACCTGCTGCCCCACCTGGGCAGCGAGCAGGGGAAGAAGACCCTCAACGACGGCATCGCCGGCGAGCAGCTGAACCTGCTGGTGGGCAGCGAGCCCCTGGAGGGTGAGGAGAGCGAGCGGGTGAAGCTGGCGGTCATGAAGCGGCTCTACGAGAAGTACGGCTTCACCGAGGAGGACTTTATCTCCGCGGAGCTGGAGGCGGTGCCCGCCCAGAACGCCGTGGACATCGGCCTGGACGCCAGCATGATCGGCGCTTACGGCCATGACGACCGGGTCTGCGGCTACGCCGCCCTGAAGGCCCTCTTCGACCTGGACCGGACCCCGGACCACACCGCCGTGTGCGTGCTGGCGGACAAGGAGGAGATCGGCTCCGTGGGCGTCAGCGGGATGCAGACCGCCGCCTTCGACACCTTCATGGCGGATCTCTGCGAGGGCCAGGAGGTCCGGGTGCGCCAGTGCCTGGAGAACTCCTTCTGCCTCTCCGCCGACGTGTCGGCGGCCTACGACCCCAACTTCGCGGATGTGTACGAGAAGCGCAACTCCGCCCGGCTGAACTACGGCGTGGGCCTGTGCAAGTACACCGGCAGCCGGGGCAAGAGCGGGGCCAGCGACGCCTCCGCGGAGCTGGTGGCCTACGCCCGCCGGATCTTTGACGGCAATGGCGTCATCTGGCAGATGGCCGAGCTGGGCAAGGTGGACGCCGGCGGCGGCGGCACCGTGGCCGCCTATATGGCCAACCGGAACATCGACACCCTGGACGCCGGGGTCCCCGTCCTGGCCATGCACGCCCCCTTCGAGGTGGTCTCCAAGCTGGACTGCTACATGACCTACCGGGCCATGATGGCGGTTTACGAAAACTAAGAATCAAGAAACAGGTCAAGGGCCGGCGCGTCGCGCCGGCCCTTGGTTTATTGTCCATATGTGGGAAAAGAGCGGTCAGGGGTTGGCTTGGAGGTAGGACAGCACGTCGGCGGCGTTGGTGTCCGGCTTTACCTTGGGCATGACCTTTTCAATCACGCCGTCGGGCCCGATGATGAAGGTGGAGCGGACCACCCCCATGCTCACCTTGCCGTAGTTCTTCTTCTCCTGCCACACGCCGTAGGCCTGAATGGCCGTCAGCTCCGGGTCAGAGAGGAGGAGAAAGGGCAGGCCGTGCTTCTCCGCGAACTTCTGGTGGGAGGCGGCGGAGTCCTTGCTCACGCCGATGACCACCGCGTCCAGGGCCTTGAAGTCCTCATAGGCGCCGGCAAAGGCACAGGCCTGCCGGGTGCAGCCCGGGGTGTTGTCCCGGGGGTAGAAGTAGAGCACCACCCGCCGTCCGGCAAAGTCCGACAGGGACACTAGGTTCCCGTCCTTGTCCGGCAGGGTGAAGTCAGGGGCTTTCATTCCGGCTTCCAGCATAGTGATTTTCTCCTTTGGTGTTTTATTTGATGAACACAAAGTGGTTTTCCGTGGAGCAGGCGGGGGAGAAGTGGTAGCCCAGGCGGTCGAAGTCCCGGACGTCCCGGGCCCGGCTGATGTCGTGCTCCGCCAGAAAGCGGACCATCTCCCCCCGGGCCATCTTGCACATGGTGCCCTTCTCGACCACCTTTCCGTCCTTCTCCTCCCCGAAGACGCAGGTGAGGAAGCGGACCGACGGCGGCAGGTGGGGCTCCACGGCCCAGCTGTACTCACGGGAGGCCAGGTTCAGCACCAGGTCCGTCTCTGCCGCCAGCGCCTCCGCCAGGACCCCGCCCCAGAAGGCGTACAGGTCCCGGCAGCCGTCCACGGCCAGCCGTGCCTGCATCTCCAGCCGGTAGGGCGTCACGCCGTCGAAGGGCCGAAGCAGGCCGTAGAAGCCGGAGAGGATGCGAAGATGCTCCCGGACGTAGTCCAGCTGCCCGGCCTCAAAGACCCCGGGGGCCATGTACTGGTACTGGATGCCCTCATAGGAGAGGAGGGCGGGGGTGAGATGCCGCCGGAGGTCCATGGTTCCCAGCCGCTCCACGTTCAGCTTCGCGATGGCGTCGCTGCACTTCCAGAGCGCCTGGAGCGCCTGGGGCGGCATGGCCCGAAGGGCCGCCAACAGCCGCTCTGTCCGGTCCAGAAATGGAGGCAGGCCCTCCGGAGCAAAGCCGTCCTCGTCGGTCCGCATCTTCTTCGCCGGCGAGATGATGATCCGCATATGAGCGCCTCCTCCGTTCCATGATCGCTCCTATTATAGCGGCAACGGCGAAAAAAGTAAAGGTGGAGGGGAAAAGAAGGGCGAGGCGGAGAAAATCCCAAGAAAGTGAAAATAATGCTTGCCTTTTTCCATCGGGTGTGATATCCTATCATGGCGATAAAGGGCGGTCCTCTGTCGAGGGGGTCGGGCCAGAGAGCCGGCGGACCCGGAGAATCGTTACGAACGCCTATAAATTAGGAGGAAATACCCCATGGATCTCATCAAGGAGCTGACCAAATCTCAGATCAAGGAGATGCCCCCCGTGGAAGTGGGCGACACCGTGAAGGTGCACGTGAAGGTCAAGGAAGGCGCCCGTGAGCGCATTCAGGTCTTCGAGGGCACCGTCATCGCCAAGAAGCACGGCGGGATCGAGGAGACCATCACCGTCCGCCGCCTGTCCTACGGCGTGGGCGTGGAGAAGGTCTTCCCCCTGCACTCCCCCACCATCGACAAGATCGAGGTTGTCCGCCACGGTATTGTCCGCCGGGCCAAGCTGTACTACCTGCGCGACCGCGTGGGCAAGGCTGCCAAGGTCCGCGAGAAGCTGTAAGCGAAAACGGAGCGAAAAAGCCGCCTTCCAATGGGGGAGGCGGCTTTTGCTTTTCTTTGTTTTTGTGGAAGATAAGCGCGGGTTACCTGCGCGGTTCTCAGCGGCGCGGGGTTACAAAAAGTTGACAGTTGAGTTTTTTGCCGTTTTGTGGTATCCTTTACCATCAGAAACTATGATCGCGGAGGACGGCTGCCATGTCTGAAGAAAAAAGAGAGCGGGAGAACGAGACGGAGGCCGGCAATGCCGGAGAAACTGCCCCGGCAGAGAAAGAACCCCTGGAAAACACCGTCTACGACTGGGCCAAGTGCCTGATTTCTGCGGTGGTGGGAGTGGTGCTGCTGTTCACCTTCGGCGTCCGCCTCATCGGGGTCAGCGGCGTGTCCATGCAGGATACCCTCTACACCGGGGACCGTTTGGTGGTCCTCAACTCCATGTTCTGCGACTACCAGCCCGGCGATGTGGTGGTGGTCAACGCCTACAACGCTCAGCTCGACGAGACCCTGGTAAAGCGGATCATCGCCGTGGAGGGGCAGACGGTGGACATCGACTTCAACACCGGCACTGTCTACGTGGACGGCCAGGCCCTGGATGAGCCCTACGCAAAGGAGCCGACCTATACGACAGACGGGACGGAGTTCCCTCTGACCCTGAAGGAGAACGAGGTCTTTATCATGGGGGATAACCGCAACCACAGTACCGACAGCCGCAGCTACCTGCTGGGGCCGGTGGACGAGGGCTATATCCAGGGCAAGGCCATCTTTCTGCTGATCCCTGGCAGAACGGCGGAGACCGGCAGGCTGGACTTCAGCCGGATCGGGCCGATCAACTGAGGCACATCGGATTTTTCGAAGGGAGGGAAGGACTGTGGCCGAGGAGCGCGGCGCCATGCACATTCAGTGGTACCCCGGACACATGACCAAGACCCGGCGGATGATCGCCGACCAGCTCAAGCACATGGACGCGGTGTGCGAGATCCTGGACGCCCGCATCCCCATCTCCAGCCGAAACCCGGACGTGGAGGAGCTGACGGCGGGGAAGCCGCGGCTGGTGGTCCTCAACCGGGTGGACCTGGCGGACCCAGCCGGAACCCGGCGCTGGGCGGAGCACTTCCGGAGCCGGGGCTTCGCCGTGCTGGAGTGCAACGCCAAGGACGGCCAGGGGACGGCCCGGTTCCCCGCCGCCGTCCGGGAGCTCCTGGCGGACAAGCTGGCGGCCTATGCCGAGCGGGGCCAGGCGGGGCGGATGATTCGGGTCATGATCCTGGGCATCCCCAACGTGGGGAAATCCACCTTCATCAACAAGGTGGCCCGGCGAAAGACCGCCAAGGCGGAGGACCGCCCCGGCGTCACCCGAAGCAAGCAGTGGGTGCCTATTGACGCCAGCCTGGAGCTCCTGGACACCCCTGGCATATTGTGGCCCAAGTTTGAGGACCAGAGCGTAGGGATGAATCTGGCCTACACCGGCGCGGTCCGGGACGAGATCATGGATCTGGAGACCCTGGCCTGCTGCCTGATGGCCTTCCTGGGGAACCATTATCCCGCTGCATTGGCGGAGGGCTATAAGCTGCCCTCCCTCCCGGATCGGGAGGAGGGGGAGAACGACGTGGCCTGGGGGTACCGCCTGCTGGAGGCCGCCGGGCGGAAGCGCGGCTTCCTGATTTCCGGCGGCGAGGTGGACACCGCCCGGATGGCCAGAATCCTTCTGGATGAGTTCCGGGGTGGGAAGCTGGGCCGGTTCACCCTGGAGCTGCCCTGACCTGCCGGGGCGGAGAGAAGTCCGGCCATCGCGCAGAATACCGAAGCGTCAAAGAGCCGCCGCCCCTTGAAAGACCGGGGGCGGCGGCTTTCTTGACGGCAGGGACCGGGATCAGCCGCTCTCCGCCTCCCCTGGTTTTTATTTGCCTCCCCGGGAAGGAGAGGGGCTTGCGTCCTTTGCGGAAAATGTGGTATGGTAAGGGCGGAATTACACAGATGATAAGAGAGGTGGGTCTATGGCGACGAAGGGATATCACAGCTACCGGGGACGCCGCTCCGGGCGGAGCTGGCTGCTGGTGGCGGTGCTGGTGCTGCTGCTGGCGGCGGCCTGCGCCTATCTGTTTTTGCAGCGGTACCTGCGGTACACCGACGACGGCGGGATGTACTTCGCTCTGCCCTTCCTGGAGGAGACGGCGGCGGAGCCGGACGTCCAGCCGGAGAGCGGGGAAGAGGAACGGGAGATGAATTTGGTCATCGAGGGGCCGGAGGAGAGCGAACCCGCGGAGGAGCCCTATGGGGATCGCCGCCTGCTGGGGCTGGACGCCCCGCCGGCGGACGCTGAGACCTTGAACGCGCTTCTGGCCCAGACAGGGGCCAACGGCTTTGTCTGCTCTCTCCGGGATAACGCGGGGCTGGTCTACTACACCTCCACCGCCGCCCTCCGGGACGCGGTGGCCTCCGGCGCCGCCGACGCCCAGACGCTCTCCCAGCTGTGCCAGGAGACGGAGGCTTTGGCTGTGGCTCGGCTGAACTGCTTCCATGACAGCTACTACGCCTGGGCCAATATGGAGACCGCCGGCCTCTGCCAGGGCAGCGGCTACATCTGGTACGACTCTCTCTCCTACCACTGGCTGGACCCGGCCAAGGAGGCCGCGAGGGCCTACGTCATCAGCTTGGCGGTGGAGTGCGCCCAGATGGGCTTTGACGAGCTGCTGCTGGAGGAGATGCAGTACCCCGCCTCCGGGAATCTGGAGAAGATCAGCTATGCCGGCGGCGAGGCGGGGCGGACGGAGTCCCTTGTCCTGTTTCTGACGGAGCTGCGGGCGGCCCTGGAGCCCTACGGCACCAAGGTGTCCCTGCTGGTGGACGGGCGGCTGCTGACGGCGGAGGGAGACCCGGCCTACGCCGAGACCACCGGACTGGATCTGACACAGCTTTTGCCCCTGGTGGACGCGGTCTACACGGAGACGGCGGACCTGGAGGCGGCTCAGGCGGCTCTGGAAGCTCTGGCGGGGGAGGGCGAGGCGCCTGCGCTGGTTTCCCTGACCGCTGCCCCGGCGGAGGGAAGCGACGGCGGGACCGAGGCGCTCCCGGATGCGGGAAATTGGTATATTCCTTGACCGGCGATGTTCTCGCCGCGCCGGGGACCGGACTTCTCAAGACCGGTTCCCGGCGTTTTTTCTCCAAAGTATTCACAAAATCTTAACGGGCTTGTCAAAAACACGACAATGAATTTGTACATATCGTCAAAATCTTGACAAAATCATAAAAGAGGGTGGAGGTCGATAGAAAAATATGGTAAACTACAGAAGAACTATAGACAGATACATAGGATAGGAAGGAAACTGGCGGGACGTGGAATAGCGGTCCCGCCAAAAACACAGGATAGTAGAATGACGACCTGCCTCATATGCTGAGTGGAAAGGGGTGAAAAGATGTCACTGGAAGCCATTACCAGGATTCGCCAGGTGGAGGATGACATGGAGCGCTCCAAGGCGGAAGCCAGGGGCCAGGCACAGAAGCTGGCCGCCGACGCCCAACGGGAGGGCAAGGACCTTTTGGAGCGCCGGCGGGAGGCGTCCGCGGAGGCGGCAGCCAAGGCCATGGAGGAGGCCCGGCAGCGGGCCAGCCAGCGGCGGGAGGAGATTCTCGCCCAGGCCCGGCAGGACTGCGAGGCCCTGCGGGCGGAGGCTGGCAAGCGCATGGACGGCGCGGTCCGGGCGATCTTAGAAAAGGTGGTTGAGAGCTGATGTCCATTGTCAAGATGAAGCGGCTGCGCCTCATCGCTCTGGCCAGGGACCGGGACGAGCTGCTCTCCAGCCTGCTCCACGCGGGCTGCGTGGAGGTCAGCGAGCCTCCGGCGGACCTGGCAGACCCCCTGCTCCGGCGAGACAAGGCCCGGGTGGCGGAGGCCAAAAGCGAGTTGGCGGAGCTGAAGCAGGCTCTGAGTGTGCTGCGGCGGCAGGCGCCTCAAAAGGAGGGGCTTCTCACGCCCCGGCAGGTGGTCCGGGAGAGGGATCTGCTGGACCATGGGGCTATGGCCGCGGCGCTGGAGAAGGCCAGGACGGTGAACGACCACGCCAAGGCAGCCGGCCAGTGTTCCGCCCGTGAGACCCGGCTGAACGCCGAACTCCAGAGCCTGCGGCCCTGGGAGGCCTGCGATCTGCCTCTGAACGAGGCGGGGACCCGGTGCGTGGCCGTCCTGCTGGGTACGGTGCCCAGCGCCGTGGATTTCGACGCCATGGCCGGAGCGGTTTCGGAGGCGGCGGAGGCGTCCCAGGTGACGCTGCTGTCCGCCGACGGGCAGCAGCAGTGCCTGGAGGTGCTGGTCCACCGCTCCCAGGAGGGGGCGGCGCTGGAGGCCCTGCGGTCCTACGGCTTCAGTCTTCCCCAGTTCAAGGACGCCTCGGGCACCGCCCGGGACAATGTCCGGCGGCTGGAGGAGGAGCTGGAGGCCGTCCGGGCGCGGCGGCAGGCGGAGCTGGACGCCATCCGGGCCATGGGACCGGAGACCGGGGCGCTGAAGCTGTGCGTGGATCAGGTCCAGCAGGTTCTGGCCACGGAGGAGACCAAGGAGCGTATTCTTGCCGGCGGCAGCATTCTCTGCCTGGACGGCTGGGTGGATGAACCCAATGTTTCCAAGCTGGAGCAGGCCCTGGCGGCCTTTGACTGTGCCTGGGAGCTGACGGACCCGGCGCCGGAGGAGTATCCAAAGGTCCCGGTGAAGCTCCAGAACGGTCCGCTCACCCGGTGCATGAACATGGTCACGGAGATGTACGCCCTGCCGGTGTACGGCACCGTGGACCCCAACCCCCTCATGGCCCCCTTTTTCATCCTGTTCTACGGGATCATGATGGCGGACATGGGCTATGGGATCCTGATGGTCCTGGGGGCCATCTTCATGATCAAGAAGCTGCGGGCCAAGGGCGGCATGCGCAACTTCGCGGAGCTGCTGTTCTACTGCGGCATCAGCACCTTTGTCCTGGGGGCTATCACCGGCGGCTTCTTCGGGGATTTCCTGACCCAGCTCGTCAGCATCATCAGCCCGGGCACGGAGTTTGCCCTGCCGGCCCTCTTCACACCCATGAACGACACCATCGCCATTCTGGGCGGGTCCCTGGTGCTGGGCTTCATCCAGATCATCACCGGGCAGATCGTCAGCTTTGTGGAGAAGACCCGGAAGGGCCACCTGATGGACGCCATCTGGGACGAGGGCACCTGGTGGGTGCTGTATCTGGCGGTGGGGCTTTTGGCGCTGGGCGTGGGCAACATCGCCGGGTATCCGGTGGTGCTGATTATCGGCATCGTGATGCTGGCGGTGGGTTCCACCCGCAACGCCAAGGGGTTTGGCAAGATCGGTTCCTTTGTGGGAGCGGTCTATAACGGCGTCACCGGCATCTTCAGCGACGTCATGTCCTACGCCCGCCTCATGGCCCTCATGCTCTCGGGCAGCATCATCGCCAGCGTGTTCAACACCTTGGGCGGGATCACGGGGAACGTGTTCTTCTTCCTGCTCATCTCCATGCTGGGCAACACCCTGAACTTCGCGCTGAACCTGCTGGGCTGCTACGTCCATGACCTGCGGCTGCAGTGCCTGGAGTTTTTCGGAAAATTCTATCAGGACGGCGGAAAGCCCTTCCGCCCCCTGGCCATCCATACAAAATACGTCGATATCAAGGAGGAAAACTGACATGTTGGCAGAATTTGTGAGTCAATTCGGAGGCGTGGGCCTGGCGTTTTTGGGCGCGGGCCTGGCTGCGGGTATGTGCTGCGTGGGCTCCGCCCGGGGCACCGGCATCGCCGGCGAGGCCGCCACGGGCCTGCTCAGCGAGGCGCCGGAGCACTTCTCCAAGTGCCTGATCCTGCAGGTCATCCCCGGCACCCAGGGCCTCTACGGCCTGGTGACCTGGTTCTTCGCCCTGTTCACCATCGGCGTGTTCTCCGGTGGCATCGTGCCTCTGACTGTTACCCAGGGCCTGACGATCTTCGTCTCCTGCCTGCCCATGGCCATGGGCGGCTACCGCTCCGCCATCTACCAGGGCCGGGTGGCCGCGGCCTCCATCAACATGGCCGCCAAGCAGCCTGACGACTGGTCCAAGGGCATCATTCTGTGCGTGGTGGTGGAGTTCTACGCCATCCTGTCTTTGCTGGCCTCCATCCTGCTGCTGATGAACGCCCTGTGATGGGCCCATACCACACGGAAAAGGCGGTGACCCATACATGAACGGGATCGACAAGATCACATCGCGCATCGAGACCGACGCCAGGGCGGAGGCGGAGGCCATCCTCCGGGAGGGGGAGGCCAACGCCGCCCGGATCCGGAAAGAGTATGAGGACCAGGCGGCGGCCCAGAGCAGCGCCGCGGAGGCCGCTGGCCGCCAGGCGGCGGAGGACCAGTACGAGCGCCTGGTGAGCGCGGCCCGGATGGACGGGAAGAAGCTGCTGCTGGAGACCAAGCAGCAGTGCCTGGACGAGGCCTTCGCCGCCGCCCGGCAGCGGCTGCTGGACCTGGATGACGAGGCCTACGCCGATCTTCTCTCCCGCGTGGCGGCCAAGGCCGCCAAGACCGGCCGGGAGGAGATCATTCTGAACGACCGGGACCGCAGGCGGGTGGGCGATAAGGTCGTCGCCAAGGCCAACGCCCTGCTGGCTCAGGCCAACGCGCCGGAGCTGCCCCGGGAGCTGAAGAGCTCCAAGGCCGGCAGCCTGCTCAACAAGGTGGTGGCCGCCGGCTCCGCCATTCTCCAGGGCACCGCTCTGCTGACCCTGTCCCAGGAGACCCGGGAGATGGACGGCGGGCTGATTCTGCGGGAGGGCAACGTGGAGATCAACTGCGCGTTTGAGACCCAGCTGCGGCTGCTGCGGGGGAGCATGGCGGCGGAGGTAGCCGGCATCCTGTTCCCGCAGTAGGGCCGTCCTGCCAAGGCCGGATCGAGAAAGGAGAATGGCTTTTGGTTGTGCTGAACAAGCTGGAAAAGAAGAAAAAGCTGAAGGATACGGAGTATCTGTTTATCTCCGCCTATCTTCGGGCCCGGGAGGGAAAGCTGCTGACAGCGGCCCGAATGGAGCGGATGATCGACGCCCCCAGCCCGGGAGAGGCCGCCAAGGTGCTCCAGGAGATCGGCTATGGGGAATTCTCTCCCACCAGTGACCGGGAGCTGGGCGCCGCCCTGGCCCGGGAGCGGGAGAAGCTCTTTGAGGACCTGTACCGCTACGTGCCGGATAAGGCGGTGGTGGATGTGTTCAAGGTCAAGTACGACTACCACAACCTCAAGGTCCTGCTCAAAGCCAGGGCCCTGGGGATGGACGGGAAGCGCCTGCTGGTGGACGCCGGCCGGGTGGAGACGGAGCGAATGGAGAAGTGCGTGTCGGAGGGGACCTACGACCAGCTGCCCACGGCCCTGGGCCAGGCGGCGGAGGAGGCCGGGGAGGTCCTCAGCACCACCGGCGACCCCCAGCGCAGCGACTTCACTTTGGACCGGGCCTATTTCCGGGAGATGCTGGAGGCCGCCCAGTCCTCGGGCAGTCAGCTCCTGACCGGATACGTCCGGGCGACCATCGACAGCGCGAATCTGCGCTCCGCCGTGCGGACCCTGCGGATGAAAAAAAGCGGGGACTTCCTCAGGCAGGTGCTCTTTGAAGGGGGCGCTGTCGGCACGGACAGCATCCTGGCCGCCGCGCTGAATGGGAACCTGGAGGCCCCCTTCCGGGGCACGGAGCTGCGCGCCGCGGCGGAGCTGGGGGCTGAGGCCGCCAAGGGCGGGAACCTGACAGCCTTTGAGAAGGCCTGCGACGACGCGGTGACGGACTACGCCGCCCGGGCCAAGCATGTTCCCTTCGGGGAGGAGACGGTCATCGGCTATCTGGTGGCCAAGGAGATCGAGTTTACGGCGGTGCGGGTCATCATGTCCGGCAAGATGGCGGGCATCGACGGCGGCACCATCCGGGAAAGGCTGCGTGAGGCGTATGTATAAGATCGCTGTACTGGGAGACCGGGACAGTGTCCTGGGCTTCCGGGCCCTGGGACTGGACACCTTCTTCGTGGAGGACACGGAGGAGGCCCGCCACACGCTGCACCGGCTGGCCCGGGAGAATTACGCTATCATCTATATGACCGAGGCCCTGGCGGGGCCTCTGGCCGCCGACATCGACCGGTACAAATCGGAGACCACCCCGGCTGTGATCCTGATTCCCGGCAAGGGCGGCAGCCTGGGGCTGGGCTCCCGGGCGCTGCAGGCTGCGGTGGAGCGGGCCGTTGGGGCGGACATCTCATAAGGATCGGCCGCGGGGTGGAAACCCCGCGGCGTCAGAAAACACTTTGCGCGGAGCACAGCGAACTCCCTTGGCGGAAAAGGCGTCAGCCTTTTTCGACAGTCTGAGAAAGGCAGTGAAGGAATGAGTCAAGGAAAGATCATCAAGGTCTCCGGTCCCCTGGTGGTGGCCGACGGGCTCAGCGACGCCAACATGGCGGACGTGGTCCGGGTAGGCGAGCAGCGGCTGATCGGAGAGATCCTGAACATGACCGGCGACCGTGCCTCCATCCAGGTCTACGAGGAGACCAGCGGCCTGGGCCCCGGGGCGGCGGTGGAGTCCACCGGCGCGCCGTTGAGCGTGGAGCTGGGGCCCGGCATCATCGAGAACATCTACGACGGTATCCAGCGGCCTCTGGAGGAGATCGTCAAGAAGATCGGCGCCAACCTGGCCCGGGGCGTGGAGGTTCCCGCCCTGAGCCGGGAGAAGAAGTGGGCCTACACCCCGGTAGCCAAGACCGGCGACCGGGTGGTGGGCGGCGACGTGCTGGGCACCGTCCCTGAGACCGAGGTGGTGCTCCACAAGATCATGGTCCCCAACGGGATCAGCGGCACTGTGGAGTGGACCATAGAGCCCGGCGAGTATATCGTGGACGAGGTGATTGCCAAGGTCCGGACCGACAAGGGGGAGACCGTGGAGCTGACCATGGTGCAGAAGTGGCCTGTCCGTGTGGGCCGCCCCTACAAGCACAAGTACAACCCGGTGGCCCCCCTCCAGTCCGGCCAGCGGATCATCGACACCATGTTCCCCATCGCCAAGGGCGGCACCGCCGCCGTGCCCGGGCCCTTCGGCTCCGGCAAGACCGTGGTCCAGCACCAGCTGGCCAAGTGGTCCGACGTGGACATCGTGGTGTACGTGGGCTGCGGCGAGCGGGGCAACGAGATGACCGACGTGCTCCGGGAGTTCCCGGAGCTCACCGACCCCCGCACGGGCAAGAGCCTGATGAAGCGGACGGTGCTCATCGCCAACACCTCCGACATGCCCGTGGCCGCCCGTGAGGCCTCCGTCTACACCGGCATCACCATCGCCGAGTACTTCCGTGACATGGGCTACGACGTGGCCGTCATCGCCGACTCCACCTCCCGGTGGGCCGAGGCCCTCCGCGAGATGAGCGGACGGCTGGAGGAGATGCCCGGCGAGGAGGGCTACCCCGCCTATCTGGCCTCCCGCCTGGCCCAGTTCTATGAGCGCTCCGGCGTGGTGGAGTGCGTGGGCAGCGAGGGGCGCCGGGGCAGCCTCACCGCCGTGGGCGCCGTGTCGCCTCCCGGCGGCGATTTGAGCGAGCCCGTCAGCCAGGGCACCATGCGGATCGTCAAGGTGTTCTGGTCCCTGGACTCCTCTCTGGCCTACCGCCGCCACTTCCCCGCCATCAACTGGCTGAACTCCTACTCCCTGTATCTGGACACCATGAAGCCCTGGTTTGACGAGCACTACGGCCCCGCCTTCATGGCCAACCGGGGCAAGGCCATGAGCCTGCTCCAGGAGGAGAACGAGCTCAACGAGATCGTCCAGCTGGTGGGCAAGGACTCCCTGGGCGCCGGCGACCAGCTGACGCTGGAGACCGCCAAGATGGTCCGGGAGGACTTTTTGCAGCAGAACGCCTTCATGGACGTGGACAGCTACTCCAGCCACGACCGGCAGATGCGTCTGCTGGCCATGATCCTGGACTACGACCGTCTGGCCCGGGAGGCTGTTGGAAAGGGCGCGCCCCTCCAGGAGCTCATCAACATCCCGGCCCGGGAGAAGATCGGCCGGGCCAAGTCCGTGGAGGCCGACCGGTACGTGGAGGTCTATGCCGACATCGCCCGGGAGATGGAGGAGGAGATCGCCGCTGTGGCGGAGAAAGCAGGTGCTGACCAATGATGAAGGAATACCGTACCATACATGAGGTCTCCGGCCCCCTGATGGTGGTGGAGAAGGTGGAGGGCGTCACCTACGACGAGCTGGGCGAGATCGAGCTGGCCGACGGCACCCTCCGCCGCTGCCAGGTGCTGGAGGTGGACGGGGACAAGGCTGTGGTGCAGCTGTTCGAGTCCTCCGCCGGCATCAACCTGCGGGACTCCAAGGTCCGCTTCCTGGGCCACCCCCTCCAGCTGGCCGTCAGCGGCGACATGCTGGGCCGGGTGTTCAACGGCATGGGCCAGCCCATTGACGGCGGCCCGGAGATCCTGCCGGAGAAGTACCTGGACATCAACGGCCTGCCCATGAACCCCGCAGCCCGGGACTACCCCAACGAGTTCATCCAGACCGGGGTCAGTACCATCGACGGGCTGAACACCCTGGTCCGCGGGCAGAAGCTGCCCATCTTTTCCGGCTCCGGCCTGCCCCACGCCCAGCTGGCGGCTCAGATCGCCCGCCAGGCCAAGGTGCTGGGCGACGAGGGCAACTTCGCCGTGGTCTTTGCCGCCATCGGCATTACCTTCGAGGAGTCGGAGTACTTTGTCAATGAGTTCAAGCGCACCGGGGCCATCGACCGGACGGTGCTCTTCACCAACCTGGCCAACGACCCCGCCGTGGAGCGCATCGCCACCCCCCGCATGGCCCTCACCGCCGCGGAGTATCTGGCCTTCGAGAAGGATATGCACGTGCTGGTGATCCTCACGGACATCACCAACTACGCCGAGGCCCTCCGGGAGGTCTCCGCCGCCAAGAAGGAGGTCCCCGGCCGCCGCGGCTACCCCGGCTACCTTTATACCAACCTGGCCACCATCTACGAGCGGGCGGGCCGGCAGCTGGGCAAGAAGGGGTCCATCACCATGATCCCCATCCTCACCATGCCCGAGGACGACAAGACCCACCCCATCCCGGACCTCACCGGCTATATCACCGAGGGGCAGATCATCCTCAGCCGTGACCTATACCGCAAGGGCGTGCTGCCCCCGGTGGACGTGCTGCCCTCCCTGAGCCGTCTGAAGGACAAGGGCATCGGGCCCGGGCGGACGAGAGAGGACCACGCCGGCACCATGAACCAGCTCTTCGCCGCCTACGCCGCCGGCAAGGAGGCCAAGGAGCTGATGACCATTCTGGGCGAGGCGGCCCTGAGCCCCACGGACCTGCTGTACGCCAAGTTCGCCGACGAGTTTGAAAAGCGCTATGTCACCCAGGGTCAGGAGGAGAACCGGTCCATCGAGGAGACACTGGACCTGGGCTGGGAGCTCCTGAGCATCCTGCCCCGCAGCGAGCTCAAGCGCATCAAGCCGGAGATGATCGACAAGTACCTGCCTAAGCAGGTGTGAGAGGCCGTCGAGTAGAAAAGAGGTGAAGCGATGCCCTCCGCTACCATAAATCCCACCAGAATGGAGCTGACCCGGCTGAAGGGGCGGCTGAAGACCGCCACCCGGGGCCACAAGCTCCTCAAGGACAAGAGGGATGAACTGATGAAGCAGTTTCTGGAGATCGTCCGGCGGAACCGGGAGCTGCGCCAAAAGGTGGAGGCCGGCCTGGAGCGGGCCAACGCCGCCTTTACTGTGGCCGCCGCCCTCATGAGCCCGGAGATGCTGGAGCAGGCCCTGCTGTACCCGAAGCAGAGCGTGGAGCTGGACATGACATCAAAGAACATCATGTCCGTCAACGTCCCCGTCTACAGCTTCCACACCCGGAACGAGGACCCCACGGAGATCTACCCCTACGGCTTTGCCCAGACCAGCGGCGAGCTGGACGCCGCCCTGGAGGCGCTCTCCCAGGTGTTCCAGGACATGCTGGAGCTGGCCCAGGTGGAGAAGACCATGCAGCTGCTGGCCGCGGACATCGAGAAGACCCGCCGCCGGGTCAACGCCCTGGAGTACGTGATGATCCCCCAGTTCCAGGAGAAGATCCGCTACATCTCCATGAAGCTGGATGAGAACGAGCGGGGCAACATCACCCGGCTGATGAAGGTCAAGGAGATGGTCCTCCAGGATGCCCATGAATTTAAAACACCCACAGCGTAGGAATTAAGAATTAGAAGAGGCGGCGGTCCCGTATCGGGGCCGCCGCCTCTCTGTGCTTTTGGGGCGGGGAGTTTTGTGAATATATTGTAAATCGGGAAGAAAGCTGAGGATTTGCCTCGCAATGTTAAATATACGTTAAGTTTCAGTTAAGCAAAAAATGATATACTCCAGGTCCGAGGTGAGGACAAATGCGGCAAAATCAGGTACAAAAATCGACAGAAAACCGGGAGGCGGCCTTCCGCCATGAGTGGAAGCACATGGTGGGCTATGGCGATCTCCTGGCCCTGCGGTCCCGGCTGACAGCGGTGATGGCCCAGGACAGCCACGGCGTAAACGGGCGGTACGCCGTCCGAAGCCTGTACTTTGACAACCTGCGGGACAAGGCCCTGCGGGAGAAGCTGGACGGGGTGGACTGCCGGGAGAAGTTCCGGGTCCGGTACTACAACGGGGACCTCTCCCTGCTCCTGCTGGAGAAGAAGAGCAAGCTCCACGGCCTGTGCCGCAAGGAGCAGGCCCAGCTCACTCTGGACCAGGCCCGGGCCGTGTCCTCTGGGGAGCTCCGGACCCCGGCGGGCAGTGGTGATCCCCTGCTGTGGGAGCTGTGCTATAAGATGGAGACCCAGGGCCTCCGGCCCAGGACCATTGTGGATTACACCCGGGAGGCCTATGTCTGTGAGGCGGGAAATGTTCGGGTGACCTTGGACTACGATATCCGCACCGGCCTGACCGGCACGGACTTTCTGGACCCCGACTGCGTCACGGTGCCGGCGGGGGACGTGCCGGTGATCCTGGAGGTGAAGTGGGACGCCTTTCTGCCCTCCGCGATCCGGGACGTGGTCCAGGTCCCCGGCGCCCACACATCGGCCTTTTCCAAATACGCGGCCTGCCGGATCTACGGCTGACACGATAAAAGACAGGAGACTGACAGCATGACTTTTCAGGATATTTTCAAATCCAGCTTTCTGGAGAACATTGACAGCGTGTCCATCTTGGACATGGTGGTGGCCCTGACGCTGGCATTTGCCATCGGCCTGTTCATCTTTCTGATCTACAAGAAGACCTTCGCCGGGGTGATGTACTCCTCCAGCTTCGGTGTGACCCTGGTGGCCCTGACCATGATCTCCACTCTGGTGATCCTGGCGGTGACCAGCAACGTGGTGCTCTCCCTGGGCATGGTGGGCGCCCTGTCCATCGTCCGGTTCCGCACCGCCATCAAGGAGCCGTTGGACATCGCCTTCCTCTTCTGGTCCATCGCCGTGGGTATTGTCCTGGCCGCCGGCATGATCCCCCTGGCGGTGTTCGGCAGCGTGGTCATCGGCCTGGTCCTGCTGGTCTTTGCCAACAAGAAGTCCCACACCAGCCCCTACATCGTGGTTCTCCGCTGCCGGGACCACGACAGCGAGACCGCCGCCACCGGCTATCTCCGCAGCCAGGTGAAGCGCTGCGTGGTCAAGAGCAAGACCGCCCAGCCGGGGTCCATTGAGCTGAACATGGAGGTCCGCCTGGGGGATGACAACACCGATTTCATCAACATCCTGGCGGAGATGGAGGGGGTGGCCAGCGCCGTGCTGGTCAGCTACAACGGCGACTACATGAACTGACGGGGAGGCGCGCCATGTCCACCCACAAGTATATCGACCGGATCTGCTGCGGGGCCATGGCCCTGGCGGTGCTCCTGGCGGTGATCTTCATGAACGGGGAGAGTCTGGGCATCCAGGCCGCCGCCTCGTCCATGGGATACGAGGACCGGCTCTTCGACACCAGCGCGGTCCATACTCTGGACATCGTCATGGACGACTGGGACGCTTTTCTGGAGACCTGCGCCGGCGAGGAGTACGCCGACTGCACCGTGGTCATCGACGGGGAGACCTACGCCAACGTGGCCATCCGGGCCAAGGGCAACACCTCCCTGACCCAGGTGGAAAACTACGGCAACGACCGCTACAGCTTCAAGATCGAGTTTGACCACTACGACAGCGGCCTGACCTACCATGGTCTGGACAAGCTGAGCCTGAACAACATCATCCAGGATAACACCTATCTGAAGGACTACCTCACCTACCAGATGATGGGGTGGTTCGGCGTGGCCGCGCCCCTGTGCAGCTATGTCTACATCACCGTCAACGGTGAGGACTGGGGTTTGTACCTGGCGGTGGAGGGGGTGGAGGAGTCCTTTCTGGAGCGGAATTACGGCAGCGATTACGGCGAGCTCTACAAGCCAGACAGCATAGATATGGGCGGCGGCCGGGGCAATGGCGGCGGTTTTGACATGGACGACTGGCAGCCGGCGGACAACGTCTCCGGCGGGGACTTCGCGCCCCCGGAGAATCTGGAGCTGCCCGGGGATGGGGAGCCTCCGGAGGACTTCGCACAGGACTTTTCCGGCCGGGGCGGAGGAGGAGGCGGCATGGGCGGCTTCTCCATGGGCAGCGACGACGTCTCTCTCATCTACACCGACGACGACTACGACAGCTACCAGAACATCTTCGACAACGCCAAGACCGACATCACCGACGAGGACCGGGACCGCCTCATCGCCTCCCTGAAGCGGCTCAACGCGGGGGAGGATATTGAGGAGGTGGTGGACGTGGATCAGGTGATCCGCTACTTCGTGGTCCACAACTTTGTCTGCAACTTCGACAGCTATACCGGCTCCATGATCCACAACTACTACCTCTACGAGAAGGACGGACGGCTGTCCATGATCCCCTGGGACTACAACCTGGCCTTCGGCGGCTTCCAGGATCAGGATGACGCCACCACCCTGGTGAACTACCCCATCGACGACCCGGTCTCCGGCGGGACGGTGGAGTCCCGGCCCATGCTGGCCTGGATCTTCGCCGACGAGACCTACACAGAGCTCTACCACCAGTATTTCGCGGAGTTTCTTGCAGAGTACTTCGACAGCGGATATTTTGCTGAGATGCTGGACCAGGTGGAGACCCTCATCGCCCCCTATGTGGAGAAGGACCCCACCAAGTTCTGCACCTACGAGGAGTTTCAGACCGGCGTGGACACCCTCCGGGAGTTCTGCCTGCTCCGGGCGGAGAGCGTGTCCGGGCAGCTGGAGGGGACCATCCCCGCCACCTCCGAAGGCCAGGCGGCGGACAGCGCCAGCTTCATCGACGCCTCCCACATCGTTATTTCGGATATGGGCAGCATGAACGGCGGCGGTATGGGCGGCGGCCGTGGCGGCTTTGACGGCCTCCCAGGGGGCGGTCAATTCCCGGTGCTTTCGGAGGACATCCAGCCCGGGGAGGAGGACACCGCCCAGGAGGAGACTACCCAGAGTCAGGAGACCTTCAAGGGGCGGGGTACCGGGCGGACACCGCCCTCCGGCCAGTCCCCGCTGGGGGAGGCTCCGGCAGGGGAGGAGGCCGGCTCCCTGTCGGAGGAGAGCCTGACGACCCCGGAGACAGGCGGCGCAGCCGGGGAGAGGTCCCAGGCCCCGGAGAGCGCCGGGAACCAAACGCCTCCCGGTTTCTCGGAAGACACCGGGCAGGGCGGCGGTTCTGACGGCTTCCCCGGCGGCAGCCAGGTTGGGGCGGACGTCTCCGGCGGCCAGGAGACTGGACAGCTTTTGCTGCTGGCAGGCAGCGCCTTGGTTCTGGCGGCAGGCTTGCTTATTGCGGCTCTATACAGGAAGAGAGCTTAGCGGCGGCGTGTCCCGGCTCCGGGCTTGGCCCGGGGCCGGAAAATTCTTTGACAAAGCTGCGAAATTGTGCTATACTTTCTACAAATCGAATCAAGAAGTCATCCGCAGCCCTTGGCGGCACGTGGAATGGGGTGCAAAGCCCCGCGAGTCGGTCACTGTGAAGCCCTCGGTGGAGGGATAAGTCAGATACACGGCGGATGACAGCATTCTGCCGAAACCGGAAGCGCTGTTTCTGTTCGGCCTCACCGCGTGTACGCGGCGGGGCTGTTTGCGTCCCGGGCTTTCGGCTCCGGGGCGCTTTTGCTGTGCGGAGCGTATCCACGCGGCGAGACTGCCCCTGTACCGCTGTGTTTTTCCGACCCGCCGGTGGGGCGGCGGGCCTGGAGAACAATATTCTCTTCAAAGCAGTCTGTATGAAAACCAGAGGGGCGCCCAGGTCTCAAGACCGCCTGGGCGCCCTTTTGGCGTCTGCTGTGGGGAACGTCCCGTGAGGCTTCGCGCCCCGCTGCCGCGCGGGTGGCGGCGGTCTCTCCCGGGCCGGGGCTCTCCGGGCTCCACAAATTTTTCACCAAAATTTGGTGGATCATTATGGCAAATGCAACTTCCCATCCCATATCTAGTATGGTATGATAGCTTCGCGCACTACATATACCATATGATACATGAAACGAGAGAGGCAGGACACCCATGAAAATTATGAAGCGGAACGGCACGGAGGTGGTCTTCGACATTACGAAGATCATTGCCGCCATCACCAAGGCCAACAACACCGTTGGAGAGGACGCGCGGATGACGCCTGTCCAGATCCAGCGCATCGCAGAGTCTGTGGAGCTCAGCTGCCAGAAAATGAACCGCTCCCCCTCTGTGGAGGAGATTCAGGATCTGGTGGAGTCCCAGATCATGGCCCACGGCGCCTACGAGGTCGCCAAGAACTACATCACCTACCGCTATGTCCGCTCTCTGGTTCGAAAGAGCAACACCACCGACGAGAAGATCCTCAGTCTCATCGAGTGCTGCAACGAGGAGGCCAAGCAGGAGAACTCCAACAAGAACCCGGTGGTGAACTCCACCCAGCGGGACTACATGGCCGGGGAGGTCTCCCGGGACCTCAGCGAGCGGCTGCTGCTCCCCGCCGACATCGTGGAGGCTCACCGGGAGGGCATCATCCACTTCCACGACTCCGACTACTACGCCCAGCACATGCACAACTGCGACCTGGTGAACCTGGAGGACATGCTGCAAAACGGCACCGTCATCACCGACACCCTCATCGAGCGGCCCCACAGCTTCTCCACCGCCTGCAACATCGCCACCCAGATCATCGCCCAGGTGGCCTCCAACCAGTACGGCGGCCAGTCCATCTCCCTGGCCCATCTGGCCCCCTTTGTGGACGTGAGCCGGAGAAAGATCCGCCGGCTGGTGGAGCAGGAGATGGAGGCCCTGGGCATCCAGCCCACCCGGGAGAAGATCGAGGAGCTGGTGGAGACCCGGCTGCGGGACGAGGTGCGCCGGGGCGTCCAGACCATCCAGTACCAGGTGCTGACCCTGCTGACAACCAACGGCCAGGCCCCCTTTGTCACGGTGTACATGTACCTGGGGGAGGCCAAGAACGAGCAGGAGCGGAAGGATCTGGCCCTCATCATTGAGGAGACCCTGGAGCAGCGCTACCAGGGCGTGAAGAACGAGAAGGGCGTGTGGATCACCCCCGCCTTCCCCAAGCTGATCTACGTGCTGGAGGAGGACAACATCCACGAGGACTCCCCCTACTGGTACCTGACCAAGCTGGCCGCCAAGTGCACCGCCCGCCGCATGGTGCCCGACTACATCTCCGCCAAGAAGATGCTGGAGCTGAAGGGCGACGTGTACACCTGCATGGGCTGCCGCTCCTTTCTGACCCCCGACCGGTTCACCGACGCCGGGGTGGGCAACATCGCCAACGCCGGCAACTACGAGCCGGGCAAGCACAAGTACTACGGCCGCTTCAACCAGGGCGTGGTGACCATCAACCTGCCTGACGTGGCGCTCAGCTCCGGCGGTGACCTGGACAAGTTCTGGAAGATTTTTGACGAGCGGCTGGAGCTGTGCCACCGGGCCCTCATGTGCCGCCACAACCGCCTGAAGGGCACGCTGTCCGACGTGGCGCCCATCCTCTGGCAGTACGGCGCCTGCGCCCGGTTGAAGAAGGGCCAGACCATCGACGAGCTGCTCTACCACGGCTACTCCACCATCTCCCTGGGATACGCGGGGCTGTACGAGTGCGTGAAGTACATGACCGGCAAGAGCCACACCGACCCCTCCGCCACCCCCTTCGCCCTGCAGGTGATGCAGCATATGAACGACGCCTGCAAGAAATGGCGGGAGGAGAGCGACATTGACTTCTCCCTCTACGGGACCCCTCTGGAGTCCACCACCTACAAGTTCGCCAAGTGCCTCCAGCGCCGCTTCGGCGTCATCGAGGGCGTCACCGATAAGGGCTACATCACCAACAGCTACCACGTCCATGTGACGGAGAACATCAACGCCTTTGACAAGCTGAAGTTCGAGGCCCAGTTCCAGGCGTTGTCCCCCGGCGGCGCCATCAGCTATGTGGAGGTGCCGGACATGCAGGACAATCTGGAGGCGGTGCTCCAGGTGATGAAGTTTATCTACGACAACATCATCTACGCCGAGCTGAACACCAAGAGCGACTACTGCCAGGAGTGCGGCTGGGACGGAGAGATCCAGGTGGCGGAGGAGAACGGCAAGCTGATCTGGAAGTGTCCCCAGTGCGGCAACACGGACCAGGACAAGATGAACGTGGCCCGGCGCACCTGCGGCTACATCGGCACCCAGTTCTGGAACCAGGGGCGGACCCAGGAGATCCGGGACAGGGTGATGCACCTGTAAGTCACAATATGGCCCCAACGGCCCCTGCCCCTGCGGGGGCCGTTTTCTTGGAAGAAAGGAGCGCCCCATGTACTACGGTGAGATCAAAAACTGCGACATTGCCAACGGCGAGGGAGTCCGGGTCAGCCTGTTTGTCTCCGGCTGCACCAACCGCTGCAAAAACTGCTTCCAGCCCCAGACCTGGGACTTCACCTACGGCCGGCCCTTCACCGCCGAGACGGAGGAGCACCTCCTTGCCCTCCTGGCTCCCGGCTACATCAACGGTCTGACCCTGCTGGGCGGGGAGCCCTTCGAGCCGGCCAACCAGCGGACCCTGGTGCCCTTTCTCCGCCGGGTGCGGCGGGAGCTGCCGGAGAAGACCATCTGGAGCTTTTCCGGCTTCACCTACGAGGAGCTGACGGGAGCCGCCGGCCACCCCAGATGTGAGGTGACGGACGAGATGCTGTCCCTGCTGGACGTGCTGGTGGACGGCCGGTTCGTGGAGGAGCTGAAGGACCTGACCCTCCGGTTCCGGGGCAGCTCCAATCAGCGCCTTATTGATCTGAACGCCAGCCGCGCGGCGGGACGGCTGTGCTTCCTGCCGGACCGGCCCCGGAGCCGGGGATAGACGGCGGCAGTGTGGCGGAAGGGCCATGCGCGCTGGCATCGACGGCACAGGATGGATAAGCTCAGAAGTTTGGACGGAGGCCCGCAAACACGCCCATGCCCCCCAAAGTAAAAGAAGCTGCGTTTTCTGGTTGCCAAAATAGTCCAACCGGACTATTTTGGCAGCTTATATTTTGGCATCATACCCAGCGCCGCGCCTTCTGGCTGTGGCAGAGGCGAAGTTCCTGTACGGCGGGGCAAAAGCGCCGCAAGACGATTTAAAAACAGTATTGACAAATACCATGCAGGGGTATATTATAAAGATACCCTGAGAGGGTATACTGCACGGAAGGAGTTCACAATGGAACCGGAAAAAACTTGCTGCTGTCATCGGACAAAGGAGCGCACACCGGAGGAGTACAAAAAGCTGATTCACCGCCTGAACCGCATCGAAGGGCAGGTACGGGGAATCCGGGGCATGGTGGAGAAGGGAGCCTATTGCCCGGATATTCTGGTACAGTCGGCGGCGGTATCAGCGGCGATGAATGCCTTTAATCGGGAGCTTCTCTCCGATCATATCCGCACCTGTGTGGCCCATGATATCCGTGAGGGCAACGACGAGACCATCGACGAGCTGCTGAAAACTCTGCAGAAATTGATGAAGTAAGTACGAGCGATGTGGGAAGATTAGCGAGAAACGAGCATTGGGAGGTAGAAGGATTTAAAATGAAGCAGTACAATGTCACTGGCATGAGCTGCGCGGCTTGCAGTGCCAGAGTGGAGAAAGCCGTGTCCCATGTGCCGGGCGTCACATCCTGCTCTGTGAGCCTGCTGACCAACTCCATGGGTGTTGAGGGAACCGCCGCCCCCGCGGATATTATCGCGGCGGTGGAGGCGGCAGGCTACGGCGCCTCGGAGAAGGGCGCCGGCGGTCAGAAGGCTGCCTCCAGCAGCATGGCGGAGGCGGAGGAGGCCCTGAAGGATAAAGAGACACCGGTCCTGAAGCAGCGGCTGATCTGGTCTGTTGGTTTTCTGGCGGTGCTGATGTATTTCTCCATGGGCGCCATGATGTGGAACTGGCCCCTGCCGTCCTTCCTGGCGGAGAACTATATGGCCCAGGCACTGATCCAGCTCTATCTGACTGTGATCATCATGGTGATCAACAAGAAGTTTTTTATCTCCGGCTTTAAGAGCCTGTGGCACCGCTCCCCCAACATGGACACCCTGGTGGCCCTGGGCTCCTCCGCCGCCTTCGTGTGGAGCAGCTACGCCCTGTTCCAGATGACCACGGTGGAGCCGGGGATGGCCCAGATGCATATTATGCACAGCGAGTTCTACTTTGAGGCGGCAGCCATGATCCTGACCCTCATCACTGTGGGCAAGATGCTGGAGGCCCGGTCCAAGGGCAGAACCACTGACGCCCTCAAGAGTCTGATGAAGCTGGCTCCCAAGACCGCCACTGTGGTTCGGGACGGCGTCGAGACGGAAATTTCCATTGATCAGGTCCAGAAGGGCGACATCTTCGTGGTCCGTCCCGGCGAGAACATCCCAGTGGACGGCGTGGTCCTGGAGGGCCACAGCGCGGTGAATGAGTCCGCTCTCACAGGCGAGAGCATTCCTGTGGACAAAGGCGCGGGGGACGCGGTCTCTGCCGCTACCCTGAACCAGTCCGGCTTTATCAAGTGCCAGGCCACCCGGGTGGGAGAGGACACCACCCTGTCCCAGATCATTCAGATGGTCTCCGACGCCGCCGCAACCAAGGCGCCCATCGCCAAGGTGGCCGACAAGGTCTCCGGCGTGTTTGTTCCTACCGTTATCACCATCGCCGTAATCACCACGGTGGTGTGGCTGCTGCTGGGCCAGACCTTTGGCTACGCCCTGGCCCGGGGCATCTCCGTGCTGGTCATCAGCTGTCCCTGCGCCCTGGGTCTGGCGACTCCTGTGGCTATCATGGTGGGCAACGGCATGGGCGCCAAGAACGGCATCCTGTTCAAAACCGCCGCCTCCCTGGAGGAGACCGGGAAAATGGACATTGTTGCCCTGGACAAGACCGGCACCATCACCAGCGGCGAGCCCAAGGTAACAGATATTCTGCCCGCCCCCGGCGTCAGTGAGGAGGAGCTCCTCCGCCTGGCCCTGGCCCTGGAGCAGAAGAGCGAGCATCCCCTGGCCCGGGCCATTATGGAGAAGGGCGAGGAGCGGAACATGAAGGCCGACGAGGTCACCCGGTTCCAGGCTCTGCCCGGCAACGGCGTCACCGCCGAGCTCAACGGCGCCAAGCTCTCCACCGGCAACCTGAAGTTCATCAAGACCCAGACGGAGGTCCCCGCCGCCATCCAGACCCAGGCGGAGCAGTTGGCGGAGCAGGGTAAGACGCCCCTGTTCTTCTGCCAGGACAAGGAGCTGGTGGGCATTATCGCCGTGGCCGATGTCATCAAGGAGGACAGCCCCCAGGCTGTCCGGGAGATGCGGAACATGGGCATCCGAGTGGTCATGCTCACCGGAGACAACGAGCGCACTGCCAAGGCCATCGGCGCCCAGGCCGGCGTGGACGAGGTCATCGCCGGTGTGCTGCCTGACGGCAAGGAGAGCGTCATCCGCAAGCTGAAGAAGCAGGGCAAGGTGGCCATGGTGGGCGACGGCATCAACGACGCCCCGGCCCTGACACGGGCGGATATCGGCATCGCCATCGGCGCGGGCACCGACGTGGCCATCGACGCGGCGGACGTGGTGCTGATGAAGAGCCGCCTTTCCGATGTGCCCGCCGCCATCCGCATGAGCCGGGCCACATTGCGGAACATCCACCAGAACCTGTTCTGGGCTTTCTTCTACAACAGCGTGGGGATTCCCCTGGCCGCCGGTCTGTTCGTCACCTTCGGCCTGACCCTGAACCCCATGTTCGGCGCGGCGGCGATGAGCTTGAGCAGCTTCTGTGTGGTGTCCAACGCCCTGCGGCTGAACCTGTTCAACATGCGGGACGCCAGCCATGACAAAAAGCGCAGGCATAAGCAGGTGGAGCAGGTCCAGGAGACCACGGTTGAAAAGACCATGAAGATTGAGGGCATGATGTGCGGCCACTGTGAAAAGACGGTAAAGACTGCTTTAGAGGCGATCCCCGGTGTGGAGGAGGCCACGGCTGACCATGAGAACGGCACCGCCGTCATCATCATGGCCCCCAACGCCGATCTGGAGGCCATGAAGCAGGCGGTCCAAAAGGTCGGGTACGCTGTGCTGGGCATCGAGTGATCTCCACTCGTGTTCCAATATAGAGGAAAATCAATTTTAAGGAGGATATAGGGACTATGAAGAAGCTGATGAAGGTCGAAGGGATGCACTGCGGCGGCTGCTCCGGGAGATTGAAGAGAATTCTGGAGGCTCTCCCCGGCGTAACAGAGGCCGGCGCCGACCACGCCGCCGGTACCGCCTATGTGGTGGGCGATGTGTCCGACGAGGCCCTCAAGGAGGCTGTGGAGGGCGGCAACTTCAAGCTGCTCGGCATTGAGAACGGCTGATGGCAAAAATGGAGAGCGCGCTGTCTGAAACCAGACGGCGCGCTCTTTATTTGGCTGGAGCGGGGAGCTATATCACTTATTCCGGGCACGGCTGTTGGTGTCGATGGAGCCGCGAAACACCACCAGGCGGTCGTAGAGATACTCCAGGATGAAGTTGGCGGCCATGTTGAGGATGGTCACCAGATACTCGTTCCACCCCAGAGTGTCCGCCAGGAAGCTGCCCAGGAAGGTGGACAGGGGAGTGAATACGCAGTAGAAGGCGAACACCAGGGCCATGGCCCGGGGCACGTTGTTGGCGGACTGGAAGGTATAGCGGCGGTTGAGGGTGAAGTTCCACAGCACCGACAGCGCCAGGGCAACGAGGTAGCAGGGCCAGTAGCTCCAGCTTGTCAGCTCGTTGAGGAGGGAGAAGGCCGCCAGCTCGATGACCCCGGCGGAGATGGAAAACAGCAGAAATTTCAGGGACCGGACCACTTCTTTTTTTCTGGACATACCTTCCTCCTTATCCTTGCGTCACGGCGCTGTTCAGCGCCCGGAAGTTTTTCCGGTTGGACCGGTAGAGATGTTTGAAGACGGCGTAGTAGGGCTGGTAGGCGGCGGTCCTGGCCGGGTCCGGCGTATACCGCGCAGCGGCCGGGATAAAGGTCCCCACCGCGTCCAGGTCGGGGATCAGGCCCAGGCCCACCCCCACCACAGCCGCCGCCCCCACGGCCCCCACGTTCTGGGGGCTGGAGACCACCTCCACCGTCCGGCCGGTGATGTCCGCCAGCCGCTGGCAGGTCACCGGCGACAGGGCCCCGCCTCCCACAAAGCGGACGGGGTCGGAGGTCTTCAGCTTCCGGTCCTGGCACTCCAGCATCCACTTTAGGTGGAAGCAGACGCCCTCCAGCACGGCGGAGATCAGCTCCGTCTTGCCGGTCTCCAGGCGGATGTTGAAGAACATCCCGGCGGCACTGGGGTCCTCGAAGGGGCAGCGGTTGCCGTGGAGCCAGGGGGTGAAGATCACGCCGCCGGAGCCGGGGGGCACGTCCCGCACGGTCTCCGTCATATAGTCGTAGAGGCTGCGGTACACCGCCTCCTGGCTCTGGGCCACGTCCCGCTTCTCCAGGTAGATGCCGATCTCGTCCAGGGCCAGGTGGTCCTTCACCCACTCCAGGCACTTGCCGGCGGTCTCCATCTCGGCGAAGTAGTTGTACCGCCCGGGCTGGGCCCCCACGATGGCGGCGATCATGGCGGTAACGTCCACCTGCTGCCGCTCCGTCACTGTGGATACCCACCCAGAGGTGCCGCAGTAGACGTGGGTGCTGCCCGCGGCGGTGGCCCCCGCTCCCACGGCGATGAGGGCCGCGTCCCCGCCGCCGCCGAACACCGGGGTGCCGGGGGCCAGCCCCAGCTCCCCGGCGGCCTGTTCCGTCAGGCCGCCGACCTTTTCCGCGGCGTCCGCCAGCCGGGGCAGGTGCTCCGGTCGGACGCCGAACATCCGGCAGAGCTTCTCGCTCCAGCACTGCCGCCCGGGCCGTGTATCGTAGAGGAAGGTGGCGTAGGCGCTGTCCCGGGTCATCACCGCCTGGCCGGTGCACCGGAGGATCAGGTACTCCTTCACGTCCAGCCACTTCCAGGCCCGGGCGAAGTTCTCCGGCTCGTGGGCCTCCACCCACTTGTACTTCCACAGGGGGTCCTTCACGCTGCTGGACACCGCCCCGGTGAGGCGCAGGCTGGTCAGCAGCTTCCCCACGTTGGCCCCGGCGATCTGGATGCCGTGGGCGATGCCCCGGCGCAGCTCCTCCCGGGCCCGCTGGTCCATGTAGCTCATGGGGCGGCGGACGGGCCGGCCCTCCCGGTCCACCAGCACCAGCCCCTGCATCTGGGAGCAGAAGGAGATGCCGGCCACCTGCTCCGGCGTTATGGAGCAGGTGGCGAAGATCTCCCGGGTAGCGGCGGCCATGGCCTCCCACCACTGGTCCGCGTCCTGTTCCGCCCCGCCGTCCGGCAGGATATACAGGTCGTAGCCCCTCTGGGCGCTGGCTATCAGCTCAATGGTCTCCCCGATGGCGAAGAGGCAGGTCTTGACGCCGGTGGTGCCCACGTCGTAGGCCAGCACATAGGTCGTGGTATGGTCGTTCACGAAAAAGTCCCTCCTAACGTTCTTCCCGGTGAGGAATCTGGGCCTGCTCGGTGGTAAAGGCGGACTCCAAAAATTTCAGCAGCTCCGCTTCCACCTGGCGGCCGCCGTCGGGCACGGCACCGCCGCAGTAGAGGGCAAAACGCGCCCTGTAGTAGTCGCAGCAGTAGGAGAACTGCAGCATCATCAGCAGATTGTCGAAGAAGAAGGCGAAGAGCCGGGGGTCCATGTCCCCGCGCAGCTCCCCCCGGGCCTGGGCCCGGGCGATGTAGTCGGTGTAGAGCCGGGCGGTGACCCCTTCGATCTCCTCCGCCAGCCGTCGGGCGAAGTCCCCGCTGGCGGTGGTGATCTGGTGGTACATGCGGATGTGGCTGCCGTGGTCCCGGGAGAAGTCCTGGAGGGCCCGGATAATCTGTCCGGCGTAGCCCAGGAGATTGTCCTCCCGGCCCGTCACCTGCCGCAGCACATCCTCCAGGGAGGCCAGGCTGTGGCGGAGGCAGGCGTGAAAGAAGTCCTCTTTGTTGACATAATACTTATACAGGACCCCCACGCTGATCCCCGCCCGGCGGGCGATGTCCGCCATGCCGGCGCCGTGGAGGCCGCTTTCGGCGAAAGCCTCGATGCCGGCCTCCAATATCTCCTCCCGCTTCTCTTCTGTCAGCTTCTTCAGCATGGCCGCCCTCTCACCCTTTCCGCTTGGCGTATTGGGTCACGTAGAACGCCCGCTGGAACAGGGCGTCCATCCGGTTTAGAGGGCGGCAGCCGGGGACGGCATCGGCGAAGCGCCGGGCCAGACAGCCTTTTTTCAGGAGGTGGGACACCGCCTCTGCCTCCTCCCGGTCGGGGCCCACGCACAGCGCCCCGGCCCCCGGCAGCAGTACGGCGTTTCGCCCCCGCAGGGCCCGGGCCACCCGACCGGGCACCGGCGGCGCCCAGCGGATATCCGCCCCGGCGATCTGGGCCAGGTCGTCCACCATGGGCCGCAGGGTGCGGCGGGACGCGCTCACCGCGATCACATCCCGGTCCCGAACGTGGAGGACCGCTTTCCCCAGGCCGGCGCGGTAAATGGCGGCGTGGAGGGCGGCGGCGGGGGGAAGCCGGGCTTCGCCCAGGGAGAAGATCCGCTCCCGCTCCCCGATCATAAGCCGGAAAGCATCCCCCTCCAAAACGCTCTCCCCGTAGTCCGGGATCCGGGCTGGGAGGGAGGGGGTATCCAGGACGCTCTGGATCTGCCGGGCGCAGACCTCCTCCAGAGCCGCCGAGACGGCGAAGGCGTCCTCCATGTCCCGGCCCAGACACAGGGCCCCGTGGCTGCGGAGGAGGAAGGCGGGGCTGTCGGGATAGCCCGCCACCACCCGCTCCGCCGCCCGGCGCAGGGCCTTGCTGGAGGGGAGGCCGTAGGCGGCGCAGGGGACCCGCCCCCCCAGGAGGGGGTGGTCCGCGGTCAGGTCCCGGCCCGCCGTGGAGCAGACGCTGGCCATGTCCTGGTGGGTGTGGATGACAAAATTTACCTCTGGCCGCAGCCGGTAGGCGTCGGCGTGGATGCCCCGCTCGCTGGAGGGCTTCCGCTCCCCCTGGTAGGAGCCGTCCCGGCCGTCCACCAGCACCAGCTGGTCCTCAGTCATGGTGTCGTAGGCCATACCGCTGGGGGTGATGATGAAGTGGGTGTCCGACACCCGGGCGCTGACATTGCCCCAGGTACGGGCCACCAGGCCCTCCGCCAGCAGTTTCCGGCCCGCCTCCACAACGATCCGTCTGGCTTCAGCCTCTGTATAGGCCATATCCCTTACACCTCCAGGGGCCCGCAGTTGGCCAGAACCCGGTCAAACCGCTCCAGCACGTCGTCGATCATCTCCTCGGTGTAGGCGGCGCTGGTGTAGAGCCGGGAGCCTGCCAGGGTGACGATTCCCTCGGCCATGTAGGCCGCGCCCATGTGCTCCATCTCCTTCTGCCGGATGCCGGTCTGTTTGAGAATCTGGGGGATGGTCCAGGGCTTCTTCCAGTCGATGGCGAAGTGCATGGTGCCCACGCTGTCCAGGTGGCAGATAGAGCCCTGGTTGAAGGCCACAAAGGGGAGGTTGTACTTCTGAATCCGCTCCTGGAGCCCCCGGGTCAGCCGGTCGCCCATCCGCCCCGCCACCTCGCAGGCGTTGGTGCGCTCGATCTCGCAGAGGGTGTAGTAGCCAGCCACGCAGGAGATGGGGGTGGCGGCCATGGTGCCGCCGCACATGGCCTTGGATACCTTCTTGCCGGAGGAGTCCAGACCGGCCCCCAGGTGGGCCATGCAGTCGGCGTGGCCACCCACGCCGCCGGCGCCGGGGTAGCCCCCGGCAATGATTTTGCCGAACACCGTCAGGTCCGGGTCCACCCCGAAGTAGCCCTGGGCGCCGCTGAGGCCGATGCGGAACCCGGTCACCACCTCGTCGAAGACCAGCAGGGCCCCGTAGTCCCGGGCCAGCTTGGCAGCCCCCCGGACGAACTCCCGGCTCAGGGGCCGGGTGCCGCTCTCCGGGCCCATGGGCTCCAGGAAGACGGCGGCGGTGCCGCCGGTGAGGCGGTTGGCCCGGAGCTTCCGCTCCAGGTCCTCCAGGTCGTTGGGGAAAAATTCGTCGGTGTGCTTGAACACGTAGCCCGGGACCCCCTTGGAGAGGAGCCCCTTGGTGCCGGGGACCCGGATGCCGTAGGCCAGCTGGTCGGACCAGCCGTGGTAGGCCCCGCCCATCTTCAGGATGTTCTTCTTCCCGGTCTTCAGCCGGGCGATGCGCACGGCCACCATGTCCGCCTCGGTGCCGGAGCCCAGCATGCGGAACATCTCCACCGAGGGCACCAGGTCCGAGATCTTCTTGGCCAGCTTGTACTCAAACTCGTGGAACAGGCCCGTGGAGGGGCCGCAGGTCTTCAGCAGCTCGATGACCTGGTCCCGCACCGCCGGCGGGTTGCTGCCCAGGATGGTGGGCCCCCCGGCCTGGAGCAAGTCGTAATACCAGTTGCCGTCGATGTCGTAGAGCTTGGCCCCCTCCGCCCTGGTGACCACGATGGGGAAGGGGTAGTTGAAGGCCAGGTTGTGCTGCACCCCGCCGGGGATCACCTTTTTGGCCTGGGAGATCATCTCCTTGGACCTGGGGCACTTCTCCTCAAAGTAGTGCTGTACATAGTCCGCCAGCTTGTCCCGGCGGATGGACCACACCGGCTTTTGGATCAGCTCGTCCAGCTGCCGTGTCACCGCCGCCGCGTCCAGATACTCGTTGATCGCGAATCCATTGTAGGCCATGGCAATACCTCCTGTCTCCGGGCCTTCTGCGCACATCTCGTGAATTTTCATTCACGTGTTACACACAGGGTACCACACTCCGGCCGCCGCTGTCAACGCTCTCCGGGGAAAGGGAGTGTGAAATCTCCCATCCGGGGCAGAGGCGTCAGGTGTGAAACAGGGCGGTGAAGAGCTGGTAGTCCTCCCGCATCCGGGGGAGAAGGGGGTAGCTGTAGTGGTGCAGGACCCAGTCGATCACCACGCCCCGGAAGTGGCGGAAGCAGAAGTCCGCTACCCACTCGGGGGAGTGGCCTGGGGCCAGGAGCCCCTCCTTCTCCGCCTGACGGAAGCAGTCCAGCATGGCCTGGTGGATGTAGCGGCGGCTGTCCATGCTCTTGGTGCCGGGAACGGCGATGCGCCGCTGGTAGTAGCGGCCGATGAGCTCCCGGCTGTCCTCCATAAATTCGGCGTAGGCGGACAGCAGCCGCCACAGCCGCCGCTCCGGTGGCTCCGCCTCATGGCCGGCCATGGCGGCGGCCACGCTGTCGTCCAGGGGGGCGAAGCCGTACTCCAGCAGGGCGTCCTTGGAGGGAAAGTGGTGGTAGAAGGCTCCGGTGGTAATGCCGGCGGCCTTGCAGATGTCCCGGACGGACACCTGGTCGAAGCCCTGAGAGCGCATGAGCTCCAGGGCGGTGTGCAGAATCCGCCGGGCCGTGGCCTCACTCTGTAATTTTCTGCGCTGGGCGTATTCCATGCGGTTTTCCCCCTTTCTTCCCATTGACAACGGTTGGGACATGCCCTATAATAGCTTCTAACATAACGTTGTTATGTGACTATTATAGGGCGGGGCGGAGGCCCTGTCAAGTAAGGAGATGTTGCTGGATGGCGCCCCGAAAGATCGCACTGCTCACCGACTCCTGCGCGGACCTGTCCCAACAGCGGGCGGAGGAGAACCGGATCCATGTCGTCCCGCTGCGGATCCGCTGCGCGGACGGGGAGTACCGGGACGGCGTGGATATCACCGCCGCCGACGTCTACCGGAGGCTCCGCTCCGGTGAGCTGCCCAAGACCTCTCTGCCTGTCGGGGAGGACGTCAACGCCATCTTTGACCGCCTGGCGGCGGAGGGCTACGACGGAGTCATCGCCGTGATGCTCTCCGGCGGCCTGTCCGGGACCTACAATATGGTCCGGCTGCTGGGGGAGGAGCGGAAGGACCTGGAGGTGCGGGTCTACGACTCGGTCAGCGGCTCCCTGGGGGTGGGGATAACCATGCTCCAGCTGGCGGAGGACCTGCGGGGCGGAGCGTCCTGGCGGGAGCTGACCCGGAAGCGGGTGCCCCAGCTCATTCAAAACACATTTCCCTTCTTCTCGGTGGACACCTTGGAGTACCTCCAGAAGGGAGGGCGCATCGGTAAGATTACGGCGGTGGCCGGGACCATGCTCCAGATCAAGCCTATCCTCACCTTCGCCCAGGACGGACAGCTCCAGTCCGTGGCCAAGGTCCGGGGCCGCAAGCAGGTCCAGGACAGGCTCATCGACATGGTGGTGGCGGCATGCGGAAGCCACAAGAAGTACAATTTGGCGGTGGCCAACGGCGGCGCGCCGGAGGAGATGGCGGAGCTGAAGGCCAAGCTGAAGCAGGCCCTCCCGGGTTACGACCACATCTGGGAGGGGGAGCTGGACGGCACCCTCAGCGTCTACATCGGGGACGGCGTCCTGGGCGCCGCTGTCCAGACCCTGGACTGACGGCACAAGAGAATAAGAAAGCGGCGTGGACACGAGACCGTGTCCACGCCGCTTCTTGTTCAGGCGCCTGCTGCCTCAAGTCAGATAGGGGTGGGTATAGGGGGCCGGCTCCGGGCCGCAGTACAGGCCGTAGGCGTCGCAGATCCAGTAGGTACCGTCCACGTCCACCCGGCACCACTGGTGCGACCACTGGTTCTCATTGACGTGCTCATAGGGGATGCCCAGGATGTTCAGGCACAGTCCGGTGGCCCGGGTGCACCCGGCGCAGGAGGCCATCCCCAGGACAAAGTAGCCGTAGGGGTCGTTGTAGTGTTCGCCGGAGGAGCTGTAGAGCATCCCGCTGTCGAACATGGACCGCAGGGCGATGGCGATGCCCAGAAGCTGCTCCTCCCGGCTCAGGTCCGCCAGGGGCGTGACGATCTCCAGAGCCGCGTCATAGGCCTGGGCCAGCTCCTCGTCGGTGGCGTTCTTCCGCAGACTGTCCAGATTGGCCAGCTGGTCCATGGGCACCGGCGTGAAGGGCTGGCGGACCAGAGAGATCTGCCGGCGCAGGCTCGGGTCCACCATGCGGCTGACCAGAGCGGCGGCGGAGCCCCGATTGATGCCGCTGTCGGGGGCGAAGGTGCCGGAGGCGTCATTTCCGGTGAGGACGCCGGCCCGGTACAGGCGGTACACCGCCTCATAGCAGGGATCTTCCGCGGCCACGTCGGGGATCGCCCCTTCCTCGATGCTGCTGATCTCCGGCAGGGCCTCGTCGGGCAGAGCGGCGCCGACGATCACGGCAAAGTCCGCCCGGGTGACGGCCTGGCCCAGCTCACCGTCGCTGTAGTCCCGGGTGATGAGCCCGGAATCCAGGGCGTAGTCCAGGTAGGGCTGATACCAGGGCTCCCCGCCGCTGAAGTCCGGCGCCTCGCCCAGGTAGGTGCTGTGGATGCGGCAGGCCATGACCACTGTCTGGGCCAGGGTCAGAGAGCCGTCCGGGGCGAAGCGCCCGCCGCCCACGCCGTCCATCAAGCCGTACTCAACGGCGGCGCGGACACTTTCAGCGCACCAGCTCTCAGCGGCCACGTCGGTGAACTGCCCCTCTGTGTAGGAGTGGACCTTCTGGAAGTTGGTAAGGCCCTCCTCCACTGCCAGGGCCGGCGCACACAGGCCGGCGGCGATTGCCAAAGCTAGAAAAAATGATACAAATTTTCGCATAGCGACACCTCCCTCTACCGGTATTGTATGCCCTGATCCGGCGCGCGTCAAGGGGGACGGGCCTTTGCGCTGTGTCTCAACGAAGCTTTTCCATGACATAGTTGGTCAGGAGGACGCCACGGCGCTGGACCTGCTGCTCCTTGACCACAGTGTACCCCCGTTTCTCAAAGAAGGGGCGGGCGGTGATGGAGGCGTGGACGGTGATCCGCGGGACGCTGACCGCCGCCTCCAGGGCGTCGCACAGGGCCGTGGCGATCCCTTGTCCCTGGCAGTTTTTGTGGACATACAGCCGGTCCAGGTAGCCGGCCTCATCCATGTCCCCAAAGCCCACGATCACCCCGTTTTCCTCCGCCACCAGGCTGGTATGTTCCTGAAAGGACTGGTCCCAGGCGGCCAGGTCCACCTCTCCGGTGGCCCAGGCGTCCAGCTGCGCCGGGGTATAGTCCCTGGCGTTGACGGTGTGGACGGTGTCGTAAAAGAGCGCCGCCATCTCCCGGATATCGGACGGCGCGTAGCTGCGGATCTCCATGTTATATGATCTCCTTTTCTACAAAATGTACGGCGGACTGGTCCCAGTATTTTCGGTACGTCCGCTCCCGCTGCCCGTCCAGATCGAGCTGGTACAGGCGGAAGATGACGGGGATATTTTTGGGTTGCCACTGCTCCTGATAGGAGTACCGGTAGGACATGCCCAGCCGGGCCATCACCCTGCCGCTGCGGGGGTTCTCCCGGTCGTGAGTGGCGGTGAGGTAGGGCAGGCCGCCGGCGCCCGCCTGCCGGATCACCGCCTGCCCGGCCTCGGTGGCGATGCCCATGCCCCAGGATTCCCGGCGCAGCCCGTACCCCAGGTCGTGGCTGTCGTCCCCGGACAGGGTGATGTATCCAAGGGGGATATCATCGCGCTTCAGACAGATGGCGAACTTCCAGGCGGAGCGGTCCCGATAGGCCGCGGCGTACCGCTCCTGAAAGAAGGATTCCGCCTCCTCCATGGTGTGCACGGGGAACCAGGGCAGGAAGCGGTTGACCTCCCGGTCGCTGAAGATGGCGAAGACGGCCGGGAGGTCGTCCTCCGTGAAGGGGCGGAGCAGCAGTCGCTCCGTCTCCAGCACGGGGGTGTCCCACATGTCCATGTTGGATCAGCTCCTTTCCGCTGAGGTGTTGTTTTCCGGACGCATCTCCGCAGTCTCCCTCAGGAGCTGGATCAGATCCCGCAGGGGGACGTTCTGCTGTTCAGACTTGTAGTAAATGCCGAAGGACACCGGCTCCACGCCCTGGATGGGCACCTGGACCAGAGCGCGGTCCGGGGGGATGGACAGCGTGGGGAGGATGGAGATGCCCAGACCCGATTCCACGAAGATCACCACCCCCTCCGCGGAGTCGGCGAAGTAGAAGTCGGAGAACTGCCTACCCTCCATCAGATTCCCCTGGATTCGGGCCACGTCCGCCTGGGACCTCGCCGGGTCCAGGAGGACCAGCTTTTCCTCCCGCAGATCGTCCAGCGTGACCTGTTCCCGCTGGCTCAGAGGACTGTTCGCCGGGCAGACACAGGCCACGGGCACTCTGATGATCTCCCGGTAGGCGGCGGTGATCTTTTTCACGTCCGGCTCCCGAAAGGCGATGACCGCGTCCACGTCATCCTCCTCCAGCAGCCGGTACAGGTGCTGAAAGGGGACCACCCGGAGCCGGGGGTGGAGGTCGGGGTAGCGCAGAGCCAGCTGCCGGAGCGCGGGGGGCAGGATAAAAAGCTGGGCATAGCTGTAGCAGCCTATGGCCAGGGTTTGGACATCCGTCAGTCCGTAGGGGCTTTCAAACCGCTTCCTGGCCCGGTTGGCCAGGGCGACAATGTGCCGGGCGTCCTCAAGGAAGAGAAAGCCCGCCTCCGTCAGCTTCACCGTCCGGGTGGTGCGCTTGAACAGCTGCGTGTTCAGCTCCTTCTCCAGGGAGTGGATCTGCTGGGTGACGGCGGGCTGGGTCACATGGAGCTGTTCGGCCGCCCGGGCGAAGTTCAGACAGTCCGCCACCGCCAGAAAGCAGGAGAGCTGGAATTCGTTCATGCCACAACCTCTGATTGATAAGATTTGCTTATTGATAATAGCATATTCTAAATTCACTTTCAAGTGAAAATCACTATAATAGTCCGAGGGCCGACAGTTCGGCCATGAACGATTCGGATCAAAACCATTTCATCGGAAAGGAGGACTGTCTGATGGAAAAAACGATCACGTTTCTTCTGCGGCAGCTGCATCTGTCCCTGGAACAGCAGGGAAAGGAGCGGATGAAGGACCTGGGGCTCTCCACGCCGCAGAGCCTGGCGCTCAATTACCTGTTCTCCCGGGCGGGGCAGGAGGTCTGCGCCACGGAGCTCCACGAGCTGTTCGGCGTGTCCAAATCCACGATCTCGGCTTCTCTCAAGGGACTGCGGGAAAAGGGGTATGTGGAGATGAGCGGCGTGCCCGGGGACGACAGGAAGAAGTGGATCGTCCTTACGGACAAGGCCTATGCCGTCAAACAGGAGATTGACGCCGGCCTTATGGAGCAGGAGCGCCGCCTGTGCCGGGGCATCCCGCCGGGACGGCTGGAGGCCCTGGAGGCGGACCTGGAGACCATGCTCCGCAACGTGAGACCAGAGAGACAGTAAGGAGAGGCAACATATGCTGAAAACACTGCTAAGCCAAGTCAAAGAGTACAAAACGGCGTCGCTGCTGGCGCCGCTGTTCACCGCCCTGGAGGTGGTGATGGAGCTGTTCATCCCCTTTATCACCGCCGCCATCATCGACCAGGGCATTGAGGCCGGCGATCTGGGGCAGGTCTACCGCTATGGCGCTTTGATGATTGTCATGGCGTTTCTGAGCCTGTGCTTCGGCACGCTGGCCGGAAGATTTTCCGCCAAGGCTTCCGCCGGCTTCGCCTGCAACCTGCGGGACGCCCTCTACGCCAAGGTGCAGACCTTCTCGTTTTCCAACATCGACAAGTACAGCACCGCCGGACTGGTCACCCGCATGACCACCGATGTGACCAACATGCAGAACGCCTATCAGATGATCCTTCGCATCGCCGTCCGGGCTCCGCTGATGCTGGTCTGCTCCATGTGCATGTGCTTTTTCATCAGCGTCCAGCTGAGCGCGGTCTTTCTGGTGGCGCTGGTGGTGCTGGGGGTGTCCCTCATCTTCATCATGACCCGGACCATCCCGGTCTTTCAGAAGGTATTCCGCAAGTACGACGACCTGAACGCCAGCGTCCAGGAGAACGTGTCCGCCATCCGGGTGGTCAAGGCCTTCGTCCGGGAGGCCTACGAGGATGAGAAGTTCAAGAAGGCGGCGGACGGCCTTTACCGCCTGTTCGTCAAGGCGGAGAGCACCCTGGCTCTGAACAGTCCCATCATGATGCTGGTGGTCTACGGCTCCATCCTGGCCCTGTCCTGGTTCGGCGCCCACTACATCGTGGCCGGCGAGCTGACCACCGGAAACCTGACCAGCCTGTTCAGCTATGTCATGGGCGTGCTTATGAGCCTGATGATGCTCTCCATGATTTTTGTCATGGTCACCATGTCCATTGCCAGCGCCGAGCGGATCTGCGAGGTGCTGAAGGAGACCCCAGCTCTCACCGACCCGGAGCGGCCCCTGATGACCGTGTCCGACGGCCGGGTGGACTTCGACCACGTCAGCTTCTCCTACCAGCATGGGAGCGGGGAGGTGGTGCTGCGGGACCTCGACCTGCACATCGCCTCCGGCGAGACCATCGGCGTGGTGGGCGGAACCGGGTCCGGCAAATCCAGCCTGGTGAACCTCATCAGCCGCCTGTACGACGTGGACCAGGGCAGTGTCCGGGTGGGCGGCGTGGATGTGCGGGACTACGACCTGGAGGCCCTGCGCAACCAGGTGGCCGTGGTGCTGCAGAAGAATGTGCTGTTCTCCGGCACCATTCTGGATAACCTCCGCTGGGGCAAGGAGGACGCCACCGAGGAGGAGTGCCGGGAGGCGGCCCGGCTAGCCTGCGCCGACGAGTTTATCGACCGCTTCCCTGACGGGTACAACACCTGGATCGAGCAGGGCGGCTCCAATGTCTCCGGCGGCCAGAAGCAGCGGCTGTGCATCGCCCGGGCCCTGCTGAAGAGCCCCAAGGTGCTGATCCTGGACGACTCCACCTCCGCCGTGGACACCGCCACCGACGCCAAGATCCGGGAAGCCTTTGCCCGGCAGATTCCCGGCACCACCAAGATTATCATTGCCCAGCGGGTCTCCAGCGTCCAGAACGCGGACCGTATCCTGGTCCTGGACAACGGGGCGGTCAGCGGCTTTGACACCCACGAGAACCTGCTCAAGACCAACCGGATCTACCAGGAGATCTACGAGGCCCAGACCCAGGGCGGCGGCGACTTCGACCACCCTGTGGCGGATGACGGAAAGGACGGTGCGCGGTAATGGCGAACAAGATGATGAATGACAGGAGACGCAGGATTGATCCCCGCCAGATGGTGAGGACCCTGGGGCGGGTGCTGCGGTATGTCCTCAAAAATTATAAATTCCACTGCATCGCTGTGCTGCTGTGTATTCTGGGCTCGGCCCTGGCCTCGGTCCAGGGAGTGCTCTTCACCCAGAGCCTCATCGACGACTACATCGTGCCCCTGACCCAGTCGGCGGACCCGGACTACGGCCCCCTGGCCGCAGCGCTGGTCCGGGTGGCCTGCTTCTACGCCGCCGGTATCCTCTGTGCCTACGGCTACAACCGGATCATGGTCAACGTCAGCCAGGGCACCATGAGCCGTCTCCGGGTGGAGCTCTTCACCCACATGGAGTCCCTGCCCATCCGGTACTTTGACACCCACGCCCACGGCGACATCATGTCGGTATACACCAACGACGTGGACACCCTCCGGCAGCTCATCAGCCAGAGCATTCCCCAGCTGGTGAACTCCTCGGTGACCCTGGTGACGTCCTTTGTGAGCATGTTCATGCTGGACGTCCCCCTGACCATCATCACCCTAGCCATGGTGGCGGTGATGCTGCTGGTGACCTCCCAGATCGCCGGCCGCTCCTCCCGCTACTTCGCCCAGCAGCAGAGGGACCTGGGGGCGGTCAACGGCTACATTGAGGAGATGATGGCCGGACAGAAGGTGGTCAAGGTGTTCTGCCACGAGGAGAAGAGCCTGGAGCAGTTCCGCCGCCTCAACGAGGAGCTCCGGGAGAGCGCCGACAAGGCCAACACCTTCGCCAACATTACCATGCCGGTAAACGCCAACATCGGCAACATCAGCTATGTGCTGTGCGCCATTGTGGGGGCGATCCTGGCGCTGAACGGCTTCGGCGGCCTGACCCTGGGGATGCTGGTCTCCTTCCTGACCCTGAACAAGAATGGCACCCAGCCGGTGAGCCAGATCAGCCAGCAGACCAACAGCATCGTCATGGCCATGGCCGGCGCCCAGCGTGTGTTTGACCTGATGGACGAGGAACCGGAGACCGACGAGGGGTACGTCACTCTGGTCAACGCGGTGGAGCGTGAGGACGGCACCCTGGAGGAGACCACGGAGCGGACCGGCGTCTGGGCCTGGCGGCACCCCCACAAGGCCGACGGCACCGTCACCTACACCAAGCTCCAGGGGGATGTGACCTTCAACGACGTGGACTTCGGCTACGACGAGAATAAGATCGTCCTCCACGACATCAAGCTCTACGCCACCCCGGGGCAGAAGATCGCCTTCGTGGGCTCCACCGGCGCGGGGAAGACCACCATCACCAACCTCATCAACCGCTTCTACGACATCGCCGACGGCAAGATCCGCTACGACGGCATCAACATCAACAAGATCAAAAAGGCGGACCTCCGCCGCAGTCTGGGCATGGTGCTCCAGGACACCCACCTGTTCACCGGCACGGTGATGGAGAACATCCGCTACGGCCGACTGGACGCCTCCGACGAGGAGTGCATCGCCGCCGCCCAGCTGGCCAACGCCGACGGCTTCATCCGCCGCCTGCCCGATGGCTACGACACCATGCTCACCGGCGACGGGGCCAACCTCAGTCAGGGCCAGCGGCAGCTGCTGGCCATCGCCCGGGCCGCCGTGGCGGACCCGCCGGTGCTGATCCTGGACGAGGCCACCTCTTCCATCGACACCCGGACCGAGGCCCTGGTCCAGGAGGGCATGGACGCCCTGATGACCGGGCGGACCACCTTCGTCATCGCCCACCGCCTGTCCACCGTGAAGAACTCCGACTGCATCATGGTCCTGGAGAACGGCCGGATCATCGAGCGGGGCACCCACGACCAGCTCATCGAGGAGAAGGGGCGGTACTACCAGCTCTATACCGGCAACGCCATCGGGGCATAAAATTCCATGCCGTGCCGTCAGAGACGGCACATGGCAATTTTGCTATGCTTTTGCATAGTAAAATTTGCCTCAGCAGCGCCAAGGGGCGGGAGAGCGTACGCTCTCCCGCCCTAGTGTGCCGAAAAAGCCTCAAAATCTCCTGACATGTGCAAAGGGCGGGTGGGCTTTTATCTCAATGGCGGAGAAGGGACTGTACGCGGCGGAAAAGTATGGTATAATGAAAACGGCGGGCTGACGCCTGTGCGGACGATGCCCGCCCTATGAACCAACGACAAGAAGACGAAGGGGAAAAAGCATGGAAACAGAAAACATGAAACAGACCCGTAAGGAAAAACGGCTCTCCATCCCCATGCACGGGACCAACCTGAAACTCTACGGCTGCATCACCATGGTATTCTACACCCTCAGCGTGTCAGTGTTCCAAATCGGCCTGCTCCGGATTGGAGAGTACGGCTCCATCGAGGCGTTCAGCGGGGCGGTGGCCGCCGACCCGAGCCTGAGGAGCTTGTCCACCTGGGCGACTGTCCTCCAGATGGTCGGATGGCTGTCGGTGCCGGTGTTCGCTTTCCTGCTGGTGGAGGGCTTTCAGCACACCTCCAGCTTCAAACGGTACCTGCTGACCATGCTTGGCTTCGCGGTCGTCAGCGAGATCCCCTATGACCTGGCTATGAGCGGCAGTCTTTGGAGCCTCAACAGCCAGAATTCCCTGTTTACCCTGTCCATCTGCCTGATCATGCTCTACGGCCTGCGGCTCTACTCCGGGCGCAAGGGCGCGGCGGTCCGGGTGACCCAGGGACTCGTCATCCTGGCGGCGGTGCTGTGGTGCGGAATGCTGGGGAGCGCCTTCGGCCTGTGCACAGTGCTTCTGACGGCCACCTACTATCTTGTCACTGAGCGGAAGGGAATGCGGGTGCTCCTGGGCTGCGCCATCAGCGCCATGTATGTTACCGCGCCTTTGTCCGGCTTTGCCCTGTGGCACTATACCGGCCAGCGGGGGTGGAACGGGAACAAATATCTGTTTTATGCCTTCTATCCGATCCATCTCCTGATCTGCGGCGTGGCGGCCCACCTGCTGGCCGCCTGACGGGAAGACGCGAAAAGCCGCCGTGGGCACATGGCCCACGGCGGCTTGAGACTGTTGAAAAAGGCTGGCGCCTTTTCCGCGAAAGGGGTTCGCTGGGATCAGAGCTCCACGCTGCCGGTGGTCTTGTCGTTGATGACGTAGTAGGCCTTCCGGTCCTCGGGCTTGACGTAGAGAGTCAGCTTCTTGACAGAGGACGCCCGGTGGCCCTCCGCTGCATAGGCGGCGACGGCGCTGTCCTTGATGGCGTCCACGCTCCACTCGCTGCCGCCGAACTGCACCACTACCTCGTCAACCCGCTGGGGCTCAGCCTTCTTGGCGGGCTCGGCCTTCTTCGCGGCCGCCGCGGCAGTCCGCTTGGCAGCGGTCTTCTTAACCGGCTCAGCCTTAGGAGCCTCCGTGCTCTGGACCTTGGCAGTCTCCGCCTGAGGAGCGGCAGCCTCGGCCTCCTTCTTGATTTCCTTCGCCATGTGTCATGGCCTCCCTTCATAGTTCAAGGGCGCTTACACGCCGAGTTGTCTGATCGCTTTCCTCTCGAGGCATTATTTTACCAACTTTTTTGCCGCTTTGCAAGTCCTACAAAGGATTCCTTCAAAAAGAAATAGGGGATATTTATGGGAAAAAGGGTCGAGGGACGCGGATTTGCGCGGACGAACTCTGAGATTTTGCGGACTGGGTGTTGACCCCGGGCGGTGCCGCGAGGTATACTGTTGCAAAATAGAGCCCGTTCCGGACAGTGGGATCTGACATGTTTTTCCACCGGCAGCGCCGGTGGAAAAACCAAAAATAAGGAGAAAATGCATGAAAATTATCATTGACGCCATGGGCGGCGACAACGCCCCCCTGGAGATCGTCCGCGGGGTCCTCAACGCCGCCAAGGCCCGGCCCGGCCTGGAGCTTGTTCTGGTGGGCCGGGAGGGAGAGGTCTGCGCCGCGGCGGAGCAGTGCGGCGGCCTGCCGGCGGGGGTGTCCGTGGTCAACGCCACGGAGGTCATCGACATGCACGACGACCCCGCCACCGCCTTTAAGGTGAAAAAGGACTCCTCCATCACCGTGGGCTTGAACCTGCTGAAGGCGGGGGAGGGGGATGCCTTCGTCTCCGCCGGCAGCACCGGGGCCCTTCTCTCCGCCGGCACCCTGCTGGTCAAGCGGGTCCGGGGCATCCGCCGTGCCGCCATGGCCCCCGCCATCCCCACCGCCGGGGGCAGGGCGGTGCTCATCGACTGCGGCGCCAACGCGGAGTGCTCCGTGGAGTACCTGGTCCAGTTCGCCTACCTGGGCAGCTTCCACGCCGCCCGGGTCCTGGGGATCGAGAATCCCCGGGTGGGACTTCTCAACATCGGCAGCGAGGACAGCAAGGGTGACCAGCTCCGCCGGGATACATACCAGATTCTGAAGGCCGCCGGGGAGGCGGGGCACCTCAACTTCATCGGCAACATCGAGGCAAAGGAGGCCATGAAGGGCGGGTGCGACGTGATCGTGGCCGACGGCTTTTCCGGCAATGTGATGCTCAAGACCATCGAGGGCGTGGGCTCCTTCATGGGCCGGGAGCTGAAGGGAATGTTCCTCAAGAGCCTGGGCACCAAGGTGGCGGCCCTGCTGGTGAAGGACGGCCTGCGGGCCTTCAAGGACCGGCTGGACCCGGACACCGTGGGGGCCACCCCCTTCCTGGGGCTGACAAAGCCTGTACTGAAGGCCCACGGCGCCAGCGGCGCCCGGGCCATGGAGAACGCCGTCTACCAGGCGGTGGCCGCGGCGGAGGCGGACGTGGCCGGGGACATCGCCGCCCACATCGACCTCATGCGCCTCGACCAGTAGGGAATCTCCCCGTGGAGTGGGAAAATCGGCGGTTGGCTATTGACAGCCCGGGGGAAAAGTTTTATCATGCCAATGAGCCCCCAACGATTCCCTTGGGAAAGGAGGGAGAGAAATGCAGGATATTTTTGAGCGGATGCAGAAGATCATCTCCGAGCAGTTCAGCGTGGACGCTGAGACGGTGACGGAGGATACCAGTTTTGAGGAGGATCTCGGCGCCGATTCTGTCGATCTTGTGGAACTGGTCATGGCAATGGAGGACGAGTTCAAGATCGGCGAAGTCCGGGAGGAGGAGCTGGCCACGCTCTCCACTGTGGGCGACTGCGTCAATTTCCTGACGAAAAAGCTGGAAAAATAAGCGATGTGAAGAGAGCCTCGTCGGAAGGGCGCCGGGTAGGCGCCTCACGGGCGGGGCTTTCTTTTTGGAAGGAGGGATCGGATGGAATCACTGGAGAAGAAGCTGGGCTACACCTTCCGGGACAGGTCGCTGCTCAGCGAGGCCCTTAACCACAGCTCCTATGCCAACGAGCACCGGAGCGCCGAGGTCAGCAGCAACGAGCGGCTGGAGTTCCTGGGAGACAGCGTGCTGGGCTTTGTGACGGCGGAGTTCCTCTTCAAGACCTACGGCAAGCTGCCGGAGGGGGATCTGACCCGGATCCGGGCGGCCCTGGTCTGTGAGCAGAGCCTGTATGAGGTGGCGAAATTCCTGGGCCTGGGCCAGTACCTGAAGCTGGGCAAGGGCGAGGAGGCCGGCGGCGGCCGCCAGCGCCAGTCCATCCTGGCCGACGCCACCGAGGCGGTGTTTGCCGCCGTGTACCTGGACGGCGGCATGGAGCGTGTCCGGGAGCTTATCTGCCGGGTGCTCCTCAGCCGGGCCCCCGCCGCCGAGGAGCGCCGGGACTACAAGACCACCCTGCAGGAGATCGTCCAGCGCAGGAGCGGCCAGGTGCTGACCTACCACATGGTGGACGAGAGCGGTCCGGACCACAACAAGACCTTCCTGTTTCAGGTCCGGCTCAACGGCGCGCCGGTGGGCCAGGGGCGGGGCCACAGCAAGAAAGAAGCGGAGCAGGCCGCGGCCAGGGACGCTCTGGAGAAGCTTCACGAGCAGTGAGCCTGCAGGAGGACCGGCGGGTATGACATCCCTGTCATTCTGAACGGAGCGAAGGGCCCGGGGCCGCCCTCCGCCGCGTCCAGGATGACAGGTTTTTTATCTTGCCGAAAAAGGCTGGCGCCTTTTCCGCCAAAGGGGATTCGCTGCGCTCTGCGCCTCGGGGCCTCTGGCCCCTGCGACGCTCGCTCCGCGCAGAGTGTTTTTCCGCCGTACATGCCGCCGGAAAAACGATTTCACTTTAGTTCGCGCCGTGCGCGGCGCGAACTCTGCGAGGCTTCTTTGGCAGCCTGTTTATTACCAGGATTATCGGGGAAAGAAAGAGGACAGAGGACCCGGCGGAGCCGGAGATACAAGAGATAGGAAGGAGCCGGAAGATGAGTGAGAGAGATCTGGCCTCCGCCGTGGTGGCGGAGGTGAAGAAGGTCATCGTGGGGAAGGACGCGGTGCTGGTGAAGGTGCTGGCGGCCATCCTGGCCGGTGGCCACATCCTGCTGGAGGACATCCCCGGGGTGGGGAAGACCACCATGGCCCTGGCCTTCGCCAAGGCCCTGGGGCTGCGGTTCAACCGGGTGCAGTTCACCCCCGACGTGATGCCCTCGGATATTACCGGCTTCTCCCTCTATCGCCGGGAGACGGGGCGGATGGAGTACCAGCCTGGGGCGGTGCTGTGCAACCTCTTTCTGGCGGACGAGCTCAACCGGGCCACCAGCCGAACCCAATCCGCCCTGCTGGAGGCCATGGAGGAGGGCCAGGTCACTGTGGACGGCGTCAGCCATCCGGTGCCCCGCCCCTTCATGGTCATTGCCACCCAGAACCCGGTGGGAGCCGCCGGCACGGCTCTGCTGCCGGATTCCCAGCTGGACCGTTTCCTCCTGCGGCTGACCATTGGATACCCGACCCCGGCCCAGGAGCTGGAGCTGCTGCGCCGCCGGCAGTACAGCGGCGGAATGGCCGGGGTGGAGCAGGTGCTGGAGCCGGAGCAGCTGCTGGAGCTGGTGCGGACAGTGGAGCGTGTCCACATCAGCGACGAGGTGCTGCGCTACATCGTCCGGCTCACCGACGCCACCCGCTCCACCCCCCAGATCGCCCAGGGTGCCAGCCCCCGGGCCACATTGGCGGTGGCCTCGGCCGGTCGGGCGGCGGCCTTTCTCCGGGGCCGTGACTATGTGCTGCCCGAGGATGTGCAGTGTATGTGGGTGGATGTCGTGGCCCACCGGCTGATCCTGGCCCCGGCGGCGGAGGGCTCTGTCACCGCCGCCGCCATCGCCGAGCGGCTGCTGCGGGCGGTGGAAGCGCCGAAGATCCGGTAGGCTATGTGGTCAAGACGGCTCGCCTACGGCGGGGCGCTGCTGGCCGCCCTGATCTGCCAGCTCTTTGACGTTGGATACCTGGTCCACTTTGTGTTCGTCTTGACGCTGTGCCTGCCCCTGGCGGGATTGCTGGCCAGCCTGCCCGCCATGCTGGGCTGCCGCGTGGAGCTGCGGCCCCGGCCCGGAGTGGTGGAGCGGGATGGCCGGGCCGGGTGGGACCTGGTGGTGAAAAGCCGTTCCCGGCTGCCCATCGCCCGTTTGAGCGGGCGGCTGCGGGTGGAGAACCGGATGACCGGGGAGCGATGGGCCTTTCGTGCGGTGCTTCAGAGTCCCCGGCGGGGGGAGCGCCAGCTGTGGGGCATGGGAACCGCCCGGTGCGGCGCCCTGGTGGGCCGGCTGGACAGGCTGTGGGTGACGGACTGCTTGGGGCTCTTCGCCCTGCCGGTCCGGCCTCCGGCGGCGGCGTCCGCCCTGGTGTGTCCAAAATGTGAGGACCCGGGCCCCATCCATCTGCCGGAGGGGACCGGAGCGCCCGTGCCCGCCGCCCGGCGGGACAGCCGGGGCGGCGGCGAGGACTACGAGCTGCGGCCCTACCGGGAGGGGGATGACTTCCGCTCCATCCACTGGAAGGCCACGGCCCGGCGGGACGAGCTGGTGGTCCGGGAGGAGCTGATCCCCCGCCGTCCGCTGCCGGTGCTGACCTTCGACCACTTTGGCTCTCCGGCGGAGGTGGAACGGACGCTGGACCGGGTGGCGGGCTGGTCCGCCGCACTGCTGGCGCGGGACATGCCCCATGAGATCTGCTGGGCGGAGCCGGAGACCGGCGCGGCGCGGCGTTTCATCGTGTCGGACCAGGGGAGCTGGATGGCCTGTCTCACCGCCCTGCTCTCGGACAGGGCTCCTCAGACCGGCCAGTCCATCCTGGACCAGCCTCCGGTCCGTCGGGACGGGGTGGAGGTCTGGTCCATCCGTATCACCGGAGAGGAGGGGACCCATGGGAGCCGGTAAAGGAACAGCGCCCCGCCCCCTTGGGGGACGGGGCCCGCTGTATTTGTCCGACAGCCTGACGGCGCTGCTGCTGACCCTGGGGGGCTTCTTTGCCTTCCTCTCCGCCTGCGGCGCGGTTTGGCCTGCCTGGATGCCTGCTGCGGTGGGGGCCATGGCTCTGGCTGCCGTCCTGGTGTGGTCCCTGCCCCGGGGCGCTTACCTCGCGGCGGGGGGCATTCTGGCACTGGGCGCTCTGGCCGTCTGGCGGCGGTGGGAGCTGCTGGTCCCCACTCTGGAGGCCCTTTGGAGCGTGATGGCGGAGGATCTGGGGTCCTTGGTGATCCTGACCCAAACCGTTGAGCCCACAGGCGGCGCCGCCCTCTGGTACGGCTCGGCGGAGGCCCTGCTGTGGCTGGCGGGGCTCTACGCCCTGGCGATGGGCTGGGCGGCGGTGCGGCAGCGGTGGTGGTATATGGCTTTGGCCCTGGCCCTGCTGCCCTCGGCACCCGCCATCGCCGCCGGGACCATGCCCGACTGGCTGGCCCTGATGGCGGTTCTGGCCGGGGGACTGGCTCTGCTGCTGTCGGACCTGTTTGCGCCGGAGGACCCCGCCGCTTTGGGCCGTGGCCAGATGGTGAGTTTGGGGACCACGGTGCTGCTGCTGGCGGCGCTGAATCTGGCTTTGCCCCAGGAGGGGTACGTCCGCCCCCAGTGGGCGGACACGGCCCACAACTGGGTGGTGGAGGCCGGACAGCGTGCGGCGGAGGCTATACTGGGCCTGGAGCTGCCGGAGGGCGGCACCGGCACGGGGAGCGGCGGTACTGAAACCCTTGTCCTGGACGACGGCGGCGCGGAGGACCTGACCCAGGCCGGTCCCCGCCGCTTCTCCGGCCGGACGGTGCTGGTTCTGGAGGGGGAGGGCCAGGGGCGGCTCTACCTCCGGGGGAGCGCCTTGGCCGACTACACCGGAGAGAGCTGGGAGGCGCTGGACAGCGCCCTCTATGAGGAGGCCTTTTACCAAATGGCACAGGCCACAGTGCCGGAGCTGTCCCGGGCGGAAGAAGAGGCCGGCTATGAGATCCAGGTAGTTCAGGAGGCGCTGGCGCCCCTGCTGTGGCCCGCCCAGACCTCGACGGGGGAGGTCCGGTCCCTCCTGGTCCGGCCCGCCGCCGTCAGCTCTGTGGCCTATACCCCCGATCAGCTCCTGTTGCCCCTGTCCGGTGGCCTGTCCTTATACCAGGACAGCGCGGTCCTGGCGGAGAATGGCCTGGAGAGCTACCAGCTTATCTACCGGGACGGAGACCTGAGCGACGTGAACCTGAGCCTCACCGGCGCGGCCGCGGCCGCGGAGGAGGTCTACCGCTCCTTCGTCCACGACCAGTACGCGGCCGTCCCGGACCGGGCCGCCGCTGCCCTGGCGCCCCTGCTGGAGGAAATGGAGAGCGTGGCGGTCCAGCCGGCGGAGGTCCCCGAGGCGTACCGGCCGGCGGTGGAGACCGCCCGGCGGGCGGCGGCAGTGCTGGCCGCCCGGGCCTCCTACAGCATCAATGTCCCCGCCATGGAGCCGGGGGAGGACTTCGTGGAGCACTTTCTGGCGGAGGAGCGGGGCTACTGCGTCCACTTCGCCACTGCCGGGACGCTGCTGCTGCGGATGGCGGGGTATCCCGCGCGGTATGTCAGCGGCTTCGCCGCCTATTTGACCGGCACCGGCCGGACGGCGGTGGCGGATTCCGCCGCCCACGCCTGGGTGGAGATCTACCTGGATGGCTACGGTTGGTATCCGGTGGAGATGACCCCGGCCTACCTGGGGGAGGGCGGCACGGCGGACGAGACCGAGCCTCTGCCCGACCCCACGGAGCCGGTGGAGCCCCAGACCCCGGAGGAGACGCCCCAGGAGGATCTGGAGACGCCGCCGGAGGAGGGCGGCGAGACGGAGGACCCCGGCTGGGAGCTGGACCTGCGGTGGCTGGGATACGCGGCCCTGGTCCTGTTGGTGTGCGGAGCCCTGGTCCTGCCCCGGTATCTTGCCCTGGCCCTTCGCCGCAGGCAGGCGGCCATGGCCGATACGGGCCGGTCCGTGGTGGCGGCCTACCGCTGGTGCCGCCGCCTGAGCCGCTGGGGAGGGGCGGAGTGCCCGGAGCTGGAGAGGCTGGCCGGGAAGGCGGTCTTCAGCCAGCACCGGATCACAGAGGAGGAGCGCTCCGCTGCCTGGGCTATGGCCCGGACGGCCACCGGGGAGACGGAAAAACGCCTCTCTCCGGTCAAGCGCCTCGCCTTCCGCTGGCTCTTCCTGCTCTCGTGAAGCTGTGATCGCGGCGGCTTCAGATTGGTTTAATCATTCTATGATATACTGCTCTGTAAAACTGGGAGGTGAGCGCCTTGCGCATTCTGGTGGTGGAGGACGAGAGGAGCCTGGCCGGGACCCTGGCGGATATCCTGGGCCGGGAGCGGTATCTGGTGGACCTGGCCTACGACGGAGAGGAGGGGCTGGACTGCGCCCTCAGCGGGATCTATGACGGGATGATCCTGGATGTGATGCTTCCCAAGCTCAGCGGCTTTGAGGTGCTCCGCCGCCTGCGGCAGAGCGGCAGCGCCCTGCCCGTGCTGATGCTCACCGCCCGAAGCGAGCTCAGCGACCGGGTGGCCGGTCTGGACGCCGGGGCGGATTACTACCTCACCAAGCCCTTTGAGCGGGAGGAGCTGCTGGCCTGCCTGCGGGCCATCCTCCGCCGGCCCACGGAGGTGGCGCCTGCCACACTATGCTTCGGCGACCTGGAGCTGGGGGAGGAGAGCGGCCAGCTGTGCTGCGGCGGCCAGTCGGTGCAGCTGGGGGCAAAGGAGTGCCAGCTCATGCGGCTGCTCATGGCCGCCGGAGGCGCGGTGGTGCCCCGGGAGACCCTTTATTTGAAGGGATGGGGCTATGACGGGGAGGCCGAGGGCAACGTGGTGGAGGTCTACATGTCCTTCCTGCGGCGGAAGCTGACCCACTTGCGCTCCCGTGTGCAGATCGAGGCGGTCCGCCGCATGGGCTACCATCTGCGGGAGGCGGAGGCGTGATCCGGTCGATGCAGCGGCGGCTGGCCGTGGTGGTGCTGCTGTTTCTGGTGGCGGTCTACGCCTGCCTGTGCGCGGTGAGCTACGGCGCCGCTGTCTCCGGCATGGTCCGCGAGAGCGAGCAGATGCTCCGCTCTCTGGCGGAGCCGGACCCGCCCATGGGGGGCAGGATCTTCCCGGGACAGGTGGGAGTCCCCTATTTCACTCTGCTGGTGGACGGGCGCGGGGTGCTGGAGGACGCCGACCAGGGACAGTTCGACATCAGCGACGAGGAGCTGCTGGATCTGGCGGCCCAGGTCCTGACAGCGGAGGAGGACTTCGGCTATTTGGGCAGCTACCAGCTGCGCTACTACCGGGTGAGCATCCCCGGCGGCTGGCGGCTGGTGTTTGCCGACGACAGCCTCCAGGAGGAGCTCCGCCTGCGGCAGGTGCGGAACAGCCTGCTGCTGGGGCTGGCTCTGCTGCCGGTGTTTCTGGCCTTCTCCTGGCTTCTGGCGGGATTGATCGTCCGGCCCGTGCGCCGGGCCTGGGAGCAGCAGGCCCAATTCGTGGCCGACGCCTCCCACGAGCTGAAGACGCCTTTGACGGTGATCCTCTCCAACACGGAGATGATCCTGGCGGACTGCCCCCAGGAGGACCCGGCGCTCCAGCGCCGGGCGGGATACATCCGCCGGGAGGCGGACAGGATGCGGGGACTGGTGCTGGATATGCTGGAGCTGGCCCGTTCCGACGCCCAGGTCCCCTCCCGGCGGGAGCTGGCAGCGGTGGATTTCAGCGCCGTGGTGGCTACGGAGGCCTTGGCCTTCGAGGCCGTGGCCTACGAGGCAGGGCTGGCGCTGACTGCGGAGGCGGCGGAGGGCGTGGTGGTCCGCGCCGACGGCAAGCAGGCCGCCCAGGTGCTCCACATTCTGCTGGACAACGCGGTGAAGTACAGCCTGCCCGGCGGAACCGTGTCTGTCAGCCTTGCGGTGGACCGGGGGCGGTACGCCCTGCTGTCCGTGTCCAACCCCAGCGAACCCATCTCTGAGAAGCAGCTGGAGCGGATCTTTGACCGCTTTTACCGTCTGGACAGCTCCCGGAGCCTTCGGCCCGGCTATGGTCTTGGCCTGTCGGTGGCCCGGGAGCTGGTGGACCGCTGGGGCGGGAAGATCTGGGCGGAGCACCGGGCGGGAGCCACCCGTTTTCTGGTGCGGCTGCCCCTGGCGAAAGAAAAGTAAAGAGGTCTGAGGAGACCTGTGGGCAAAATGGGGAGGCCCGCCGGCTATGCCGGCGGGCCTCCCTTTTCGCGTATTCCGCCCCTTCCGTTCTCCGCCGCCGGACAGGAAGCAAGAAACGCCGCAACATCGGATTTGGCCCTTGCGGACAGTGGGGATTTGGTATAGAATACCCTCAACAACTCAATCACTGTTTTTGCCGCCGCCGGCTCTGGATTCGGGAGATGCGGTTGGACGCCCTCATCCCGGTATATACTATATCAGCATATCAGCGGCTCCGGCGATCTGTCCGGCGGCCGGGAGAGGGGGAGCGCGGATGGGCAAGTGGCTGAAGCGGGCATCGGAGAGCCGGACAGGGCAATTTATTGCCCAGCTCCTGAGCCGGTATTTTTCCCACGACGTGGGAAAGGAGAGCGCGGCTCTGGCGTACTATCTGCTCTTCAGCCTGTTTCCCTTTCTGATTTTTGTCAGCAGTCTCATCGGCAGGCTGCGGCTGGACTATGCCAGTATCCTGGGCAGCCTCAGCGCTCTGCTGCCCCCGGAGATCCTGGACCTGCTGGGGACCTATCTGGACTATGTCACCGCCACCAGCAGCGACGCCATGCTCTGGTTCGGCCTGGTGTTCTCCGTCTACTTCCCCATGCGGGCGGCCAACGCCCTGATGCGGGCGGTGCGCCGGGCCTACCACCTGCCCCGGCCCAGGCGGGCGTGGGTCCATACCGTAAAGGTCCTGTGCTACACGGTGTTTCTGCTTTTGACCATCGCCCTGACACTGGTGCTGATGACAGTGGGGGAGCGGGCCATGGAGTGGCTGGGAGGCTGGCTTGGCCTGCCCCGGGGCTTTGCCCGGGTGTGGAGCGGCCTGCGGTTTGTGATTTTGGGGACGGTGGTGTTTGCCGCCGTGGGCCTGCTGTACGCGATGGCCCAGGACGTCCGCCGCTCCGGCCGGAGCATCGTGCCGGGCGCCCTGGCGTCACTGGCGGCGTGGATGGCCCTGTCCGCCGGCTATTCCTACTACGTGGAGCATTTTGCCAATTACTCGGTCATCTACGGCACCCTGGGAACGGTTGTGGTGCTGCTGATCTGGCTGTATCTCACGGCGGCGGCGCTGATCATGGGGGCGGAGTGGAACGACGCCCTGGCCGCTGTGGACCGCGGAGAGAACAGCCGGGGGACCGCCGCCCTTCGGGCGGGAAACTACTATAAGACGGGGCGGGACCCCGCCGAAGAGAAAGAGAGAGATGGGAAACATATATGAGGATCATCATCATCGGCAACGGCAAGGTGGGGTACACTCTGGCCAAGCAGCTCAGCGGTGAGAACCATGAGCTGGTGCTCATCGACAAGAACGCGGAGGCTCTTGCCAACGCCGAGGGCGTATTGGATATTCTGTGCGTGGAGGGCAGCGGAGCCTCCATCCGCGTGCTCCGGGAGGCCGGCGTCCGGGGGGCGGACCTGGTGGTGGCGGTAACGGGCTCTGATGAGCTGAATATCGTCTGCTGCCTCATCGCCAAGAAGCTGGGAGCCAAGCACACCGTATGCCGCATCCGCAATCCGGAGTACTATAGGGAGGCCAATCTCCTCAAGCGGGAGATCGGGGTGGACCTGATCATCAACCCGGAGTACGCGGCAGCCGGAGAGATCTCCCGGCTGCTGCGGGTGCCCACCGCCTTCAGCGTGGAGACCTTTGCCCGGGGCCGGGTGGAGATGATCGGATTTCCTGTCCAGAAGAGCGACGGCCTGGCGGGGATCAGCCTCTATGAGTTCAACCGCCGCCACCCGAACGGGGTGCTCATGTGCGCCGCCATCCGAGGCACAGAGGTTTTCGTTCCCAACGGCTCCTTTGTCCCCCAGGTGGGGGACAAGGCCTACATCATCGGCAGTCCCCAGGAGACCGCCCGGTTCTTTCACATTCTTGGCCGGGACGGCGGCCTGGTCCGCAGCCTGACAGTGCTGGGCGGCAGCAAGATCGCCACCTACCTGGCCTGGGCGGTGGAGAAGGTGGGGATGAAGGTCCGCATCGTGGAGCTGGACCCGGACAAGTGCGAGGCTCTGGCGGAGAAGCTCCCCGGCGCTTACATCATCCAGGGGGACGGCACCGACAGCGAGGTCATCGAGTCGGAGAACCTGCTGGATACCGACGCCTTTGTGGCGCTGACCAACCGGGACGAGGAGAATCTGCTGATGGCCATGACCGCCCAGCGCTCCGGCGTGGGCACCGTAGTGGCCAAGATGAACCGCCCCAATTATATCGAAATGATGCGGGAGTTCGGCGTGGACAGCATCATCAGCCCCAAGGACCTGACCGCCAACCAGATCACGGCTTATGTCCGCTCCATGGCCCGCAGTCAGGGTAGCGCCGTTATGGAGAACCTGTACAAGCTGCTGGGCGGCGCGGTGGAGGCGGTGGAGTTCACCGTCAGCTCCGCCGCCAGCTTCCTGGATACGCCTTTGAAGGATCTGAACCTGAAGGATGGGCTGCTGGTGGCGGCCATCGCCCGGGAGGGCAAGACCATCATTCCCGACGGCAGTACCTGCATTCGCGCCGGCGACCGGGTGATCATCATGGCAAGAAGCATTTTCCTTCAGGATCTGGACGACATCCTGCGTTGAGGGAGCGAGAGAGATGAACCATCGTCTGGTATTTCATATCCTGGGGCTGGTGCTCCAGGTGGAGGCGGCGCTGATGCTTCCGTCTCTGGCCATCTCCCTGCTGTATCATGATGGGGACCACATGGCCTTTCTCCTCTCGGCGGCCATCACGCTGGGCGTGGGCTTCCTTCTGTCCCTGCTGAAGCGGGATGGGGCGAAGATGCAGGCCAGAGACGGCTTTGCCACCGTGGGCCTGACCTGGATCTTTCTCTCCCTGTTCGGGGCGCTGCCCTATGTGTTCAGCGGGGTGATCCCAAACTACGCCGAGGCGGTGTTAGAGACGGCCTCCGGTTTCACCACAACCGGCGCTTCGGTGCTGACTTTCATCGAGGGACAGCCCCGCGGGATCCTCTTCTGGCGGGGACAGACCCAGTGGATGGGCGGCGTTGGCGTGCTGGTGCTGGCCCTGGCCCTGTTCCCCAAGCTGGGGGAGGGCAGCGTCTATTTGATGCGGGCGGAATCTCCCGGGCCCATCAAGAGCAAGCTGACCCCCCGCCTGCGGGACACGGCCAAGATCCTCTACACCATCTACATCGGCCTGACCGCGGCGGAGGTGCTCTGCCTGTGCCTTGCCGGAATGCCCCTGTACGACGCGGTGGTCCACGCCTTTACCACCATCTCCACCGGCGGCTTCTCTGTCAAGAACGCCAGCATCGGCGCCTACAACAGCCTGGTCATCGACTGGATTGTCATCATCTTTATGTTCCTCTCCGGTATCAACTTTTCCCTGCTCTTCGCCGCCCTGCGGCGGAATCTGAAGACAGTGTGGCGCAGTGAGGAGCTGCGGTGCTACACGGTGACCACGATGGTGGCCTCGGGCCTGATCGTGGTGGATCTGGTGGTCCGGGCGGGTCGGCTGCTGAATCTGGACACCGTCACCGACGCGGTGTTCCAGATGGTGACGCTGATGACCACCACGGGATATATGACCGACGACTATGTGCTCTGGCCCGCCTTTTCCCAGATTGTACTCATTATCGTCATGCTCATGGGCGGCTGCGCCGGCTCTACCGCCGGCGGCATCAAGCATGTGCGGGCGGTACTGCTGGGCAAAAGCCTGGTCCGGGACCTTCGGCGCATTCTCCACCCCCGTCAGGTGACCACCATCAAGTGCGACGGGGAGAGGGTCAGCGAACAAATTCTCTCCGGGATCGCTGTATTTTTCTTTACCTACATCCTGCTTTTAATGGCGGGCACACTGATTGTTGCCTGGGACGGCGTGGACTTTATCACCGCCTTCGGCGCCTCCCTCACCTGCCTGAGCAACGTGGGGCCGGGCTTCGGCACCATGGGGCCCACCGGAAACTTCAGCGCCCTGTCCGACGTGAGCACCGTGGTCCTGACGCTGAACATGCTCCTGGGGAGGCTGGAGATCATGCCGCTGCTGCTGCTGCTGTTCCCCGGACTGTGGAAGAAGTGAGGTTTTTGGGGCCTTCGGCCTCACACCCCGTTTCGCTTTGCCTGTGCCAACGCATCTGGCCGATGCAGGGCTGATTCGCGTATCGCCGGGCGGGTGGAAGAGAAACATTTTTTCTCCCGAATAGCTGCCATTCTATTTGGCGGCTCTCGGGGTTTCACCCCCGGACCCCGACCTACTTTTTCCTCGTGGAAAAAGTAGGCAAAAACACGCACGGAGGGAGAAACCCTTTCGATGGGGTTTCTCCCCCGTGACCCCCTCATCC
>HHCFR05603__coassemble_358_pt1 | contig 72009 bp, 64 predicted proteins | sample HHCFR05603__metabat2_low_PE_030 | metagenome-assembled genome bin HHCFR05603 | reverse complement strand
GAAAGGGTCCCTCCCCTATGCGGTTTTTTGGTTACTTTTTGTCCGTACAAAAAGTAACTCGGGGTACGGGGGCGAAGCTCCCGAAAAGTTTCGGAAAGAAACATGTTTCTCCCCCACCCGCCCGGCGATGGGCGAATCTGGGCCCATCGGTGCCATTCGCTGGCACAGGCGAAGCGAAACGGGACGTGGGGCCGAAGGCCCCACAAATAATTCAGAGGTCTAAAATCCGAGCCTCCGACCAGGTAAGCCCCCCGCCGCGCCAGGCGGCGAGCAGCTCCTCCTCCGCCTCCGGCGGGGCCTTCCAGGCCAGGCCGCAGCCGGCGGTGATCTCCCGGGGCACCGGGATCAGCCGGCCGGGGAGCCCCTGCTCCCCGCTGTACTTCTCCGCCGCCATGGCCTCCGATGTGGTGGAGAAGGTCACCACCAGGGCGGGCTGCTTCTGCCGCATGGCGGTCTCAGGGCTTGATGACCAGGTCAGCCCCGGTCAGCCGCTCCACAATGGCGTACATGTTGGACACGGACCCCACCTTCAGCTGGTCCCGCAGGCCGTAGTGGTCCAGGCAGGTACCGCAGGTGGTGATCTCCACCCCCTGGGCCTCCATGCTCTTCAGGTCCTCCAGGGCGGGGGACTCCTGGCAGGTGATGTGGGCGCCGCCGTTGTAGAAAATGATGGCGTCGGGCAGCTCGTCCTGCTGGCCCAGGGCGTAAAGGAAGCTCTTCATCAGGATGTGGCCCAGCTCGTCGCTGCCCTCTCCCATCTTATCGGAGGAGATGGCCACCACCACGGTTTTCTTCTTGCCGCCGGGAACCACCAGACACTCCTCCGCCTCGTTGACGGCGGGGGCCTCCGCGCCCTCGCCCACGGTCATGGTGACCTTGAACTGGTTTACCGCCAGCTTCTCGGACTTCACGCCGTAGCCCTTCTGGTTGGCCATCTTGGTCAGGTTCTGGACGGCGATCTCGTTGTCCACCAGGGTCTCCACCACGCCGCCGGCCTCACCCAGCTCACGGATGGCGTTCTTGGTCTTGACAACAGGAATGGGGCAGGCGTCGCCCATAGCGTTCACAGTGATCATTGTCGATATCCTCCTCGTGAATAATTTTCGAATGTCAGTCGTTGGTGACCAGGATCTCCGTCTCACCCCGCTCCGTGAGCTCTCCCACGATCTCCGCCGGCAGGCCCAGCTCCCGCAGCTCCGCCCGCAGGGCGGCGGCCTGGTCCCCGGGCAGGGCGATGAGCAGCCCGCCGGAGGTCTGGGGGTCGAAGAGGACCTCCTCCATGGCGAAGGGCACGCCGTCGAACTTCACGAAGGGGCCGGTGTGGTTGCGGTTGCGCTGGCCGGCGGCGGTGAGCAGGAACTCGTCGGCGTAGTCCAGGGCCTGGGGGATCACCGGCACCCGCTGGGCGTGGACATGGCAGGACAGCTTCCCGTCCAGCATCTCGTGGAGGTGGCCCAGGAAGCTGAAGCCGGTGACGTCGGTGCAGGCGTGAACGTCGTAGCGCCAGGACCGCTCCGCGGCGTACTTGTTCAGGGTGGTCATGGACTGGACCGCCGCGTCCATGGCCTCCGGGCTGGCCTCCTTCACCCGGTCGGCGGTGCAGACGATGCCCACCCCCAGCCGCTTGGTCAGGATCAGGGCGTCGCCGGGGCGGCCCCGGTTGTTGGCGTAGATCCGGTCCGGATGGACAACGCCCATGACGGACAGGCCGTACTTCACGTCGCTGTCGGCGATGGAGTGGCCCCCCGCCAGGATGCCCCCGGCCTCGATGACCTTCTCCGCGCCGCCCTGCATGATCTTCCCCAGGATGTTCAGATCCATGGCCTCCGGGAAGCAGACGATGTTCAGGGCGGTCTTTACCTGACCGCCCATGGCGTAGATGTCGCTGAGAGCGTTGGTGGCCGCGATCTGGCCGAAGGTGTAGGGGTCCTCCACCATGGGAGGGAAGAAGTCCAGGGTCTGGACGATGGCGACGTCGTCGGACACCTTGTACACGGCGGCGTCGTCCTTGCTGTCGTAGCCGATGAGCAGATTTTTGTCCTCCGGGCCCCGGGGCAGCAGGCTCAGCACCCGGCTGAGGACGCCGGGACCCAGCTTGGCGGTGCACCCGCCGCCCTTGCAGAATTGGATCTCCTGTGCCATTACAGTATCTCCTGTCTATGTAAAAGTTTTATATATCAATGTATTTGTGCCTTTGGCGGTCTTTCGATATGAGCATACCGCCAACCGGGAAAAAAGGAAAATCAATTTTTCTGATAAATTAAGCTTTATTTATAGGAATTTTCTATGATATAAAATCTTTCTGCAAAGACGGCGGCGGGCCCAAGCCCGCCGCCGGTTTTAGCGCTCCTTTTTCAATCCTACCAGATAGTCCAGGGATACATGGTAAAACTTCGCCAGTTCTATAGCAAGGTCTAGCGGAAGCATCCGCTCGCCCCGCTCATACTTTGAGTAGAGGGATTGGTCGCAGTGCAGATGGTCCGCGACCTCCTTTTGGGTCAGGTCCGCATCCTCCCGGAGGTCCCGAATTCTTAGGTTCATATCCATCACCGAATTCACTATAGCAAAGGACAAATCGTCCTATTGACAAATTGGACTATATGTCCTATTGTGTGCAGAGAGAGGTGATTGATATGTCTGACTACAAAGAATTATACCTGACCATGTTCCAGGCCTGTGAGGAGGCCATCCGGGCGCTGACCGCCGCTCAGGAGGCCTGCGAGGCGCGGTACGGGGACCTGATGGAGGACGAGGAGGAGAAGGACCTGTCATAAAATTCCGTTTTTCGGCCCAAACAAAAATCGCCCTAAAAAAGCTGCTGAAAATCTCCGGGGTAGAGATTTTCAGCAGCTCTCTTTTGGGCGTAAGTTTTCTCAGGTTCTATTTTGTGACAGGCACATTGCAAACCAATCCGCGGCGGATCAGAACAAGGGCACCACGGCGCCGGCGTAGGTCTCCTCGATGAAGGCGCGGACCTCGTCGCTCTCCAGGGCGGCCAGGAGGGCCTGGATGCCCTCGTCGTTCTCGCGGCCCTCCTTCACAGTGAGGACGTTGGCGTAGGCGGTGGCGGCCTCGCCCTCGGCGGACTCGATGGCCAGGGCGTCGGCGATGTTCAGCCCGGCGTCGATGGCGTAGTTGCCGTTGATGACGGCGATGTCCACATCCTGGAGGGTGGTGGGCAGCAGCCGGGCCTCCAGCTCCACGATCTCGTAGTTGTGGGGGTTGTCCGCGATGTCATTGACGGTGGCGGTGATGCCCGCGTCCTCCTCCAGGACGATGAGCCCCTCCTGGTCCAGCAGCAGCAGGGCCCGGCCGCCGTTGGTGGCGTCGTTGGGGATGGCGATCTGGGCGCCCTCAGGCAGGTCGTCCAGGGAGGCGGACTTGCCGGCGTAGATGCCGAAGGGCTCGTAGTGGATGCTGCCCACGCTGACCAGGTGGGTGCCGTTGTCCTCGTTGAACTGGTTCATGTAGGTGATGTGCTGGAAGTAGTTGGCGTCCAGCTCCTCCTCCTCCACGGCGGTGTTGGGCATGATGTAGTCGTCGAACTCGGTGATCTCCAGGGTGTAGCCCTGCTCCGCCAGGACCTCCTTGGCCACCTCCAGGATCTCCGCGTGGGGGGCGGGGGTGGCGCCGACGGTGATGGTCTTGTCGTCGCCGGAGCCGCCGCAGGCGGCCAGGGACAGGAGCAGCGCGAAGGCAAGGGCAAGGACTGTGAGCTTTCTTTTCATCTTACTGTTCTCCTCTTCTTTTCTGTTTGGTTTCGGTCGAATTGATCCGCCGGTCTGTCTTCACAGCCAGCGAGGTACCGATGGATTGGATGATCTGCACCAGGATCACCAGCAGGATCACGGCCACGTAGAGGACCACGGTCTCCTGCCGCCCATGGCCCCGAAGGAGGGCCATAGCCCCCAGGCCGCCGCCGCCAAGGAAGCCGGCCATGGCGCCGTAGCTGAGGATGGTGATGGTGGCGGTGGTGCAGCCGCTGATGAGGGAGGGGCGGCACTCGGGAAGCAGCACCTTGGTGACGATCTGCCAGGGGGAGCAGCCCATGGCCTGGGCCGCCTCGATGACGCCCCGGTCCATCTCCCGCAGGGAGCTCTCCACCACCCGGGCCACAAAGGGTGCCGCCGCCAGGGTCAGGGGGACAATGGTGGCGGTGGTGCCGATGGAGGTGCCCAGGATCAGCCGGGACAGGGGGAGGGCGCACACCATCAGGATGGTGAAGGGCACGCTCCGCAGCAGGTTCACCACCACGTTGATGACCTTCATCAGCGCCGGGGGCAGAGGCCGGATGCCCCCCGCCTCGCCGGTGACCAGGATCACCCCTAGGGGCAGGCCGATCGCGTAGGCGAACACCGTGGCCAGCACCGTAACATACAAAGTCTCCCAGATGGCGAAGGGTATGGTGGACCCCATCAGGTACTGGATCTGGTCCTCCGCCCTGCTGACGCCCCAGGACTCCAGCAGGCCGATCAATGTCTCACTCATGGTAGTCGGGCACCTCCTCTACCGTAATATCCTTCTGACTGGTGATATATGCCAGGGCCTTGGCGGCCTGGCCCTCGTCCTCCGGCAGCCCCAGGAGCATGGTGCCGAAGGCCCGGCCCCCGATGTTCCGGGTGTCCGCCCCCAGGATGTTGGCCTTCACGCCGCAGTCGATGGCCAGGGAGGCGATGAGGGGCTGGTAGGCGGTGCCGCCGTTGAAGGCAACCCGGATGACCCGGCCGCCCCCCTGGGCCCAGTTCTGCCGCAGCAGCTCCTCCGGCACCCCGTCGGGATACACCAGCCGCCGGCCCGCCTCGGTCCTGGGGTGGGAGAAGACCTCCTCCACCGTGCCCTCCTCCGCCACGCGGCCGTGGTCCAGGATGGCCACCCGGTGGCAGATTTCCTCAATGACCTTCATGTCGTGGGTGATGACCACCACTGTGATGCCCAGGCGCTGGTTGATGTCCCGGATCAGCCGGAGAATGTCCCGGGTGGTCTTGGGGTCCAGGGCGGAGGTGGCCTCGTCGCACAGCAGGACCTTGGGGTTGGTGGCCAGGGTCCGGGCGATGGCCACCCGCTGCTTCTGTCCCCCGGAGAGCTGGGCGGGATAGGCCCCGGCCCGGCTCTTCAGGTCCACCAGCTCCAGCAGCTCCAGGCCGCGGGCCGCGGCCTCCTTCCGGGAGGCCCCCGCCAGCTCCAGGGGGAAGCAGACGTTCTCCAGGGCCGTGCGCTGCATGAGGAGGTTGAAGCTCTGGAAGATCATGCCGATGGACTTTCGGGCCTCCCGCAGCTCCTTGGGGCTGAGGGCGGTCATCTCCCGGCCGTCCACCCACACCGTCCCGGCGGTGGGCCGCTCCAGCAGGTTGACGCACCGGACCAGGGTGCTCTTTCCCGCGCCGCTGAGGCCGATGACCCCGAAGATCTCCCCCGAATGGATCGTGATGTTGATGTCCTCCAGGGCGGCCACCTCGTCCCGGCCGCCGCCAAAGTGCTTGATCAGATGTTCGATTTTGATGATCGGCTCTCCCGCCATGCTCTCCGCTCCTCTCCAGGCCCCCGGGCCGGGGCCCATACAACAAAAAAGCCGCCCCTGATGACATCTCATCAAGGACGACGCTTACCGCACCGTGTTACCACCTTGGTTCGCCCGCGCCTCACGGCGTGGGCCTCAGCGGGTACCAGCATACCCCGGCGCTGTAACGGGCGCTCCCGTCGCGGCCTAGGCGGATATCTCTCCGCTGTCGGTGCGCGGCTCCGAGACCATGTTCGGCGAAGCTCTCCGCGCCCTTTTCCACCAACCGGGCTCTCTGTGGCTTCTTTCTCCGCCTACTCTTCTCTTCGCTGCCTTTGCTAAGGTTTTGAGTTGTTCTCAGTGTACGATAAATTTCCGCCGCCGTCAACAGGTGATTTTGCGGTAATTTTTCTTATTTCCTATCCAAAAATTGTGCAATCAGCATAACCCCCGGCACCCCACAGGGGATGCCGGAGGTTCTCTCAAAGATATGCAGCTCAACGCCGGCCGCCGAAGCCGCCGCCTCGGCCTCCACCGCCAAAGCCTCCGCTGCGGCCGCCTCCAAAGCTTCCGCCCCGGCTCCCACCGAAGCCGCCGCTGCGGCCTCCGCCAAAGCTGCCGCCTCGGCCGCCGCCAAAACTCCCGCCCCGGCTTCCGCCGAAGCTTCCTCCCCGGCCGCCGCCGAAGCTGCCGCTCCTGGGCGGTCGGGGTCCTCCGCCCATGGGAGGACGAGGTCCCCCGCCAAAGCCGCCGGGGCCGCGGGGCGGCCTGGGACCTCTGGGGGGCGGGGGATTTCTCCGGCGGCGGTACCAGGCGCTGCCGGGCCGGTGCCACCAGAGGATGGGCCGGTACACTACCGGCGGGACCCCCATGGTCCCGTAGCGGGCATGCCAGGCGCTGTAGCGGATGGAGTCCATGGCGCTGAAAATGGCCACCAGCACCACCAGCAGAACAACGATGGGAACGATGGAGAGCGCCGCCACGCCGCCGGCCGAGGGGGCATATGTAGCCTCCTGGCTGATCAGCACATGGAGCTGGCCGAAGAGGGACAGGGCGGCCCCGCCGTAATCCCCGGCGTTTACGTACTCCGCCATGGCGCTGTCCACAAAGCCGGTGGACTGGGCCGCCAGGCGGTCGTAGAAGGCGCCGCTGGCCACCACGGTGTAGTCGCCGCTGCCCACAGCCATGAGCAGGATCGCGTCATTGGACCCTAATTCCAGGGAGTCCGCCCAGCCGTAGGCCGCGTCCTCCATATCGCCGGTGACGGTGTCCACCGTCACCACCGACAGGATGCTCCCCACCAAGCTGTCCCAGTTGGCGTTGTAGAGGTTGATGGTCTCCTCCTGGGAAGAGGACAGCACATTGGCCTGGTCCACCAGATAGGGGGCGAAGGCGGCGGTGGAGAGGGACTCGTTCAGGGCCTCCCCGCCCTCGGGGACCTCCACCTGGGGGCGCTTGGACAGCCCGTACAGGGAGGAGAGGAGGATCGCGGCGATCATAATGGTGATAGCCACCCCTTTTTTCTTCAATAGCTTCATTGTCGCTCCTCTCTTCCTTTGCTGGATTCTTTGCCGCCTGCGGCGGCAAGAGGCAGATGGTTCTTGTCGTAACTCTGTGGGGGCTGCCCGCCCCCACGCCCCGGAGATGGGGAGTTTCGCCCCCCGGGGCAAGGGGCGTCTCGGGGGCTGCGCGCCCCCGAACCCCGCAGTTCGGATTTTGTGGGGGCTGCCCGCCCCCACGCCCCGGGGATGGGGAGTTTCGCCCCCCGGGGCGAGTGACTTTTTCGACGCCGAAAAAGTCACCAAAAAGGCGCCGGGGACACCCCGGTCCCCGATTTTTTTGCCTAATCGGTCTTAATCTAACTTGGGGCTTCTCTTCCACTGAATTAGGTTTTGACATCTAATCTGTGGTCTGGCAATCAACGAGACTTCGGCTGCCGCCCTGTTAAAGAGATGGATGCTTCTATTGGTGCTTATCGAAACATGGTTCTTGGGGCGCACCTTCGGGAGTATCCATAGAAATTCAGAACAGGTCTCTGCGTATGCGGGGGAATCCAAAGGGGGCGTTGCCCCCTTTGTGTCGTCGTGGGGGTGGGGTACATAGGGGAGGGACCCCATCGAAAGGGTCCCGCCCCTATGCGGCTTTTTGGTTACTTTTTGTCCGCACAAAAAGTAACCCGGGGTCCGGGGGCGGAGCCCCCGAAAAGATCTAAGAAAACTACCCTCTCAGCTCCATGAGCTTCTGCTTCAGCTCGCCCTCGATGCGGCCCAGCTCCACCTCGGCCTCCCGGCGCTTCTGGGCGCCATCCTTCTGGATCTGGATGACCTCGTCCAGGGTGGAGATGAGCTGCTGGTTGGTATGCTGGAGGGTCTCGATGTCGATGATGCTCCGCTCCGCCTCCTTGGCGGCGGCCACGGTGCCCATCTTCAGCATGTCGGCGTTCTTCTTCAGCAGCTCGTTGGTGGCGTTGGTGACGGCGCTCTGGGCGGCGGTGGCCTTCCGGCTGTTCTCCAGGCCCAGGGCCAGGACCATCTGGCTCTTCCACAGGGGGATGGTGTTCACCAGGGAGGACTGGATCTTCTCCACCATGAGCATGTCGTTGTTCTGCAGCATCCGGGTCTGGGGGCCCATCTGGATGGACACCATCCGGGTGAGCTCCAGGTCGTGGAGCTTCTTCTCAAAGCGGTCGCACATCTGGACCATGTCGTTGTACGCCTGGGCGTCCTCCGCCGCGCCGGAGGCCTCCGCCTTCTTCCGCAGCTCCTCCACGTCGTTGGCCCGCACCTCCGCCAGCCGCTTCTTGCCGGCGATGATGTACATGGTCAGCTCCTTGTAGTACTTCAGGTTCAGCTCGTACATCTGGTCGAACATGGCGATGTCCTTCATCAGCCGGACCTGGTGCTGCTCCAACTCCCGGGTGATCTTCTCCACGTTGGCCTCAGCCTTGCTGTACTGGGCCTTCATGGTCTCCATCTTGTTGCCGGCCTTCTTGAAAAAGCCGAAGATGCCGCCCTTGTCCTCCTCCTCGCCGAAGTCCTTCAGCTCCACCACCAGGTCGGAGAGGGTGTTGCCCACCTCACCCAGGTCCTTGGTCCGCACGCTGCTGAGGGCGCTCTCGGAGAAGGAGGCCACGCTCTTCTGGGCGGCGGAGCCGTACTGGAGGACCAGCTGGGTGTCGGTGATGTCGATCTTCTTGGAGAAGTCGTCCACCATCTTCCGCTCCTCCTCGGTGAGCATGCTCTCGTCGATCTTGACGGGCTCCACCTCTTTCTTCTCCTCCGCGCCGGGGGCGGCGGGAGGCTCGGTCCCCAACGTCAGCTGGGGGGGCTCCGCCTGGGCGGCGGCGTTGGGGGTCAGGGTCAGCTCCGGCATGTTGGTGTCAGTCATGTTTTCTTCCTCCGTTTGTGGCAAAATACGTCAAAAATATAGAAAATTGTTTACTCTTCTTTCGTTTTATCGCCGCCCCGCAGGAGCGAAATACCGCGATAGATAAATAAGACAGAACAAATGAACCACATTAGGCCAAGGGCGTGGTTCGAAGTGATCTGAGTAATACCGTTTAGAACGAACACCGCCGCACCTAGAAAAAACACGAGGATCTTGGTTACTTTTTTCCAGTTCCGCGTCTTCTCCATCTCCCCCGCTCCTCCCACGCTCCGCGCCCTACAGCTCCAGCTTGATGTCCGTGCCGTCGGCGTTCTTGGTGGTCTCCGCCTTCATCTGGTCCCCGGCCAGTCCCTCCCGGGCCAGCATGGTCTCCAGCACGGTGATGTCGGCGGAGACGTCCAGGGCCTCCGCGCCGAAGAGGCCGTCCAGCTGCTTGTCAAAGGCGGCCACAATGGTGTCCATGATGGCCTCCACCCGCTCCTTGGTGCTGTCGATGTTCTCGCCGCCCACGCCCACGGAGCTCATGCGGTCGTAGGCGTTGAGGAGCTTGAGGGTGGTGGGCAGGTAGTAGTCCATGAACTTGCGGATCTGGGGCAGCTTCTCGGGGGCCTCCCGGACCTGCTGGAAAATCGCCTGGCTGGTCCGCTCCAGTTCGCGGATGGCCTGGGAGATCTTCTCGTCCTCGATGTTCTCGTCCAGCCGCTTCATCTCCTCCACGGCCAGGGCCCCATCCCGGATCATCTTGTCCAGCTCCGGGTTTCCGGTGGAAGCGGGCTCCGGTTTTGGCGGGTCGGGGATCTCCACCTCGTACTCCTCGTCCTTGCACACCGCCCGCAGCAGCAGATATACCCCCGCGGAGAGCACCGCCGCGAAGATGAAATGGGTGGGACGGTACAGGTCGAACGCCAGGGCGTAGACCACCCACACGGCGGCCACGCCGTAGAAGGGCGCCACGGACCGCCGGATCTTTTTCACTGTGGCCATAGAGACCTCCCTTTCAACGCATCCATTGTTACCAGCAGTATACCCCGAAATCCCCGCCCGGTCAAGGCGGCGGCGCTTTTCTTAATGAAAAGTCCATAATTTGGGGACCCTGCGGGCCCGCTGACGCACCTGGGGGGCGAAGTATCTCGATTTTCTTTACAGATGCTCTATTCCCGCAAGATCGTGATATAATCAAAGCGTTCAAACGCTTGAACGGGCGGAGGCAACGGAAATGGCAAATACAGTGGAAGACATCAGGAGACTGGAAAAAGAGTTCAAGGCCTGCCGGAAAATATTGACCGCGCTGGGTGATGATACGCGGCAGCACCTGCTGTGCATCATGCTGCGGTGCGAGTGCGGCGGCAGCCGCGTCATTGATATCGCGGAGCAGACGAATCTCTCCCGCCCGGCGGTGTCGCACCATATGCAGATCCTGAAGGACGCGGGGGTCGTCAAGAGCCGAAAAGAGGGGACCTGCATCTATTACTATTTAGACCCGGAGGCAAGCCAGATCAACGCTCTGATCACCCTGTTTTGCGATATCCGGGAGTTTATGAAGGAGGCCCCGGACAGGAGCGGCGCCGACGAGTAAGGCGCGCGCTTTCGCGGCGCGAACGCGTCGCAAATGGCCATGTCCCGCCTCATGTCCCGCCTTCGGAGGCCCGGACGGAAATTTCCTGCCGGGAAAGTGAGAGCGGATGCTGCAATTCCATAGAACGATCAGGAGGTATCTCAAATGAATCTATTACAGGCGATGAACCAGCGGCACTCGGTCCGTTCCTACACGGAGCGGCCCATTGAGGGGAAAACAAAGGAGGAGCTGCTGGCTTTTCTTGAGCAGTGCGGCAGGGAGAGCGGCCTGCGCCTGCGGCTCGTACTGGACGAGCCCGCCGCTTTTGACGGGTTTATGGCCCACTACGGCAAATTCTCCGGCGTCAGGAACTATATCATGCTTGCCGGCGAAAAGGGGTCGGGGCTGGATGAAAAATGCGGCTATTACGGCGAAAAGATCGTTCTCTTCGCGCAGGCCCTGAGCCTGAACACCTGCTGGGTCGCCTTGACGTACAGCAAGGGGAAGGCGGCGCTCCGGCTGGACAAGGGGGAAAAATTGTGCCTCGTCATAGCCATCGGCTATGGACAGACCGGAGGCGTTCCCCACAAGTCCAAGGAGCGTGCGCGTGTGATGGATGTGCAGGGGACGCCACCGGACTGGTTCATAAGGGGGATCGACGCGGCGCTGCTCGCGCCCACGGCCATGAATCAGCAAAAATTTGTGTTTTCTTTGAAGGACAATGTGGTGACAGCGAAGCCGGGTCTCGGCTTTTACAGCAAGGTCGATCTCGGCATTGCGAAGTACCACTTTGAGCTGGGGGCGGGAACCGAAAATTTCAGATGGGGCTGAGCGGCCGCGGCGGGCCTCTCCCTCACAAAACCGATAAACGGAAGGCCGGGGAAACACCCCGGCCCTCCGCATGCAATCCAAATATGTATCCGGTCACCCCACGACCTTCCGGCCGTTGAGGCACACGGCGGCGACATGGGTGTCGCTGACCATGGGGTCGCCGTCGCAGATGACCACGTCGCCGTCCTTGCCCACCTCCAGGGAGCCCACCCGGTCGGCAATCCCCAGGTGCTTGGCGGGGTTGATGGTGATGGCCTGGAGGGCCTGGAAGGGGTCCATCCCCGCCTTCACCGCCAGCCCGGCGCACAGGGGCAGGTACTGCTGGGGAATCACGGGGGCGTCGGTGATGATGCTCACCTGGACCCCGGCCCGGGCCAGCACCCCGGGGGTCTCGAAGGTCTTGTTCACCAGCTCGATCTTGCTGGCGTTGGTGAGGGTGGGACCCACCGCCGCAGGGAAGCCGGAGTGGGCCACGATCTCCGGGATCAGGTGGCCCTCGGTGCAGTGCTCCAGGGTCATCCTCACGCCGAACTCCTTGGCCACACGGATGGCGGTGCAGATGTCGTCGGCCCGGTGGGCGTGGGCCTTCAGGGGCATCTCGCCCTTGAGGACCGGGATCAGGGCCTCAAGCTTCATGTCGAAGGCGGGGCGCTTCAGGGGATCGTCCCCGGCGGCCTCCTTCCGGGCCAGGTAGTCCCGGGCCTTGAAGAGCATCTCCCGGAGCTTGGCGGCGGTGGTCATCCGGGCGGAGTCCCCCTTGTCCCGGTAGCACCGCTTGGGGTTCTCGCCGAAGGCGCACTTCATGGCGACCTCAGCCTTGACGACCATGTCGTCCACGCAACTGCCCCAGGTCTTGACGGCCAGGAAGGTGCCACCCAGCACGTTGGCGCTGCCGGGGCCCACCCCCACGGTGGTGACGCCGCCGTGGAGGGCCATGGGGATGGCCTTGTCCTGGGGGTTGAAGCTGTCGATGCCCCGGAGCTGGGCGGCGATGATGTCCCCCATCTCGTTGTAGTCGTGGCCCTCGTAGCCCATGCCGTAGTTGTCCAGCCCCAGGTGGCTGTGGGCGTCCACGAAACCGGGGTAGAGCCGCTTGCCGGCGCAGTCGATGACCTCCTCCCCCGCCTGGGGCTGGAGATCGGGGCCGATGGCGGCGATGACGCCCTCCCGCACAGCGACGTCCGCCTGGTAGGGCTCCCGATTGACAGCGTCGTATACCGTACCGTTTTTCAAAAGCATGTGACGAGCCTCCCATCAAAAAATATCTGCCTCTGATTATACGCAAACCGTCGGCCAAAGGCAAGAGGGGCGGCGAAAAAGGGCGGCGGGGCGGAATCTCTTCTGCCCCGCCGCCATAAAAATTATACCGTTATCCGCTCCTCCGCCAGAAGCCGCTCCAGGGAATGCCGGTCCTCCACCGGCGGGGCGCACCGCCCGGCGTGGCACAGGTACAGCCGCTGGCCCCGCCGGGGCAGGGGGAAGGAGGCGGTGTAGGGGGCCAGCCGCTCCAACCCCCGGCTGTTGCCGTCGGTCTTGACCAGGGTGTTCAGCCGCCGCCCACCCACGGCGGCGGGCAGCCAGCCCGGCACGTCCTCCGCCGACACGCACACCAGATCCCTGGGCGGGTACAGCTCCTCCAGGTCCTCCAGCAGGGCGAAGCCGCGGTCCGGGGCCTCCGCCGCCAGATCGCCCCGGTCCCGAGGCTGCCTGTGGTATTTCCGGCGGCCCGTCAGCCGGGCCAGCCGCCCCAGGGCCAGGGACGCCGCTCCCCGCCCATGCTCTCCCCGCTGTCCGCCGCCGCGGAGGAGGGACTCCGCCTCCGTCCCCAGGGATGCCGCCTGGCGCAGGCAGGAGGCGGAGAATCCCGCCCCGTACAGCTCCAGCAGACCCAGCAGGCAGAAGGCGTAGTCCTCCAGCGTTCCCTGGCCGGAGGCCGCCCGGTTCCGCCAGAACCGGCGGAGTTGTCCCTCCGGGGTGGTCAGCCGGGTCTTCAGGAAGATGCGGGCGTCCTCCGCCGCCCGGAGGTACCGCTCCCCGCCCTGCACACGGTACGCCAGGGCCAGCGCACCGATCGCCAGACCGTTTTCCCCTGCGCCGACCGCCGCCCCGTCCTCGGCAAAGCCGCCTCCGGGCAGGCGGCGGCGCTCCAGGAAGCAATCCGCGATCTTCCGCCCTGTCTCCCCGTAAAGGCGCTGGCCGGTACACCGGCAGGCCTCCAGGCAGGTCCAGGCCAGCAGGGCTTGGTCCCGGAGCGGGAGATCCTCCCAGTCCCGGGTCGCCCGCTCCAGAGCCTCCCCCGTCTGGGCCAGGGCGGAGCGGTCTCCCGTCTCCACGCCGTAGCTCAGAAGGAACAGCAGGTCCCCTCCTCCGCGTCCACTCTCCTCCAGCCGCGCCGCCGCCGTGCGCAGAATATCCCCCCGGGAGGCCCTGCGGGCGGATAAGTTCTCACCTTCCAGGCGCTCCGCCGCCCGTCTGCTCTGATCCACTTCCATGGTCGCCACTCCTTTTCAAGCGTATGATTTTTCCCAGCGGCGTTAGTATGGGCCAAGAAATACGGAAAGATGTATCGGCTCCCAGGGTCGGTCAGAAATTGGGAGGCGGGGTTCCCTCCCGGATCTGACAAAAATTCCCCGAGATTTTTGTCATATCTGACAGAACTTCCCGTTAATTTTTTAATTATTTGATTGGGATTGACAATCACCCCAAACTGTGATACCGTAATTCCACCGGCAGCGGATGTCTGTCCAACGCCGGACTACAATTTCATATGGATCGGTTGATCGGCCCGGGAGAGACCGGGAACACGGACAATGGCGCCGAAGGGGCTTGCAAAAACTCTCAGGCAAAAGGACCGGGCCGGGACGATACTCTGTAGATTGCGGCCTTATGGCCGCATGCCGACGGTGCAACCCGCGGACGGGGCGGTTTTGGTACGCTCCCGCCCGGGGAATCTCTCAGGCCAGTAACAGAGGCGCAAAGTTTCTTGGGGAAACTTTGCGCCTCTGTTTTCATATAAAAGCAGATGTGGCGTATGTTGTCCCCAGTGAGAAAACAACACAAGGAGGAAACAGAAGTATGAGCGAGCTCAAACGCACCCAACTCTACGACGCCCATGTGGCCGCCGGGGCCACTCTGGTGGACTTCGGCGGATGGGAAATGCCCATCCAGTACCCCACCGGCATCGTGGCCGAGCACCTGTACTGCCGCAGCGACTGCGGGATCTTCGACGTCAGCCACATGGGCCGCCTGGACATCGAGGGCCCTGAGAACGTCAAGTTCCTGCAGCACGTCCTCTCCAGCAACGTGCTTGCCCTGGATGTGAACCAGTCCCAGTACGCCCTGATCCCCGACGAGAAGGGCTGCGTCATCGACGACGTGTACCTCTACCGCTTTGAGGAGAGCAAATACCTGCTGGTCATCAACGCCGGCAACATCGACAAGGACCTGGCCCACCTGTACAAGGAGGCGGAGAAGTTCGACGTGACGATCACCAACGTCTCCGACCGGTACGCCGCCATCGCCGTCCAGGGCCCCAAGTCCAAGGACATCCTGAAGACCCTGGCCGGAGGCGGGGAGCTGACGGCGGAGAACGTGAAGAACTCCCTGGGCACCCTGACCATGGAGGGCAGTCCCGTGCGGGTGGCCAAGACCGGCTACACCGGCGAGCCCATCGGCTATGAGCTCTACTGCGACAGCGCCGACGCCGTCTACTTCTGGAACCGGCTCGTGGAGCTGGGGGCCCGGCCCACCGGCCTGGGGGCCCGGGACACCCTCCGCATGGAGGCCGCCCTGCCCCTGTACGGCCACGAGATGGGCCCCTGCCAGCTGGGCGGGGAGATCCAGGCCTATGCCTCCCCTCTGGCCAAGTTCGCCGTCTCCTTCAACGCCGACAAGGGCGACTTTGTGGGCCGGGAGCCCCTGCGAAAGCAGTTCGAGGCCCTGAAGAAGATCCTGAACCGGGACTGGTCGTCCAACGCCGACCTTCCCTACCGCATCTACCCCATCTGCCTGCTGGGCCGGGGCGTTCTCCGGGCGGGCTTCCCCGTCTACGACGCCCGCAACGGCGAGGAGCTGGGCTACGTCACCTCCGGCACCATGATCCCCTACTTTGAGACTGAGGGCGCCGGCATCGAGTCCGTCATCACCGACAAAACCGCCAAGCGCTCCATCGGCCTGGCCTACTTGAAGTCCCATGTGGTCACCGAGTTCGAGGTGGAGGTGGACATCCGGGGCAAACGGGTCCCCGCCGTCATCACCGCCTGCCACATGCGCCAGGACGCCCCTCCCTACACCCGCCCCATCCTGTACAAGAAGACGGAGACCGCCGGCCCCAGCCAGGTCACCGACTACGTGGGCAAGGCCAAGGAGCTGTTCGCCAGGGCCGCGGAGAACCACATCTGGCGGCAGGAGCAGTGCATCAACCTGATCCCCTCGGAGATGACCCCCTCCCGGGCCACCCGCCTGCTCCAGAGCTCCGACCCCTGCGGCCGGTACGCCGAGCACAAGAAGCAGAAGGCCTTCGACGACGCGGACATCCCCTACTACCAGGGCACCAAGTTCATCGTCGCCTGCGAGGAGCTGCTGGTGGCGGAGATGAAGAAGTTCCTGGGGGCCGCCCAGGTGGAGGCCCGCTGCACCTCCGGCCAGATGTCCAACACTGCCGTGTTCTCCGCCCTGATGGACTGGAAGAACCGGGTGGACCGCAAGCGCCAGCCCCAGCGCCTGGGCTGGATCATGAACAACCACATCGTCCGGGGCGGCCACCTGTCCGCCCAGCCCATGGGCGCCCTCCACGACTACGTGGCCGTGGACCCGATCACCGAGAAGCAGATGGTGGTCAACTTCCCCGTCTACCCCGACAACCCCTACAAGATCGACGTGGAGGCTACCAAGCGTCTGCTGGATCAGTATAAGCCCGAGTTCATCGTCTTCGGCAAGTCCATGGTGCTCTACAGGGAGCCTGTGGCGGAGATCCGCAGGTTCGTGGATGAGCAGGGCATCCCCACCACCATTATGTACGACATGGCCCACGTCCTGGGGCTCATCGGCGACCACTTCCAGAAGCCCTTCGAGGAGGGCGCGGAGATCGTCACCGGCTCCACCCACAAGACCTTCTTCGGCCCCCAGCGGGGCGTCATCGGCGTCAGCTACCAGCCCGAGGACCTGAAGTGGAGCCTGTGGGAGACCATGCAGACCCGGACCTTCCCCGGCAGCGTCTCCAACCACCACCTGGGCACCCTCCTGGCCGAGCTGGTCTCCGCCTACGAGATGAACGCCTTCAAGGACGAGTACCAGAAGAACGTCATCGAAAACGCCAAGTGGTTCGCCAAGTGCCTGGCGGAGGAGGGCATGGACGTGGCCGGCTGCGCCGCCGACGGCTACACCGAGACCCACCAGGTCATCGTGAAGGTGGGCTACAGCAAGGGCCCCGAGGTGGCCCAGCGGCTGGAGGCCAACAACATCATCGTCAACTACCAGGCAACCCCCGAGGAGGAGGGCTTCACCGCCTCCGGCGCCCTGCGCATGGGCGTCAACGAGATGACCCGCTTCGGCTTCGGCAAGGCGGAGTTCCAGCGCCTGGCCCACCTGATCGCCGAGTGCGTCAAGGGCGTGGACGTGAAGGACGAGGTGGCCAGGTTCCGCAGGGACTACACCGAGATGAAGTACTGCTTCAACGGCGAGGAGATGCGGGAGATCATGGGCTCCTTCGCCGGGGCCATCGGTCTGTGACCCCCTGCGCCCCCGCTCCCATCCCGCGCGCGTCTCCCGGCCCCGGGCCCGGGGCCGGGAGGGACCATACAACGAACCTTTCCACCAAAATTTTTGAGGAGGTATTTGTCATGAACTATCCCGCTGAGCTGAAGTATTCCAAGTCCCACGAGTGGGTGAAGATGGAGGGCGAGGTGGCCGTCATCGGCATCTCCGATTTCGCCCAGGACGCCCTGGGCGACCTGGTGTTCATCAACCTGCCCCAGGAGGGCGACGCCGTCACCGCCGGGGAGTCCTTCGGCGACGTGGAGTCCGTCAAGGCGGTGTCCGATCTGATCTGCCCCGTCTCCGGCACCATCTGCGCCGTCAACGAGGACCTGGCCGACTCCCCCGAGAGCCTCAACAGCGACCCCTACGGGTCCTGGATCATCAAGGTGGAGGCCATCACCGACCAGGAGGAGCTGCTGGACGCGGCGACCTATGAGGCCTTCTGCGCGGAGGAGGGCTGATATGGGAAGCTATGTGCCCTCCACCCAGGACCAGCGCCGGGAGATGCTCCAGGCCCTGGGCCTGTCGGACTACCGGGAGCTGTACCGGGATGTGCCGGAGAGCATGTACCTGGACCGCCCTCTGGACATCCCCCAGGGCATGAGCGAGCTGGAGGTGCGCCGGGCGGTGTCCGCCATGGCGGGGAAGAACAAGGTGTTCCCCACCGTGCTGCGGGGCGCCGGGGCCTATGACCACTACATCCCCAGCATCGTCAAGTACATCCCCGCCAAGGAGGAGTTTTTGACCGCCTACACCCCCTACCAGGCGGAGATCAGCCAGGGGCTCCTCCAGTCCATCTTCGAGTACCAGACCATGATCTGCGAGCTGACGGGCATGGACGTGTCCAACGCCTCCGTCTACGACGGGGCCACCGCCGCCGCCGAGGCCGCCGGCATGTGCCGGGACCGGAAGCGCCGGGTGACCCTGATCTCCGCGGCGGCCCACCCGGACACCATCGCCACCGTCCGCACCTACTGCTACGGCACCGGTGATGAGCTGCGGGTGGTCCCCGCCAGGGACGGCCGCACGGACTTAGACGCCCTCAAGGAGATGCTCACCCCCGACGTGGCCTCCTTCTACCTCCAGCAGCCCAACTTCTACGGCCAGCTGGAGGACGCCCAGGCCGCGGGTGAGCTGGTCCACGCCGCCGGAGCCATGTACGTCATGGGCTGCAACCCCATCGCCCTGGCCATCCTGAAGACGCCCCGGGACTGCGGGGCCGACGTGGCGGTGGGCGAGGGCCAGCCCCTGGGCATGCCCCTGGCCTACGGCGGGCCCTACCTGGGCTTCATGGCCACCACCCAGAAGCACATGCGCAAGCTGCCCGGCCGCATCGTGGGCGAGACCGTGGACAGCCGGGGCCAGCGGGCCTATGTCCTCTCCCTCCAGGCCCGGGAGCAGCACATCCGCCGGGAGAAGGCCAGCAGCAACATCTGCTCCAACCAGGCCCTGTGCGCCCTGACCGCCGCGGTGTACATGGCCGCCATGGGCCCCGCCGGCATGGCCGAGGCCGCCCGGCAGTCCATGGCCAAGGCCCACTACCTGGCGGACCGCCTGTGCGGGATCGACGGCGTGTCCCTGAAATATGCCGGGGACTATTTCCACGAATTTGTCACTGAACTGCCCAAGGCCGACGAGGCCCTGGCCGCCCTGGAGGCGGCGGGCATCCTGGGGGGCCTGCCCCTGCGGGACGGCGGCGTGCTGTGGTGCGCCACGGAGAAGGTCTCCAGGGAGGAGCTGGACCGGGCGGCGGCCATCGTGAAGGAGGTGTGCGAGAGATGAAGCTGATCTTCGAGAAGATCGTCCCCGGCCGGGGCTGCGGCCTGCTGCCCGCCTGCGACGTGGAGGCCGTGTCCCTGCCCGCCGGTCTGGAGCGGGAGGTCCCCCCCGCCCTGCCTGAGATGAGCGAGACCGACGTCTCCCGCCACTACACGGAGCTGTGCCAGCACGTCCACGGCGTCAACTGCGGCTTTTACCCCCTGGGCTCCTGCACCATGAAGTACAACCCCCGGATCGACGAGGAGATGGCGGCCCTGCCCGGCTTCACCGCCGTCCACCCCCTGGCTCCCGCCGACGCCACCGCCGGGTGCCGGGAGGTGCTGGACACCGCCAAGCGCTACCTCTGCGAGATCACCGGCATGGACGACATGACCTTCCAGCCCGCCGCCGGCGCCCACGGAGAGTTCACTGGCGTGCTGCTCATCAAGCAGTACCACGACGCCCGGGGCGACAGCAAGCGGAGGAAGATCATCGTCCCCGACTCCGCCCACGGCACCAACCCCGCCACCGCCGCCATGTGCGGCTACGAGGTGGTGAATATCCCCTCCGCCCCCAACGGCTGCGTGGACCTGGAGGCCCTGAAGGCTGTGCTGGGGGACGACACCGCGGGGCTGATGCTCACCAACCCCAACACCGTGGGCATCTTCGACGACAACATCCTGGAGATCACTCGCCTGGTCCACGAGGCCGGGGGCCTGTGCTACTACGATGGGGCCAACCTCAACGCCGTCATGGGCGTGGTCCGCCCCGGCGACATGGGCTTCGACTGCATCCACATGAACCTGCACAAGACCTTCGCCACCCCCCACGGCGGCGGCGGCCCGGGCAGCGGCGCCGTGGGCTGCAAGGCCCACCTGGCCCCCTACCTGCCCAAGTCCGCTCTCCTGGACGGCGGCGACGGCATCCAGGTCCGCGGCTTCTCCGGCAACTTCCTGGTGGTGGTCAGGGCCCTGACCTACGTGATGACCCTGGGCCGGGAGGGCGTGCCCGAGGCGGCGCGGAACGCGGTGCTCAACGCCAACTACCTGATGGCTAAGATCCGCGGCGCTTTCGCCCCCGCTTTCGACCGGCCGTGCATGCACGAGTTCGTGCTGGATCTGGGCCAGTTCAAGAAGGAGACCGGCGTGTCCGCCCTGGACGTGGCCAAGAGCCTCATCGACTACGGTATGCACCCGCCCACCATGTACTTCCCCCTCATCGTCCACGAGGCCCTGATGCTGGAGCCCACGGAGACGGAGAGCAAGGAGACCCTGGACTGGGCCGGCGAGGTGTTCCACAAGCTGGCCGACCTGGCCCGGGAGGACCCGGAGTTCATGCACAGCGCCCCCCACAACGCCCAGATCGGCCGGCCTGACGAGGTCCGGGCGGCGCGGAACCCCGTGCTGCGGTACCGGAAGGCATGATCCGCCGCCTGGCGCTGTGCCGCAGCCGGTGTACGGACCCCTACCGCAACCTGGCGGTGGAGGAGCTGCTGCTGCGGACGGTGGAGGAGGGCTGCTGCGTCCTCTACCTGTGGCAGAACCAGAACACCGTGGTCATCGGCCGCAACCAGAACGCCTGGCTGGAGTGCCGCACCGCCCTGCTGGAGGAGGAGGGGGGCCGCCTGGCCCGCCGCCTCTCCGGCGGAGGCGCGGTGTTCCACGACCTGGGCAACCTGAATTTTACCTTCCTGGTCCCCACCGCCGACTACGACCTGGACAAACAGCTCCGGGTCATCGAGACCGCCTGCGGCCTGCTGGGGGTCCGGGCGGAGCGGTCCGGCCGCAACGACGTGCTGGCGGAGGGGCGGAAAATATCCGGCAACGCCTTCTATCAGAGCGGCGGAAAGTCCTACCACCACGGCACCCTGCTGGTGGACGTGGACATGGCCAAGCTGGGCCGGTACCTGAGCCCGCCCAAGGCCAAGCTGGAGGCCAAGGGGGTCTCCTCCGTCCGCTCCCGGGTGGGGAACCTGCGGGACTTCGTCCCCGGCCTGACCATCGAGGATATGGCCCAGGCCATGGCCCGGGCCTTCTCCCAGGTCTACGGCCTGCCCTGGGAGGCCCTGGAGATTGGAAGCCTGGACGGCCCCGCCCTGGCGGAGCTGGAGAGCCGCAACCGCTCCTGGGAGTGGAACTACGGCCGTCAGCTCCCCCTGACCTTTGACTGCCAGGGCCGCTTCCCCTGGGGCGGCGTCCAGCTCCAGCTCCAGGTGGAGGACGGTCTGGTCCGGGAGGCCCGGGTTTACTCCGACGCCATGGACTGGCGTGTGGCCCCGGCCCTGGAGACTGCCCTCACCGGCTGCCGCTTCCGGCTGGAGGACCTGTGCCGGGCCGCGGAGGGGGCCTGTCCCGACGTGGCCGGAGACCTGAAGGAACTTCTGAGAGAACAGGAGATTTGAGATACCTATGGACCACTATCAACTGATCGTCATCGGCGCGGGCCCCGGCGGCTACATGGCGGCCCTGCGGGCGGCCAAGCTGGGCCTGCGTACCGCCGTGGTGGAGAGCCGGGAGGCGGGGGGTACCTGCCTCAACCGGGGCTGCGTGCCCACTAAGGCCCTCCTCCACGCCTCCGGCATCTACCGGGAGGCCCGGGAGGGCGCCGGCGCCGGCATAATGGCCAAGGATGTGGAGATCGACCTGCCGGTGATGTTCGCCCGGCAGAAGGAGATCTCCGCCAAGCTCAGCGCCGGCATCGAGGGGCTGTTCAAGTCCGCCAAGATCGCCTACCTCCAGGGCGCCGGCCAGATCACCGCCCCCGGCGCCGTCCGGGTCACCGCCGCCGACGGTACTGCGGCGGATTACACCGCCGACAACATCCTCATCGCCACCGGTTCCGTGCCGGCCCGCCCCCCCATCCCCGGCCTGGACCTGCCCGGGGTGATGACCTCCGACGAGCTGCTCCAGGGCTCCGACGCCCTGTACAAGTCCCTGGTCATCATCGGCGGCGGGGTCATCGGGGTGGAGTTCGCCACCTTCTACAGCGACTTAGGCTGCGCCGTCACCATCGTGGAGGGCCTGGACCGGCTGCTGCCCAACCTGGACCGGGAGCTGGGCCAGAACCTGGCCATGGCCCTGAAGAAGCGGGGCGTGGCCATCCACACCGGGGCCATGGTGGAGCGGCTGGAGGAGAGCGGGGACGGCCTCACCGTCCACTTCAATACCAAGAACGGCCCCGGCTCCGCCTCCGGCGAGAAGGTCCTGTGCGCCATCGGCCGCCGCCCCTACTGGGAGGGCCTCTTCGCCCCCGGCCTCCAGCCGGAGACCGTGGGCCGGGCCATCAAGGTGGACGGGCGCTACCAGACCAGCATCCCCGGCGTGTACGCCATCGGCGACGTCTCCTCCAAGATCCAGCTGGCCCACGTGGCCACCGCCCAGGGCGAGGCCTGCGTGGAGATGATCTGCGGTAAGGAGCCCACGGTGGACGTGTCCATCGTGCCCAGCTGCGTCTACTGCCGCCCGGAGATCGCCGCGGTGGGCCTCACGGAGGCGGAGGCCAAGGAGGCGGGCATCCCCGCCAAGGCCGGCAAGTGCGTCATGTTCAGCAACGCCAGGACCATGATCGCCGACCCCGGCCGCTGCTTCATGAAAGTGGTGGCCCGGACCGACACCCGGGAGATCATCGGCGCCCAGCTCATGTGCGAGCACAGCACCGACATGATCAGCCAGATCAGCCAGGCCATTGCCAACCACATGACTGTGGAGCAGCTGATGAAAGCTATGCGCCCCCATCCCACCTTTGAGGAGGCCCTGGGGGAGGCTTTGATGGAGCTGTCCGCCAAGCTGGGCTGATCCGGGGAAAACAGTTCAGGCCGCGCCGATGGAGACGGCGCAGGCCCCTTGCGACCACTGAAAAACGATACAGCGGCAAAGATTTAGGGCGGGCGCATGAGCGCCCGCCCTAAATGTGTCGTTGGGACCCTGTTGTTCTTGCCATTTGCCGTGCCGTATGGTAAAATATCCCGAATACCCGCCCCGCGGCGGGAAAACGACCCATAGGAGGTCATCTTTTTGTCTACGCTAACTTCTGAAATCACCCGGCGGCGGACCTTCGCCATCATCACGCCCCCGTAAAGCCGCCGGCTTTCCGGGGACCCCGGTTTTGATTACACTTCCTCGGGCGGAGTGAATCCGCCCTGCGGAAATTCTCGCCTTCGGCTCGAATTGACGCGCCACCAGGCGCGCAGGTCGATGATGGCGAGCATGTATCTTCTTTAGGAGGTCATCTCTTTGTCTACGTTAACTTCTGAAATCACCCGGCGGCGGACCTTCGCCATCATCTCCCACCCCGACGCCGGCAAAACCACGCTGACGGAGAAGTTCCTGCTCTACGGCGGGGCCATCGCCCAGGCCGGGGAGGTCAAGGGCAAGCGGGCCCGGGCCGCCACCTCCGACTGGATGGAGATCGAGCGGCAGCGGGGCATCTCCGTCACCTCCTCCGTCATGCAGTTCCAGCACGACGGCTTCTGCGTCAACATACTGGACACCCCCGGCCACCAGGACTTCTCCGAGGACACCTACCGCACCCTGATGGCCGCCGACTCCGCCGTCATGGTCATCGACGGGGCCAAGGGCGTGGAGCCCCAGACCCGGAAGCTCTTCAAGGTCTGCGCCATGCGCCACATCCCCATCTTCACCTTCATCAACAAGATGGACCGGGAGACCCGGGACCCTCTGGAGCTGTGCGAGGAGGTGGAGCGGGAGCTGGGCATCGACACCTACGCCGTCAACTGGCCCATCGGCTGCGGCAAGGCCTTCCAGGGGGTCTACGACCGGCAGAAGAGCCGGCTCCTCCTGTTCTCCGGGGCGGGCCACGGCAAAAAGGCCCAGTCCACCGAGATGCACCTGGACGACCCCGCCGCGGCGGACCTCATCGGCGAGGCCCGCTGGCGGACCCTCCGGGACGAGGTGGAGCTGCTGGGGGCCGGCCGGGACTTCGACCTGGAGGCCGTCCGGGCCGGGGAGCTGAGCCCCGTGTTCTTTGGCTCCGCCCTGACCAACTTCGGCGTGGAGCCCTTTCTGGAGGAGTTCCTGGCCATGACCGCCCCGCCGGCGGGGCGGATGTCCGACGCCGGGGAGATCGACCCCTTCTCCCCCGACTTCTCCGCCTTTGTTTTCAAGATCCAGGCCAACATGAACAAGGCCCACCGGGACCGGATCGCCTTCATGCGGGTGTGCTCCGGAAAGTTTGAGCGGGACCGGGAGTACTACCACATGCAGAGCGGCAAGAAGCTGCGCCTGAACCAGCCCCAGCAGCTCCTGGCCGCCGAGCGGGAGATCATCGACGAGGCCTACGCCGGGGACATCATCGGCGTGTTCGATCCGGGCCTCTTCTCCATCGGCGACACCGTCACCGTGCCGGGGAAGAAGTTCAAGTTCCTGGGCATCCCCACCTTCGAACCGGAGCACTTCATGCGGGTGAGCCCTGTGGACACCATGAAGCGCAAGCAGTTCATCAAGGGCACGGAGCAGATCGCCCAGGAGGGCGCCATCCAGATCTTCAAGATCCCCCAGGCGGGCCTGGAGGAGGTCATCGTGGGGGTGGTGGGCACGCTGCAGTTCGACGTGTTCCAGTACCGGATGCGCAGTGAGTACGGCGTGGAGCTGCGAATGGCGGGCCTGCCCTACGACCACCTGCGGCGGATCGCCGCCAGCCCGGTGGAGCCCAAGGACCTGACCCTCTGCGCCGACGCGGCGCTGCTGGAGGACTTCCGGGGCCGCAGCCTCATCGCCTTTGCCGGGGACTGGCCGGTGGGCTACCTGCTCAAGCACAACCCGGGCCTGGAGCTCAGCGAGTCCTTCGGGGCGAAATAACCTTCATAAGCACGAACACACCGCCGGGGAACTCCCCGGCGGTGTGTTTCAGTTGACGGAGAAAAATGACATTTCCAGCGATCCAGCATTGACGGCTAAATAGTACAGCATCAGCACCAGGACCGCCGCCCCTATGCTGCCGGCGATGATCAGGTACCACTTCACGAACTGCTTGGCCTTCCCCACGTCGCTGTAGATGGAGTCCAGCTTCTCGCTGTTGATATTCTTCTCCCGGACCTCCTGCACATCCACGTCCTTCACCAGCTCGTCCAGGGTCAGGCCGAAGTAGTCGCTGAGCAGGACCAGCCGCTGAAAGTCCGGATAGGACTGGCAGGACTCCCACTTGGAGATGGTCTGACGGGAGACCTTCAGCTCCGCCCCCAGCTCCTCCTGGCTCAGGCCCTTGGATTTTCTTAAATTGATCAGCTTCTCGTTAAAGTTCATGGTCACATCCTCGATTCCTCTGGTTTTGTCTCACGGCCGTGGGAAGAGTATACCAGCCCCGGGGCAAAAAAGGCAACCAACAGTCGTTGGCAATCTGTCAACCGCCGCTGACAAGGCGAAAATAAGGCAAAAAAGGTCCCGGCCGCAGTGGCCGGGACCTGAGACTGTCGTAAAAGGCTAACGCCTTTTCCGCCAAAGGGGTTTCGCTGCGCTCGCGCCTCAGTCGTCCGCTTATGGCGGACGATTCGACGCTCGCTCCGCGCAAAGTGTTTTTCCGACGTACACGCCGCCGGAAAAACGATTTCATTTTCTTCCGCCGCCTATGGGCGGCGGAACTCTGCGAGGCTTCTTTGACACGCTGAAAGGTCCCGGCCGCAGTGGCCGGGACCTTTTCTTTGGGGCGATTACTTCTGCATGATGTGGATGGCGAACCCGCCGAACTCACCGTCCAGGTAGACGTTCTTGATCTTGCCCTCGTCGGTGTAGGCGGCCGTGTCCATGTTGAAGGAGAAGCCCTTCTCCTTCAGCTCCTCCACGGCAGCAGTCAGGTCCGGGGTCCGCATGGCGATGTGGCCGTTGGTCCCCAGGAAGGGGGCCTTCATGCACTCGAAGTAGGGGCCGCCGAACTCGGACTTCTGCCCGTGGCGGGGCTCCAGGTTGAAGAGGGCGCTCAGAAGCCGCGCCAGCTTCTCAGCCTCCTCCGGGTTGGGGGTGTTGATCCCGATATGCTCCAGTTCAAACTTGCACTTCACAAACAGCACCTCTTTCTAATATTACAAACAACAAACAACACAAACACAGATGTACGGGGGCTCCCTCAGGGAAAAATCACACGGGGAACAGCAGCAGGGCGCCGGCGGTCAGGGCCAGCAGACGGATGAAGTACTGGGGAATGGTGAACTTCCAGAACTCCTTCATGGTGTAGTTGCCCAGGCCCATGCACATGGCGGGCAGGCCGTCGATGGGCAGGAAGTGTCCGCACCAGCCGGAGACCACGATGGCGGAAGCGGCGGCGGTGGGGTCCCAGCCCAGGCTGACGCAGGTGGCCACGGCCATGGGGGCAAACACCAGCACGGTGCCGATGGTGGAGCCGGTGAGGGTGGCCAGAACGCTGGTCAGGACGCAGAACACGAAGACCAGGATGAAGGGGTTGATGTTGCTGCCCAGCATACCGGCGACGGTCTCGCCCACCAGGTTGGTCAGGCCGGTGACGCCCAGGGCCTCGGCCACGCCGATGACGCCGGCGGACATGAGGATGATGGGGGCGCCCAGGTTGCTGCAGATCTCCTTGAAGTTCATGATCTTGGTCAGCAGCAGAACGCACACGGCGGTGGCCACCACGGCATAGCCCTGGTCGCCGATGTAGCTCTGGGCCACCATGCCGATGATGGCGGCAATGAAGCAGCCGTAGATCACGTACTCCTGCCACTGGGGCAGGGCCTCGGCCTCCTCGGCGGCCTCAGCGGCGGCCTCGGTGGTCGCGGGCACGTCCTTGACAGGCATGAACTTGTAGGCCACCAGGCACCAGATCAGGAAGCCCAGGGAGAGGCAGAGGTTCACGATAGCGAACTTGGGCAGGGAGACGCTCATGGCCGCGCCGCCGGCCTCCAGAACGGCGATGACATAGCCGTACTGCAGGGCGGTGTTGACGGGGATCAGGGGGTGGTTGCAGGCGAAGCCCGCGGGCATCAGGAACTTGGACCGGGGCAGGGCCTGGGTGGACGGGATGGTGGACAGCAGGCCCAGGACCATGACGTAGTAAGCGGTGGAGCCGGTGCCGAAGAGGCTGGTGCCCAGCATGACCACCAGGATGATCAGCACGTAAGCCTTATAGCCGCCCTTGGAGGCCATGCGCAGGATCGCGCGCTTGAACGCGGCGATGAACCGGGTCTTCTGCAGGGCCGCGATGATGACCATGAAGGACGCCAGCATGACGATGCTGGAGTTGGAAAAGCCGCGGAAGGCTGTGGCGATGTCGGTGACGCCGAAGAGCACCATCAGCGCGCAGGCGATCAGGGGGGCCGCTCCGAAGGGCACCTTGTCCGTCATGATCAGCCAGACCATGAAGGCGGTGACAAGAAGGGCGATTATCATTGGGACTGTCATAATTTTCTTTCTCCTCCTACGATTTTGGGGACGTGCCGCGTATGGAAGCGCCGGAGCTCGGGCCGGGGGCGGGGTCTGTCCGGTCTATGCAGGGACCCGCCCGGCGGGGCGGGCGCGGGGGCTTCCACACGCCGCGTCTTGGGCCTCCGGCGGGGGCCGCGTCCGGCGGGGGCGGAGGCGCGTACCGCCTCCTCCGGACCGGCTTCTGCCGGGGAGCCTCTATCAGAAACAAATCTCAGCGGACTGAGACGCTTCCCGGGGGTGATCAGGCCTTGCGGTTCTCCGCCAGGCGGATGCCGTAGTCCATGGCGTTGACCAGGCTCAGCTCGTTGGCGTGGCCGCTGCCGGCGTGGCCGAAGCCGGTGCCGTGGTCCACGCTGGCCCGGATGATGGGCAGGCCCAGGGTGACGTTGACGCCGGCCACCGCCTCCCAGTGCTTCTCCTCTTTGTTGTAGACGAAGCCCTTTACCTTCAGGGGGATGTGCCCCTGGTCGTGGTACATGACCACCACGATGTCGTACCAGCCGCCCAGGGCCTTGGAGAACACGGTGTCGGGGGGCGTGGGCTTCTTCTCGGGGATGTTGATGCCCTCGGCCAGGGCCGCGTCGATAGCGGGCTGGATCTCCTCGATCTCCTCGGTGCCGAACATGCCGTTCTCACCGCAGTGGGGGTTCAGGCCCGCCACGCCGATCTTGGGCTCCTTGATGCCAATGGCCTTGCAGCCCTCGTTGGCGATGCGGATGCACTCCAGCACCCGGGCCTTCTTCACCCGGTCGCAGGCCTCCCGGAGGGACACGTGGGTGGACACGTGGACCACCCGCAGGTCCTCGTGGGCCAGCATCATGGTGTACTTGTCGGTGTGGGTGTAGTCGGCGTAGATCTCCGTGTGCCCGGAGTAGTGGTGGCCGGCCATGTTGATGGCCTCCTTGCTCAGGGCGTTGGTGATGGTGGCGTCCACCTCGCCGGCCATGGCCATCTCGATGACCTTCTTCACATACTGGAAGGAGGCCTCGCCGCCCAGGGCGCAGGTGCCCACCCCGAAGGGCTTGGGCTCATCCAGATCGGAGGTGTCGGGGATCTTGTCGGCGGGGACCAGACCCATGTCCAGCACGTCGATGGTGCCGTAGGTGAACTTGGCGTCCTTCACATCCTTCACGGGGTTCAGGGCCAGGTCGATGCCCAGGACCTTCTTGGCCACCTTCAGGGCGTAGGCCATGCTGGTCATGTCGCCCACCACCAGGGGACGGCACCGGTCATAGACGGTCTTGTCGTTGAGGGCCCGGACGGTGATCTCGGGGCCGTTGCCGAAGGGGTCGCCCATGGTGATGCCGAGAATGGGTTTGCTCATATTGTTGCCTCCTAAGTTATAAGTGTCGCGCGGCAGCAGGCCCTCAGCACAGGCCCTTCTCCTCGTTCTCCTTCAGAACGGCCTTCAGCTCGGCGACGCCCTCGTCGCACAGGTAGTTGAAGGGCTTGCGGCAGTCGCCCACGGGGTAGCCCAGCAGGTTGACGGCCTTCTTGATAACGGTGTTGGGGTTGCCGAACTTGAACACCCGCTGGAGGGTGGCCACGGCGTCCTGGTACTCCTGGGCCTTGTCCACGTCCCCGGCCACGAAGCAGTTGTAGATGGAGGCCAGGGCCTTGGGGTACAGGTTGGCACGGCCGGCGATGCCGCCGGCGCCGCCCTCCTTCAGGCAGGTGAGGATGCTGCCGTCGTTGCCGGCCAGCACGGCGAAATTCTTGCCGATGTCACGGGTCTCCCGGATGTAGGCCTTCAGGTTCTCGATGTCGCCGCTGGAGTCCTTAGCGCCCATGATCACGTCCACGTCCTTGGCCAGCTTGGCCACGGTCTCGGGCAGCAGCTTGTTGCCGGTGCGGGGCGGGATGTTGTAGAGCACGATGGGGATGTTCACGTGCTTGGCCACCTCCACATAGTGGTCATAGAGCTCCTTCTGGCTGGCCAGGGCGAAGCTGGGGGTGATGATGGACAGCACGTCGGCGCCCATCTCCTCGGCCCGCTTGCTCATGTAGATGGTGTCCCGGGTGGAGATGCAGCCGGTGCCGGCGTAGACGGGCACCCGGCCCTTCACCTGGTCGATGGTGGCCTCCAGGACCTCCTCCTTCTCCTTCATGCTCAGGATGTAGCCCTCGCCGTTGGTGCCGAAGGGGAAGATGCCGTGGACGCCGCCGGCGATCTGACGCTCGATCTGGTTGCGCAGCTCGGGGATGTTCACATCCTCCGTGTCGGGGTACATGGGGGTCACAATGGGGACGATGATGCCCTTCAATTCCACTTGCTTCATGGCGGTTTACTCTCCTCTTTATAAATTTTTTATTGTAAACGTGACCCTTCCCGCGGTCACATGATCTCCTGGTACAGCTTCCGGGCGTCGTCGGCCGTGACCTCCCGGGGGTTGTTCACCAGCAGGCGCTGGACCTCCATGCCGGCGGCCACCAGGCCCTCCAGGTCCTCCTCGGGCACGCCGAACTCCTTGAGGCTGGTGGGGATGTCCAGGTGCTTGACAATGGCCTCCAGCCGGGCGATGATCCAGGCGGACTTCTCCTCCTCCGTGCGGCAGGTCTTCACCTCGTCGTGGCAGCAGCGGTCATAGGCGGCGGCCAGGCGCGCCCGGCAGGCGGGCTCGTTGAAGCGCATGACGGGGGCCAGCAGGATGGCGTTGGACACGCCGTGGGCGATGTGGTACTTGCCGCCCAGGGGGTAGCTCAGGGCGTGGACGGCGGTGGTGCCGGAAGCGGTGATGGCCAGGCCGCCGTAGTAGGCGGCGATCTGCATCCGGTTCTTCTCCTCCATGGCCTCGGGGTCGTCGCAGGCCTTCTCGATGTTGTTGAGGATCAGGTCCAGGCCCTCCAGGGCGTAGAGGTCGCTAAAGGGGTTGGCCTTGTTGCTGGTGAAGCACTCGATGCAGTGGGCCAGGGCGTCCACGCCGGTGGCGGCGGCGATCTTGCGGGGCAGGTTCTTGATCATCCGGGCGTCCAGGATCACGTAGTCGGCGATCATGTTCTCGTTGACGATGCCCACCTTCAGCTCCTTCTCGGGGACGGCCACGATGGCGTTGGGGGTCACCTCAGCGCCGGTGCCGGCGGTGGTGGGGATGAGGATGATGGGCACGCACTTCTTGGCCCGGCCGGGGTCGTCCAGCAGCTCCTTGACGCCGTACTCGTCGGTGACCAGCACGCTGGCCAGCTTGGCCGCGTCCATGACGCTGCCGCCGCCGCAGGCCACGATCATGTCGGCGCCGCTGACCTTGAACTCATCGACGACCTTCTGCACGGCCATGTAGCTGGGCTCCGGGGGCAGATCGTCCAGGACGTAGTACTCCGCCCCGGCGGCCTGGACGGCGGCCTCGGGCAGATCGAACAGCCCCAGCTTCCGCAGGCCCTTGTCGGTGAACATGGCCACCCGCTTCACCCCGTTGGCCTTGAGGATGGCGGTGATGTTGTCCATGGCGTTCTCCCCGCCGTAGACGGCGTGGGGCATCTTCAGATTATAAGTAGTGAGCATATGGCAAACGCCTCCTTGAGAGATTGGGTAAACGGATCTACTTGCAGCCCTGGGCGGCGGTGGGGTTGTACAGGCCCACGCGCTCACGCTTCTCGCCCAGCACGTCCTCCTCGGTAAAGCGGACGTACTTCATGGCGTCCCGGGTCCAGGCCGCGTAGGCCAGGTGGATCATCCCGTCCTTGGTCTGCATCAGGTAGGGGTACTCGTACTGCTTGTTGTTGGTCTTGTTCTCGTCGCCGATGTAGCCCTCGCCCCGCTCCATCCAGCGGATGATGGGGAAGGTCAGGCCGCCGTCCTCGCTGAGGGCCACGGCCACCGGGCAGCGCAGGCCGGGCCAGGCCGCCTTGCCGGGCTGGGGATCGGGGGTGCAGGTGGGGTTGTAGGCGATGGCCACCCGGCCGCTCTGGAGCTTGATGGCGCTGATGCTGGAGTTGTTGTTGGGCAGGGGGGTGGGCTTGGGCTCGCTCCAGGTCTCGCCGTAATCGAAGGACTCGCTGCGGTGGATGCGGTAAGCCTCCCGGTTGCGCATGAAGGCCACCAGGTGGCCGGGCTCCAGCTCCACCACGTTGGCGTGGACATGGCCGTGGCTCTCCGGCATCATGACCGTGCGCCAGGTCTTCCCCTGGTCGTCGGAGATGCGGAAGGCGGTGGGGTCGCCGGACAGGCCCTCGGCGGAGTCGGTGCACAGCCAGTTGGAGAAGATCCACCGGCCGTTGGACAGGATCTGGATGGGCTGGCGGCAGAAGGTGCCCTCCTCGGGGAACACGGTCTCATAGGGGCCCCAGGTCCGGCCGCCGTCGGTGCTCTTCTGGCAGCGGACCACGGCGGTGAACTGCATGTTGTCCTTGCCCGCCTGGCGGTCCAGCTGGGCGGTGTACATGCACCAGGCCGCCCCGTCGGGGCCGTAGAACAGGGAGGGGTTCTGCTCGCTGCGCTCCGGGTCGCCGGACACGTCCACAGGCTCCGTCCAGGCCTCGCTGTCCTTCTCCAGCCGGGAGCAGACAATATGGACGTCGGCGTTGCCCTCAAAGGAGCCGGCAAACCACACGCACAGCAGGTCGCCGTTGGGCAGCTCCAGCAGGGCGGGGCCGTGGCCGCTGCGGTATCCGCCGTTGGGGATCCGGGCCTCGATGGTGCCCATCTCCTCGTTCCAGTAGACGCGGCCATCCGGGGTCAGGCCAGGTAACTTCGGATAATCCATACGCTAAGTCCTCCTCAATAAATTTTTATTGTATCGTCAGGCCGCCTCCGCGGCCCGTGGGATCGTCTTAATCCCGGGCCAGCTGCCGGGCCAGGTCCGTCACCAGGGTCTCCTTGCCGAAGCCGCCGGACTTGGTGAGCACGCAGTGGGTGCAGCCCTGATAGGACACCCGGGAGAGGACCACCCCTGTGGTCAGCTCCCGCACCGGCTCCACCTCCCGGACCCCCATCTGCTCCATGCACTGGAGCAGAGTGTCCCCGCCGGTGATGAGCAGGGTGCCCACGCTGGGATCGGTGAAGAGGTTCCCCACCAGGTAGCCGATGGACTGGGAGACCCCCAGGCGGATGCCGTCGATGTCGATGCCGTGGCTGGCGGCGTACTCGTCGGTGAGGCGGTTGCGCTCCTTGTCGTTGGTGTCGATGATGTAGGGGTTGTTCCGGGCGACGCCCTCCCGGATGGCGGCGAACTCCGCCTGTCCCTTTTCCGTGCGCCAGTAGTCCGGCTGGAGCTTCTGCTCCGGGGTCATCTGCCAGCGGGCCACCCCGGCCGCCTCGGCGGCGGCCATCTGGGCCACGCTGATGGGGTTCACGCTGCCGCAGACCACCAGCAGCCGCTCGCTGAGCTGGGGCGCCTCCTTGGGGCTGTCCGACGCCAGGCCCAGCAGGGCGGGCAGCACCGCGCCGAAGCCGGCGCAGCCGGCCATGATGTGGAGCCCGCCGTCCTCCAGCAGCCGCCGGGCGGTGCTGGACAGGTCCTCCGGGGTCTGGCCGTCAAAGACCAGGATGCCCTCCCCTCCGGGGACCGGGTCCCCCGCCCCCAGGGCGGGGCTGAGATGGACAGGAACGCCGCTCTGCTCGGCGATGAGCTCCGCCACAGAGGAGTGGCGCACAGGCTCGAAGGGGTCCTGGCCGAACACGCTCTCCGCCACCGGCACGCCGTTCACCAGGTGGACGCCGCCCACGGTGGTGCGGCCCACCTGGGGGTAGGCCGGCAGGAAGGGCAGGCGCTTTTCGCCGCTGGCCCGGAGCAGCGCCGTCAGCTCCGCGCCGATGTTGCCCCGCAGGGCGGAGTCGGTCTTTTTATAGATGTATTGAACGCCCAGGTCCACCGCCTGGCGGGTCAGGCTCTCCACAACGGCACAGGCCGCCTCCGGCGCCATGTGCCGGGTCTCCGCGTCCACCACCAGCACCCGCACCTCCGGGGCCGGAAGGGACAGCGCGCCGTCCATTCCCACCACCACCCGGGTCTCCACGCCGCTGGCGGCGAACTGCACGCCGGTGTCCAGAGCGCCGGTAAAGTCGTCGGCGATCATCAACAGAGAGATCATGGTCTCCCTCCTGTCTCCCAAGTTTTCTTTCACATTGTACCTATATTTTAGCGAATTTTTCCAAAGGAGGCAATGGAGAAAGCTCCCGCATCTGTTCAATTTTGAAACTTCTTAAATTTTAGTATGAAATTAGCCAAAAATAGTGTTTCAATTTTGGACAACTTTCGGCATTGTTTTTCCAAATCTTCCATGTTACAATTTGCAACACAAGCTGCCGCTGGGAAGGGAGGTCCGGATATGACCCGAGCAAAGGCCCGCGTGCTGGGCATCGCGCCCTACGAGGGGATGAAGCTGGCCATGGAGCGGGCGGCGGAGGCCTACCCCGGCCTCCTGCTGGATGTGCACACCGGGGATCTGGAGGAGGGGGCCGACATCGTTCGGAACACGCCGCCGGGGACCTACGACTGCATTGTCTCCCGGGGCGGCACCGCCCAGCTAATCCGGCAGGTGACGGACATTCCGGTGGTGGAGATCCAGCTGTCGGTCTACGATGTGCTGCGGGCCATCAAGCTGGCCGGCAGCTACTCCGACCTCTACGCCATTGTGGGCTTTCCCAGCATCACCGAGCCCGCCCACACCCTGTGCGATCTGCTACGCTACAATGTGGACATCCTGACGGTCCACAGCGCCGAGGAGGCCGCCGAGACTCTGGAGCGGCTCAAGCAGGGCGGATACCGCATGGTGGTGGGGGATATGGTCACCCACACCCTGGCCCGCGGGATGGGCCTGGACGCTTTTCTGGTCACCTCCGGGGCGGAGGCGCTCCACACCGCCTTTGAGCAGGCCCTGACCATCAGCGCCAGGAGCCGGGCCCTGCGGCAGGAAAATCTGTTCCTCCGCAGCGTTACCGGCGACGAAAATGACCGGGTCATCGTCCTGGACGGAGAGGGGGGGCTGTTCTACGCTCTGCCCGATCACCCGCCCACGGCGCTGCTGGAGGTCCTGCGGGCCAAGACGGGGGAGATCCCCCCGGAAACCTCCCTGAAGTTCTACTACAACGAGCAGGACCTGCTCTACACCATCACCGCCCGAATCCTCTCCATGGGCGGGGAGCGGTACTACCTCTTCCGCTACCTCGCCGCCCAGATCCCCCTGCGGTCCAACAAGTCCGGCCTGCGCTTTTTCAACAAGAGCGAGTGCGAGCACCTCTTCCTGGGCAGCTTCTACAGCGTCAGCGGGGCCATGGGTGAGATGGAGGCCATTCTCCCTTCCATTGCCGCCATTCGCCAGCCGGTGATGATCCTGGGGGAGACCGGCACAGGCAAGGAGCAGATCGCCCGGGTCCTCTATCTGCGGGGCCCCCTGTGCAACCGGCCCTTTGTGGTGGCGGACTGCGCGCTGATGAACGACAAGAGCTGGGACTTCCTGCTCAACCACTACAACTCCCCCCTCAACGACACCGACGGCACCATCTACTTCCAGAACTTTGAGTCCATGCCGGACCAGCGCCGGCTGGAGCTGCTGTCGGTGATTCTGGAGACGGGGCTTCCCAAGCGGGAGCGGCTGATCTTCTCCTGCACCTGCTACGACGGGGCGCCCCCGGACACCACCCGGCTGTTCTCCATGAAGCTGGGGTGCCTGGTGCTGCGCCTGCCCCCCCTCCGCAGCCGCTCCGACGAGATCCCCTCCCTGGCCAGCCTCTATCTGGCCAGCCTGAATCTGGAGCTGGGCAAGCAGATCTCCGGCTTCGACCCCCGGGCCATGGAGCTGCTCACCCGGTACGAGTGGCCCAACAACTACACCCAGTTCAAGGGCGTGCTCTACGAGCTGGCCGCCCTGACCACATCCTCCTATATTCGCAGCAGCGCCGTGGCGGAGCTCCTGACCCGGGAGCGGAGCCTGAACCGGGGCGTCCCGCCCCGGCCCGACGCCGCCGCCCAGGGCCAGACCCTGGACGAGATCATCCGCAGCGCCATCTGGCAGGCTGTCTCCGCCAACAACGGCAACCAGACCGCCGCCGCCCGCCAGCTGGGGATCAGCCGCACCACCATGTGGCGCTACCTCAAGCAGGAGGACAAGCCCGCCAAAGCGGCGGGGAAACGCGCAGAACAGTGAGGTGTCTTATGGACAAGAACGCAAGCAGCAAGGAATATCTGATCTCTGACCGGCCGGCCAAGGCTCTGGTGACCTTCGCCCTGCCCATGATGGTGGGGAACCTCTTTCAGCAGCTGTACAACATGACCGACTCGGTGGTGGTGGGCCGGTTCGTGGGGGAGAACGCTCTGGCGGCGGTGGGGGCCTCCTACTCCTTGACCAACGTGTTCATCTCCATCGCCATCGGCGGCGGGGTGGGGGCCTCGGTGATCACCGCCCAGGCCTTCGGCCGCCGGGACTACCCCAGGATGCGCCGGTCCGTGGTCACCGCCCTCACCGCCTTTCTGGTCCTCAGCGTGATCCTGGGGACCGTGGGGCTGGCTTTCTCCCCGGATATCATGGCCCTGCTGCGGACTCTGGAGAACATCATGGGGGACGCCGTAACCTATCTGAACATCTACTTCCTGGGCCTGCCCTTCCTCTTTATGTACAACGTCCTCTCCTCCATGTTCAACTCCCTGGGCCGCAGCCGCGTCCCCCTGTACCTGCTGATCTTCTCCTCCCTGCTGAACGTGGCGCTGGACCTGGTGGCGGTGTGCTGTCTGGAGATGGGCGTGGCCGGCGTGGCCTGGGCCACCCTGATCGCCCAGGGGGTGTCCGCCGTGGCGTCCTTCGTGATCTTCCTCCGGGAGCTGGGGACCTACCCCGCCGGCGGCGCCCGCTTCGACCTGGGGGAGCTGGGCAACATGAGCCGCATCGCCCTGCCGTCCATTCTCCAGCAGTCCACCGTGTCCATCGGCATGATGCTGGTCCAGTCGGTGGTCAACAGCTTTGGCTCGGAGATGCTGGCGGGCTACTCCGCCGCCATGCGGGTGGAGAACATCTGCATCGTCCCCATGTCCGCCATCGGCACCGCCATGAGCTCCTACACCGCTCAGAACATCGGCGCCGGGAAATCGGACCGGGTCCGGCAGGGCTACCGGGCCGCCTACGGCATCCTGGCCGGGATCGCCGTGGTCCTGTGCCTGGTCTGTCAGTTCTTCGCCGAACCCATCATCTCCCTCTTCATGGAGGAGGGCGCCGCATCCCAGACCGCCCTGGCGGTGGGAATGTCCTGCACCCGGTTCCTGGGCTGGTTCTATGCCCTCATCGGCCTGAAGATGACCACCGACAGCGTGCTCCGGGGCTCCGGGGACATGACCGTGTTCACCATTGCCAACCTGGTCAATCTGGCCTTGCGGGTGGCGGTGGCAGTGCTCTTCGCCCCACGGTACGGCATCCAGATGGTGTGGGCGGCGGTGCCGCTGGGCTGGGCCGTCAACTACCTGATCTCCTTCGCCGAGTACCGCACGGGCAAGTGGCGGCGGCGGGGGACCACCGAAGCGGCGGGGTGACCCGGCTTTTCGTAAAAAACAAGGCGGGGCCCGGACTTTCATCCGGGCCCCCGCCCCTTTGAGCGTTCGCCAAACACTTTGTCAGATTTACCCGCAATCCTTTTTCTTAATGAGTACACCTCTTGTCCTGCCCAGGAGGCGGTTTGTATTCGCACTCATAAAAATTGTTCATCTTCTCTTTAACTGATTATGTGACCATTCTCATCGTATAGCGTCAAGTATGGACTAAAATTCGCTTCTTCATCCAAAAAGTAGACATCAAGAATATAGGGGTCAGTAATATCGCTGACATACGCTGCACCGTCATTATAGAGTGTATACGATTTCGCACAAACTTCGAAATTATCACCACAGACAACGATAACCCCGCCATGTCCCGCGACGTCTCTGGTAGAGCCACCAATAAATATATCTCGACTCGACGCCGCGCCGCCTTTCTTTTCATAGATATTTCCAATCGGAAACCTTTTCTCGAAAATAATCAACGAAACATCCCTGAAATTTTTGTCACCATACAGCGCAAAAACTACGTCGTCTTCTACTACTATTTTGCGTATTTCTATTCCATCAGATCCAAAGTAGCTCTGTATCGCGGCCTCCACGGCATCCATATCGTCGGTATTAATTTGGATGGTACCTTGAAGAGCGGCTGAAAGCTCAAACGCGGCGACAAGCACAAAAAACACGCAGAGGGCCGCGGCCGGGATAAGACGCTTTTTCCACATTTTCATCATCCTCCAGTGTTGATTGGGGGCGGTGTTTTGACCTTGGCTGCTGGCTTGCTCCGATCCATGACCGTTATTGGTGTCCGCTATATGGGGATAAGTATAGTTTAACTTTTTACCGTCAATTTGTCAAATTACAAAGTAGTTAAACGGCTATTTTTGTCAAAAGGGATATGCCAACGAGAAAAAACGAAAATTGGGGGAGCAATAAGGCGGGGGCCCGGACTTTCGTCCGGGCCCCCTCCTCAGTTCAACAGTCTATTGCGGCAAAGCGTTACTTTCCCGTCCCGGCGCAGTCCGCCGGGCCGCCCCGGAGCATCTCCAGGCCGTGGGCCAGGGTGGGCAGCACCGCCTCCAGGTTCTCCCGGGCGGCCTTGGGGCTGCCGGGGAGGTTGACGATCAGGGTCCGGCCCCGGATGCCCGCCGTGGCCCGGGACAGCATGGCCCGGGGCGTGATGGCCAGGGACGCCGCCCGCATGGCCTCCCCGATCCCCGGGGCCATCCGCCGGCATACGGCCTCGGTGGCCTCCGGGGTCACGTCCCGGGGGGCGAAGCCGGTACCCCCGGTGGTGACCACCAGGGCTATGTCCTTCCCGTCGGCCAGCTCCCGGAGGGCGGCCTCAATGGTCTCCTGCTCATCCGGGACCACCAGCCGCTCCGCCACCTGGTACCCCGCCGCCTCCAGCCGCTCCGCCACCACGGGGCCGCTGCCGTCGGGCCGCTCCCCGCGAAAGCTCCTGTCGCTGACAGTCACCACCGCCGCCTGAAATCCATCCATGTTTCGTCCTCCTTTTACTCTTCCAGCAGCATCAGCCGCTCCGGCGGCAGCGCCGCCCAGATCTCCTTTTGCTCGGGGAAATTTGCCCGCTGGTCCTTCGCCACCGCCATCCACAGGGCACCATCTTCCGCCGCCCCCCGGGGACGGAGGAGCACCAGCAGGGCGGACACGTCCTCCGCCGTCCGCTCCACCCGGCAGGGGAGGGCGTTGGCCTCCCCCGGCTCCGCGGGGCGGATGTGCTCCGCCCGGATGGCCAGAGCGGCGGCCTCCGGCCGCCAGGGGGCGGCGCAGCGGAGGACCGCCCCGCCCCAGGCCGGGACGCATACCGTCCCCGGCTCCGGCCCGGGCCGGACCGGCACGCAGTTGCGGCAGCCGGAGAGCCGGGCGGCGCTGACGGTGACGGGGTCGGTCATGAGCCGCCCCATCTCCATCACCGGGGAGGCCCGGCCCCCGTCCAGCACGCAGACCCGGGGGCAGCCCCGCCAGACCTCCCCCAGGTCGTGGGACACCCACACCACCGGCCCGGGGAACTGGGCCAGCAGGTCCTGGAGCTCCAGCTCCAGCTGCCACTTCAGGTGGCTGTCCAGGGCGGAGAAGGGCTCGTCCAGCAAAATGACGTCCGGCTGGGAGGCCAGAATGCGCCCCAGGGCCACCCGCTGCTGCTGGCCCCCGGAGAGCTGGCCGGGCCGCTTCTTCTCCTGGCCCTCCAGCCGCAGCAGGCGGATGAGCCGGGACACCTCCTCCCGCCGCTGGGCCCTGTCCCGGACGCCCACGGCGATGTTCTGCTCCACCGTCATGTTGGGGAAGAGGGCGTACTGCTGGAAGAGGTAGCCCACGTGCCGCCGCTGAGGGGGGAGGTCCACGCCGCTGGAGCTGTCGAAGAGCACCCGGCCGTCCACCTCGATCCGCCCCTCGTCGGGCCGGTAGATCCCCGCCAGGCACTTGAGGGTCACGCTCTTGCCGGAGCCGGAGGCCCCCAGCAGGGCCAGCCGCTCCCCGTCGCCGGCGGTGAAGGCCACGTCCAGCAGGAAATCCCCATACCGCTTTTTGATCCGCGCCGTCAGCGCCATGTCAGTTCCTCCTCTCCCGCCGCTCCAGCAGGTTGATGCACAGCAGCACCACCGTGGAGATGGCCAGATTCACCAGCACCCACCGGAAGGCCTCGGCGTCGTTGCCGGTGCGCCAGAGCTGGTAGACGGTGGTGGAGATGGTGGCGGTGCGTCCGGGGGTGTAGCCGGCGATCATGGAGGTGGCCCCGTACTCCCCCAGGGCCCGGGCGAAGGAGAGCACCGTCCCCGCCAGGATGCCCTGGCGGCAGCAGGGCATCCTGATCCGCCAGAAGATGTAGGTGTTGCTCAGCCCCAGGGTCTGCCCCGCCTGGGCCAGGGTCTCGTCGAAGGACTCGAAGGCCCCCCGGGCGGTGCGGTACATCAGGGGGAAGATGACCACGGCGGTGGCGAAGATGGCGGACCACCAGGTCATGGTCAGCCGCAGGCCGAAGGTCTCCAGCACCCACGCGCCGATCACCCGCTTCGGCCCCAGCACCCGCAGCAGCAGATAGCCCACCACCGTGGGGGGCAGCACCAGGGGCAGGGTCAGCAGCACGTCCAGCAGCCCCTTCACCACCCGGGGCGTCCTGGCCACATAGTAGGCCGCGAAGATCCCCAGGAAGAAGATGATCACCGTGGAGATGGCCGCGATGCGGATGGAGTTGTAAAGTGGGTACCAGTCCATAGATGACCTCCCAGTTGCTGCTTTGCCGCTTCCAGCGGCGGAGGGGAATATTTCTATTCGTAATTTTATGGGGGCTGCATGCCCCCAGGTCCCGGATGTATCGGGGGCTGCGCGCCCCCGCACCCCGCGGTTCAGGTCTTGTGGGGGCTGCCCGCCCCCACGCCCCGGGGAGGGGAGGTTTCGCGCTCCGGCGCGAGGTACTTTTTCCACGTGGAAAAAGTACCCAAAAAGACGCCGGGGACACCCCGGTCCCCGATTGTTTATCTAATCGATCTCTATCAAACCTGGGACAGCGGTGCCACTGAATCAGGTTTTTGGCATCTGATCTACAGCGGGTCTATCGACGACGCTTCGGCTGCCGCCCTGCTAAAGAGATGGATGTTTCTAGGGGTGCGTGTCGAAGCATGGTTCTTGAAATGCAGCCCCGGGAGTTCCCGAAGGAAACAAGGACAACTACAGATCCTGCGGGGGATTCCAAAGGGGGGCGGGAGCCCCCCTTTGTGTCGTCGCGGGGGTGGGGTTCATAGGGGAGGGACCCCATCGAAAGGGTCCCGCCCCTATGCGGCTTTTTGGTTACTTTTTGTCCGCACAAAAAGTAACCCGGGTCTGGGCCGGAGGCCCCATTTTATCCAAGAGGAGTGAATCCCACAGACTCCAGCACCTCCCGCCCGGCGTCGGAGACGACGAAATCCAGGAAGTCCTGGGCCTGCTCCTGGTGCTCGCTGATGTTCAGCACGGCGGCGGGGTAGATGACCTGGCCGCACATCTCGGCGGTGGCGGTGTCCACCACGGTGAGGTTCTCAGAGAAGGCGTCGGTGGCGTAGATCACGCCGCAGTCCACCGTGGCCTCCGCCACCTGGGTGGCCACCTCCTTGACGTTGGTGCCGTAGGTGATGCATCCGCTCTCCGCAAGAGCGGCCTCGTCCAGGCCGTAGTAGTCAAAGATCTTCTGGGTGTACTGGCCCACAGGCACGTCGCTGTTGCCCATGGCCAGCATGATGGTCCCGCTCTCCAGGCCGTCCCGCATGTCCTCAAAGCTCTCGATGCCGGCGGGGTTCCCCTCGGGCACCACCAGGGCCACCTTGTTCTCCAACAGGTCGAAGCGGCTCCCCTCCAGGACGAAATCCAGGCCCTCGGTGTTCACGGAGGCGTCCGCCGTAATGTCCAGCTGGTCCATCTGGGTCTGGCCGGCGGAGATGAACACGTCGCACACCGCGCCCTCCTGAATCTGGGTCTTCAGGGTGCCGGAGGAGTCGAAGTTGAACACCACCGTCACGCCCTCGTTTTCCGCCATGTACATGTCGCCGATCTCCGTCAGAGTCTCCTCCATGGAGGCCGCGGCGAACACCGTCAGCTCCACGTCCTCCGCCGCACTGTCCCCGCCGCAGGCGCACAGCGCCAGCGCCATAGCCAGGGCCATGACCAATGCCAAAAGCTTCTTCATCTTTTTCATCGTTTTTTCTCCTTTTTTGATCTTATCGTTATTCTTTTGAAAGAATAATGATCTGTGTAAGCTTCGCCGACAAGGAGGGATGTTTCTATTTCCTTTGTGGGGGCTATTCGCACCCACATCCCAGACGTCTCGGGGGCTGCGCGCCCCCGAACCCCGCGGTTCAGATCTTGTGGGGGCTGCCCGCCCCCACACCCCGGGGTTCACTATCTCTCATTTGAATGCCCTGCGGGCGGCGGTGAGGATAGAGGCCTACGGGCTGTACGCCCAAAAGTGAACCGAAAAACCGCCAAAACCAAGGTTTTGGATTCCTTTGTCTTAACTAGTCTTTATCAGATTTGGAACATTCCTGCCACTGAATTTCGTTCTTTTTCTAATCTACAGTTTGGCGGTCAACGATACTTCGCCTGCCGGCCTGTTAAAGGGAGACATGTTTCTTTTGGTGCTTGACGAAACATGGTTCTTAAAGCGTACCCTCGGGAGTATCCAAAGAAATTCAGGACAGGTTTCGCCTATGCGGGGGATTCCAAAGGGGGCGTTGCCCCCTTTGTGTCGTCGTGGGGGAGGGGTACATAGGGGAGGGACCCCATCGAAAGGGTCCCGCCCCTATGCGTGCTTTTGCCTACTTTTCCCACGAGGGAAAAGTAGGCCGGGGTATGGGGCTGGAAGCCCCATCAGATTTCGGAAAGAAACATGTTTCTTTCCCACCCGCCCGGCGATGGGCGAATCAGCCCCGCATCGGCCAGATGCGCTGGCACAGAGGCATCAAAGCCGAGGTAGGTAGAGCACCATGCTCCACCATATCTCACTTTCCAAACCCACAGTTGGGATAGGTACAAACGGAACAGTTCAGGCACAGCCCCCCCTCTCCCAGGGAGGTGATGTCCTCCCGGGCCACGGGGACCCCCGCCACAACCCGGGGCAGGACAATGTCAAAGATGGTAGCCCCGGCGTACATGACGCAGCCGGGAAGCCCCATGACGGGGGTTCCGTCGTCGAAGTAGCCCAGCAGGAACATGGCCCCGGGCAGCACCGGCGCGCCGTAGGTGACGATCCGCGCCCCGCTGGCCTTGATGGCGCCCGGGGTATTGTCGTCCGGGTCCACGCTCATGCCGCCGGTGCAGAGGATCATGTCCACCCCCGCCCGCCGCAGCTCGCCGATGGCGGCGGCCACGTTCTCCAGGCCGTCCCCCACCACCCGGTGCTCCGTTACAGCCACGCCGTAGGCCGCCAGCTTCTCCACCACCACCGGGGTAAAGGTGTCCTGAATGAGCCCCTTGGCCACCTCGCTGCCGGTGGTGACGATCCCGGCGGTCTTCAGCTTCCAGGGCAGCAGCTCCAGCAGGGGCCTGTCCCCGGCGGCCTCCTCCGCCGCCCGGAGCTTCTCCTCCGCGATCACCAGGGGGATCACCCGGGTGCCGCAGAGCTTGTCCCCCGCCTTCACCGGGGTATTGCCGTGGCGGGTGGCGACCATGATCTCGTCCATGGCGTTGACGGCGTTCAGCCGCCGGGTGTCCACCCGGAAGAGGCCGTCCATCTGGGCGGTGAGCTCGATCTTGCCCTCCTTGACGGCGCTCCGGGCCATGTGATCCCCCTGGCAGAGGCGGACCAGCCGCTCCGCGGCGTCGTTCTCATGGACCATGCCGGGGACCATCTCCCAGACATATAAGTTTTCTTTCCCCATGGACAGGAGGACCGGGATGTCCTCCTCCGTCACCACATGGCCCTTGCGGAACCGGGCGTCCTTGTACTCCCCCTTGATGATCTGGGTCATGTCGTGGCACAGGACGCGGCCCACCGCGTCCTGGGTTCGGATCAGCTTCATACCTCCGCCTCCTTGACGATCTCCACCGGGTCTCCCGCCCGGACCGTTCCTTCCTTCACCACCACCACGAAGATGCCCTCCGTGGGCATGACGCAGGTGCCGGTGGCCTTCTTGATGGCGCAGTCGTTGTGGCACTCCTTGCCGATCTGGGTCACCTCCACCACCGTCTCCCCGATCCGCAGCCGGGTCCCCACCGGAAGTCGCTTCAGGTCGATGCCCCGGGTGTTAATGTTCTCCGCGAAGGCCCCGGCCTTCAGCTGGGGCAGGGCGGCGCGCATCTTGTCCACGCTCTCCTCCGAGAGCATACTGATCTGCCGGTGCCAGTCCCCGGCGTGGGCGTCCCCCACGATGCCGTGGCGGCAGCGGAGGACGATCTCCGGCACCGGGTGTTTGACGGTGCCTTTTTTCTCACTGATATTGACAGACGTGACCTCAGCCATCGTCCCACTTCCTCTCATAGTCGCCGCTCCGGCCGCCGGATTTGCGGCACAGGTGGATCCGGCCGATCTCCATGTCCCGCTGGACCGCCTTGCACATGTCGTAGATGGTAAGGGCCGCCGCGCTGACGGCGGTGAGGGCCTCCATCTCCACCCCGGTCTCCCCGGCGCACCGGGCCTCCGACCGGATGCGGACCGCGTCCTCCTCCACGGAGAAGGCCATGTCCAGGCCGGTGAGGGCCACCGGGTGGCACATGGGGATCAGCTCGTGCGTCCGCTTGGCGGCCATGATCCCCGCCACCTGGGCCACCGCCAGCACATCCCCCTTGGCCACGCCGCCGGTGCGGATCAGCGCCGCCGTGGCCGGGGCCATGTGGACCGTCCCCTCCGCCACAGCGGTGCGGAAGGTTTTCGCCTTGTCCGTCACATCCACCATCCGGGCCCGGCCCTGGTCCCCAAAGTGGGTCAGCTCCATGGTTCTATCCTCCGATCCTGTTCATATCCCGCTCCGCCTCGCTGCGGCCGGTCTCCGCCATGTGGTGGCGCTCCGGCTTGGCGGCAATCCCCGCCCGGATGGCCCGCTCCAGGTCCAGGCCGTGGAGGCCCCGGAGGGGGATCTCCCCGGCGGAGTGGAGGCAGGGCTTGAGCATGCCGTCCGCCGTCACCCGGATGCGATCGCACCGGTCGCAGAACCGGCAGCTCATGGGCTGGATCAGCCCCACCAGCCCCCAGGCCCCCGGCCGGCGGTACCGCCGGGCCACGCCGCCCAGGTCCACCGGCTCCAGGTCCGGGCAGGCCTCCAGCACCGCCCCGCAGGGCAGGTACTCCGCCGCGCCCCCCTGGCCGATGGGCATGAGCTCGATGAACCGCACCTCGATGTCCCGGTCCTCCGTCAGGTGGACGAAGTCCCCGATCTCGTCGTCGTTGAAACCCTTCATCAGCACCACGTTCAGCTTCGTGCCGGTAAATCCCGCTGCCTCCGCCGCCCGCAGCCCGGCGAACACGTCCTCCAGGCGGCCCACCCGGGTGATGTAGGCGTACCGGTCCGGCCGCAGGGTGTCCAGGCTGACGTTCAGCCGGTCCACCCCCGCCGAGCGAAGGCCGTCGGCCAGCGCCGGCAGGCGGACGCCGTTGGTGGTCAGGCACAGCTCCTCCACACCGGGGACGGCCGCCACGCCCCGGCAGATGTCCAAGATCCCCCGGCGGACCAGGGGCTCCCCCCCGGTGAGGCGGACCTTCCGCACACCGCAGGCCACCGCCGCCCGGGCGATCTCCAGGAGCTCCTCCACGGAGCAGATGTCCTCATGTCGTTTTTTCTCCACCCCCTCCGCCGGCATACAGTACCGGCAGCGGAGGTCGCACAGGTCCGTCACCGACAGGCGGAGGTAGGTGATGTCCCGGTCAAAGCTGTCCCGCATGGCGATCATGATTCTTTCTTGAGAATAACGCTTCGCGCTGCATGTTTCCTGGAACGCGAGCGTGTAAGGGTTGTTGCTTTATGTATTATACCAGTTTCGGCCCCTTCCCGCAACGGGAGTCGTTCGGTAATACTGAATTCTCGTTTGTGTTTCTGGAATTCAGCAGAAACGGGCCCCGGCGGTTTCGCCGGGGCCCGGCCTGTCAACTAGGAGCGGCCGCCCAGCGGCGGGCGGCTCACCCGATGAGACCCCGGGCCATGGCCTCGGCCAGCTCCCGGGCAAAGTAGGTCAGGTAGATGTCCGCCCCGGCCCGGAAGGCCCCGGCGGCGATCTCGCACATCAGCGCCGTCTCGTCCCCCAGGCCCAGCCGCCCGCAGGTCTTGACCATGGCGTACTCCCCGCTGACGCTGTAGGCCGCCACGGGGACGTTGGTGGCCGCCTTCACCCGGGCGATGATATCGCCGTAGGCCATAGCGGGTTTGACCATGACGATGTCGGCCCCCTCCTCCACGTCGGCCAGGGCCTCCTTCACCGCCTCCCGGCTGTTGTGCCAGTCCATCTGGTAGCTCTTCCGGTCCCCGAAGGCGGGGGCGGAGCCGGCGGCGTCACGGAAGGGGCCGTAGAAGGCGGAGGCGTACTTGGCGGCGTAGGACATGATGGGAGTATTGCTGCGGCCCGCCCGGTCCAGGGCGGAGCGGATGGCACCCACCCGGCCGTCCATCATGTCCGAGGGGGCCACCATGTCCGCCCCGGCCTCCACCTGGGACAGGGCGATGCGGCAGAGGTAGTCCAGGGTCTTGTCGTTGTCCACCTCGTGGCCCGCCAGGATACCGCAGTGGCCGTGGGAGGTGTACTCGCACATGCACACATCCCCCACCAGGTACAGCTCCGGGAACCGCTCCTTCAGGGCCCGCATGGCCCGCTGGACCACGCCGTCCTCCGCCCAGGCCCCGCTGCCGTACGCGTCCTTGTGGCCGGGGACGCCGAAGAGCATCATCTTGTCCACCCCGGCGGAGAGCATCTCCTCCGCCTTGTACAGCAGCTTGTCCACGCTGTAGTGGTACTGGCCGGGCATGGAGGGGATCTCCTCCCTGCGCCCCTCCCCCTCCACCACGAAGGCGGGGTAGATGAGGGCCGAGGGGCTCACCCGGGTCTCCCGGACCATTTTCCGCAGGGCCTCGCCGCTGCGGAGGCGGCGGGGGCGCTTGATCATGTCCATCTCTCTATCTCTCCTTTTCGTCTAAGGTCAGCGCCAGGTCCACCAGGCCGTCCACGGTGGCCTCCCCGGCGACGTATGTGGTCATGCCGTACCGGGCCGCCTGGGACTGGGTCTGGCTGCCGATGCACAGGGCCCGGACGGCGGACAGGTCCGTCCGCCCCGCCGCCGCGGCGAAGCCCCGGACGGTGGAGGCGCTGGTAAATACCGCCCAGGTCCGCTCGTCCAGGAGCGCCAGGGGCTCCAGCACCGGGTGCCTTGTCAGCGCCGTCTCATAGATGGCCTCCTCCCGGACCTCCACCCTGGGGACCCGGGACAAGATCTCCGGCAGGACGGGGTTCCCCTCCCTGGCCCGGGCCAGGAACACCCGGTCCCCGGGCCGCAGTTCCGATGCCAGGGCCCGGCCCAGGGAGGCGGCGTCGTAGGCAGGGGGGATCAGGTCCGCGAAAAGCCCGAAGCCCGCCAGGGCCTTGGCGGTGCCGGGACCCAGGGCGGCGATCTTCAGGTGGGCCAGCCGCCGGACGTCCATGCCCCGCTCCCGGAGGAGGTCGAAGAAGATCTCCGCTCCCGAGGGGCTGGTCAGCACCAGCCAGGTGCTGTCCGCCAGGGCGGTGAGATCCGCCTCCGGCAGGGGCCGCGGGTCGATGGTGGGCAGCTCCACCACCTCCGCTCCCAGCTCCCGGAGCCGGGCCGTCAATGTCCCGGCCCGCCGGCGGGGGCGGGTCACCAAAAACCGCTTGCCGAAGAGGGGCCGGCGCTCCGCCCAGGCGAAGGGGTCCGACAGCCGGCAGACCCTGCCCACCACGATCACCGACGGGGCCTCCAGATCCCGGGCGGCCTCCGGCAGAGTCTCCAGGGTGGCCACCACCCGCCTCTGTCCGGCGGTGGTGCCCCGGTGGAGGGCGGCGGCGGGCATGTCCGGGGCCATACCGGCCTCCATCAGCCCCCGGCACAGCGCCGGCAGGGCCCCCACCCCCATGAGAAACACCAGGGTGCCCCCCATGCGGACCAGGGCCTCGTAGTCCAGGTCCAGCTCCCGGTCCTGGCGCCGGTGGGCGGTGATGATGTGGACGGAGGGGCTGTAGTCCCGGTGGGTCACCGGGATGCCGCAGTAGGCGGGCACGGCGATGGCGGAGGTGATCCCCGGCACCACCTGGAAGGGGACGCCGTGGGCGGCCAGGAGCTCCAGCTCCTCCCCGCCCCGGCCGAAGAGGAAGGGGTCTCCCCCCTTCAGCCGGACCACGGTGTGGCCCGCCAGGGCCTCCTCCAGGAGGATGCGGTCAATCTCCTCCTGGCTCCTGGTGTGGCGGCTGGCCCGCTTGCCCACGTTGACGCACCGGGCGGCGGGGGGAATTATGGCCAGCACCTCATCCCCCACCAGGGCGTCGTAGACCACCACGTCAGCCCGGTCCAGGAGCGCCTTGCCCCGGAGGGTCATCAACCCCCCGTCCCCGGGGCCCGCCCCCACCAGAAAGACCTGTCCCATCATCTGCCGTCCCCTCCCTCCAATTCCTGCCGCAGCCTGGCGGCCAGGGCACGCCCCAAGCCGACGGCGTCACCGGCGGGGCCCCTGGCCTCGCCGGTGGTGTATGTATCCAGCCTCTCGCTGTAGCAGAGCCCCCGGAGATGGACCTCGCCGTCCTCCACCTGGGCGAAAGCCGCCACGGGGCTGCTGCACCCGCCGTCCAGGGCGGTGACAAAGGCCCGCTCCGCCGCCGTGGTGACGGCGGCGTCCCTGTCGAAGAAGGGCTCCAGGCAGCTGTAGTCCTCCCCGGCCCGGCCCTGGACGCACAGCACCCCCTGGCCCGCCGCCGGGATCATCTCCTCCGGGGCAAAGTACCGGCTGATCCGCTCCTCCAGCCCCAGCCGCTTCAGCCCCGCCGCCGCCAGAATCAGGGCCCCGTACTGGCCGCCGTCCAGCTTGGCCAGCCGGGTGAGGACGTTGCCCCGGACCAGCTGAAAGGTCGCGTCCGGGTACAGCGCCGCCAGCTGCAGCGTCCGCCGCCGGCTGGCGCAGCCCACGGGCAGATCCCGGTCCCACGCTTCGCGGCCCAGGGGCAGCACCAGGGCGTCTCGGGGGTCCTCCCGCCGGGAGAAGCCCAGCAGGGGCAGGTCCGCCGGGGTCTCCATGGGCAGGTCCTTGCAGGAGTGGACGGTGACGTCGCACCGCCCCTCCCGGAGGGCCCGGTCCAGCTCCTTGACGAACAATCCCTTGCCCCCCACCTGGTCCAACGCCCGGTCCAGGATCCTGTCGCCGGTGGTCTTCATGGTCACCAGCTCCGCTCCGATCCCCCGCTGTTCCAGGGACCGCTGGAGCAGCCGGGCCTGCTCCACCGCCAGCCGGCTCTCCCGGGTCCCGATTCTGATGGTCCTCACAGCTCACCCTCCAATAAGATCCGTATGGCGGCGGCCAGACGCTTGACCAGGCCGTGGTCCGTGCCGCCGGCGTTGACCCCCACCACCACATCGCCCCGGACCGCCACGGCGGGGAAGTGGAAGTCGCATTGATCCTGGTCCGAGGCGTTGTTCACCGGCACGCCCCGCTGGCGGCAGAGGCGGACGATCTCCCGGTTCACCTGGGGGTCACTGGTGGCGGCCAGCACCAGGTCCGCCGCCGGCATGGCCTCCGGCCGGAAGACGTCCTCCACCCACGCCACCCCCGGCAGGGAGCGGATGGCGGGGGCGATCTCCGGGGCCACCACGGTGACCGCCGGGCCGAAGCGGGACAGGGTCTCCACCCGCCGGGCGGCTACCGCCCCGCCGCCGTAGACCAGCACCCGCCGGCCTGTCAGGTCGATATAGAGGGGAAAACGTCTGGCCATGGGCAACCCTCCCAGCTTGTCAATTCACGGGCCGCGAGGCCCTGTCAGATCCGCCGCATTATGTCAGAGTATACCCTGTTTCACGCCGCTTGTAAATACCGCGGGGAGCGGTCAGTCCCTCCGGCGGCGTCGGATCGACCACACCCCCGCGGCGGCCAGGACCAGGGCCAGACCACCCAGGGACAGCAGGATAATGGCAAAGACGTTCCACGCACCGACAGCGTAGCTGACCACGCGGCCGTCGCCCACGGCTACCACGGTGGAACCCCAGTTGGAGAAGTCGAAGGGCAAAGCCAGCCGGTAAGGGAAGCTGCTGACAGAGCCGTTGAGGGCCAGGACCGTCTCCACGCACCAGGGGGCCAGCCACAGCCACAGCCCCGACCAGGCGCAGGAGAGCGAACCCTTGAACCATCCGTTCACCGGCAGGTAGCGGATGATGCCCAGGAGGCCCCAGGGCAGGGCCAGGCCGATCAGAGCCAGGGGGACGCCCTGGGAAAAGAACCAGCCCCCGCCGGCGGTCAAGGCCGAGGCGGCCAGGATGGCGAAGAGCAGGACCGTCTCCACGGCGAAGTAGAGCAGGGCCTTGTGGTCCTCCAGGGGCCCCAGGGGCAGCTGACAGAGGACCACCGGCAGGAACAGGAGCCCCAGGCCGAAGAGGACGCTCACCGCCGCCACGGGGAACCAGTCCCCGCCGTAGGCCAGCTGGCACACCAGAAGCAGCAGCAGGAACAGGGCGGTCTCCACGGCCAGATACAGGGTGAGCTTTTTGTCCCGGAAAAAGGGGGGCAGGGGGAGCTGCCGGAGGAACACCGGGGCGAAGATCAGGCTCAGGCCGAAGAGGCACCCCATGGCCGCCCCCGGGAACCAGGTCCCGCCGTAGCTCAGGACGCAGACCAGGAGCAGCAGCAGGAGCAGGGCGGTCTCCACGGCCAGGCAGAGGGCGGTCTTCCGCCCCGTCAGCCACTCAGGCCCCGGCAGGGAGGGCAGGAGCGGAGGCAGAAGGACCAGCCCCGCGCCGAAGAGCACCGCCGTACCCGCCACGGGAAACCATGTCCCCCCGGTGTAGAGGCAGCAGATCAGAAGCAGGAGCTCCAGACACACCAGGAAAGAGGCGGCGGCCAGATGCCACTTGACCCCCTCCGTTTTGGGATTCATGATCGCCAGGGCCGGCACCAGGGTGGGGGAGGCGGCCAGCCCCACCGCCGCCAGGACAATCCAGAACCAGCTCAAGGTCCCCTGCGCCGCCAGGTTGCCGATGGCGCAGCCCAGCAGCACGACGCCGAAGAGGATGTAGAGGGCCGCCCGGTAGTTCCGGGTCAGGCGGAGGTACTTGGCCGCCAGGCGGTCGGCGGAGCGGCGCTCCGTGTCCTCGCTGGCGGTGAGCAGCTCATGCTCGGTGACCCCCAGCACGGCGCAGATGTCCCGGAGCAGTGTCACGTCCGGGTAGCTCATCCCCCGCTCCCATTTGCTGACGGCGGACTCCGTCACGTACAGCTTCTCGGCGAACTCCCTCTGGGTCAGGCCCATGGCCCGCCGCCGTTCCCGGATGTACTCGCCGAAGGTTTTTTTACTTTCCATGTGGAACCTCCTCAATCGTTCAGTGAGGTCTTGCAAGCCTGGCTCCACTGTATGACCGGCGGGGCGAAAAGTCAACCGTTTCCCGGCGATTTCCGGCTCGACCGTTGGGAAAGTCCTTTGTTTGCAAGGCTTTGCGGCCTTCCCGCACGGATGAGAAAAAGAAAGCCCCGAGCCTCCTTGGGGGAGGCCCGGAGCGAAACGCTGTGGGATACGGGGGCGGCTTACGCCTTCCGGCGGCGGGCAAAGGCACGCTGGATGGCCTTGACGCACTCCACGATGGGGATGACGCTGACGGCCAGCAGCAGGGCCACGGCGTACTCAGGCAGGCTGATGTGCTCCAGCATGAAGGCGTCGGAGATGCCGGGCAGGTAGATGACGCAGGTGGTGAGCAGCAGGCTCATCAGCATGGCGCCCCACAGGATCTTGTTGTGGGAGCCCAGCTTGAAGACGCTGCCCCGCTGGCTGCGGAGGTTGAAGCTGTGGAAGATCTCGGCCATGTTCATGGTCAGGAAGGCCATGGTCATGCCGTCGGCGCTCTGGGTGATCTCCCACACGCCGGACTCCATATAGTGGCCGATGAAGTAGGCCGCCAGGGTGACCACGGTGACCATGGCGCCCTGGTAGACCACGTCCACGCCCAGGCCGCCGGCGAAAATGCCGTCGCTGGCCTTGCGGGGGGGACGCTCCATCAGGTCGGGCTCCGCCTTCTCCACGCCCAGGGCCAGGGCGGGGAAGCAGTCGGTGATCAGGTTGATCCACAGCAGGTGGACAGGCTCCAGAATGACGAAGCCGAAGAGGGTGGCCAGGAAGACGGAGAGGACCTCGCTCATGTTGGACCCCAGCAGGAACTGGATGGCCTTGCGCATGTTGTCGTAGATCCGGCGGCCCTCGCTGACGGCGCCCACGATGGTGGCGAAGTTGTCGTCGGCCAGGACCATGTCCGCCACGTTCTTGGTCACGTCGGTGCCGGTGATGCCCATGCCCACGCCGATGTCGGCGGACTTGATGGAGGGGGCGTCGTTGACGCCGTCGCCGGTCATGGCGGTGATGCAGCCCTGCTTCTTCCAGGCGTTGACGATGCGGACCTTGTGCTCGGGCTGGACCCGTGCGTAAACGCTGTAGTGCCGGATGTTCCGGTCCAGCTCCTCGTCGCTCATCTGGTTGAGCTGAGAGCCGGTAATAGCTTGGTCGTCGTGCTCCAGGATCCCCAGCTGCCGGGCGATGGCCACGGCGGTATCCCGGTGGTCGCCGGTGATCATCACCGCCCGGATGCCGGCGGTCTTGCACTCGGCGATGGCGTCCTTCACCTCGGGGCGGATGGGGTCGATCATGCCCGCCAGCCCCAGGAAGATCAGGTCGTGCTCCAGTGCGGCGGGGGACTGGTCGGAGGGCATGGCGTCGTGATGACGCTCAGCGGCGGCCAGCACCCGGAGGGCCTGGTCGGCCATGGCCTTGTTCTGGGAGAGGATCTCCTTCTGGCCCGCCTCGTCCAGAGGCAGGACCTTGCCGTCCTTCCTATAGTGGGTGCACTTCTTGAGCACCTCGTCGGGGGCGCCCTTGGTGTACTGGACGAAGCCGTCCGCCGTGCGGTGGATGGTGGACATCATCTTCCGGCCGGAGTCGAAGGGGGCCTCGCCCACCCGGGGGGTCTCCGCCTCCATGGCGGGCTTGCTGAGGCCGATCTTAGTGGCCCAGTTCACCAGGGCGCACTCGGTGGGCTCGCCCACGGCGTTGCCGGTCTCATCGGGGTTGGCGTCGGAGCACAGGGACATGGCCCGGGCGGTCTCCGCCTCGTCGCCCCAGTGGTCCACCACGGTCATCTTGTTCTGGGTCAGGGTGCCGGTCTTGTCCGAGCAAATGACCTGGGCGCAGCCCAGGGTCTCCACGGCGGTGAGCTTGCGGATGACGGCGTTGCGCTTGGACATGTTGGTCACGCCGATGGACAGCACGATGGTCACCACCGTGGCCAGGCCCTCGGGGATGGCGGCCACGGCCAGGCTCACGGCCACCATGAAGGTGCTGACGATGGTGTCGATGTCGAACCGGCCCGCCCGCAGCAGGCTGAAGGCGAAGATGAACACGCAGATGCCCAGCACCAGGACGCTGAGGATTCGGCTGAGCTGGCCCAGCTTCCGCTGCAGGGGGGTCTCCCCCTCCTCCGCCTGGGCCAGGGCGTCGGCGATCTTGCCCATCTCGGTGGTCATGCCGGTCTCGCACACCACGGCCCGGCCGCGGCCGTAGACCACGGTGGAGCCCATGTAGAGCATACAGTGGCGGTCGCCCAGGGGAACCTCGCCCTCGCTGGCGATGGCGGCGACCTCCTTCTCCACCGGCACGCTCTCGCCGGTGAGGGCGGCCTCCTCGGCCTTCAGGCTGGCGCTCTCGATGATGCGGCAGTCGGCGGGCACGGCGTCGCCGGCCTCCAGGATGACGATGTCGCCGGGGACCAGCTCGTCGCTGCGGAGCATGACCATCTTTCCGTCCCGCAGCACCTTGCTGGTTGCCGCCGTCATCTCCTGGAGGGCCTCAATGGCCTTCTCCGCCTTGCTCTCCTGGTACACGCCCAGCACGGCGTTGATGAGGACCACGATCAGGATGATGAACACATCCGCGAAGCTCTCGCCGGAGTAGGCGGCGGTGACGCCGGAGACCGCCGCGGCCACCAGCAGAATAATGATCATGGGGTCGCTCAGCTGCTTGAGGAAGCGCTGGAGCAGGGTGACTTTCTTTCCCTCGGCCAGCTTGTTGGGGCCATACTGCTCCAGCCGGCGGCTGGCCTCCTGGCCTGTCAGCCCGGTCTCAGAGCTCTTCAGGTGCTCCAATACCCGGTCGGGGGACTCTTGGTGGAAGTTCACTGTTTCATTACCTTGCCTTTCCTTTTTGTAATGTGGTGAGTGAGATATGCGCACATACCGGCCACAGGCGAATAATCCGCCTGTGGCCGGCATGAGGTCGCTTTGGTTGCCGGACGGCGGAGTTAACGGGCCGCCATCACCGCTTGCCCCGGAAGGTCAGCAGCTTGCTGAAGTCCGTGCCTCTGGGCCGGATCCGGTCGGGGTCGCTGAACAGGTCCACCGTCAGCTTCTTGATCACCGGGGACAGGCCGATGAGGGCAATCAGGTTGGGGAAGGCCATCAGGCCGTTGAACAGGTCCGCGAACTCCCACACGGTGTCCAGGCTGGCCACGCAGCCCACAAATACCATGATGACATAGGCCACCTGGTAGAGACGGATGGCGATGCGCTTGCCCTTGAACAGGTACTCCACACACTTCTCACCGTAGTAGTACCAGGCGATGATGGTGGCGAAGGCGAAGAGCATCAGGCCAACAGTAACAATATACTGGCCGCCGGTGAACGCCTGCTCGAAGGCGGCGGAGCTCATGGCGCCCTCGTTCATCATGGGATCGGCGTGCCACAGACCGGAGGTCAGGATCACCAGGCCGGTGATGGTGCACATGACGATACTGTCGAAGAACACCTCGAAGGAGCCCCACAGGCCCTGGCGGGCGGGGTGGTCGTTGGCGGCGGTGGCGTGGGCAATGGGGGCGGAGCCCATGCCGGCCTCGTGGGTGAACACGCCCCGGGCCATACCGATGCGGCAGGCGTACATCACGGTAGCGCCCAGGAAGCCGCCGGTGGCGGCGGTGCCGGTAAAGGCGTCATGGAAGATGCTGGCAAAGGCCGCCGGGATCTCGCCGGCGTTGAGGATCAGCACCACGATAGCGCCGACAATATAGAAGATTGCCATGAAGGGCACCAGGATCTCCGTCACGCTGGCGATGCGGGTGATGCCGCCGATGACCACCAGGGCGGCCAGCAGAGCCACCACGATGCCGATGGCCCACAGGGGGATGCCGAAGGAGCTATTGACGCCGGTAGCCAGGGAGTTGGCCTGGACGCTGGCGCCGATGCCGAAGGAGGCGATAAAGCCGAAGAGCGCGAACAGAACGGCCAGCCACTTGAGGCCCAGGCCCCGGGTAATGTAGTACATGGGGCCGCCCACCAACTCGCCCTTCTCGTTGGTGGTGCGGTAGGCCACAGACAGCGTGACCTCACAGTACTTGATCACCATGCCCACCAGGGCGCTGAGCCACAGCCAGAACATGGCGCCGGGTCCGCCGGTGGCGATGGCCAGGGCCACGCCCACGATGTTGCCGGTGCCGACAGTGGCCGCCAGGGCGGTGCACACCGCCTGGAACGGGGAGATATCCCCCTCGTGCTGCTGGGACTTGTCCTTCTTCTGGAACAGGGTCTTGGTGGTGTAGCGCATCACGATGCCGAAGTGGCGGAAGATGACGCCCTTGGTGACAATCAGCAGGAACAGGCCCGTGCCGATCATCAGCACCACCATGGGAATACCCCAGATCACATTGTCGTTCAGGCTCGCGAGAAATGTCATAAACTGCTCAAACATGTTCTATCCTCCCATCCATTTTCCTTTTTCTTCTTTTTGCTCAGTCGTAGTATCGCGTCAGGTCCTTGGAAAGGGTCTGCCGGGGTTACGGCTCGGAAACATCACTCCTCTCTATTGGCATAGTTTGAAAACTCCCGCCCGGGACAGGGTCCGCTGGCGAGAGACATTTCTATGGCAATCCATTATATGATATGTTTTTATAAATTTACTATACTTTTCCTGGTTTGTCAATGGCTGGGGAGGCGGAGGAAAAAACCTTGACGGGGATTTAACAAAAGCGGCAGGCTCCCGGGGCCCTTGACAGCCGCCCCGGGAGTGGATTATGATGGCGGAGAAAAACAGAGCGGGAGTGAAAACGGCATGTTTCAAGGCTATCGTCAGGAGACCCTGGACTTTTTGTGGGGGATCCGCTTCAACAACGACCGGACCTGGTTCCAGGCCCACAAGGAGGAGTATCTCCGCTGTCTCTATGAGCCCACGGCGGCGCTGGGGGAGGAGGTCTACGACCGCTTCGCCGCCAAGCGGCCCAAGCTGGGGCTGGACCTCCACATTTCCCGGATCTACCGGGACGCCCGGCGGCTCCACGGCCGGGGTCCCTACAAGGACCACCTGTGGTTCTCCCTGCGGCCGGAGCGGGACGCGTGGACCCACCGGCCGGTCTTCTGGTTCGAGGTGGCTCCGGAGGGGTGGAGCTACGGCGTGGGCTGCTGGAACGCCGCACCCGCCACCATGGCCGCCCTGCGGCGGGACATTGACGGCGGCGGAAAGGAGATCGCCCGTCTGGCCCGCCGCCTAGCCCGGCAAGAGGTCTTTTCCCTCCAGGGCCAGGACTACGCCCGCCCCAAGGGAGAGCCCGGCCCCCTACTGGCCCCCTGGTACAACAAGAAAAGCCTGTCCATCGGCTGCGACCGCCCCTTCGACGACCTGGTGTGTTCTCCTGCGCTGGCGGACACACTGGTGGAGGGCTTTGAGTTCCTTCTGCCCTACTATGTGTATTTTGATTCCCTGTGCAAGACCGGCCTGGAGGACCTGAAGTAGGGGGCCTGGACATAGGCGGCGAAAGCCCCCAGGCCCCGCGGCATTGATGGAGAAGAACGAGTCAAAAAAAGCTTACTGAAGCGGCTCTCAAAACGGGAGCCGCTTCAGCGTTGTTTTTGGGAAAGGTGATTACGGCCCGCGCCTGAGTTGGAAGGCGCCGGGGCTGTCTTCCGCGCCTTGGCCGCGCGTCCGGTGAACGGCACACGGTGTTTCCAGGGAAACAAAACCAGCCGGCGGCCTGCATACCTTCCCCTCTTTTGCGGATACTAACCATGTTTTCCAAGAAAACCACGGGAGGAATCGAGAATGAAAGCAACTGGGATCGTGCGGCGCATCGACGACCTGGGCCGGGTGGTCATCCCCAAGGAGATCCGCCGCACCATGCGCATCCGGGAGGGCGACCCCCTGGAGATTTACACCAGCCGGGACGGCGAGGTGATCTTCAAAAAGTATTCCCTGATGGGCGGATTGGATGAGTTCGCCGCTCAATTTTGCGAAACACTGTCCAAGAGCTGCGGCGCCATCACCGCCGTCACCGACCGGGATGCCATCATCGCCGTGGCCGGCGGCGGCAAGCGGGAACTGATGGGCAAGCGCATCAGCCCCCAGCTGGAGCAGATCATGGAGGACCGAAAGATCTACCAGCACGCCGCCGGGGAGAGGCAGGTGTTCGTCACAGACTCCGGGGAGAAGTATACCGCCTCCGTGGCGGCCCCTATCATCTCCGAGGGGGATGTGCTGGGGCTGGTGCTCTTCGTGGAGGACGGGGAGCCCCTGGTCACCGGCGAAACGGAGTACAAGCTGGCCCAGACCATCGCCGCCTTTTTGGGCAAGCATATGGAGAGCTGAGTTTTCCAAAAAGCTCTCTCAAAGCTGCTGAAAATCTCCGTATCGGAGGTTTTCAGCAGCTCTTTTTTGGGCATGACTGTTTGACATTTCATTTGGCAGCTCTTTTCCCCCGGGCTTACCTCATGCAGCCAAGGGGTAGGGCACAGCCAGTGCAGCGGATCTGAGCGGCGAGGTCAACCGGCGCTTGCGCTGAATTGCGAAAAACGGCACCACCACGGCGGCATGGAACTCCATGCGCCGCGGGCGCACCACGATAACAGGCAAAAGCCAGCCCCTCCCCCGAAATCGGGAGAGGGGCTGGCTGTATGCATTGTTTTTGCTCTGCGGCAGAAAGAAGTCTTACTTCTTCTGGACGTACTTCAGGCAGTCCAGCATAACGGCCACCAGAATGATGATGCCGGAGAACACGAACTGCAGGTTGGTGTCGATGCCCAGAACGGTCAGGGAGTAGGTCAGGGCGGTGAAGATGAACACGCCCACCACTACGCCGGAGATCTTGCCGATACCGCCGGTAAAGGAGATGCCGCCCACCACGCAGGCCGCGATGGCGTCCATCTCCCAGCCCTGGCCGTAAGCGGCGGAGCCGGAACCGAACATGCGGATGCACTCCAGCCAGGAGCCGAAGCCATACAGGATGCCCGCCAGAACGAAGGCGCCCACCGTCACCCGGAACACGGAGATACCGGAGACTGCCGCTGCCTCGGCGTTGCCGCCCACGGCGAACAGATTCTTACCAAAAGTGGTCTTGTTCCAGATGAACCACACGATGACCACCGCCGCCAGCGCCCACAGGATGATGGTGGGGAATCTGCCGATCCGGGGCATGATCATGTTCTGGATGGACGTCTCGATGCCGCCGAAGGACACGCCCTTGGTGGAGTAGGTCACCAGGCCGAAGATCACCAGCATGTTGGCCATGGTGGAGATGAAGGGGTGCATTTTGAACTTGGCGGTGAAGAAGCCGGCGATGGTGGTGAAAATGGTGCAGAGGACGACGCAGACCACCAGGGCCAGGATCACACGGGCGATGATCGGGAGGCCGGTAAAATCAAAGACATGTCCGAAGACAGAGCCGGTGTTGATCCCCTGGTGCATCACGATGGTGGCGGCGGTCATGCCCATACCCACCATACGACCGATGGACAGATCCGTACCGGCCAGCAGGATCAGCCCCGCCACGCCCAGAGCCAGGAACATTCTGGGGGAGGCCTGCTGGAGGATGTTCAGGATATTGTTCACCGTCAGCAGGGGAGTGCCCTTGACGATGGGAGTGATGATGCACAGGGCGATGAAGATAACGATGATGGCCAGGTACAGGCCGTTGCGGAGGAGGAAGTCCCGGCGGTTGAAGGTGTAGCGGTAGTTCTCCAGCCGCTGGGCCATAGACTGGCCGAAGGTGAACTTGGACATGCGGAGCATGTCGATGAGGTGATACTTGTGGTCATAGGCGGCGTGCCGGCGGTCCTTCACCGCCTGCAGGTCCTTGGCCAGCTGCATCTTGGCGTCGAACAGCCGGTTCTTCTGGACGTACTTCTCGTCCTTGATCTCCTTCTGGTCGCTGAGCTTGGCCAGGGTCTCCTGGTGCTCCTTGTTGAGCTGGGCCACCGTGCTCTTGTACTTCTCCTGGGCGGCGGCTTTTTCCTCAACACAGCTGGCGGCCACCGGCTGGAAGTACTCCTTGTCAAAGTGGGCGTTGAGATAGTTCTCGGCGTCGGCGATGAGCTTGGCCACCTCATCCTTGTGGCTGGCCTCCACCGACTTGGCCTTCTGCAGCTCAGCCTTCAGCTGGGTGAGCCGGGCGGCCTTTTCCTGCTGGGTATAGATGCGGTCTCTCTTCAGGCTGTCGATGCTGCTCTGGATGTCGAGGACCTTGTCGGTGCCCTCCGCCCGCAGGGCGTCGATCTTTGCCTGAATATCTCCCACATACGCGTCGATCGGCTGGCGGAGATGGCTCTCCTGATCAGCCGTAAGAATCTTTGTATTTCCCATTTGCAATTTCTCCCGTTATAGGTATTTTGCACTCAGTCGCAAGAGCTCCTCCTGGTTGGTCTCCTTTGTGTTCACGATCCCGGAGAGGTAGCCGTTGGACATTACGCCGATTCGATTGGTGATGCCGAGGATCTCCGGCATCTCGGAGGAGACGACGATGATCGTCTTGCCCTGCTTGGCCATCTTGATGATCAGCTCGTAGATCTCATACTTGGCGCCCACGTCGATGCCGCGGGTGGGCTCGTCCATCATGAATACCTGGGGCTCACGCTCCAGCCACTTGCCGAAGATGACCTTCTGCTGGTTGCCGCCGGAGAGGCTGGAGATCATGTCGTCGGGGCCCATGCACTTGGTACGCATGATCTTGATCTCCTTGTTGGTGGCCTTCACCATCTTCTGGTTGGACAGGGCCACGCCGGACTTGTACTGGTCCAGATTGGCGATGGTGGTGTTGAAGGTCAGGTCGCACTTCAAGAACAGGCCGTTGGCCTTGCGCTCCTCGGTGATGAGGGCGAAGCCGTGCTCAATGGCCTCCTTGGCGCTGTTGAAATTCATGAGCCGGTCCTTGAAATACACCCGTCCCGCCGCCCGGGTCCGGACGCCGAAGATCGTCTCCAGCAGCTCCGTCCGTCCGGCGCCCACCAGGCCGTACAGGCCGAAGATCTCGCCCTCCCGCACGTCAAAGGAAATATCCTGGAGGTGGGGCGCGTACTTGGTGGACAGGTGCTGGATGGACAGGATGGTGTCCCCCGGCGTGTTGTCCACCGGCGGGAAGCGGCTCTCCAGGGAACGGCCCACCATGGCGGTGATCAGCTCGTTCATGCTGGTGTCCTTGGCCGTCTTTGTCATGACCAGCTTGCCGTCCCGGAGGACCGAGATCTCGTCGCAGATCTCGAAGATCTCGTCCATCTTGTGGGAGATATAGATCAGCGAGATGCCCTGCTCCTTCAGCATCCGCATCATTTCAAAGAGCTTGTTCACCTCCTGGACCGTCAGGGAGGAGGTGGGCTCGTCCAGAACGATCACCTGTGCGTTGTAGGAGATGGCCTTGGCGATCTCGCACATCTGCCGCTGGGACACGGACATATTCCGCATGGGCTGGTTCAGGTTCACGGTCATACCGAGCTTGCGGAACAGCTCGGAGGCCTTCTTTTTCATTTCGCCCTCGTCAACGACCCCAACGGAGTTGGTGAGGTAGCGCCCCAGGAACAGGTTGTCCACCACGTTCCGCTCCAGGCACTGGTTCAGCTCCTGGTGGACCATGGCGATCCCGTTCTCCAGGGCGTCCTTCGGGCCGGAGAAGCTGATCTCCTTTCCGTTTAAGTAGATCTTTCCCTCATCCTTCTGGTAGGTGCCGAACAGGCACTTCATCATGGTGGACTTGCCGGCGCCGTTTTCGCCCATCAGCCCCATGACCGTGCCGCGCTTCACATCCAGGTTGATATGGTCAAGCACCCGGTTCCGGCCGAAAGACTTGCTCATACCGCGGATCGACAGGACGACATTGTCTTTCGTTTCTGCCATTCTTGTTACTCCTGTTTCCATGTTAGTTGTTTCAGCTCGATCAGAATCTTCCCGCTTCTGCCTGGGCCCTGTTTGAAAATTGGAAAGGGGCCTGGAGGCGTTTGACATCTTTCAAACAGGGTCCAGTGGGTCCGGTTCCGCGCCGCGCCGTGAGGGCGCGGCGTCCCCCGGGAAAATTGATATTAGGGAGAATTCATTCCACCGAACGGAGAGACCATTTCTCCCCAACGAAGAACTCCTTCTCCCTAATATCTCACCGCTGCGCCTCAGCCGGCGGATCCAGGATCCGCCGACTGAGAGCAGTCAAATCACTGGCTGAGCAGGCCGGTGTAAGCGGCAGCGTTGTCGGTCTTCACCATGTTGATGGCGAAGGCGTCGTACTGATCGGGGTTGCCCAGACGGTTGGTGATGTTGGCCTCGGTCTGGCCGTCGCCGCCGATGTAGTCGACATTCAGGTTCAGCAGGTCGTCGTACTTCTCCAGCAGGGGCTGATAGGTGGCGCTGAGGAAGTTATCAGCGGCGTTGTAGATGTTCAGCCACACGTTCTTGGTGGGGTGGGCGGTGGCGTCCAGCTGGTTGGAGACGGGGGCGTAGGTCACGGTGGAGTCCAGGAAGTCCTCGTAGTTCTCCGCGGTGACGGCCACGTTCAGGGCGTAGTAGGAACGGGAGGCCTCGTCATAGTAGAACACGTCGTCGCTGAGCACGTTGCCGGCGTCGTCCTCGGTGCCGATACCGGTGTCAATGTCCACGCCGTCCAGGGCGTTGCGCAGCACACGGAGGGTCAGGTAGGCCTGAACATCGGCGTGCTGGCTGATGGTTCCGCCGTAACCGTCGGCGATGGCGGCCACAGCGTCGGAGTTGGCGTCATAGCCGAAGGTGGGGACGCTGTTGGCGCTGGACCAGGCGTTGAACATAGCCATGCCCATGCCGTCGTTGTTGGAGGCGATCACATCGATCTGATCGCCGAAGGAGGCGGACCAGGTGTTGATGGCGTTGCCGGCGGTGGCGGCGTCCCAGGTGGCGCCGGAGGAGTTCTTCATCTCCTGAGAGGCCAGCTCACGGACGGTGTAGGTGGTGCCGTTGATCTCCAGGGTGCCGTCCTGCACGATGGTGGAGGAGCCGTCGGTGTTGGTGCCCACAGGATCGCTGTTGATGGCGCCGTCCACCTCAACGCCGGTGCCCAGAGCGGCGCGGACGCCGCGGGTACGGGCGATGGAGTCGTTGTGGCCGATGTCGCCGATGGCCAGCACATAGCCGATGACGCCGTCGCCGTTACGGTCGATTTCATCGATGTTGGCCTCGATGTAGTCGCGGATCATCTGGCCCTGGAGCTCAGCGCCCTGGTTGGCGTCGAAGCCAACGTAGTATGTATCCTCGTTGAAGCTCAGAGCGGCCATGTCCAGCTCGCCGGTGGAGCTGTTGGAGGGCTGGCGGTTGAACCAGACCAGGGGCTTGTCCGCGTTGGCCACGGTGGAAGCCTCGCCGCCGGCGGTGTCGTCGGTGGCGGCGTCATTTCCGGTGGTGTCGTTGGCAGTGGTGTTGTTCCCGGCGGTGTCGTTGCCGGTGGTGTTGTTCCCGCCGCAGGCAACCAGGCTGAGAGCCAGGATCAGCGCCAGGAACATTGCAAGAGTTCTTTTCATAACAATTCTCCTTTTTGAAGCATTTTGAATCGGCGGCTTGTGGCCGCCCACTCAAGACTTCATAATTTTAGTATAAAATATACAAAAAAACAAGAGAAAAATCTGCCGAAAAAGAAATAAAAATTTCTCCAAACTCAACAAGAGCTTGCGGCCCTCTCTACCGCGGGACATGCCGGCTTCCCGCGCGTCCTCCGCGCGGCCGGGGAACACACCGGTGTGCGCCCCGGCATAGAATGGCAAAAAGGAGGTATCGCCATGCCCATCATCTATCTCAGCCCCTCCACCCAGGAGAGCAATCTGTATGTCACCGGCTCCGGCAGCGAGGAGTACTGGATGAACCGTCTGGCGGACGCCATGGTGCCCTATCTCAACAGCTGCGGCATCCGCTACACCCGCAACACGCCGGACATGACCGCCGGCAGCTCCATCCGGCAGGCCAACCAGGGCTGGTACGACTTCTATCTGGCCCTCCACTCCAACGCCTCCGGGGAGGGAAACTACGGCGAAAACCGGGGGATCATCGCCTTCTACTACCCGGGCAGCACCCAGGGGCAGCGGGCGGCGCAGATCTTTGTGAACAATCTGCGGACCATCTACCCCCTGCCGGACAAGGTGGTCACCCGCACCACCACCAATCTGGGGGAGGTCCGGGACCCCAAGTTCCCCTCTGTGCTGCTGGAGATCGGGTACCACGACAACTACGAGGACGCCCGGTGGATCGAAAACAACATTCCGCGGATCGCCCAAAATCTGGTGCTGAGCCTGACGGACTTCTTCGACATCCCCTTCATCTGGCCCACGGACCCCTGGCAGGCCTCCGTCCACGCCGGCGGCGGGACCCTGAACCTCCGCAGCCGTCCGTCCATGACCGCCCCGGTGATCGCCAGCATCCCCGACGGCGCCACCGTCACCGTCTACGGCCAGTACGAGGACTGGTATGTGGTCCGCTACGGCCAGTATATGGGCTATGCCTCCAGCCGCTTCATCTCCTGACCGGCACGCGCCGGAGCGGAATCCGACGAAAAAAGCGCGGGGAGCGCGCCGGTCTTCTTTGACCGGCGCGCCCCCTATTTGTATGCGAAAGCATGGCAAAAGCGCCATGCGCCGTCTCTGACGGTACGGCTTGGAATTTCAGAACGTGGGCCGGGACGGCCCACATGCGCGAAACTTCATGCGCATTTCCGCGCAGAGGGCTTACTCCATCCCCAGCCCCGCCAGCTGGCGGTCCGCGCTCTGGAGCCAGTCCACCTTCAGCAGGTAGATCACAAAGCACACCGCGGCCAGAACCCAGGTGACGGGATAGGCGGTGAACACCACCAGAATGTCCCCGACAATCGGGACCATGGCGGAGATGTAGGCCACCCGGATCAGGCACCAGCACACCAGCATGATGAGCATGGGCACTGTAGCCCGGCCCGCGCCCCGGAGGATGCCGGCGCTGCAGTGGTCAAAAGCCAGAAAGCAGTAGAAAAAGGCGATGGTCCTGGCCTGGCGCACCCCGTAGGCCAGCACCTCCGGGTCGCTGTTGAACAGGCCGATGAGCTGCGGGGCCCCCAGCCAGATCACCAGGCCGATGACCTCCGCCAGGATGGTGGAGCACAGGATGCCGAACCGTGCTCCCTCCTTCACCCGGTCCACCTGCCGGGCCCCCAGGTTCTGGCTGACAAAGGTGGCCAGAGCCATGGAGAAGCAGGTGACAGGGAGGAAGGCGAAGCCCTCGATCCGGGAGTAGGAGCCGCAGCCCGCCATGGCGTTGTCTCCGAAGGCGTTGATGTTGCTCTGAACGATGACGTTGGCCAGGCTGATGACGGAGTTCTGGATACCGGAGGGCAGGCCGAAGCGAATGATCTGCTTGAGGGTGTCCTTTTCGATCCCCAGGCGCCTGACCTGGACCTGGTAGACCTGGCCGGGTCGGAGGAGGCGGCACAGAACCAGTACCATGGAGACCACCTGGGAGATCACCGTGGCCGCGGCGGCGGAGCCCACCCCCCAGTGGAACACCGCCACGAACAGCAGGTCCAGCGCCACGTTGACGGCGGAGGCCGTGACCAGGTAATACAGGGGCCGGCGGCTGTCCCCCACCGCCTGGAGCACGCCGGTGGCGATATTGTAGATAAACACCGCTGTGCTGCCGTAAAAGTAGGTGCGGAAGTAGTCGATGGAGCTGGGCAGCACGTTCTCCGGCGTTCCCATCCACCGCAGGATCTGGGGGGAGAGGACCACGCCGATGACGGAGAGGATCACCCCGGCGATGAAACCGAAGGTCAGGGCCGTGTGAACGGCGGTCCGCAGCCGGTCATAGCTTTTTGCCCCGTAGAACCGGGCAATCAGCACACCGGCGCCCATGGCCACGCCGTTGAGGAAGCCGGTGAACATGAAAATCAGGTTGCTGGAGGAGCTGACGGCGGCCAGGGCCTCCTTGCCGATGAAGTTGCCGACGATGAGGGCGTCGGCGGCGTTGTAGAACTGCTGGAAGAGGTTGCCTAAGAAAATGGGGACGGCGAAAGCGATCATGGACCGCCAGATGGAACCCTCGATCATGGAGAGCTGCTGCTTTTCCTCCCGGCTCCGCGGCTGATGGCTCAACCTTGAGACACTCCTTTCCCGCCGCCGGACCGGCGGCTCTCAAGCTGTACTCTGTGTCTCAATATTATACACCCGGCATTTCCCCTTGTGAAGAGGGGAATTTCCCGCGTTCCCGGCGTTGACGGCCCCGCCGGGAACATGGTAGGATGAGGAAAAAGGAGGTGCGCCCATGGACAGCCGCCAGCGCCGCCAGATAATCCTGGCCCGACAGCGTCTCACCGCCCCGGCGGACCCGGAGGCCGTGTGCCGGGACTTAAACGGCCTCCAGGCCCAGTTTTTTTCCTACACCCGCCACGGCATGGCCACCCGGTGCCGCTCTTCCCTGGGTCCGGACTGGAGCCGTGGCCTGGTAAAGAGCTGGACCGTCCGGGGCACCATGCACCTGTTCCGTGAGGCGGACCTGCCCCTGTTCCTACACCGGGACCGGGGACACTTCCTCCGGGACGTGGACCGGTTCACCGGCGACCAGTTCGCGGACGAAGCCCGGAAGCGGTATTTCGCCCAGGTGATCCTGGAGGGCATCGACAGCGGGGACGGCGCCCGGGAGGACCTGCGGCTTCTCTGCCGCCGGGCGGGGATGACGGACAGGGAGGAGGAGGGTCTCTTCAACGGCTGGGGCGGCCTCCTCCGGGCCATGGCGGAGGCGGGGATGATCTGCTACCAGCCCCGGGAGGAGAAGGTTTTCCGCCGCTGCCCGCCCTTCATCCCCATGGACCGGGAGGCAGCGGAGCTGGAGCTGGCCCGGCGGTACTTTGCCCACTTCGGCCCCGCCACGGTCCGGGACGCCGCCTACTACTTCCACACATCCCAGAAGCAGGTCCGCGCCTGGCTGGACGAGCTGCCGGTGGAAAGGGCCTCCTGGGAGGGCCGGGACTGCTTCTTCCTCGACGACGGCCGGCGGGACTTCCCCGACGTGCCGGACTGCGTCCTCCTGGCGGGCTTCGACCAGCTGATGCTGGGCTATGAGAAAAAGGAGAGCGTATTCCTCCCCCAGGAGCACCTTCGGGGGATCTTCAACCGCTCCGGCATCGTCCTGCCCTGCCTCCTGCTGGAGGGTCAGGCCGCCGGGCAATGGAAGGTGTCCGGCAAGACCTGCGCCGTCACCCCCTTCCGCGCCCTGAAGGCCAGGGAGAAAAAAGCCGCGGAGCGGGAGGTCCGCCGCTGGTTCCCAGCCGTGGAGCGCGTCGCCTGGGAGGAATAGATCTACATACTTTTCTTGAAAGAAAAGTATCAAATACCCGCAGGGCACTTAGAACTTTTATGGCAAAACTCCGTTTTGCCAGGTTCGGACAGGCCGGCCTATACAACGCCCCGCCGGGAGATAACTCCCGGCGGGGTGCTGTATTTTCGATGTTTCAGCGCCCGCGCTTCTTGCGGAAGAACACAGCCAAAAGAACTGCGGTGACAACCACCACCGCCGCCACCAGTGCGTAGGGCACGTAAGCCATGGCGGGAAGGCGGGGCGCCTGGGCGGGGATCAGCTCCGGAACCTCCACCTCCCGGACGGGGAAGTCCGTCCCGCCGGGCTCATCCAGGCAGAACCAGCCGTTGATCCGGCCGTAGAGGTAGCCCACAAATCCCCATGTCAAACCTGCCTCATCCACAAAGACCGACTGGATGTAGCTGTCCCCGCCTCGACCGATAAGCTCGTCCAGACCCCAGGCGGCCTTTCGGACGTCCTTACTTACCGGCGCGCCGGGGTACTCGTAAAAGACGATCTCCTCCGCGTCGCCGTCGTAGTCCGCAAACTGCCCACAGTAGGGATAGATCGCGTCGGCGTATTCCTCCGCAAAGGAGAGATGGTCATACTCCAGCGCGAAATCCTCTATAGGCGCCCAACCGGAGATCTCCCCCTCGTCCCCCCAGACCACGGCGTAGACCCAGTCCTCAAACTGGTAATAGACCCAGAGGATGAAGCCGTTTGAGAACTGACCCTTCACCAGATAACCTCCCGGGGCGTCCCAGAGCGTGATATAGCCCTCCGCCCCGTTGGCGTAGAAACTCCGCCCCAGGTACTGGCACTCGTCCGCGTGCCGCTCATAGAAGCTGTTGTTCGGCTCCCAGAGCGAGTCCGCCCGGGCGGGGGCCGCCAGGGACAGCAGCAGCGCCAGGGCCCAGCAGCCAGTCAACAGCCTTCTCATTTCGATCCCCTCACTTTTTCCGAAATTTTCTCAGCAGATACAGCACTCCTTCTATCAGGATGGCTATCAGTACCAGCAGCAGGAGCACCTCGCCCAGATCCAGAAGCGTCGCGGTGGCAGGGGGTGTGACGATCAGGTCCGCCCGGGCCACGCTGGTCAGACCCGCGGATGCCGCGGCGGTCAGGATCACAGTTACCAGCTTTCTCATGTTCCACTTCCTCCCCACGCGAAACGGAGTTTCGCGCAAAAGTTTTCTTTTGATCCTTTTCTTTTTCAAAAGAAAAGGATGTATGCCGTTACAGCAGGTTGATCACGCACCCGGCCCCGTAGGAGAACAGGTTGGCCAGGAGGGCGAAGAGGAGGGGACGCCGGAGCTGATCGGAGCACAGGCGGTAGCACCGCCACTCCACCGCCACAGCGGCGCTCTCCAGCAGGATGGTCACCGAAGCGGCGGGCCAACCCCAGAGCCCCACGGCGGTGTGGCAGAGGAGCACCACCGGCGGGTTGGTAAGGACGTTCACCAGGGCCACTACTGTCAGCTCCCGCCGGCCCCGGAGGCCCCACAGGAGGGCGAACAGCTCCTCCAGCACCAGGGTCAGGGCCAGAGATCCCGCCAGGACCGTCAGCACAGCGCCGCCTCCTTTCCCATGGGCCGCCACAGCAGGGCCAGAGACAGGAGGGCCGCGGCGGCATAGGCCCAGGGCCCGGTGAGGAGGCTGGACCAGCCCAGGAAGGAGGGCAGGCAGCCCACGAAGAGGCCGAAGGTCAGCAGGCCGAAGGAGAACCCTCTGGCCCCCGGCAGGGCCCGGGCCGCCGCCCACAGGGTGAGGGGCATGGTCATGTTGAAGAGGAACACCGCCGCCGTCCCCGCCAGGGGCAGGTCGGAGAGCAGGTAGAGCGCCGCCGCCAGCAGGAGGGACCCGCCGGCGGCCCGCCGGGGCCCCAGCCGGTCGGACAGGAGGCCGCCCCCGGCCTTCCCCAGGGCCAGCGCCAGGGTGAGGACCAGGGCCCACTGGCCCTGGCTTTTCCAGGCAAATGCCTGGTTGGCCCCCATGTAGGAGCGGAGGACCACCACCAGGAACAGGGGGACCAGGGGCCCCCAGCCCTCCCGGGGCGTGGGGTCCAGGGGGGCGTTCCCGGAGCGGAGGGAGCCGAATGTCCGGCGGCACAGCCACAGGATGGCCCCCGCCAGGACCAGGAGACCCACCGGGCCTGCCCACAGGGACACGGCGTCCCCCCGGCCCCAAAGGGTGCCGAGAAAGAGCCCGACGGCCCCAGGGGAGACGAAGATCCCCAGGGCGGCGGAGCGGTCCAGGCCGGTGTTCAGCGTGTCGATGCCGCCCCCTAGGTGGAACAGGGCGTTGCCCACCCCCGCCGTGACAGCAGCCGCCAGGGGCAGGGGGACGGCGTAGGCCAGGGCCACCAGGGCGCAGCCGGCGGCGGCCACCGCCCCGTTCCGGTCCAGCCGGTCCGCCAGGAGCCCCAGGGGCATCTGGAGGGCGAAGGCGCAGAAGTTGTAGAGCAGCAGGCACAGGGCGAAGTCCGGCGAGGCGGACAGGCTCCGGAAGGCCAGCAGCGCGCAGCTCAGGTCCACCCAGAAGTGGGCCAGGCTGTACAGGGCCAGCAGGGGCGTTTTCGTCATGGCGTCTCCTCCTCTCTCTGCCTATGAAGACGCCGCGGCAGGGGGAAATGTGCCGCGGCGAAATAAAAAATTCAGTTGTCCTTGCTGTCAGCGGGGTGGTAGGGGCAGCGGGGGCCCAGGCACTCCCGATTCTGGGGAAAGAAGCCGCAGACCACACGCTCCGGCAGGTCCATGGCCACCCCCAGCTCCCGGCGGCACAGCTCCGCCGCCTGGAGAATGGCGGTGAACGAGTCCCGCTTGCAGCACCGGGGGCCGCCGATATCCCCGATGGCCTGGAGGGCGGCGGCGGTGGCCCGGTTGGCCAGGCCCCAGCTCTCCCCGGCCAGGGGCGTGGCCCCGGCGGCCACGCTGAAAAAGATCCCCGCGCTGACCGCCGCCCCGCAGCAGCCCCAGAAGCCGCAGGCCCCGCCGGGGACCTGCTCCCCCCGCCGGGCCAGCTCCGCCAGGGCGGGAGAGAGGTCCACCTGGCCGCCGCTGTTGCGGTAGGCCGTCAGCAGGGCGGCCCCCACCAGCACGTGGTGCTCCGGGCCATGCATGTGGACGAAGGGGTCCGCCATCAGGGCCTTAGCGATGGCGATGGGGTCCCGGCTCTCACAGGACCCGCAATAGGCCAGGATGTTCTCCACCGCCTTCCGGCTGTGGCAGGCGTCGCAGACGAAGTGGCCCGCCTCGCAGGCGGCGTTGCTGGGGAAGGGCCTGCCGCAGTAGACGCAGGTCATCTCCCGGGCGGTCTCGTAGTACACCAGGGGCTCGCCGCAGACCAGGCAGGCCTCGATCTTCTTCTGTGCCATGAAAGTTCTCCTCCTTGGATCGTGTCCGTTAAAAAACGGCCCCGCCGATGGCGGGGCCGGATATTTCGCGCCCTTACTTCTCCCTCTTCTCCGGCTCCACCAGGGCCTCGATGCCCGCGGCCAGCCCCGCCAGGGACTGGATCTCGCTGGGAATGATGATCTTGGTGGCCCGGCCGTCGGCGGCGGCCTGGAAGGCCTCCAGGGCCTTGAGCTTCACCACCTGGTCGTTGGGGGCCGCCTCATTGAGCAGCCTCAGGGCGTCGGCGGTGGCCTGCTGGACCTTCAAAATGGCCTGGGCTTTGCCCTCCGCCTCCAGGATGGCCGCCTGCTTGGCGGCGTCGGCCCGTAGGATGGCGGACTGCTTCTCGCCCTCGGCCACCAGGATCTGGCTCTGCTTTTGGCCCTCAGCCTGCAGGATGGCCTCCCGGCGCTCGCGCTCGGCCCGCATCTGCTTCTCCATGGACTCCTGGATATCCTTGGGGGGCATGATGTTCTTCAGCTCCACCCGGTTGACCTTGATGCCCCAGGGGTCCGTGGCCTCGTCCAGAATGGCCCGCATCTGGGTGTTGATGTGATCCCGGCTGGTGAGGGACTGGTCCAGCTCCAGGTCGCCGATGATGTTCCGGAGGGTGGTGGCCGTCAGGTTCTCAATGGCGCTGAGGGGCTGCTCCACCCCATAGGTGTAGAGCTTGGGGTCCACGATCTGGAAGTAGATCACCGTGTCGATCTGCATGGTGACGTTGTCCTTGGTGATGACGGGCTGGGGAGCGAAATCGACGACCTGCTCCTTCAGGCTCACCCGCTTGGCGATACGGTCCAGAATGGGCACCTTTACATGAAGCCCCACGCCCCAGGTGGCGTGGTAGCCCCCCAGGCGCTCCACCACAAAGGCACGGGACTGCTGGACCACATGGATGTTGGTCACCAGCAGGATAATGATGATCACTGCGATGGCGATGAGCACAAACTGCATAGCGGTTCCTCCTTCTTTTTCCATACACACCCGCCGGGCTCGGTCCGACCAGCGGTTTTATTCAGTATACCATACCGCGCACTCCATTTCCACCTCAGTTTGTCAAAAAAACGTCAAGATTATTGTGGATCTTATTCCCGTCTCCCCGGGTCCCCATTGCCTTTCCCCGCGGCGTCTGCTATACTGCGGGGTGAGATATGACGCGATCAAGGAGGTGGCGCGATGCCGGATTTTGCGGTTCCGTGTCTGTTCGGCCTGGAGGGCCTGGTGGGGGATGAGCTTCGCCGGCTGGGGCTGGAGGATGTGCGGGCGGAGACGGGTCGGGTGCTCTGCCGGGGAACCCTGGGGGATATTCCCCGGCTGAACCTGAACCTGCGGTGCGGGGAGCGGGTGCTTTTGCTGCTGGGCCAGTTCCCCGCGCGGAGCTTCGAGGCCCTGTTCCAGGCCGTCCGGGACGTCGCCTGGGAGGACTTCATCCCCCGGGACGGACAGTTCCCGGTGAAGGGCCACGCCCTGAGTTCCCAGCTCCACTCCGTCCCCGACTGCCAGAAGATCGTCAAGAAGGCGGCGGCGGAGCGGCTGGGCCGGGTCTACGGCCTAGAGCGGCTGCCGGAGACCGGGGAGAAGTACCAGATCCAGTTCGCCATCCTCCACGACCAGTGCAGCCTGTACCTGGACACCACCGGGCCGGGGCTCCACAAGCGGGGCTACCGGGCGGTGGGGGTGGCGGCCCCCCTGCGGGAGACCCTGGCCGCCGCCATGGTCACCCTCAGCCGCTACCGGGGCCGGGACCCCTTCCGGGACCCCTTCTGCGGGTCCGGCACCATCGCCATCGAGGCGGCCCTCATCGCCAAGAACCGGGCCCCCGGCCTGGACCGGTCCTTCGACGCTCAAAAATGGAAGTGCCTGCCCAGCCGCCTGTGGGTGGACGCCGCCGGGGAGGCCATGGACAAGGAGTTTGACGGCGCCTACGACATCTGGGGCGGGGACGTCGACCCCAGGGCCGTGTCCATCGCCCAGTCCAACGCCGTGAAGGCCGGGGTGGAGGATGTGGTCCGCTTCGAACGGACGGACATGCGGACCCTCCGCTGTCAGGGGGAGTACGGCCAGATCGTCACCAACCCGCCCTACGGCGAGCGGCTGGGGGAGAAGGAGGAGGCGGAGGCCCTGTACCGGGCCTTTGGCCAGGTCTACCGGAACGTGCCCCCCAAGTGGCGGGTGCTGGTCCTCACCAGCCACCCGGAGTTCGAGCGGTTCTTCGGCCGCAGGGCCGATAAAAAGCGGAAGGTCTACAACGGGATGCTGAAGTGTGAGCTTTACCAATTCAGCAGGCAGTGATATTTTTCGGGGGCTCCGCCCCCGCACCTCTTTCATTTTATTTCATTCAGCGGGGCCTTCGGCCCCGTACCCCGAGTTACTTTTTGCTCGTGCAAAAAGTAACCAAAAACACGCATAGGGAAGGGACCCTTTCGATGGGGTCCCTCCCCTATGTACCCCTCCCCCACGACGACGCAAAGGGGGACGCCTGTCCCCCTTTGGAATCCCCCTGCATAGATGAAACCCGTCCTGTTATCCTTCGGATGCTCCCGAGGGTGCATCCTAAAAAACCATGTTTCATCAAGAGCCAAAAGAAACATGTCCCCCTTTAACAGGGCCGGAGGCCGAAGCATCGTTGACCACCAAGCTGAAGATCAGATGATAAAAATCTAATTCGGTGCAGAGATGTTCCAAATCTGATAGAGACCGATTAAAACAAAGGAATCCAAAACCTTGGTTTTGGCGGTTTTTCGGTTCACTTTTGGGCGTC